>WNFR01002666.1_pt1 | contig 34376 bp, 22 predicted proteins | sample 5400221 | NCBI WGS metagenome assembly WNFR01 (sample SAMN13153357, study PRJNA577476) | soil metagenome | isolation source: 40 cm soil under Madrone tree | place: USA:California | collected 2016-06-14
GCTTCAGCGACGGGCGTCATAGTATCCACAAACCGCTCTGTGTTTACTCTCTCCCAGAGTGTCACCACTCTGTTCGCCTGTCCCTTCGCTGGTCTCAAAGACCGTAACCTTCGCGACGGGCAGAGTTATACCTAAAAGAATTTTTGTCGTCAAAGTTTTGTGTGTTTTATTTTTCGAAGAAAAGTTTTTTTGCGATTCCAAAACCTGAATTGCCCCAAAATTGCGCCAGGTCTCGCGGATTTCCCTGTGCTACAATATCCACCCAACACGGACCTAAAAACGTGTCTCGGCGGCATCGTCTCAGAGCCGCTGCAGATGCCTTCGGCCTTTCAGGTAGGCCTTTGAAAGGAGAATTCAATGAAACACAGGGCCCCTCAAGTCGCGATTTCGTCGTTGTTCTGCCTGCTGATTTCCTTGTCCGGTGGCGCACGCGCAACAAGTCGCTTGAATGCTAAACAGTAAGCGAGTGGCGTTGAATTCGAGCGATACTCATTCTCATTTCACCAACTCCGCCACCTCTCGACGAATTGTTTCCTGCACCAACTCAGCTTCTGCTTCGCTCGGGTAGGGGTGACGCGGCCAGAAGAAACCTTTCAGCCCGTCCTTGCGCCGGCGCGGCACAATGTGTGTGTGCAGATGCGGCACGCTCTGGCTGACCCGATTGTTCACAGCGACGAATGTGCCGTGGGCCTCCATCGCCGACTCGACCGCGCGACTGAGAAGCTGCGCATTCTTGAAGAAGGGCCCCACCAGGTTCTCGGGCAGATCGCTCAAAGTCTCGAAGTGCTGCTTCGGAATCAAGAGGCAATGGCCAGGAAAAACGGGGCGGTGATCAAGAAAGGCCAGCGATATTTCGTCTTCGAATACCAGACGAGCGCTCACCTCTCCGGCAGCGATCTTACAAAACAGACATGCGGCGTTACCTGGCGTTGGCATGTTTCTCAGAAAATGGCGTGGGGTAGCCCGACCGTGAGGGAGGGCTCAAACAAATATATGAAACCTTGCTTACGCGCGGGCTATTCGCCCCGCAACTAGTCCCGAGACTTGATTGTATCGAAAACAACTAGCCTCGTGATCGTTCACCATGCCCACGGCTTGCATGAACGAGTAGCAGATGGTTGAGCCAACAAATTTGAAACCGCGCCGCACGAGGTCACGGCTCAGCGCATCCGATTCCGCCGTATGCGCCTGGGCCGCCGCACCGGGTTTGCGCTTGATAGTTCGTCCCTTTACGAATCGCCAGACATACTCGTCAAAACTGCCAAACTCTTTCTGGATCTCAAGCAAGGCTTTGGCATTTACCACGGCAGAATTGATCTTCAGACGATTGCGGATGATTCCGGCGTCGCCGAGCAATTTCTTGATTTTGCGTTGATCGTATTTCGCCACCTGGCTAGGCTCGAAATCGTCGAAGGCCGCGCGGTAGTTTTCGCGCTTCCGCAGGATAATCTCCCAGCTCAAGCCGGCCTGTGCGCCTTCAAGAATCAGGAATTCGAACAGTGTCGGATCGTCATGGGCGGGCACACCCCACTCGCAATCGTGATAAGAAATTAACAATTCAGTGCCGGCCCAGTGACAGCGCCGAACATCTTGTTTCGACTTTGGACTACTCATCTTTTTCGGCATCATGATTCGAGTGCGCCAGGCGCTCGATCGCTTTAATCAGATCCTCCGGATCAACGGGCTTGGCCAGATGCATTTGAAAGCCGGCCGCAATCGCCAGTTGCCGATCTTTCTCGGTGGCGAAAGCTGTCAGGGCGACGGCGGGAATGTTGCTGGCCTCTGAAGGTAACGACCGCACTTTGCGGATTAACTCATACCCGCTTTCGATCGGCAATCCGATGTCGCTTAGCAACACATCGGGCTGAAAGGCCTGCAGGTTTTCCAGCGCTTCCTGGGCCGACTCAACCGCCTCGACCTTTGCCCCTGAACATTCGAGCGTCAGCGAAAGAAGTTCGCGCGCGTCCGGCTCGTCTTCCACCACCAGCACCCGCAATCCCTCCAGCGGTTGCCGGGTGGTCGCTGCTCCTTCACCTTGATTAGATTTGGCGGTCGTACTTTCTTCTGATTGGATGGCTGCCAGTGGCATTCTGATCGTAAAGGTCGCCCCCAAACCTTCTCCGGAACTCTCAGCAGTAACGGTCCCGCCGTGCAGTTCGGTCAAGTGACGCACAATCGCGAGACCCAGACCGAGGCCGCGTTGCGACCGGGTAAGGGGGGATTCGGCCTGGCGAAATCTTTCAAAGACGCGCGGCAAAAACTCTGGAGAAATTCCTATGCCCGTATCCCGGACCACGAGTTCGGCTGAGGAACCCGACTGGCGAAATGAAACGTAGATATGACCATCGCGGGAAGTAAATTTTACGGCATTTGAAAGCAAGTTCCAGATTATTTGCTGCAGCCGCGCGGGATCACCGGAAACAGGTCCTACCGAGGCATCGCCCGAAAGATGAATGTGAACTCCTCTGGCATTTGCAGCCGGACGCACAATATCAACCGCCGCTTGAATCACGGGCATGAGATCAATCGCCTTTATTTCAAGTTTCAGCTTGCCTCCGGCGATCCGCGATACGTCGACCAGATCTTCAATCAATTGAGCCTGCGCTCGGGCGTTCCTTTCCACGGTCTCAAGTGCGTGTGCGGTAGTTTCCTGGTCCAGGCGCTCCGCCCGGAGCATCGCCAGCCAACCCAGGATCGCGGTCAGCGGCGTGCGCAATTCATGCGAGAGTGTGGCCAGAAATTCATCTTTTATTCGGTTGGCTTCCTCGGCCTCAGTTCGCGCCGCATGTTCACTCTCGATGAGCCGTTCGCGCTCTTCCTCGGCCCGCTTTCGCCCGGTGACATCCCAGCCAAGGCCGGCCAAGCGGTAAGGCTTTCCGTCTGCATCATAGAAAGCGCGGCCTTTTCCGAGCATCCATCCAGGTTGGCCGGCCTTGTTTGTGTATCGAAAGTCAATTTCGTAGTCAGTGCGGTTGGCGATCGCGTCGATAACGGCTTTCTGCAAAGACGCCAGGTCATCAGGATGAACAAACTCGAAGAACGCATCTTCTGTTTGGGGAAATTCACCTGGCCTAAAGCCGAAAATCTCTTCCAGCTCAGTTGACCAAAAAATCCGATTAGTCCCATCCAGGTCGCGCGTCCAGGTGCCCATTCCGCCGGCCTCCATCGCCATCACCAGGCGTTCCCGGCTCTCTAATAGTTCCTGTTCCGACCCCTTCCGTTCCATGAACTGTCCGATCTGGCTGCCGATACCCGTGAAAGTGGCCAGCAGAGCTTCATCCGGCTCGCGAATCTCGTGACTAAAGAATTCCATTACCCCGAGAAAGTTCTCGCCCGACAGAATCGGAAAAGCAAAAGCCGCGTGCAGACTTTCGGCCGCCGCCGCGGGCCCGCGCGGAAAGTTTTCGTCTTTCGATACGTCGGGAATCCAGGCCGGCTTCAGGTCTTTCCAGACCCGGCCCGGCAAACCAACGCCCGGTGCAAACTTGAACTCGCGAGACATCGCTTCGAATTTGCTTGTGCCCACTCCGTCAGACGATCCTTGTGACGGCCACACTTTCAAGCACCGCAGCACATGTTCGTCCGGATCCACAATCCACATGGCTCCGACTTCCCACCCAAACGTCTTACAGACTCTTTGCAGCATGCGCGGCAAAGCATCGGCAAGAGCCGGCGACTCGGCCAGTATTCGCGTGACCGACAGACTGCCGCCCAGATGCCTCTCCGCCCGCTTGCGTTCAGTGACGATTGCTGCCAGCGAGAGGGTAGTGATTGCCAGGTTGGCGATGTAGGCTTGCAGGAAAAGCAAACCATCGTTCTTACTGTAAACCGCGAATCCACCATAGCCATTGATGGTGCCCCAAATCGCGATCGCTGAAAGCACGGCCATTGCCGTTGAAACGCCCCGGGGGCCAAAGCGGAATGCCGCCCATAGCAGCAAAGGTATGGTCACGTGTCCCCAGGGACGCGTGGTGGTAAATTGTGGCAAGAAGTTCGTATAGATCGTAGCGGATAGAAGCGACATTAAGAGAAATAACAAAACGGCTTCCGCCAAACGCCAGCCGCGCCAACGCTCGATAGGCTTCTCGACCCAACTTAGAATCAGCGGCGTTACCACCAGCGCCCCCACAGCGTCACCCGACCACCAGGTCAACCAGAGCCCGCTAAAACTATTCCAGGAGGCAGATCCACTCAGGCACAAACTGAGATTGCCGATAGTCGCGGCGACTGCGGTGCTGAGAATCGCCGCAAACACTGCAAACTTTAAGACATCAATGGCGCGATGGAAAGGATTGCCCGATCCTGCAAAGCGACGGACCAAATACACCGCGATTGTTGCTTCCAGCGCATTACCGATTGAAATCCCTGCCGCGGTCGCAAAAGAAATGTCGGTCAACAAATAGTTGGCCAGCAAGGCCCCCAGCAGAACACCAGGCACGGCGCGATATCCTAACCACAGCACCAGGGCAATCGCGACCCCGGTGGGAGGCCACACGGGGGACACACTGGCGTTAATGTAGGCCAGAGAGAGCCCGAGCTTTGCCGCGAGAAAGTAATGGACAGTGACGATCAGGATCACGCCGAGATCAACTAACTTTGGATAATTGCGAGATTGCGTCATGCAATTAGTTCACTGAAAACCAGGATGTAACCATTGGGATCTTTCACTTCGAACTCCCAATCGCCATATCGCTGCTGCCGCAAGGGCCGCTTTATTTCAACCTGATCCTTAACCGCTTCGTAGAATTCACGCACCCCTTCCCTGCGAATGTAGACATCCCACACTCCTCCGCTCCGGAGTGGATAAAGGTCCGCCTTTTGATACCCGTCAATCTGCTGGAACATGATTTCAACTTCGTTCAGATACGCGAATTCTGATCGGTGACCCCACTGTTCTTTGGTAGCCCGCACCTTAAGCTCTATTATCTGCGAAAATATCTGCGAGAAACCGGCTAAATCTGTGACGCATTTTTCTTAATCTTAGTCTATCTCGCCGCCTTCCGGACCATAGAAGAAGACCCAGACGGAGAAATCATCACTGAAATTTTCAAAACGGTGTTCGACGCCCGCAGCGGCGAATAAAACATCGTGGGGAACGAACGCCTCGCGCGCACCGCCACAGACAAATTCTCCGCCGCCCCGGGCCACGACGTAAATCTCATCGCGCGAATGAGGTGTCTGATCATCGAGGCCGCGCGGCGCGTAAAGCTTTACAACCAGCGACCCGTGTTCAAACACGCCGACCGAGAGTTCGCCCTGAGGACCAGGCAAACGGCCCAGTGCTTCGGTTAGAGAAACGTTTTTACACGAGTTGGCGGTTGTCATGGCTACGGTGCCAATAATACATTACAATGCCCGTCACCAATGACGAGTTTGTGAGGTTGCCGGTTACTATCTTTGGCCCCGCGTCCGTGTGCGTGCGGGAGCTTTCCGGTAAGAAGGCGTAAATCACATGCGTAAAAGTTCGCTGCGAGAACTTGCCAGGAGCCGTGATTTCATCTCGGGTATTTATAACTATTGCGACCGTTGGTGCGAGCGGTGTCCGCTCACCGCGCGCTGTCTGGTTTATGCATCCGAACAGGCGGATGACGTCTCATCCGATCCGGAAGTCCATGACATTAACAGTGCGAAGTTTTGGAGCCGCCTGGAATCAATATTCCAGGAAGCGCATGAAATGATCCGGGAAATGGCGGAAGAGGCTGGTCTTGACCTTGAAGAGGTCGAGACTGAAGCCGCACTGGCCGCCCGCGAGCAACACAGACAGGACGCAAAGGAACACGAGCTTTCACTTTCCGCACGACGCTATGCCGAAATGGTCCAGCGATGGTTTACCGAAGAATTCGCCGTCGAAGAATGTGTGCACGACGACACTACCGGTAAGTCGAAGAACATGGAAGAAGATATCGATGTCGGCGATGCGATCGAAGTGATCCGCTGGTACCAGTTTTTTGCCGCGGCAAAAGTTTACCGGGCCCTGATGGGCCTCGACGATAAGTTAATTGAAGACGCCCTGGCTGTGGCTGGTGACTCTACTGACGGCGAACCCGATGAAGACGAATTACAATTCAGCGTTGCCGGCGATGATTCGGACGGCTCGGCCAAAATTGCGCTGATCGCTATCGATCGTTCATTCAGCGCCTGGCGCGTGATGCAGAGTTCACTACCTGAGAAGGAAGATTCGATTAAGCCGATGCTCCTTGAACTCGAACGAATGAGACGGACGACCGAACAAATCTTCCCGCAGGCCCGGGATTTTATCAGACCCGGCTTTGATGAAGTGATTTCCGACTTTGTAAGTTAATAGTTCCGACACCAAATGAAAGGCAATATCCCCATACCCGAACTCCCATTCTCTGAAGAAGTGTGGCTAATGGTCGCGGTGACGTCGGTGCGCGAGCGGCGCACGCAACAGGGCAAACCATTTCGTGATGCCAGCGCGCGCAACCCAACCGGCAGCCTGGCGCTGAAGATCTGGGCCGAAGTTCTCGAAGGCCGCGAGGACCTCAAGCCCGGGTTGTGGGGGGTGACGGGAAAGCTTGAACCTTTCCAGGATCGCTCGCAGTTCATCGTCTCTGACTACAAGCCCATAAAGATCGATCAATACCGCGAGTATCTGGGTTGTGATCCGGCGTTGCCGCGCGCTTTCACGCTGGATATTGAGACGCTCGCGCTGCCCGGTTTTCGCGACCGCGTCGGGCCAAAACTGGAAAAGGATCTAAAGCTCGGCTATATGCGGCTGGAACAGCAACAGAGATATCTGGAAGACATCGCGGCCGAGGAAGAGCGGGTCTATCAATTGGGTTCACTGAATGCTACCTCCGGGCGCGTCTTATCAATCGCCGTCCACGTCGGACCGATTCCCGGTTTTGAGATCGAAGGCCTGACATCAGATCAGAGCGAGCACGCCTTTGGCATCGACGAAGCAGGCAACGAGCAGGAGGAAGCGCAGGCGCTGCGCGACTTCCTTTCCCTGATCTCTGATTTTGATCTGGAGTGCGACGAAATTGTCGGCCACAACATTATCGGATTTGACTTACCGTTCATCTATCAACGCTGTCTGGTGAACAACATTCAGGCGCGGCCTCCGATCAATCTGGGCGAATACAACGTGCGCGGAGTGTTCGATACGATGAAGGGCTGGTGGCTCGGCAGTCGCAACCGCGTCGGCCTCGACGACATCGCCTGGGCACTGGGAATGGAATCGAGCAAGACCGGTCAAGTCGAAGGCAGCAAGGTGTTCGATTTGTATCAGGCCGGCCGGCTCGCTGAGATTCGCGAATACAACCTGAACGATGTGCGGGTAACCCGTAAAGTCTACGAGCGCTTGATCGCGTGCTTTGGGCGATAGCATTTGGAGTGCGGCGGCAAGCGCAGCGCGACACCGCTTTGGATAGTTTGGAGTTCCGCCTTTAGGCGGTCTCCTTTATGAAAGCACGTACCGCCTAAAGGGCGGAACTCCGAACCAGAGCTCGGTAAGCGCGATGCTCTGCGGGCGCACTCCCAGGAGTACTGATCGCGTTTCCGTCTCTGCGACGCTGTTTCATTTCCGAAACAGACTCTGATAAACTGCGAAAGTCATGGATAGTTTGATTTCAGTGGCGTTGATCTTTTCCGGCATCGTGGTGGGCGCGGTCGTAGTCTGGCTGCTGCTTCGCGCACAGTCGCAGCAGAGCTATGAAAGAGGCCAGGCTGATAGCGCGACGCAGGTTGCCGCTCTGCAGGAGCGTCTGGCTGCGCGAGATCAGGAAGTGCAAAAGCTGCAACATTCGTCCGACAAGGAAGTCACCCAACGCGAGCATTTGAGAGAAGACAACGCAGATCTGAAGGCCCAACTGGAAGGCGAGCGCCGCGCCGCGCAGGTACGTTCAGAATCGTTCAAGCAGGCCGCGGACGAGCTTTCAGAGAAATTCAAAGCCCTCTCGCGCGACGCGCTGAAAGACAACAACCAATCATTTCTCGATTTGGCGCGGGCCACGCTGGAACAGTTCCAGACGAGCGCCAAAGGAGATCTCGAACTCAGACAGAGGGCGATTGATCAGTTGGTCAAGCCGCTGACGGAATCGCTGGAGAAAGTTGACGGCAAGATCGGCGAGATGGAGAGCGCGCGGGCCGGAGCCTACTCCGAGCTGCGCGAACAAGTCCGCGCGCTGGCGACTTCACAACTACAACTCCAATCAGAAACCGGCAACCTCGTGAAGGCTCTGCGCACGCCACACATTCGCGGGCGCTGGGGAGAGATCCAGTTGCGCCGCGTCGTAGAACTCTCCGGCATGCTCCAGTACTGCGATTTTACCGAGCAGGAAACGGTTGCGGGTGAGGATGCGCGGATTCGTCCAGATGTCATTGTTCGCCTTCCGGGCAATCGCACGATCGTCGTCGATGCGAAGGTACCGTTCGACGCCTTTTACGAATCGATTTCGACGACCGATGACGCCGTGCGGCTTGAGCGACTGAAGGACCACGCCCGGCTGGTCCGCGCGCATATCGGCGCGTTGAGCAAGAAGTCTTATTGGGAGACGGTCCAGCCCACTCCGGAATTCGTTCTGCTGTTCCTGCCGGGTGAAAGCTTTTACAGCGCTGCGTTGGAGCAAGACCCGAAACTGATCGAAGACGGCATAAATCAAAAAGTCATTATCGCTACGCCGACAACTTTGATCGCACTGCTAAAGGCTATTTCGTACGGCTGGCAACAGGAGCAGATGGCCGCGAATGCGCAGGAAGTGAGCAAGCTCGGCAAGGACTTGTATGATCGTCTGCGCAAATTCACCGAATATTTTTCTGATATCGGCAAGAACCTCGACCGTGCCCTCGAGTCTTATAACAAAGGGGTTGGATCGCTCGAAGCGCGGGTGCTGGTGACCGCGAGGAAGTTCAAAGAGCGTGGAGCGATCGGCGGTGAGGAGATCGAAATCCTCGAGCCGATCGATAAATCGACGCGGGCATTGAGTTTGGATGAGGGTGGTTTGTTTCCGGAGCTGATCGCCCCGGAGCAATCCACAGATTTCACAGATTCCGCAGATTAAATTGAGAAGCGCCGGGCCGGTTGCATCAAGTTGCCGGCATAAATCTGTGTGATCCGCGGACGGAACACTGTGGCAAAAGAAATCTGGTTAGGGCCGGTACTGGGAAACAATCGCGAGCTTTTGCTGCGCCGCTGTGCTGAGTATGTTTCCCTGGGCCAGGCCGAACGCCTGCTCTACATTGCGGCCTCACATCCGTTGCTCGATCTGGTTACAGAGAAACTGCTGGATGGCAGGCAAACGCCCGGCCTCTGGGGCGAGTTTCCCATCTATCTTTTTCGCGGTCTGGTCAGGCGCATCCTGTCCGGCGCGATCAGAGCTGAGACCGGTAAGACGCTTCCACCGCGCGTTGCACTCGATCGCGAAGAGCTGCCGCTACGCCGCAGCTTGATCTCGCAAATCATCAAACAACTTGGCGCCGCCGGAAGACTCAGGGCCATTAAGCCGCTGGCTAATCGCGATGGTTGCGTCAATACGATTGCCTCTCTGATTGGCGAACTCCAGCGCGCAGGTAAGACACCGGAAGAGTTTCAAAGTGCGGTCGAAGGGCGGGCGGCCGAGTCTGGCACGGAAGTATCGGAACAGAGCGGCCGGTCAAATAAGTCACCACGTTCGCAGCTCGATTTCGATCGCGAGGTGGCGCTGATTTATGCGGCGTACGCTGAAGCTCTGGATCGTTTTAATTTAACCGACGAAGATGCCGATCAACTGCGGGCGCTGCAAGTTCTTCGCGGCGAAGTTGACGGGCGCGCAGTTTCCCTCCCCTGGCTCGATCAGGTTGAACTGCTGGTGCTGGATGGATTCATCGATTTTACGCCGGTGCAAGGCGAAATCCTGAAGTACTTGATTCCGGTGGTGCCGAACGCGATCGTCAATCTCAACGGCGACCCTCGCAATGAAGACATCTTTCGTCCATTTCGATCTACGATCGAACACTTAGAATCAATCGCCGGCTTTGAGACAAAAACCAGCGCTGAGATGGCGGAAGTCGTTGACGCGCTGGCTCCGTTGCGCGGCGGGTTATTTAACGTAACGCAAGTTGGTAACTTGCGTGGTGGGTTAGAAGAAAAAGCGCAGGTTAACAGCTTGCGCCACATTACACTCATCGAGTGCGGAGATCGCGAAGTTGAAATTCGGGCGATCGCCAAGGAAATCAAGCGGCTGATCTTGACCAAAGGCTACAAGCTTTCTGACATCGCGCTGGTGGTGCGTGAGCGCGCCGCCTACGTTGACACAATTCTGCGCGTGTGCGCTGACGAATCGATTCCCGCTAATCTGGAACGCCGGGTTGAGGCGGTCGAAACGCCCGCTATGCGCGCCTGTGGCAAGCTGTTTCAGCTTCTCAAAGATACAACGCGCGAACATATCAGGAACCCAAAGGCGAGCGACCTCGCTCATTTAGTCAAGACCGGATACTTTCGCGCCTCGGCTAACGCATTGCCTGAGCTAACCAAAGTTTTCGATCAGCAGTACACATCGTTGCTGGCAAAGGATAAAGGCAGTCAGCGTAATGAAACTTCTGATCAGGATGAACAGCGGCGGGTGGAGCGATTACGCACGGAACTTGGCATTGGGCGCTGGCTACCCGATACCCTTGAAAACGTAATCGCGTATGTCGGCAGCGAGCTGCGGGCGAATGCCTGGACCGAACGCGCGCGCCGCTTGATCGATAAGTTCCCTTCCCCCGAAGCGGCGCGATCTTTGATCGCCGGCTCAGCCAGCGAAAGTGAGGACGCCGCAGCGGCGGCGGAAGACGAGTCACCGCCGGACGAAGCTCCGGTCCGGCGCCAGAAGCCCGCGCCAATTCATCCAGCCGCGATCGCCTGGACTGTCATTTTGATCGAGCACTTGCAAGACCTGCTGTCGAGCTTTCCCGAAGCGGCGCCGCCTGAGGAATTGCGCGGGGCTCTAATGTCAGTTCTCGATCGGTTGGAATTCGCAAAGCAAGTCCGGCGATCTTTCCTGCAGGCCGGACCCGCGGCGGATATACCGCAAGCGGCGCTGGACGTGCGCGGATTGGAAAGCTTGCGCCGCGCCCTGGCTGCCGCGGTAAGAAGTTTTCAGTACGCGGCGCAGATCGTGTCAGAAGCCCGCGCGTCAGCAAGGACCGGTGAGCCCTCCCTGACGGTCGGGCCTCAGACAGCGGTTGCTCTGGCAGCATTCATAGACGAGGTCGAGCGATCTTTGCGTTCGCAGGTGCTGGCGATTGGCGCGGCAAACCGTGATGGACTACAGGTGCTGGAAGCCACCGACGTGCGCGGCCTGCGTTTCCGGGCTGTTTTCATCGCGGGCTTGATCGAAAGCGGCTTTCCCCTCAGAACGTCGCGCGACTGGCTGTATCCGCATGAAGAACGAGTGCGGCTGCAGAAGCACGGGATTTTCCTGGAGGATATTTCCACTGACACTTTACTAAAGGAAGAGCACTACTTCTATCAGGCTGTTTGTCGCGCGACTGAAAGACTCTATCTGACTCGGCCGCTGGCAACCGGTTCGGTCAGCGAAACTGTTGCGTCTTATTACATCGACGAGCTGCAACGGGTTATCGACCCGAACGATTTTCAGATTGAGCAGGTTCGCGGCGATCTTGACACGCGCGAGTTGATGCAGTCTTCCACTGCGTCTGAGCTTTCCACCTTCCTGATTCGGCAGAGCCAACAACGCGATCGCGGGACCGGCGCCGGACGGGCTTTGTCGCAGGGGCAAATCAAAGATCTCCTCGCGCAAGCTGAGAAACACGGTTACGTCTCAAATTCAGCCGTACGGCGAGTTGAGATCGAGAGCAAGAGAAACGGTGCCTGGTTTGGGCCATACGACGGCGAGATCACGAATCCTGATTTGCGCGCCGTGCTCGCCAGACACTTCGGACCTGAGCACGTCTACAGCGCCAGCGGTTTGAGTACTTATGGCAATTGCTCTTTCCGTTTCTTTGCCGCGCGTGTGCTTAGGCTTGAACCGCGCAGCGAAGCCGCGCTTGACCTGCAGGCGATCGACGCGGGCAAACTTCTCCACGACATTCTGCGGCGGTTCTTCGAAGGATATCGCCGGCAGTACCTGCCGGCTTTGGATCGAGCAGAATTGCGCGCTCAATTGAGTAAAACCGCCGACGACGTTTTCAGCGAGCACGAAATGCTGGTGCCGCCTCTGAATCAACGCATCTGGAAAATCGATTGCGAGATTCGCAAGCTGATTCTGGATCAGGTCCTGCTCTACGAACTCCGGCTGCAAGAGAAAACCAAAGCGCGCGGTATTCGTCCGGCTTATTTTGAGCTCGCTTTCGGACGCGCCTCGCCAGGCAGCGATCCCAGCTCGTCTCCGGACTATTTGAGATTGAAACGCGCCGGCCCTGAAGGAAATGAGACTGCGCTTTTCCAGGGCCAAATCGATCGCGTTGACATTAATGAGCGCGAGGGCGTGGCCGTCGCTTACGACTATAAGCTGTCGCAGGGAGCGAAGCTCGAAGACATTGAAGCCGGACGGCAGGTGCAGATTCCGATTTATCTGGCGGCACTTGAACAAATATTTTTGCCGGGATATGAGCTGGCCGGCGGCGGCTATTACAAGTTGAAGTCCCGTGGACCCCGGCTGAACCAGGGCATTTACCGCAGCATGTTCACGGATTGCACAGACACGACCCGAGCGACACACGTTGACGACATCGCGTTTGAGCGACTGCGCGCCGAAGTTCAGAAAAGAGTCTGGGGGTTCATCGACGCTATGCGGAGCGGCCAGTTTAGAGTAAGACCGTCGCGCGGGAAACTGACCTGCAAGTTTTGCGATTACTCCGCCGTGTGCCGGTACGAACCTTATCGGATTAGTCGGAAGAGATGATTTAAGAGGAGTCTTCTTCCTTTGCGTCTTGGCGCCTTTGCGTGAACGCTATCTCACGCAAAGCCGCAAAGACGCAAAGCTAAAACGCTCTGGAGGGGAAAATGGCAACCGATAAACTGAGCGCTGAAAACGCGCAGGCGCTTCGCGATCATTTGCTTTCGCTGTTGAGTGGGGGCAACGCGCACATCGACTTTGAAGACTTTTTCGCCGGTTTCCCGGAGGAGCGCTGCGGCCAAAGGATTGAGGGTTTGCCCTACACTCCATGGCAAGTCCTCGAGCACATGCGGATCGCGCAGCGGGACATTCTCGAGTTCTGCCGCGAAAAGAATCACGCCTCTCCGAAATGGCCGGAAGGGTATTGGCCAAAGGCCACCGAAATCGGCGATGCAACACTTTGGCGAGAAACAGTCGCGACGTTCCGCGGCGATTTGAAACAGATGGAAAACCTCGTTTCAGATCTCTCGACCGATCTGTTCGCTAAAATTCCGCACGGCACCGGCCAGACGATCTTGCGCGAAGCACTCCTGGTCGCCGATCACAATGCCTATCACCTGGGAGCATTGGTAGTGATCGGTCGAACAGTCTCCAATGCCTAAACCAGATATCGTCGCTGATTTCGCGCGAGAACCGAATTAACGAGACAGTTTGTAATCGCCCTGCCCGTGGCAATAAGTAAGATCAGGACCGGATGGGTCGCCGGCGGTGGCGTTGAAGTCGGCATCAGTAAACACTTGAGTTGGAAGGCCGAGTATCTTTACTACGATCTAGGCAATGAGTCGATCACCGGCAATCCCACGCCGACGAATCCGCCGTTCCAGGTCTCTTATACCTGGCAGACAAGAGCCCACACCTCTAACAGTGGTGTGAACCTCCGGTTCTGAGGGAATGCTTCCCTCTCTCCAGAATTGATAATTCGCCAAAACGGATTTCAGGGCGTGCCGATCTTAAGGCACGCCCTTAGTGTTTAAGACACTTCCACTCTTTTATTGATCCACTTCAATTACTCTTTTGGCTGAACCCAGCGCTTAAGAAACCAATTAGTCGGGTTCTTTCTCGGCCTCATATAGAACCCGACTCAAGTCGGTACTCTGAACACCCTTGATCGGAAAAAGGACACGAGGCAGCGTAGTGTTTTAGTTTGAAATTCTCTGCGCCTCCTCTGCGTGCTCGGCGTCTCTGTGGTGAATGTTCTTAACGGCTGTTTCACCGCAGTGACGCAGAGGTCGCGGAGATTTCGCAGAGAAAACCAAATTAAGACACTTCGAGGCAGCCGGCGGCGGGAGTAATCCGCAAACAAGTGTTAGAATCACAAGTTTGCTCAGGCGCGTAATTATTTGAAGTTGCGCTCTATGGCTGGATCATTATGACTGAACAAAGAAACAACATTCGAAATATAGCGATTATCGCCCACGTAGATCATGGCAAAACCACTCTGGTTGACGCGATGCTGCGCCAATCCGGTACCTTCCGTGAGAACGAACAAGTCCGCGAACGCGTGATGGATTCCATGGACCTCGAGCGCGAGCGGGGCATCACCATCATGGCCAAGAACACCTCGGTTCATTATCGAGACGTGAAAATTAACATCCTCGACACGCCCGGCCACGCCGATTTTGGCGGCGAGGTTGAACGCGTGCTGAAAATGGTCGACGGGGTGATGCTTTTGGTTGACGCCGCCGAAGGCTGCCTGCCACAGACTCGCTTCGTCCTGCGGAAAGCTTTGGAAGCTCGTCTGCCCGCGATCGCCGTCGTTAACAAGATCGATCGTCATGACGCGCGACCTGAGGAAGTGGTTAACGAAATCTATGAACTCTTCCTGGACTTGGATGCGACAGACAATCAGATCGAGTTTCCGATCCTCTATGCAGTGTCCCGAGAGGGCACCGCAAAGAAACGACTAGCGGATGAGTCGACTGATCTCCGGCCGCTGTTTGATCAGATCGTAGAAACAATTCCAGCACCTCGACAGACACGCCAGGACAGTCTGCAGTTGCTGGTCGCGAATCTTGACTATAGCGATTACGTCGGCCGTCTGGCGATCGGACGAATTTACTCTGGTGAGATCGCCGTCGGCGATCAAGTCGCGATCGCCAAGCGCGACGGCACCTTCCAGAAGACAAAAATCTCACAGCTTTATATATTCGAAGGATTGAAGCGCGAGCCCGCGGAGCGCGCCCAATTTGGCGAGATTGTCGCGCTCGCCGGCATGGACGAGATTGAGATCGGCGAAACGATCACCGGCGTCGAAAACCCGCAGCCACTGCCGGTCATTGCCGTCGACGAGCCAACCATCGCGATGATCTTCGGCGTCAACAACTCTCCTTTCTCGGGGAAAGAGGGAAAATATGTTACTTCCCGGCAACTGAAAGAACGTCTCGAGAAGGAAGTTCTGGGTAACGTTGCTATTCGGGTGGAGCCGACCGACTCGCCGGATCAATTCAAAGTGTCCGGACGCGGCGAACTACAACTTGCCATTCTGATCGAAATGATGCGGCGCGAAGGTTACGAGATGCAGGTTTCCAAACCCGAAGTGATCACTCGCCGCGCTGATGGCAAACTGCAGGAACCAATCGAGCAAGTGGTGATCGATTTGCCCGAAGAGTTTATTGGCGTGGTAACCGAAGCGATGGGCCGCCGCAAGGGTCAGATGACCAAGATGGTCAATCATGGCACAGGGCGGGTCAGACTTGAGTTCGAAACTCCGTCCCGAGGCTTGATCGGTTTTCGCAATGAGTTCCTGACCGAAACAAAAGGCACGGGCTTGCTCAACACGATGTTCCTGCGCTGGGGCGAATGGCTGGGCGCGATGCGTGGGCGATCCACCGGTTCGCTGATTTGCGATCGGATGGGCGAAACTACGACGTACGCCCTCTACAACATTCAGGAACGCGGGACTCTCTTTACCCGTCCGGGATCCAAAGTGTATGAAGGAATGGTGATTGGTGAAAACGCGCGCGCAGTTGATCTGGATGTAAACGCGATCAAGGAAAAGAAGCTAACGAACATGCGCGCCGCTTCAGCGGACGAAGCCCTGCGACTGGTGCCGGTCAAGGATCTTTCGCTGGAACAGGCGCTCGAGTTCATCGCCGATGACGTGATTGGTCTTCGCGCCACCCGTCGCAAATGGATCTTGATCAAATCTCAATGCCCCGATTGATTGCCAGGGTCCTGGCCTTCATGACTACATCACCATCGATATCCCCGAAACCGCTCGTCCAGGCTTCGATTTCTTCGGTTGGCCGGCCCAGGGCCAACGCCAGCTTTTCATTATTCGAGTCAAACGCGGCGTCACGAATGCTCTTCAGAATTTCCGCAGCTTCATGTTGATCCGTTCCCCGGTCGTCGATCACCGGTTCGCTGCTATTCGTGCTATCACCGGCAGCATCAACGCCAATTTCTCCAGCCAGCTTGCCCATCGACGATCGTCCCACGTCACTGCCGGCATTTAAGTCGCGCTCGGATGACGAACTTTGACCATTGCCGAGCCGCGCAGGGTCTTCTGCTCCGTCGTTCGTGCTCCCGTTACCTCCGACACCGTCCGGCTCAGATGCACTGCTTCGGCGACTCGACTTGAACAGGTACAGCAGACCTGCGCCTATTCCAACTCCGCTTAATAAGACAACACTCTTCTTCATATATGGCCCCCTCGTATGTCGATGATGAATTAGACTTTCACAGTTCAGCCGTCAGCGTCGTTCGCTAATGATTCACAAACTCGACGGCAATTAGGCCAGTGCAAAATGAATGCCGCAGGAGTTCCCAAGTCACGGCCAGCGGATCAAGGCGAGTAAAAATAGAGATGTTAAAATGGTCTCTCTCGGCTTGCCAAAATCCAACCCGACCACTTCAAATCGCTCTCGAGCTAGACGCTAACTAGTCACATCCCCAAGCGAATGCAGCGCGGCAAACGGCTCCTTATTCGGCGCGAGCAAGAGCCGCCGCAGAGGATCCTGCATCGCCTCCATCAGAAAAGCGGTCGTCCTTTCTGCGCGCGTTTGGCTGTCGATTTTCTTGACGATCGCGTACTGGATTTCGACTTTGGAAAGATCTATCACGAGCGTACAACCGCCGCGGAAAGGATGCAGGTCGTCGGCCCCTTCGATATTAAGCGGGCGAGATTGAGTTAATGCGACGATGATCTGCGGCATGTACTGACCGTCAGGTCCGACTCGCATGGATCGGCGCAGGGCGTGCACTTCAAAGCCGGAGTGCTGATCAAGTCCAAGTTTCGCGGGCAGGCCGGGCGTGTTAGCGAAGACTTCAGCAATAGCGGAGTGAAGCTCCAGCCGCTGCGCTCTGGTCTCGGTGAATAGCTTCTCTCGACTGCTGATGTAGAAGCATTTGTCCGCATATCGTTTCAACTGATTGACCAGGACCCGGGCCTGTTGCTGCGGTAGGTTGAGCTCGACTCCCTGCCATCGCAGTGTGTCCACCGAAAGCGTGTCGAGATCCAGCGGGTAGATGCCACGCCTGCGGAATGCCTCGACGAAAGCTACGCGGTAATTGTAGCGGTCATCTTCAACCAGATCGGAATCGGCAGTAATTACTCCGCGCAGGTATTCGCCAAACGTAATATCAACCGGCGGGATATAGTCCAGCGCCCGGATACACATGTTAAGAACATGCCCAGCAGTTTTGGACGCTTCAGCAGCTAACCGGTGCACCAGGTCGGGATGAATCGCGCCCGAAGGCAACACACCCGTGCCACCCGTATAGATGCGCAACAAGTCCGCGGTGCGCGTCTCGTAGATTGCGAGGAAGGCATCGAAGATGGCGGCGACCAAAAGCGCGCCGCGAGAGTGAGGCGCCAGTACCGCCTTATAGTCCGCTGGATCAGGTTTCTGTCTGGTCCAAACGCCTTTGTCGTCGATTTTTCCGATCGCGTCGCGTAAAGCCCCGCGTCCACCGATCGCTCGTCCAAACTGCAGTGCCAGGCTGCCGAGAATCGTTTCCGATTCCAGATTGCCGCGGCTCTGACTAATCTCGTTCTCCAGGATTTCCGGAATCGTGAAGTGCTGCATCAGCGCCACAATATCAGCGAACGCTTCGTGGAACGCCAGCACGTCGACATTGGTCGGCTCGTTGAAACGGCGATGCATGCCGTCGAGAATCGCATGGGTCGTTTCATGCGCCACGATGTCATGCGACAGGCACGCGTAAACCACGCTACCGGGGACATGGTCGCCCGGGTCGCTCGCGGATGCCTCGAAGTAACCGAACAGCAACGCAATTTCCTGCGGACTGTAAAAAGCGTTCGCCTGCCGCAGAGCATGAGGCCGAACGACCAACTGGCGAACGAACTGACTGTCGTCTGAGGGATTATCAGGATTAGCTCGCGGGCGCCAAAGCACCGGTCGACCCAGCGCTCGCTCGAAATTCTCGATCGTTTTCATGGCGATGGCATAAACCATTTGCTGATGAAAAGCCGGATTGCCTTCGGCGGGTGGGCAACCATCCTGCGCCAGCAGACGGGGATCGTTAAGGTCGACGGGTGGATAGGTTATGTCCGCGGCGTCCTTATCGACGACTTGCAGGTACTCGCCGCTCGGCCCCGGGTCCAGATTTTCCCACCTGACCTTGAGCACCACTTCATTGATTGACGCAGTCTCGAGATGAGTCGAGAAGCTCGGATCCACAGCATACGTGCGAATGCGACGGAACGGCGGATGGGGAATAGTAATCCTGGGGTTGCAGGCGGCGCGAGGCGGAGCCACGACTTCCGGTGGCGCGGCGGGCACGGGGCCGCCGGCAACCGATGGATAACGGCTGGCCACATGCTTACGGAGCGCTAACGACGCCTTATCATCCTGAATCACGGCGTCCATGAACTTGCGGAGGTCCTGATCGCTGATTGGCTTTTCCGGATCAGGAATAATGTCTTGCAGGTTTTTATTCGCCAGATAACGTTGCGTGAGTTCGAGATTAAACATCTGTTCGCGGGGCGGCGAATCGGTAAGACCCAGGCCCGTGATCACGCGAAAGAACGAGAATGAATCGTTGTCCGGTGGTGTCTGCGGCAGAGTAAGATTCGGCGCAATGCCCAGCGCCGCGTTTGCCTGGAGAATGCCATTGCCGAAGTGTTGCGGGTCGCCGCCCTTTGCTTTGGCTGAAGAGAAGAGCGCGTGGCGAACTGCTTCGACGCGGTGCCAATCACGCCCGAGAAAGTTCTTGTATCTTTCGTACCAGAGCGCGACGGCGGCGGCAACTTGCGGGGTGGCGGCCGACGTGCCCTCGCCGTTATTCCTAATTCTGGTTTCGCACCCGTACATTGCCCAGGGGATGTTAGGTGTGTAGGAAGCAATCGCCGCAGTCATACAACTGTCCGGGCCCCAACTGCCCTGAATATCGTTGCGTTCAATGTTGTAGTACGGTTGACCATTGGCCATCACACCGCAGACGGCAATCGTGCGGTGATACCTCGCCGGGTAAACGACGTGATGGGAAGGCAGACCAATGACATTGTTACCGGCCGCTGCGCAGATGCAGATGCCTGCTTCATAAGCCTTATTGACGGCCTCGCTCCAGGCCTTCGATGGCAGCCCTCCCATACTGATTGAGACGACGTCGCAGCGATTGTCGATGGCGAACTGCAAGGCCTGCGCAAAGGCGCTGACATTGAAAAGAATTACTGAGTTGGCAATTCGCAGCGGCACAATATCAGCGTGTGGCGCGCCGCCAAGATAGTCATTCGAATCGGGCACTCTGCCTCCGGCCAGAATTCCGATAGTGCCGGTGCCGTGATCGAGGTTTTGCGGCAGCAGGTTGATCGACGCGCGTGCCTGCGCCTTGTTGGGATCGGGGTCGCCTTCAACAAAACTGTGTTCGAGAACAATGTTCTCGGGCTTGGCCTTCTGTCCGGGGTAATAGCCGGTGTCGATATGCGCTATGCGTGTGCGCGGCTCGGCAAAATCCACCGCGCTGCGAGCTGAGCCCAATTGGGTGTAATCGTCCAGTAAATGCCAGGCGAAAACGTCCGGCCCGAGGGCCTTGTTGTGGGTATTGTCCTGCCTGACCTCGGTGGCGCAGGGATCAGGAGCGACCGCGAGGGCGATGCCGGAGGTGTTGGCTTCGCTCCCGTCATTGAAGCTCTGCACCAAATCAGGTTCGGCAAACAGAACTGCGGACTCATCGACGCCGAGTTGATCGGCAACCTGCGCATGGGCCAGATCCCACGGATTCGGTCCGCCTGTGTCGGGCAAGTCTGCCAGGTACCATGCGGGAGCATCAGCAATTCCAAAGGCGTTGGTACGGGGAGTTTCACCATAAAGGGGTCGCAGATTGACTTTCGGATCAGCGGCCGCCAATCCAATGCTGGGCCGGAGTTTTACCAGGATACGATTTGAATTTGTCATAACAGCGCCTCTACCAACTATGTCCTTTTTGGGATGACGTGTCCCTCCGTCCGGCATCGAACGGACGCCAGTTCACATTTTTCAACCGACCGGTGATTGATCTCCTCGCGAGCTGAGTCCACTACGCAAAGTCAACGCACTTTATGCTCGTTCACTCGGGTAGCAGTGGACGGGTCATTCCGATCCACGCGCCAGGTCGGATGATTGAAGTGAATCACAAAATCACCGTTGTACGAGACCACCGCGCTATCGAAAGTCAGTCTCCCGATACGCCGCCAATTACTGAACGTTAGGTGTTGAGAAACTCCCGGGCCGTGCGCTGAACCTTCGTCAGTCACTTCGATATTGAAGGTGAGTGTCCGTTTCGGCGCCGCATCGCCGCGATCAAAAATTTGCGCCATCACTTCGTCGCGAAAATCCAGGGCGTCGCCGGCAATCTTTGGTTGCTCAGGCGCGACCAGCAACCGCATGTACTTTGGGCAGCGGGTGGGTTCACTAGCCGGCTTACCGAGTTCGGCGATTTGGTAAAGCTGACGCTGCGCGGGCTCTTTGTCGACTCTCTGGAATACGATGCCGGTGATGAGCAGGATCGGCACGCCGCCACCGCGCCGCCAGGCATGAACATCGGGAGCGTTCCGCAACTCTGCGTCGTTGATGTAGTCCGTGTGTTCGCCGGCAATGTCCTGCTGGGTAAAAAAGCTGGCCGTCCGCAGTGGTTGCTCATGATCCTCGTCGGTTGTGGGAAACAGCTTGCCCACCAGGGCCAGCGAACGGGTGTGGCCGCGCCGTGTCTCAGTGCAGCAGGTGGAATAACGGCCCAGCGCCAACGCCTCGCTCCCTTCGCTGAAGTAGCCGGAGTATTCAGTCTCTTCCGTAATCTCCCACCGGCCCGTCAGACATACGCCGTTCGGGTGCAGTAACCGCCGGAAACCTTTTCGGTCCGCCCCCCAACGCAGATCAGCATGAGAATCGACTGTGCGTTCTACGGCCTGCTGAAAGAGATATCGCTTGCCGAATGACAGGATGCCGCGCAGCACACTAGAAAGCGTGACTTTGTAGGTCGGTAAAGGAGCGGAGCCCTCGCGGCCCCACACTTTCTGATAAGGACTCGCGAAGATCGCATCCCGCACTTCGGCGAAACGCGATCCCTCATAAACGCGATCCTCGTCGGTAATCCATTCCGTCCCGAAGAATTTTGGTTTCATGTTCACCCCAGTGCGCTGTCTCTAAAGTTCGTTGAATCAATCATCGGGGCATTAGCCCGACCGTTAGGGAGGGCTCAATGGTTTAGCGGGGTAAAAGACGGAGCCCTCCCTAACGGTCGGGCTAATGCCCCGCTCGACTTTGTCAGCGAACTTCTGAGACGACACCCTGGCGATCTGTTAGCTTGCGCTCTTGATTCAATGGCTCCTCATTCTGCTGCCCGTCTACGCAACCCCCAGAGTACAAGTACACACGCGGTCACCATCGCGACCGATACCGACATGAGGCCGAACGTCACAATATTCTCCTGCCAGACAGCAGCAAAGTGTCCCGAGCCTGCGAGGGGCGTCAAACGATTTGTGGCGAAAGCAGCTCCCAGCAGGGTCGTGGCAAAATTCCCATACAGTCCGTACAGCGCTAACCAGACCGGAAACGCCTCAAGCCGCACAGGGAGATTCACGTGTTTCCAAATCGAACCGAGGGCCAGCAGGAACAGCCCGCCAAAAAGTCCTACCAGATGCCCGCTCAGGCCCATGCGCGGATTTGCCAGTTGAGGGAAGACCAGGCCCGCCAGCATTGCCAACAAGAACAGCAGAATGCCGGCGGTAAACAACTGGCGTTGTCTATTCTCTACGCTCATGTCTGTCTCCTCTTCGCATCGACCTGTGCCAAGGCCTCGCAATTCATGTCGCACCAGGCGCGCGCGGCTTTTACGCCGAGATCAACCGCCTGCGAAAACCGACGCTTACTGAAATTAAAGAGATAGTGCAGCTCGACCTCCGATCTCAGCTCGCGCACCGTGATACTCCGTCCGAATTCGCCTGGCGCGCCGCGCTCGATCGCATCGTTGTTGTTCTCGATCCGCTCCAGCACCCGCTGATAGCCTCCGTTTGTTGTCGCCTCGAAAATTCCGAAGAAGTTGCCAACGAAACCGTCGAGCCATTTGCCGCGCGAGCTGGTGGTCCAGATCACCCAGAGTTCGTCGGCGCCGCGGCGGATGGCCTCCTCGAGGTTGCTCGCGGTGTTGAAGACTGCGTCGATGTATGTGTCCCCGTCGATGCGCACCGGCGGAAACCATAACGGCAGCGACGCCGTGGCGATGAGAAAGTCCTCCGTCATCTCGGGCGGCGTGACCGGACGCAGACTATGTTTCGAGAAGTTGTAGACATTGAACGTGCCTTCGCGTCGGCTGGAGCGAATCTTCTCGAAATCAAGTCCCCACGCCGGAAAGAATTTTTTGCGGAAAGCATTGAGAGTGAACAGCGACTCAGCGTAGAAGAGCCGCGGCAGCTGTCTCCAGTTCAACCCAACTGCCGCGATTGGATTGAAGTTGCGCCAGTTGTCGGCGATCTGCGAGCCGCTCATTCCCTGCACCCACATTGCGAGGTTGAAGGATGCGGCGCTGACCGCATCGGCATGATCGAATTCGAACCCAGCTTCATCGAGCCAAACCTGCAGCACCCCCGCCTGAAAGGCGATCTTGAGTCCGCCCCCCGCCAGCATTAGCGACCGCTTCGGCATTGGCGCCTCCGTTCCGAATCAACGTGCCACATTCCGTCAGACCGACGGCAAAACAATTTCATTTGGCGTCGAGTAGTGCGCTAATTTGGTGATGAGGTCAGTACCGAGAGCGGTAGCGACCGGGTAACTAATTCGCGATCCTGATTTTGCTAATGACTTAGACCCGGTCGCTCTCGCTCTCGGTACTGATGACTCCATGACACCCGACCGAAATTTGGGCACTACCTGGCGTCGGCGAGAATCGCGTCTGCTGCCTTCTCAGCGATCATGTAGATCGGCATGACCACAAAGAAACCAGGAATCTTAGGGAAAACAGACGCGTCAACTACGCGCAGGCCCTTCACACCGCGCACGCGAAACGACGCATCGAGTACGGCATCCGGGTCGTCGTCGGCGCCGATCTTGCACGTGCACGAGGCGTGATGACCCCAGGCGCGATCCTCGACGAATTTGTCGATGCCTTCGTCAGAATTCAGATCGACGTCCTTCATGGCATCCGGATGCAGTGGCAACCGGCGCGTCGCGGCTTTGAGCAACTTGTTGATGAGGCGCACGCCCTCGCGCATCGCTTGCAGATCTTTCTCCGCATCGGGAGTCAGCTTGCCATCTTCGTCCCGTTCGAAATAGTTGAAATCAACTCTCGGCGGATCAAGCGGATCCTTTGACTTGAGGGTAACGCGGCCACGGAAACGGGCGTGCCCTTTCAACAGCAACCAGGTCCATTTGTCATGGGGCTGGGCAACGGCATCAAGGCACCAGCCGGTGTAGTAACCAGTAAACGAACCCGGCACGCCAAAGATGAACAAGTCGGGTTCGTCATTCTCGGCCACGCTGGACTTCGCGGTGAACCCGATGACCGCCCCGTTAGTCGCGTAGAGACCGGTACCGCCGCTGGACCACTCTTTAAGATATTCATCGCCATCGGGCTGCTCCGGGGTGGGGCAATCGAATGTTGCTCCCTGCAACAGCGGGAAGACAGCACCGGCCTGAGCGACAATGCCCACTTCATAGCGATCCTGGAGGTTCTTTCCCACGCCGGGGAGATCCACGCGAACGGGTATATTTATTTCCGCGCGTTCCAACTCTGCTCGCGGCCCGATGCCTGAGAGCATCAGCAGTTGCGGAGTGATGTAGGCCCCGGCAGCGATTATGACCTCGCGCTTTGCCCTTACTTCTTCGGCCGGTTCGTTCGCCTTGCCAAAACGGTTCGGATCGCGATCGGCTCGATACAGACGCTCGCCGCGCAGGTAGCGGACCCCGAGTACTCGCAACGGATCCGCGTGGTCAAAAATGAGTTCGGTAACGTGACAGTGCGTGCGCAACTCAAGCCGGCCGGTCTTTTCACCCGCCGCAACGCGTTCGCGTGTGCCGGCCCGATGGCCCTTCTGGTCAATCGCCATGGGGACCATGATCGCGCCGAAGCCATGACGTTTGAGCACGCGCAGATCGTTCGGATCGAATTCCGCTTTGAGGTGAGAATCACGACGAAAAAAGGGTCTATCCCACCAATGGATCGGCAGCTTCTTCCAATTAGCCCGCAAGGCGTCCCAGGCAATCTCACCGATCGAGGGATCGTGGTGCCGAATGGCGTCACGGCCCAGGCCGACAACGCTCGCGAAACGTGTTGGCAACCAACCATCCTTGCCGTGGCCCGAGGAAGGAGCCGCATTGTGGCGCCAACATTCGACTCGCGCAAAGTATTTGTCCATCTCGCGCGGCGCCCAGGTTACATCGCCAGTGGCATCTGCGATCGTCCGCCAATCGCTGTCGTGCGGCCGGATGATGATCATGGCGTAATGCGCCGTGCAACCGCCTACTGTTCGAGCGCGCGGATAGTAAACGCCGTGCCGGCCGGCGTTTCGCTCCACAATGTATTTGGGATCCTGCTCCTGCCGCTGCTCGTCTTCGTAATGACGAACGAAGAAGTCGAGCCGCATTTCCTGATCTTCGGTAGCACGTCCATGAAACACGGGCACCTGGTAGTTCCAGTTGCGCTGCTTCGGATCGGCCTTGGGGTCGTCCGTGCCACCGGCCTCGATTAACAGCACGCTGTGGTTTGCTTCGGCCAGGCGAGCTGCAAGTGGACCGCCACCCGCGCCCGATCCGATTACGATGTAATCAAAGTCTGCGTCGCTCATAAGCTGGGCCCCAGTGACAAGGAAAATGGCCGCCGACTGATTGGTCGACAGATACCTTCATCAGAAAGTTTTCAGAAACTCGATCAAGGCTCGTTTGTCGTCGTCGCGGAGCGCGGTTTCACCGTCGTATCCCGTGCCGAAATAGTGGCCCCGATTGACTACGTAGTCCGGGCATTTGCTCACGGCCATAAACTGATCTGCCAGCGGTCTGAGAATCTCCTGCGCCTGGGCCTCGGTCGCATTCGGGCCGAGTTCCTTGAGCTTCTTATTGATGGCAACTACCAGATCCAATATTTTCTTACGGTGATTGAGACGGTCCCAGAAACCCATCTCCTCCGGCCGCACCATCAGGCTCGCCAGCAGACTGACTGGAGTGCCACGCGGAATCGGACCGATCTCAATGCCGTTCTCGTCAATGATGTTCGGCAGGAACCACTTACCCCAGCTCCCAAGACTTTCGGGCACATAGCCAGGCGCGACGCGCAGATAACAGGTCTCGGTGGTGCGGTCGATGACGCCGATATTTTTCTCACCAAGCACCGAATCCTTCTCACGCTTTTCGGGCCAGAGCATCTTTTCGATTGAATCCTGAAATGAATCCATGCGCCCGTCCACGGACGGGCTTACATTGAACTTGCCCACGGTGTTGTTGAGCAGGAAGGGAGCCGTGGACCATAAACTAATGAGTGAGGCCGGACGTGTGTAGCCGCGTCCGCCGCCCGGCATGGCATATGACTTTTCCTCTCCGGTCACCGGGTTATAGATCTTGATCGTGCCGACGGAAGGGAGTTGTTTGTAAGTCTCGGAAGAAAAGTTATCCCAAATATTATCTCTGATGGCATTGGTAGCCAGCGGACTGCAGGCGTTGGTTTGGAGCAGGGTTACAGGAACGCGGTGCTCGGCCGAAAGGTAATTACCATCTAGAAAATCCGCAGCAGTTACGATGGCGCGCATCCTGGACTTGAAGTCTTCGGTCTTAGTCCAGGCCCAGTACTTGTTCCAACAATTCAAGTAATTCGGGCCCGAACAGCCGTCCGGATCCAGGCCCTCCGCAGGTTTGGGCAGCTTGCTCGAGTGACACCGCGCGCAATTCTCCGCGAAAACCACTTTGCCTCGATCCAGCTTCTGGGCGTACGCCTTGTCCTTGTCAGGATTGCCGAGGTACTTCTCGCTGCCGGGTGCATCTTTCAGTTTGTGCGGCTCGGTGGTCTTCAGAAAAAAGAGCGCCGTGTCGAACGTCTGCGCTTCAGTGGCTTCCCAGTAAGCCGAGTTTTTGCGGGCCGTGGCGATCTCAATCGGGGTCACCTTCTTGCCGCCGATCAGCGGCTTGAAGTGCAGCGTCCATTCTTCACTGAACAAACCGATGTTGAGGTAGACGCGATTGAGCGCTCCCAGAGCGCCTACTGAATCCGCCCCGTCCTTGAGGACGCGCGGTGAGTACACGGTGTCGGGAGAAGTGAAGAGCTTTGCGTATGGCGAATCAGCCGGAACGAAGTCATTGAATTGTTTATTGTTCAGACCGCCGCCGCCCAGCGTCTCTTTGCCGAAGCGCTTCGCCTGTTCGAGCCGCGGTCCAAGATTGTAAATTGCATTCATCGTCCGCGGGTTGTTGATATTGTCGGTCGAGACGAGTGAGGTATCTAAAGACCCGGGACGTGAGGTATGAAACATTTGGAAGATGTAGTTTGAGGCATCTGCCCGCCAATCAAAGATGCGATCGATCCAGAAATACTGTGCGCCCACGTTGTTCGAGAGGTTTTCCCAGTTGGGCTTCTCGGGATCGGCCGGGGGCTTGATTGGATTTGGTCCGACGTGGCAGAACGCGCACGACATGCCGACGCGATAGGGCCGAACCAGGCCGTTTGAGTAATAGTACTTCTCGTCACTGTAGTACTTGTCGGGGTTCCAGTTCGCAGCTGCTTTCGCGTCGAAATCCGGATTAGGAAATAGGCGCAAGCCGACGATGCCCGTTGCGTAGCCGTAATAAGAACCCACCGGCATCTTCTTGTCTTTGGGCAAATACTGATCCGGCGTGCCGGCGGGCAGATCCTGACCACGCGACCCAACTCTCACTCCGGGATATTTTGTCTCATTCTCGAAAGGGTCGGGGGGACAATCCGGGGAGACGATGCGCTTATCGAGCCACAGCCCAAAGCGCTCGGGATCGGGTCCGCTGGCTTTTTCAAAGCACGGCTCGTTGACCAGACCCAGGTAGGCCCAGCGATTATCGCGGCTGAATTTCATCTTCTCGCCGGTGCTTGAAATTGCCTTGGGATATGAGGAGAGGGTCTTGAGCAGATCCAGTGCTCCGACACTGGAGTTGGTGAGCATGTCCCAGAGATGATCGTTGCCGCCCGTCCAAACGACCCAGGTATTACGGCCTTTGACTTCATCCGTTGTCAATTGAATGACACCAGCCTTGTTCTGGTCCATCAGGTGGAAATAATCTTCATCGGCCGCTTTAAAATCACTCGCGGGACGGTTCGCCATTCTCGCCTCGTCAAGTATGCTGCCGGGTCGCGGTCCTCTGGGCCACCACTGATAGACAATGAACGCGGCGGCAACCAATAACACGATAACGATCGCAATCAGGTACTTGCGCTTGGACTTGATCATGGAACTCGCTCCTTTTACTACGCGCTGCGGTTAGACCATTCGCGGAAGATCGCTCTGCCGGGACGTGTTCAATTAGTTATGCCTCGCAACCGGGTTACATTTCAGAAACGGCCGGGCTATCGATGAACGTGAAAATTACGATAGTGCGGGTTGATCTCGTGGGCCCTTTCCAAATACCGGTCACCGTTGCCATTTCCGCCGGCGGATTGATAGATCGTCGCGGCCTGAAAGAACAGGTGCGCATCCGCGGCGCCCGACGAGAGCGCTTGCTTCATGGTGTCCAGGGCTTCGGTGAACTCACCCGCGCGATATAGCGCCCAGGCCAGCGCTGACAGGGTCGAGAAATTCCGGCGCAGCGCGATATCCTTGCGCGCCCACTTGACGGCTTCCGCGCCATCCTCGCGTACGTCGGCATAGAAGTCTGCGAGGTGGTGATAGAAATGAACGTCGCCGCGCTGTGCTGATTCGAGATAACCAGCAAGCGCCTTTTGGTACCAGGCCTCGGCTCGATCGCGTTGGCCCATAACTTGATAGAGTTCACCGAGTGCTTGTTGAAATTCCGGTCTCGACGTCCGCGCAATCACTTGCTCATAGAGCTTTGCGGCTTCGTCAAACCTGCCCTGCGCACCCAGCAACTCGGCCTTGTGATCGTCGACCAGCCAGTAACCTGAGTAAGCGCGGTCGGCGCGATCGTAATGGGCCAGCGCTTCTTCATGGCGGCCCTGCCTTAGCTTCAGAACTCCTCTCTGCAACTCGACCCAGGCGTAGTGACGCATCTCCTTGGCGGTGAGTTCGTCCGCGGCTTCGGTATACAACTGCTCGGCAGCGGTCACGTCCCCAAACTTAAATTTGAAATAGGCGAGGCGAGCAAGATTGTCCCAGGTTAGATCCTCCTTGATAACGGCTTCGTATCCTGCTCTTGCTTCCTGGTATCGGCCTTCCTGAAAATCGAGATCGGCGCGCAGCGCTCTGCCTTGCATCGTATCGCGCAGATCACGGCCCGTTTCGAGATCGTTTCGGACATCCGCCAGACGATGAAATTTGAAATCAAGATTCGCCTTGAGAAAATACAGATCGGAAGCGGGCCCAAGCTCTTCGATAGCATGCTTCAGCGACTTTTCGGCAACCTCGAATGCGGCCAGGTTACCCGTAAGCGAAGCACGCTGGTAGACCAGATAGACGTATTTGGTTGCCCGTTCGCTATCTATCGGCAGGGCAAACGCGCCGGCCTCAAGCTCGCCGATGGTCTGATCGATTCGCTCCAGTTCGATTTCGAAATCAGTCTGCTTAGTCATGGGCCAACGCGAGGACGAATGCGAAATGAGATACAACCAGGGCTTAGAACCCCCACCATTGCTTTTGGCGCAAACCGCAATGATTACCAGGGCTTTGCCAAATAAGGAAAGTCGTCGGAAAACTCTGCGTCATTCTTCAGAGGATTCGGGGGCGTCTTTGGCTCAATCGGCGCCTGGTCCCACAAAGACTGATCGTTGAGCAGGTCAAGATGATATTTCTTGCCCTTGAATTCGGCTTGCATATCCAGAAACATTGAGAGGAAGCGCGTCGCCACTTGATCCTCCGGTCGTCTGCCGAAGGGCCAGGTACCCGTGGTGTCCATATCGATCGCACAAACATTCGGCACGAAGATCTCGATCGGACGTCTCAGCGGGATATTCAGACCCTTAGGGTTCCAACTGTCGTCCGGCATATTCAATCGCTGGAACAGGGTCTTGCGGACGCGGGGAAACGCTTCGACGACTAGCGCGTACGTCTTGTGCACCGAAACCGGTGAGTTGTCATGATCGAAGGAGGTTTGAAGGCCCAACGCGCTGATGGATGGCCCGAAGCCCCAACCGAGATGGGCCAGCCGCTTGATGAAGTGCGGCGCCAGCCAAAAGTTGTTGGCGCCCATTTGCCGGTTGTCCTCGCGCTCGCTTAAAGCCGCGTCGGCGAAAGGCTGGCCGTCAGTATCAACCAGCTTGTATTTCTTCAACTCCGCGTCAAGCTTGAACGCGTCAAGCAGCACTAAAGGATGTTCCAGCCAGAATGGGTGATCGGGTATCGTCTCGACTTTGTTCGCGGCTTTCAAGACCCAGCTTTCGCCCCAGGTGTTGACGATGCGGTTCTCGGTGGGTGACTTGGTAATAAACGCCAGCGGAATTTCCAGAATGATGGCGTTAACGTTCTTGCCCGCCTGGCAATCGATGCCGCTGTACACGAAGCGAAAGTTGCCGTTTTCATCCTTGCTGAACTTATTGCCGTTCCAGGTCAACGGACCCGGCGGCAGGTTTTTCTTGACGCCGTGATATCCCCATTCGGGAAAGCTGGGATCAAAGTTGAAAAGATCGTTACCCTCCAATTCCAGCAAGGTCTTCGGGATCTTCAACTCACGGGCGTCGGTCATCGTATGCGGCACGTGATAGAACTGTGGCGCATAATTTATTGAGCGGAAGAATCCAGTCAAATCGTTGAAGAAGGCATCGTCGCGACCACCGATGAAGGTCTTAATCGCAAAGCCGTCGGGCGTATCGATCGTCAGCACCTTATCAACGTCGACGACGGTCGAAAAACTGCCACCCGGAAAATTGATGAATCTTACCGTGGCCCGGTTATCCTGATCGGTGGTGACCCGAATCTCTGACGAGTGCAATGGCCCCAGGTATTTGTCCTTAAGCTCATCGAAATACCTGAGCAAAGCTTTCAGACTATGGTCTTCGTCTGCCGGGGGGACCACTCTGGGCTCGGCCGAGATTTGGATCCGGTAGAGCATATCGTGATCGAGCAGGCCCGGCTCCGGCACCGAAGCAAACGTCAGCGCAATCAAAACCTTCTCGCCGCCGTCGGTATCGGCGCTCGGAAATCCGAATAGATCGTAAAGGTCAGCAGCGCTGACATCGATGTCGGAAAAGATCGAATTGACTGCGTTGGGATCGTTGTGGTCGGCCAACAGGGTGGCTCCTTCTGCCAGACCCCGCACTGTCTGAATCCAGGAGGGATGCGGGTAACCAGCCGCGAAAGTTGACGTGATCGGTTATGTCCTGCTTAAAACGGCGTCACTATACTAGGGGCTAAACAGGCTGTCAATATTTTGAAGTAAAGGTTCTTGCAAACCGGCCGATCATACTAAGCCGCGTATCTTAGCCTGGCGGTTACAATTGATCCCGCTAGCCCTTCAGTCTTCCTGCGAAGAGGAATTCCGCGCACAAACAAAAAGGCCGCCGGAGCTAACTTCCAGCGACCTCTAGCCGCGATTGGCTCCCCCACACTGGACACTCTTCGCAACTTTTTTATGCAATCAGGCAGAGAAATGCTAAAGCGTCTTCCGATTGTTGCACGAGAGCAACCATAAGGGACCACAGTGCGTTCTCGATATGCCCGAGACGTCCGATTCCACACGCTTAACTTGCGTGGGGAGTTTAGTGAACTCCGAGCAACGCAATGAGGCCGTCAGCGAGCGTCCCACGCCAACTCAAACCATCGTGGCCGCCAACGAACTGCTGATAGTGAACCTGATACCCTTTTGCCAGCAACACGTCACGCAAGTGACGCGTGCATTCCAGAATGCCACCACCACCACCGTCCCTGTCAATTTCAAATGTTCCCGCCGCAAGATAGAAACGCAACGGCAGGTTCGGACTCGCGAGGAACTGCCTAACCATGAAATTGCCTTCGGTGGTTGCGTCCCTGGAATTTTCTCCGCCAGTGCCCCCCGAATCAGGGCAGCGCGGACCGCATACTCCACCGTTGTGTTCAAACGACCACCAAAAGGCGCCGGATCGGCTAAGAACGTTGCCAAAGACCTCAGAATGGCGCAGCGCGACATATGCCGCTGCAAGCCCACCAGCGCTATTGCCAGTGACAACGGTTTGCTTCGGATCCTTTGTGACGTTGTAATGCGACCGAACCCAGGGCACGAGTTCCATTGCCATAAAGTCGGCGAACTCAGGACTTGCGACGAGATCAACCAGACGACGACGAGAAACGTTCTCAACAAATACCGCTAGCGTCGGCGGAATCTTGGAAGCTGCAATGAGATTGTTCAGCGTCGTCACCGGATACGGATCGTCCGGCAAGTCTTCGCCGTCGAACAAAATTAACAGCGCATTGGGCGGACCATCTGCTTTGTAATTAGCCGGCGTGTAAATGGAAAAGGGACGGTCTATTTTCTGAATGGCGCTCTTGATGGTTTGTTTCTCGACGCGTCCTTCAGCGATTCCAGGTTTGGCAACAAGCCATGGTTGCGGCGGGGCTCCGGGCAACTCCGCGACGCTTTCACAGTTGAACTTGCTGGTATTTGGGGGACAATCTGATCGATGAGGATTGAGCGGATCGGCCTGCCTGGTAGCTGCGCGCTGTGCGGCGCGAGGACCTTCAAACGTCATCGGATCATTCGGCGACAGTTGGTACGTAAAGCGAGCGCCGCTGGGGAGTTTCAAGGTCAAGTACCAAACGTCCGAATTAGGAATTTGATGCATCGAATAGTCGGCCGGCGGACCAACTCCGAGAAAAGAACCTCTGACGAAGACATTCCTCGTGTCGTGCGTGCTTCGCCACAGGAATGTCACCAGTTGATATTTGCCGTCTGAACCATACGGCTCTGTGAGCGGAGTACCCTCTGCTAGTGTCTGTTTCCAGAAGCTCTCTGTGTTCGTCTGACCTGCGCCGATCTGACTACGAAAAGTCTGAATCCGTTTGCTCGGATAAGGATCGCTCCAGGGCTGAGGTTTGAGTCGCTCGTCGAGCGAGATCAATCCCCCTATAACCAATTCATAGCTGGCTGATTGGTCGCCCGGATTTACAACCTTGAATGAATACGAGCCGGCGCCTTCGGCGGCGAACACAAACGGCACTCTCGCCTCGCCTGATGAGCCAATAAGCCGCCGAGCAATCGTTCCGTCGGGATTTAGAACAAAAAAGTTGACCCTGCCCTTGTACCCAATCGAAACGTTGAAATAGTCACCGTCATTCAGGGCAATTGAGAATAGGTCAGTTTTGCGGGGCTCGATGTTTCTGGTCACGGTCTGGTTTGGCGAGAGCTTTTCCTGTGCGATAACTTCTTGCGTTGGCGAGAAAAGGAAGCAAAATACTAGTAAACCGATTTTCATAGCACCTTCAACGAAGCAGCGCGATTGAGTGTTCCATTTGTCCGTTAGTCCAAAATCCGACATAGGGTCTCTCAAGAGGACGTCCACGCACATATTATCGATGGACCGTCCTTTTGTCTGTTATCAGATTACGATTTTGTACGGTCTTAAGAACTGTGAACGATGCTTCGATATTTGTGGGGCGTCATCCCCACATACAATTTGAAGACCTTCGAGAAGTGGCTCTGATCAACGAAGCCTGCCTGCAAAGCGATCGCGGTTAAGGGGAGATCTCCCTTCACGAGTTCGGCACAGGCGTGTTCGATTCTTAGCTTGCGGACAAATTCACCAATCGTTACTCCAAACTTTTGACGAAAAGCTGTGGCCAGGTAAACGGGATGAACACCTACCTCGGCAGCGATCTGCGCCAGCTTCAACGTTTCAGGAAAGTGTTCGACAATCATTTCGCGAGCTTGCCTGAGCCATGGGGGTGCAGTCCGAATTTCGGTGTGGGGCCGGCGCGCAGCCTCAGCCAAGAGCTCAAGTGCTAACCCTTCAATCGCGAATTTCGCTGCAGTGTCGGTCTGGTTAAATTCGCGATACAGTTTCGCACATAGCTGAGACAAAGCACCTCCACAGAACTCAGATGTAATTCTTAGGGTAAGGGAGTCAGCTCGTAGTTTTTCTATCCAGCGGGAAGAGATCTCAAACATGAAGACTCGGGTGTCTGCGCCATGAATGATAGCTTCATGTGTTTGGCCTGACGCGCGAAATGTCAAAGCAGAAGGCTGGCAAACAACCTCTCGGCTTCCACATCGCTCCGTATAGACTCCCTGTAATCCAAAACAGAAATACGAGTTTTCGTGAGCGTGCCGCGGCACTCTTGAGTGCGGGTCAAACGCCGATTCCGTCAGGATAAAATCCGCAACTCTTAAGCTCTTTGTGATGCAACCATGAAAGCTGCCGGGCCGTAGTCTTTCGATCACCATTTCAACTCCATGTTAGTCGGTTCATAATGTGCATTAGAATACGACTATTCTACAACTAAAGGTCTCCCTAGTCAGATACAATAGTAGCTGCTAACTGAGTCTGATTTCGGCGAAAGGTAAGTTCTGTGACCAGCAGCAACTTACAAGATAATGGCTCGGGCAGGTAGTCCCGATGAATCGGGAGAACCTACAATCCCGACTCGTCGGGATTAGCAGCCGACAGATGCGTTCGGATCGAGGATGACGAGATGCTTCAGGAAAGATCGCCAACGTGGGAGTGTCGGCACAGCCAAGACGTCAGCAGATTACTTATTAGGAATTTGGCTCCCCACAGTGGACACTCTTCGCAACCTCTTTTTGATGCCAACTGCGGAAATGCTCAGTGCCTTTCAAACGATGCGCGGCCTCGTCTGAGAAATTCAGTGATTCGACCTTGTTGCTTACGAAGACCAGCGAAGTACTCGCACCAGCTCTAATCCTAAGCAAGAAGCCAATAAAACAATGGGTTGAACTGCACCCTTGACTGACACAAAAAGTTAAGCACATATCCCTACTGGGGAGGAGGCTTAACGATGACCAAAAGGGGCGCAGTAGCCGCCAAGACAGCTGTGCTCAAGCGGCGCAC
>WNFR01000816.1_pt1 | contig 34344 bp, 35 predicted proteins | sample 5400221 | NCBI WGS metagenome assembly WNFR01 (sample SAMN13153357, study PRJNA577476) | soil metagenome | isolation source: 40 cm soil under Madrone tree | place: USA:California | collected 2016-06-14
GCTCTGAACCGCGCAGCCTCCTCGACTCCGTAGAGCTCGAACTCCGTATATCGCCCGCGTTTTCCTGCTACGCCCTCTCATGGCGTAACATTGCTACACTCGCGCCCGCCCCACAAGATGTGGTTCGTTCACCGCTCACGACTTGTTACGTCTGCGTCCCAACCCGTGCCACCCGTTATGTCATGGGTAAAATCTACGCAATAGAATGACGCCGATTGCCCATCCAAAGTTCCACCATAGGGCGGGATTCCGTAGCCTCCGCTCCCAAATGCATAACTTCCGTTGAAATAAACCGAATCTGCCTTTGCCGTTCCCCCAAAAATCAAAATCCCAACAACGATTACCCACCTGAGTTGTTTGAGGCCCATGGTTCCCCTTGGTCTACGCGGTTTTGCGGAATACTCCTGGTTCTAGCACTCGCAGCCGAAATGCCATATTCAACCCAGCTTAACCATATGTATATTCAGCAACTTACATGATCTAGCAGTTTCAATTCTCGGAAAAGGGAAGATTCCAACTTCTTCAAAATGGAAGTTTGTTTCAGTCTTGTAACTTACTACTGCCCAATTCGAGTAGGCTTACGCCTCGGGAGCATCTCCGACTCCAAAATATGTGCAATCCGGATGAATGAATACAACGGCGCTCACGCTCGCCTCAGGGTCCATCATGAAGCCCTCGGTCAGTTCCACGCCAATTTCCTCCGGTTTCAGCAGCTTCCAAATTCCTGCCTGATCCGCAAGCTCGGGGCACGCTGGATACCCGAAACTGTATCTCTTCCCTCGGTAACGCGAAGTGAATCGCTGCCCCATCGTAATCCCCACCGGATCGGGGAAGCCCCAATCCTCGCGAATCCTTCGGTGCAGCCACTCCGCGCATGCTTCTGCAGCCTCAATCGCCAACGCCTGCAAACCATGCGACAGAAAATAATAACCTGCGTTCTTCGCTGCCTCTGCTCGTTCGCGCACTCCTTCGCCCGCCGTTACCACGAATAGCGCTACATGATCTCTCTTTCCGTCTTTCGCAGGCAGCACATAATCGCTCAAGCAGAGCCTTTCGCAGGCAGCACATAATCGCTCAAGCAGAGCCGGTCTCCCGTTCTCTGCCGCTTGAGGTTCCACGTGTGCAGCGGCGCTTCTTCTCCAGCCGTAAACACATGCAGCGCCTCGCCTTCCGCTTCTGCCTCAAAAAATTGCCAGACGGCTTTCACTTTCATCCATTTTGCGGCTTCTGCCTTTACCTCTTCCATGCCTTCGAACAGCTCCACAGCTTTTGCATCCCGCGCTGCAAGCTGTTTCTCAAAATCCCCGCGGAATCCTAAGTGGCGCCCGTAGAGCATGAACGGATTGATGTAGCTCCACAGTTCCCGTAAATCGGGTACGAGCCGCACCTTCCGTTCCAAATATCCCACCGGTTCAATCGGCAGTTCCGTGCGCACCTTCGGAGAACGCGCTACCGGCGCAATCTCGGCCACGCGCACCGTCGTTGTCACAGTCACACCATCGCTCGACGAAGTGTGATCTCGTAGCACCGTCGCTCGCGTCGCTGGGTCCATGAGTTCATTCATCAACCGCAAGCCGGTCATCGCGTCCTTCGCGTAACACACGGCATTCCCATAGCTCGGTGCAATTTTCTGCTGTGTGAATTTCCCGCTCAGTGCAGCTCCGCCCACGAGCAGTGGAATCTCAATCCCCGCGTCCTTCAAATCGCTCGCCGTCACCACCATCTGCTGGGCGCTTTTCACGAGCAATCCCGAAAGTCCAATGGCATCCGGCTGGTGCTTTTGAAATGCTTTAATCAACTCCTCCGGTGGCACCTTGATTCCGAGATTCACGACGTCGTAGCCGTTGTTCTTCAAAATTATTTCGACCAGATTCTTCCCGATGTCGTGTACATCGCCCTTCACCGTCGCCAGCACAATCTTCCCACGTTTCGCCGTGTCCGCCTTCTCCATGAACTGTTCGAGGTGGCTGACTGCGGCCTTCATCGCTTCCGCCGATTGCAGCACTTCCGCCACAATCAATTCATTCGCATTGAATAGCCGTCCTACTTCGGACATTCCGCTCATCAGCGGCCCGTTGATAATCTCAAGCGGGGCGGCGCCTTCCGCACGCTTCTTCTCCAGATCTCCCACAAGTCCGTCGCGCGTTCCCTGAATGATGTAGTTCGCCAGCCGCTCGTCGAGCGGTAGATCCTCCGCGCGGACCTTTTCCTTCTTCGTCGCGGTCCGAAAATGCTCCGTAATGGCCGCAATGTGAAATTGATTCAGCGCCGCGCGCTGCTCCTTGTTCTGCTCTCGCCAATCCGCTGGCACATTCCGCAACAATTCCGCACGCGAATGTCCCGCCGGCACCTGCTTCGGCGGATGCTGAAACAATAGGTTCTCCGCCAGCTCCCGTTCGTGCTCCGGAATCGAGGCAAACCGCTCCAGCTTCTCCGTATTCACAATCGCCAAATCCAGTCCTGCTTTTGTGCAGTAATACAAAAAAACCGAATTGACTACTTCGCGAGCGCCCGCAGGTAATCCAAACGAAACATTCGAAATTCCGAGGATCGTCCGCACATCCGGCAGCGCCTTTTTGATCAGCCGGATTCCTTCCATCGTCTCCACCGCGCCGCCGATGTAATTCTCATCACCCGTCGCGCACGGGAATACCAGCGGGTCGAACACGATATCTTCCGGCGCAATGTCGTATTTCTTCGTCAACAACTCATACGACCTCTGCGCAATCGCAAGTTTTCTCTCTCGGGTAAACGCCTGTGCCTGCAAGGGGTCTTCATCAATGCATCCCACTATCAGCGCGGCGCCGGTGCTTTAATTTTCCGGATTAGCTTTTCATAGAACAGCGGAATATCTTTTTTCTCTTCGCGCTCCGTGCTCTGCAAACACACGTCAACAACCTGTGCTCCGCCTTTCACTTGCCTCCGCGCAATCTCCGTCGCCTCTTCCCACTTTTCTTCCGCAACCAGGTTCTTGAACAACCGCGATCCAATCACGTTCGTCCGTTCGCCCACCAGCAGCGGCCGCGTGCTCTCTTCCGCTTCAATCGTCTCAATCCCGGAATATACGGCTCGATGCGATTCCGCCGGCAGCGCTCTCGGTTTCTTTCCTTCCGCCATCTGCGCAATTGCGCGGATATGTTTTTCCGTCGTTCCGCAGCACCCGCCCACCAGATTCAGCCAGCCGTGGTCTACAAACTTCTCCAGCTGCCCCGCCAGCGACTCCGGCGTCTCCAGATATTTTCCTTCCTCATCCGGCAATCCCGCGTTCGGATAACACGACACAAACTGGCTCGTCAGCCCGCTCAGCGTTCGAATGTGGTCCGTCATGAACTCCGGCCCCGTCGCGCAGTTCATTCCAAACGCTAGCGGCTTCACATGCCGCAATGACGCCCAAACGGCCTCGATGTTTTGCCCCGCGAGCATCGAACCCATCGGTTCAATCGTCACAGAGACAATCGTCGGAATCTCCGCTCCAATCTCTCTCGAAAGTTTCTTGATCGCCAGCAACGCCGCCTTAATGTTTCGCGTGTCTTGGCTTGTCTCGACGAGCAAAAGATCCGATCCTCCGTCAACCAAGCCTTTCGCCTGCACGTAGTAGCTTTCTCTCAATCCTTCGAATGTCACGCCGCCTGTCACCGTAATTGCCTTCGTTGTTGGCCCCATGGAGCCGCCAACAAATCGTGGTTGTCCCGGCTTGCTGAATTTGTCCGCCGCCTCCCGTGCCAACTCCGCCGCGCGCTTGCTCAACTCGTACGCTTCGTCCGAAAGTCCGTACTCTCCCAGCACCAGCGGCGTGCTTCCAAACGTATCCGTCTCAATAATGTCCGCGCCTGCCTCCAAATATTTCCGGTGAATCTCCAGCACCACATCCGGCCGCGTCCGCACCAACACCTCGTTACACCCCTCCAGTGCCGCGCCGCCAAAATCCGCCGCCGTCAAGTTCCGCTGTTGCAGCATTGTCCCCATCGCGCCATCCAGCACGAGTACACGTTGCCCCAGCAGCTCTCTCAGAGCTTTTTGTGATTCAACCAGATTTCTCATGGATGGGAAGTTGGTCGCTACTCCTTGCGGCGCCGCCAAAAGGTCCCCTCCGGTCACCCGGTAGAAGCCTTCCGCAGGTATGCCCTATTTTACGCGGCTTTACCCCAAGAATCGAATTTCGCGTTCCGTACTTTGACTTTGCTGCCCAGGTTTCCCAGTTTTACCTTTCGCCCTGTCTTCGCTACCGTTCGCCCGCTTTGGAAATACACCCTATCCGGCAGTAACAATTCGTGAACACGCCCCCTGGACTCCCTTGCCCCTCAGGCCAGTTTTCCTTACCCTGAGGTACAGTGACCACCAAACGCGCCAACTCAAAGCTGACCGTCTGCTTGCTCTCCCCGCATCCGCTGGTGTTGAGCGAGTTCGGACGTCTTCTAAACAAACCTCAATTCAAGGTCATTCCGAAGCAGCTCGAATCGACGCTCGCTCCCGACCTGCGCAATCTCGAACCGCCCAAAGCACAGGTCTACATCGTTGATGCGCACGCCGCGCGCCAGGCCACTGGTGCTCTCTTGTCCAATCTTCTTGAGCGCTTCACTGACGCGCGTCTTATCGTCGTCGGCGATCAGCATCAGGATTCCAATAGTTTTTCTTTGTTGCGTCTTGGCGTAAAGGGAATACTCACTTACGAAGAAGCCCGCGAACAGCTAATTCGCGCATTGCCGCTCGTCGCCAATGGCGGCTTTTGGGTGCCGCGTTCCGTGCTCTCTGGTTTCGTGGATTCGATCCTCACCAATCAAACGCGCCGCTTGAAAACCGATTCCGTCGCCAATCTCAGCCGCCGCGAACAGGAAGTTCTCGATTCGCTCCTCGAAAATCTCTCAAACAAGGAAATCGCCAGCAAACTCAATATCGCCGAACGTACCGTAAAATTCCACGTCTCCAACTTGCTCAACAAATTCGGCGTCCGCCGCCGCGCTGACCTCATCCTTCTCACCTTCCAGCGCCGCGCCATGCCCCAACCCTAATCTCGATTTCTTGATTCCTTGTAGGGGCCGCTTTCGGAGCGGCCCTTTTTGTTTCAGGTGTTCGAGACGGTCCTCGTCGTCCACTTATAGGGGCAGGACTTAGGTTCCTTGACTGACCACTGATGACTGACAACTGACAACTTGTGTCAATCCGTAATCCGGAACCACACAATGCACCACAACGCTTTCACGCCATCCTTCCACGTAATCTTTTTTCCCTCTTCATACGTCCGCCCTGCATAACTGATCGGCACTTCATAAATCCGCCAGTTTCCCTTCGCAATCTTCGCCGTAATCTCCGGCTCAAATCCAAATCGGTCGGACTTGATCGTGATCCCCTTCAAGGTCTCCGTTCGAAACACCTTGTAGCACGTCTCCATGTCCGTCAGTTTCAAATTCGTAAAAATATCGCTTAGGAGCGTCAGCATCTTGTTCGCAACGTAGTGCCAGAAATAATGCACACGCTGCGGCCCGCCCAAAAATCGCGAACCGTACACAACATCCGCTCGTCCATCTAGAATCGGCTCCAGCAATTTCGGATAATCTCGCGGGTCGTACTCCAAGTCCGCGTCCTGCACCAGCACAATGTCGCCCGTCACTTCCGCGAATCCTCGCCGCAGCGCCGCCCCTTTTCCCTGATTCTTTTCCTGAAAAAATATGCGTAAATCCCGCAATGGAATCGGCTCGCCTCCCTCTTCCGCTGCTCTCTCTCCCGCTGCTTGCAACTTCGCCATCTTCTGCAGCTTCTCTCGCGTCCCGTCCGTAGAAAAATCATCCACCAGGATGATCTCTTTCCTCGTGGGGTCGTCAATCACACGCCTCAAGATCTCCGCCAGCGTATCCTTTTCGTTGTAAACCGGAATCACCACCGACAATTTCGGATCGTCCAGCGTTTTCGGATTTCTTCTCTGTCTGCTCATAAGTCCCACGCATTGTATCGGCCCTGTACCTCCTCGTAAAGCTGGTGATCGCGCCTCCTTTTGATACTGTCGTCCTCCTTCTCCGTTTCCTAAGAGCTCTTTGTGCTAAATTGATTGTTTCCCGTGTCTACGTTCTACATCGAACAATTCGGCTGCCGCGCCACACAAGCCGACGGCGCCGCCATCGAGCGCCAACTCCTCGACCGGGGCTGCACCGCTGCATCTTCGCCGCAACACGCCGAATTCGTCGTCATCAACACCTGCACCGTCACCTCCGCCGCAGACGCACAGGCCCGCGACGCCATCCGCAAAATCCACGCACAAAATCCCGCCGCCAAAATTCTAGTCACCGGCTGCTACGCCCAGCGTGCCCCCGAAGAAATCGCCGCCCTTCCTGCTGTCTCCTTCGTCGTTGGCAATTCCCACAAACCTCAAATTCCTAATCTCATCACTAAGCATCAAGGCAATTTCATTCACATTTCTTTGCTAGGAGCGCAACAAATTGCGCCCCCAACGCCGGCGCTTTTGATGGGAGATATTTTCGAAGTCCGCGACGTCCTCGTCGCCCCCGTCCTCGGCGGGGAAGGGAATCACACTCGTCCCATTCTCAAAATCCAGGACGGCTGCAACAATCGCTGTTCCTTTTGCGTCATTCCTTTCGTCCGCGGAAAAAGTCGTAGCCTCCCGCCCGAAACCGTCCTTGCCGAAATCCGCCGTCTCTGTGACTCTGGCTTTCAGGAAATTGTCCTCAGCGGCATTAACCTCGGCTCCTGGGGCCGCGATCTCTCTCCCCGCGCGGATATCCTCGACCTACTCCGCCGCATCCTCGATGAAACGCCGCTCGTGCGTCTCCGCATCAGCTCCATCGAGCCACTCGACGTTACCCAAGACCTCATCGCCCTCTTCGCCGGCACCGATCGCATCGCCGAGCACTTTCACATGCCTATGCAATCCGGCTCGGACGATATTCTCGCCGCCATGCACCGCTGGTATCGCACCGAGCATTACGCTCGTCGTGTCCGTTTCATCCGCGAATTTCTCCCCGACGCCGCTATCGGTGCGGACGTCATCGCCGGGTTCCCTGGCGAAACTGAAGCGGATCATGAAGCCACTCTCCGTTTCATTGATTCGCTTCCGTTTACCTATCTCCACGTTTTTTCTTACTCTTCTCGCCCCCGCACCAAAGCTGCAGCCCTCGATTCTCAACTCTCCGGCGAAATCATTCACCGCCGCGCCCGCGAACTCCGCGCCCTCGGCGAATCCAAATCCGCATCCTTCCGCCAATCGCAACTCGGCCGTACTCTTCGCGTCCTCACGTTAAACCGCCCGGAGAAATTCTCTTCCGCGCCCTGGACGCCCGCTCTTTCATCCAATTACCTCCAACCCCGCATCCCCGGGATCCTTCCGCCCAACCAATCCCTCGACGTCCGTCTCGCCTCTGTCGTCGGTCCTTACTTGTACGCCGAACCCGTCTCCACTCCTCAATTAACCTCCGCATCTGCATGATAAGCTCTCACTGATGCGCATCCTCGGACTCTCCAAGCTCAGTCGCGATTCTGCCGCCGCGCTTCTCGATGAGCGCTCCATTCTCGCGGCCCTCGAGGAAGAAAAAATCACGCGTCTTCAGGAGCCCAGCTACATCCCGCGCCTCGCCCTCGCCCGCATCTTCGAGCACTTTCGCTTGAAGCCTTCCGACCTCTCGGCCGTGGCATTCGCGGAGGCGCTCCCCTCTCGCACAAAACAGTCTTCTTCGGCCAACGCTGCCTTTCAACAGCTCCGACAGCTCCTCGGCGGCCACAGCATCCTGCGCTTCAATCATCATCTTTCTCACGCCGCCAGCGCCTATTACACCTCGGGTTTCGACCGTGCCCTCATCGTCACGCTCGACGAAGGCTCCATGGCCCGGTCCGGCCTCGTCGCTCTCGGTGAAGACGATCGCATCAAGCCGCTCTACAACATTCCATTTCCAAACTCCGTCGGTTGGTTTTTCTTGCGCATCACGCAATATCTCGGCCTTCGCCCCAATCGGGATGAGCACAAGCTCCAGTGGGTCAGCAAAGACGGTCAGCCTGAATTTCTCGAAGCCTTCCGCAAACTCTTCACCTTCGATGCAAAAGGCTTGCCTGTCCTCAATCGTCGCTACTTCACTTCTGGTCACGATCGCCGCGGCATTTTTTCTCCTCGTTTTTATCGCGAAGCTGGACTTCCCAAGCCAGGTTCGCCGCTCGATGCCTCTCACCGCGCCAATGTCGCACGCAGCGCGCAGGACTTTCTCGAAGAGTTCGTGCTAACCCTCACCAATCATTTCCGCGAATCTATGGGCGCAGATTCTCTCTGCGTTGCCGGCGGAGTTTTTCTCAACGTCCTCCTTATCCGCGCTCTCGAACTTCGCGGCGGCTTCAAGAACGTCTACGTCCAGCCCGTTGCGGGGAATGCGGGCACCGCGCTCGGCGCAGGTTTTCTCGCACGGAAAAAACTAACCGGCCATTCCGGCCGAGCTGCGCTCGCTTCGCTCGCTCTTGGCCCGGAACCCACTTCGCAGGAAATCAAAGCTGTTCTCGACAACTGCAAAATCGTCTACCGCTACATGGCCAGTGACGATCAGGTTCACGAAGAAGTTTGCAAGCATCTCGATCGCGGCAAAATCGTCGCCTGGTGCCAGGGCCGCACGGAATTCGGCCATCGCGCACTCGGCCATCGCAGCCTGCTCGCTTCGCCCTTCTCCGAATATGTCGTGGAAAATGTGAATCAGTACATCAAGCACCGCGAAGAGTTCCATCCCTTCGCGCTTTCCGTTCCCGCCGAACGCGCCGCCGAATACTTCGATTGCGGCCCCAATTGCCGCTTCATGGCTTCTCTCGGCAGTCTCAAAAAACCTTTCGCTGGTCTCGAACGTTTCACCTTCAACGGCAACGCCGTCCGGGTTCACACCGTCGAGCGCGACGCCAATCCCGGCTTTTGGCGTCTGCTTCACAAATTCGGCGAAACCGCTCCCGCGCCCATCCTTGTCAACACGAGCTTCAATCTGTTCGGCGAACCCCTCGTCACCGATCCCCGCACTGCAGTCCGCAGCTTCTACTGCGCCGGCGTCGACGTCCTCGCCATCGGCCCCTTCCTCGTTGTGAAGTAATATGAAGGCGTTTTGTAGCGGCGCAGCCTGCTTCGTCACTAAGCGCGGTTAAAATTTGAACGCGCTCCTCTCCACGATCCTTCGCGTACTCTGCGTCTCTGCGTTATATTTTTCTCTCACCCCTCAAAAATCACCTGCGCCAGCGCCTGGCTCGCCGTATGCGTAATCGTCACCGCGATATGTTTTACGCCCAGCTTGTCCGCAAACTTCTTCGCTTCTCCTCGCAGCTCCAACGCCGGCCTCCCGCCCTTCTCCCGCACCACTTCAATATCCACCCACCGCACGCCGCGGCTCCACCCCGTCCCTAGCGCCTTCATCGCCGCTTCCTTCACTGCGAACCTTCCCGCATATCGCTCATATTTATTTTTGAACTTCTCGCAGTACGCCTGCTCTCTCTCCGTAAATACCCTTTTCAAAAACCTGGCTCCCTGCCGCTCAATAGCGCCACGCACCCGCTCCACTTCCGCAATGTCCACTCCCAATCCCACAATCATTCGTTTTCCCGTAGCACAGCCGCTCTTATTTACCCTGGAAGGGGCTGCGTTCTTTCAACTTCGCCGCAAATTTCTCCCAATCTCAATTCCGATTATACTTTTCTGATGCCGACTCACGCCAAATCCTCTCCTGCACGCCGCAAAGCCGGCAAACCTCTCCCGCGCCCCGCCGCCCCCCCAAGAATCTCAAAACCCTGGTCCGTCCGCTCTTCCGGCAGTGTGAGAGTCCTTGAGCTCGACGCCTTCAAAAAACTCCCCTGGCTCATCCACGGTTTCAGCACCCGCCCTGGCGGCGTCTCCGACCTCGATGGCCAAAAAGTCCTAAACCTCAGCTTCACCGACTGGGACACCCGCGAGAACGTCCTCGAAAATCGCAAAAGATTCCAAACCGCTCTCGCCGCACAAAAATTCCCGCTTATCGCTCTAAAACAAATTCATTCCGCCGTCATCTGGCCCTTCGCGACCTCCCCAAACGAACCCTGCAAAGGCGACGCTTCGCTGACCAAAACGCCCGGTCTTCTCCTCGGCGTGCAAACCGCTGACTGTGTTCCAATCATCCTCGTCGATCCTAAGAAACGCGCCGTCGCCACCATCCACGCCGGTTGGCGCGGCACTCTCGCTCGCATCCTTGAAAAAACCGTCGGGGAACTCCATTCGAATTACGGCTCGAATCCCTCTGATCTCCTCGCCGCGATCGGTCCCAGCATCGGTCCTTGCTGCTATGAAGTCGGTGCCGAACTCGTCACCCAATTCGCCTCCCAATTCGCCGACTCCCCCGACTACTTCGACGAGCCTCGCACCGGCGAAGAACCCAATCCTCTCCAATGGCTTAACATGATGCCCCCCGGCCACCAGCCCCCGCCCAAAAACGTTCACCTCGATCTCCGCAAAGCCAATCGCTCTCAACTCCTCGCCGCGGGTCTCTCTGAAAAAAATATCTTCTCCTCAGGTCTCTGCACCGCCTGCCATCCCGACCTCTTCTTCAGCTACCGCAAACAGGGCCCCCGCTCTGGCCGCCTCCTCTCCGCTATCGGGATTAAGTTGTAGTGGCCGATCTTTAGATCGGCGTTTTTTCTTTTCTGTGCGAGCAAGACTGAACACTTGGAACCAGGAAGGAGACTGCCAATAAGAATTGCTCTCACTGAATACTGATAACTGACGACTGAGGACTCTTTATCTCTCCCAGCGCCAACTGCCCGCACGCCGCCATCACATCTCTCCCCCGCGAATATCTTGTAAACGCTGGCAAACCCTTGTCTAGCAATATCCTGTGAAACTCCGCCACGCTCTCCTCCGTCGGCTCCTTATACGGCAGCGCCCCAGGATTCCACGGAATCAAGTTCACCTTCACGCGCCCCAGTCCCGCCATCAACCGCGCCACTCGTCGCGCATCTTCCGCCGTGTCGTTCACCCCACCCAGGAGCACATATTCAAACGTAATGTACTCCCGCACTCCCGTCGGAAATTTCTTGCAAGCTTCAAGCAGCAACTTCAGCGGATATTTCTTGTTAATCGGCATCAACTCATTCCGTTGCTCGTCATTCGAAGCATTTAGCGAAATCGCCAGCTTTGGCCGCAGCATCTCTTTCGCCAACTTCTCAATCCCCGGCACAATTCCACTTGTCGAGAGCGTCACATGCTTCGGCGCCAGCCCCACGCCCTTCTTGTCCAACACAATTCGCATCGCTGCCATCACATTCTCATAATTCAGCAGCGGCTCACCCTGCCCCATCAACACCACATTCGTCTGCTTCTTGTCCTTGCTTTTCTCAGTGAACTCTGTGCGCTCAGGGCCCTCTGCGTAATTCTTCTCTGCGCCCCTCTGCGTACTCTGCGCCTCTGCGTTATCTTTTTCGTCGTTCTCCTTCAGCGCCACTAAAATCTGTCCAGCAATTTCTCCCGCCGTCAAATTTCTTATTAATCCCAATTGCGCCGTCATGCAAAACTGGCAATCCACCGCGCATCCCGCCTGCGTCGAAATACAGATCGTCCGCCGGTTCTCGCTCGGCATCCACACGGCCTCCACCGACGCCGCCTTCTTCTCCGCGCCTCTCTGCGTCTTTGCGTTGTCTTCTTGCATTCCCAATCCAAACAAATACCTCACCGACCCATCCTTCGAAAAATATCTCTGCCGCACCGTCGGCAACGTAATCGTCACTCTTCCAGCCAGCCGCTCGCGCAGCTCCTCCGGCAGCACCGTCATCCGCGCAACCTCAAAATTCCGTTCCTGATACAAGGCGCGATAAATTTGATCCCCGCGGTACGCCGGCTCGCCCAGCCCCGCCAGCCACTCCCGCAACTCCTCCCGCGATTTCCCCAGCAATTCCATCCCTATGTGTGTAAGCACTCCCTAAACAAGGATATCGCTTCTGCCTTTTCATTACCTCTTTACCTCACTACTTCATTACTTCGTTTCAGCCGCGCTATAATTCTTCGGGAGGACATCCATGCCAAGCCGCGTTGCCTCTGAACAACTCGCCATCTCCGACTGGGTCAAAAATCTCGCCGCCATTCCCGCCAATGATTTTTCTCTCGAAAACGTGCAGGACTTCGTGATGCGTCATCACGTGCGCCCGGATACACTCGACAAATATCTCTATTTCTCTAAAGGCTGCTACACGCGCAATCTAATTTTCAAAAATGATCTGTTCGAATGTATGACCATCTGTTGGGAGGTCGGCCAGTTCAGCCGCATCCACAATCATCGCGATCAAAATTGCTGGATGTCCGCGCCCATCGGCCGGCTCAAAGTGCAGAATTTCCGCGTCGAAGACCGCCACGCTTCCGCCGACCATTCCGGTACGTGTCGCCTCGTCGCGACCGACATCTACGAAATGAACTCCTCAAATCCCGTTTACGTCAATCCCCTCGAACCCGTGCACCAGGTTCTCAATCTCGCCGAATACAATCAACGCGCCGTCAGCGTTCACATCTACTCCAAGCCATTCGACTCTTGCGAAGTCTACCAACTCGAAAAGGGAACTTACGGCGACGTACCCCTCCACTACACCAGTGAGTACGGCCGCCTTCACCCCGACGAAAAACTCCTCTAGTTCCTACGCCTCGTCTCCAGCATATCCCTTATTGTTCATTTGCCAAATGCTTCTTCAGATTGCCGGCTTTGCTTCAAAAATTCCCACAAAACTCTTTTTGTATCGGAACATTAAGAAAATCCAGAGTATCGCCGTCACAACTCCCGGCTGCCATCCTGCATGGCTGAGCAGGCCGTGAAAGCACAAAATGTTGAACAGCACCGGCCCCAGCAGTATCAGCGCCAGCGGAACGTAGCGGTTTACCAACAGCAGCACTCCGCCGATGACCTGCACCGCTCCCACAAAAAGCACGTACTTCGACTCAAACAAAATCGACAAAAACTGCCCTCCCAATCCAGGCGGCAATGTTGCCGGCAAAAAATGCAGAAACGGATTCAATCCAAACACCACGAACTCCAACCCCACCAAGATTTGCGCGATCAGCGTTGCAATCTTCATTTCCCCTCCCAAGCGTTCTGCACGAAACACGGCCTTAGATTAAATCATGCTTGCCATGCGGCTGGCCAGATAGAGGCAAATTGCCATACGTCACGCACCCGTGCGTGCCCGGAGGGAACTACTTTTCTTGGAGAGATCTATGGAATTGGTGATTCAAGAAGAAACTGCGGAACGTGCCTCAGTCAGCGTCCGCTGACTGTTGAATCCTCGACATACATTCCGTAAACGTTGGCCCGTGCTGATCTTCGTGCTTTCTCTTCGCTTCTTTGATCGTTGCGACGTGGCAGCTCTCATGCCGCAGTACATCCATCGCAAAGCTCTCGCTCTTCACGCTCTGCCGGTCCACTTCAATCGAGTAGGGCACTCCCTTTTCGAAGTGGGTCACGCCGTACGCATCATCCTTCGTCAAATCGCCCCAACTCACCGGCACATCCGGCAGCTTGCCTTCAAATGATTCGTGGTTGATTTCCCGGTATAAGCGCTGCAAGTCCGGCTGGCGCGTCTGCTCGCGCGAAGCCGCATATTCCGTACCTCCGAAGACCATCCCGAGGCACGCGAGGGAACCGATAAATAGGACCGGGCGTCGCACGCCTCATCGTCGCGTCCGCCTCCGTTCGCGAGAATGGTACCCGCGGCTAATTAAAGTACAGGTGTTTCGCTTTCGTTTTCCCCGCCATTCGGCCAGTTCCGCCGTCGGCGAGTACAGTAGCGTTTTCTCCCCCAAATAATCTAGAGCTTTCCCCCGAAGGCCTTAAAGCGGCTCTCGATACCGCCGCAGCCGGACCGCTAACGCCAGAAAGGCCACCGTAATCGCAAGCCCGATCCATAACCGTGAATCGACCACGAACTGAAGCGGGGTGAATGGCGTCATCGCATCCATGGACATATCACCCGCCTTCGACGCGGCATTTCCCATATCGCCTGCGAAACGGCTCCCCAGAAGCATGCCGAAGTAGGAAGTATTAAATGCAATCTTCTCCACGATGCCGATCGCGAACGGCGGCAACACCGCCCAAAGAAAGGGCACGCGTCGCGCCCACGCTGAAACCAGCAGAAGCCACCCGAAGAATGGCGCATACCAGAGCCCGTGCATAGCCACGAGGTGGTAGAGCAGCCCCACCGACATATGCCATAACGGCAAATTCTTCCACAGTATTGCAACGTTCAGCCCACTTCCTGCCAGCGCAAGCGCGTTGATCAGCAGCATGATAACTTGCGTCACAACCGTGACCCCGAACGTGACCAGCGGAAGAACCAGGATCGGAATGATTGCCTTCGAAACCACCGTCGTCACATCCGAAACCGGCAACGACTTCCAGAACAGGATGCTGCGGTCCCTCCGTTCGCCGTACAGCGCGTCGAGGCAATAAAATATCGCAACGATAAGAGTCGTCCCCATGATCAACAGCGCCGCGAAATCGTACGGCTGTTCGATCGCTGCTTGCTGCTTCGCCGCATCGAGCGCCATTGCATCACGCATCCGATGCGGCAGCGTAATCATGCTGATTAGAAATCCGAACAGATACACGCCTGCGACAACTAGCGGCGCAATGTAAATCGAGCGGTTCTCCCAGAGCTCCCGCTGCACCGACCAATATAGCGGCCGCCACGCGGACAGAATCGCAGGCGCAGCGGGCTGCGCATCGAAGGACCCGGGAACGGCATTCGATGGCGTATTCATCTCGCCCCTCCTTGTGCCTGGCTTGGCTGACTGCTCATCACCGCGACGAACAAATCCGCAATGTTGGGCGCGCGCACTTCGCCTAATCCTGCCAGCTGTCCGCGCTCAACGCGGTCGAACAGTAGAATGCTCCGCCCAAACACCTGCCGTTCGTAAATCGGCTTAAGCTCCCGCGCTTTGCCCACCTGTTCGGGATTCACCGTCACTTCCAGGTACCGCGATTCGACCTCTTCCATGCTGCAATCGAACACGATTCGCCCGCGGTCAATGAACATCACATCCGTAAGTACGTTCTGGACCTCTTCCACCTGATGCGTCGTCACGAGGATGGTGCGGCTGCCATCGAAATAATCATTCAGCAGGGAATCGTAAAATTGCTTTCGAAATAGTATATCCAGGCCCAGCGTCGGTTCGTCCAGCACCAGCAATTTCGCATCAATCGCCATGACCAGCGCGAGGTGCAGCTGCGTCACCATACCCTTCGACAACTCTCTGACCTTATTGCCGCTCCTGATGTTCGTCTTTGCAAGAAATCCTTCCGCCTTTGCCCTGTCAAATCGGGGATGCACGCCCGCAACATATTCCATCGCCTGCGAAACGCGTATCCATCGCGGCAGCACCGCCACATCCGCGATGAAACACACATCGCGCATCAGTTCATCGCGCGACGCCCACGGATCGCGCCCCAGCACCTTCAGCTCTCCCTGATATGGAGTGAGTCCCAGCATCGCGTTCAGCGCCGTAGTCTTGCCCGCGCCGTTGGGGCCAATGAGCCCCACAATCCGCCCTTCTTCGACGCGCAAATCCACCCCGTCCAGCGCCATGGTTGTCCCGAAATTCTTCCGGAGCCCGCGTGCTTCTATGCATGTCATCGCTTCAGCGCTCCTTCTCTCCAGCCTTCATCGGCCGCCGGTTCGGCCCGCCGTCTAACAGCTCTTTCGCCTTCAAGCCGAGCCGCTCAATCGTTTCCTGAATCCTCGGCCATTCTTCCTCTAGAAATTTCTGCCGTTCGCCCTTCAGCAACAGATCGCGCGCTCCGGCATTGATGAACATCCCCAGCCCTCGCCTGCTTTCGATCAGCCCATCGTCCACGAGTTGCTGATAGCCCTTCAGAACCGTGAGTGGATTGACCCGGTAATCCGCCGCCACACTCCGAACCGACGGCAGCGGATCGCCTTCCTTCAGCGCGCCATCCAGGATCATTGCGACCACACGATCGCGTAGCTGGCGGTAAATCGGCTGACTGTCGTTCCACTCACGGTCCATCCTGTTTCCTAGATCGCCTTTGCGAGAGATGCTCCCAGTTACTTTGCCCGTTGCAGGTCGAAGTGTGCGTGTACCGGCTTATCCCCGGGCATCATATACGTCCAGTCCTCGGTGTGGTGGTTGGCGTCAATTATCGTGAACACGGCATGGTGCATGTGTCCGTATTCGTTCCCGCCCGCGACGTCAAGAAAATCGAATTCCACTTTTTTTCCGTCCGCAGACGTCCTGGCAACCATCCGCGGCCGGTTGCCTGCGTCGCAATAATGCGTCAGCAGCAGCCGATCGCTGTCCAGGTACAGCATCGTCACCGGATGGTCGTACTTGGTCCAGTCCAGCGGCGTTCCTTCTTCCTGCATCTCGTGAACGATCGCGTTCCCACGCGACGTCACGCGCAAGATGACGCGCCCGCCCTTGGTCGTATCCCACTGGGGTTGTGGTGGGTCAACAGTTATCTTGGCGGCCCACTCGCCGGCCAGGGTCTTGAGTGAATCGAACGACGTCTGCGCCTCGGACTTCGCAGCAGACGGCTTTGGCATGGCATGCTCCTGCGCGAAGGTCACAGCACAGGGCAACAACAGAGCAACCGACAGCATAAAACGAAGGCATTTCATGTTCCTTCTCCTTGCTTTCTTTTCTTCTCGTCTCGGAGTCTCTCGCGTGCGCATGCGCGAGTGCCTCACAGGTGTTATAGTAAACTATAACACTAAATCACATGTCAAGCCCTTTTTCGCTTTCTTTGGTATGTTTCTTGTCGGGCCGCCCTTCTTCGCTTTTGTAGTGGCCAATCTTCAGATTGGCGCTCTCAGGCAGAGGCGCATCTGTGCCTTTATCTTGGGGGCGAATCTTCAGATTGGCGCTTTTGTGGCACAGGCATTCGTGTTTATCCCCTAGGGGCCTGCGCTCCTACGGCGCGCACACTCCGCTACGTTTCGGCCGTTGTCGGCCACTCAAACCAACTAAGGCGGAGGGTGGGTCTTTGGGCTTAACTTATCCTTTAGCGGAGGTAGTAAAAACTCGCGACTAGATTTTGCGGAGGGTGGGTTTGACTTTGAATTTGTTCTTAAACTTTCTTTCCTCGAACGAGTCAATCTCGCGCGATTCCTTGGGACGAACCCTACTTCGCCCTCCTGCAAGGAAACGCCTGCGCCAACGCCACCGACGCGACAAGCCGCGTCGCCCGGTGTGCCTTATCCGGATTGCCTCCAATATATTTCGTGATTGCCCGAATCATCTGCGCATTCGTCACATTCCGGGAAATGCACACCATCCTGTCCGCCCGCGGCACCCCCAACAGTTCGTCATGCACCGTAAACCCATCCGCGAATCCTTCCACCCATCCCAAGCACGTCGCCTCGCTCTGCATGTGTTGAGCATCGCTGCCCGCGCCGCCCCCAACGCCCGAACAAACACTCATGAACTCCATCCCGGATCTCCCGATGTCCGCCTGCTGCGGTGTCGCAGCCTGCCCAACTCCCCGGCTCGACGTCCCCGCAGCAAAACTTAGAACCACCGCAACCAATCCCAACAATGCAAACGGGCGCATCGGAGCCTCCATTCCCTCACCCTTCCAAGGGCCATTACTTTCTGTCGAAGGATACTTTTCTTCTGTCGTAGGGGCACGGTATATCGTGCCCCTCTTCGAGGTTGTTGTTGAAGTGGGGTCTTGGTTTTGTCTCTGACGTAGAGGTTTCAGCCGCTGAACTACGCCCTCAGGACGCCGTCTGCTTCTTAACCTGCTCGCGCAGCCGCTCCTCTTGCTCCCTGAGCTCTGGCGTGAACTCGCGGCCGAAGTCCGCAGCTTCGAATACTTGCCGAATCTCCACCTCGGTGCCGCCGTCGAAAGGAGCGCGCTTCAGCCACTCGATCGCCTCCTCCTTCGATTTCACCTGCCACAGCCAGAAGCCGGCGATCAATTCCTTGGTCTCGGTGAAAGGACCGTCAATCACCGTCCGTTTCTTTCCTTCGAACCGCACGCGGGCGCCCTTCGAGCTCGCTTGGAGCCCCTCGCCTGCAAGCATCACCCCGGCCTTGACCAGCTCCTCGTTGAACTTCCCCATCTCGGCAAGCATCTCCGTGCTCGGCAGAACGCCTGCTTCGGACTCCTTGTTCGCCTTGACGATCACCATGAATCGCATCGTTAAATCTCCTTGTAGTTCTGTAATTGCCTCTCGAAGCTGGGGTTAGCAGGCTTTTTAGATTACCCGTACCCAGCCTCCATCTACATGTCGAATGAAGGCCGTGGAAATCGACACTCCCGGTCTCTTGTGTATGATGCGTGTGTCTCAATCCTTCGCACTTTGCCCGATGGGAGGGCGCATTGGGCTTCTATGCAAGACACGTCTTGCCCCACGTCATCAATCTGGCCATGCAGAACAAGGACGCCGCACGGCTCCGCGCCGATTGCATTCCTCAAGCTCGTGGCGCTGTCTTGGAAATCGGAATGGGCTCGGGCCTGAACCTGCCGTTCTATTCCTCCGAAGTTCAAACTGTGTTCGGCGTCGAACCCTCGGTTGAGCTCCAAAAAATGGCCCGGAAAAGACAGCCACTCGGGCACATCAAGGTTGAATTCCTATCTCAGTCCGCGGAAGACGTGTTGCCCGTACCGGACGAAAGTATAGACACCATCGTGATGACGTGGACGCTCTGTTCCATTCCCGATCCACCGCGAGCGCTGGCGCAGATGAAGCGCGTGCTCAAGCCAGACGGGCACCTTCTCTTTATCGAGCACGGCCTGTCCCCCGACGCAAAGGTCGCCGCATGGCAGGATCGGCTCACACCTGTCTGGAAGAAAATCGGCGGCGGCTGTCACTTGAACCGCAAACCCGACGAACTTCTCGCCGTCGCGGGCTTCGCAATCAAAGAATTGAAAACGGACTACCTTCCGGGCCCCCCGCCAATGACCTATACCTATCAAGGGTTCGCACGGCGCGCATAACTCTACCGCTCTTTCCTCAACTCACCCACTGTGGGCACTCGGGCAAGCGCTCTTCATCTGCTTTTGCGCAGAGTCTTTGCACTCGTTGAAGCGTTGTGAAAAGCGTGAGGATTGTGCCGTAGGCCGCTATGGCTCCTGTCATGTTGTGAAGCTCCGGAGAGTCCTTAACGGCCATCCGCCTGCGTACGTGCGCATCCGAAGAAAGTTCAAGAATCTGTTCTATAAATTCATTCACGAGACTTGCGTCAAATTCCATGATCGAGTGCCCCCCTACTGAACAAGGGGCACGAAGCACAGATTCCGTATGCGGGGAAACCCTTGAATCTGCGTACGGATTCTTATGGAGGGGACGCTAGGGGTATCACCGCCAAACGACAAAAGTTGTCATAGAGAATCCCTCAAATGCCGCACGATTCTAACGCCGTCGCCTGCATCATCTTCTCTCGCGCCTCACGGTACTATTGACATCCGCATTAGCTTCCCCTATTTATACCGTTCCCATTTTGGTTATCTACTCAAAAAAATAAACATCGAACCCAAGGCACGGAGACTCGCTCCATGAAAACAGTCACTTGGAAGGTATTTTGCTTCGCAAGACTAGTAGCTCTTGCTCTCGTCTGTGGCTTTGCGAGTCAAGCGCAGGCCGGACCGTCAATCTCTTCGATCTCACCGGGTTGGGGGCCAGTAGGCACCATCGTCACGATCAATGGGTCTGGATTCGGGACCTCTCAGGGATCAAGCACATTGCAGTTCGGAACTTACAGCTCTGTGCCGACAACGTGGAGTGCCACGCAGATCGTTACGTCGGTGCCGAACATGCCGATTGGCAAAGTATATTTGGCGGTGACAGTCGCGGGCGCCAGCGCAAGTACTCCATTCACGGTAGGGAATCCACCGAATCTGACAGGGATGACCCCGGGCTATGGGCCTCAAGGGACGGTGATCACATTTACTGGACAGAACTTTGGGGCAACACAAGGCTCAAGCACAATCACGCTCGGCACATACGCAATGACGCCGACGAGTTGGAGCAACACACAAATAGTTGCCCCGGTGCCGGGCAGCATTCCTAACGGGAAGTATTATCCGGCCATAACAGTTGGCGGCCTTCAAAATCCAACATCAGCGGGACCATTCACAGTCGGCAATCCGCCAATCATCAACAGCGTTTCCCCTGCATCGGGCGCCCCCGGCACGTCAGTGACGATTACTGGGGTGCGTTTTGGGTCGACACAGGGAACGAGCGTCCTCAAATTCGGAACTTATACAGCCGCGCCGACAAGTTGGTCCGATACTCAAGTCGTTGCACCAATTCCCAGTGGAATTCCTCCTGGAAACTATTATCCGGACGCGATCGTCGGGGGTCTTGACACGTACACGAGCACTCCGTTTACAGTCACATCTTCGGCCCCTGTGATTTCATCGTTGTCACCAAATTCCGGTTTGGCGGGGACAACCGTCACAGTTACCGGCTCGTCATTTGGTGCGACGCAGGGCGGCAGCACGGTAACGTTCAATGGGACGCGGGCCACGCCGACGAGTTGGAGTGACACGCAAATCGTCGTGCCGGTTCCGAGCGGAGCGACGACGGGCAAGGTCTACGTCACGGTGAACGGCATCGTCAGCGACAACGGCGTGACCTTCACCGTTCCCGTTGCTCCCATAATCTCTTCAGTTTCTCCCACTTCTGGCGGAATCGGCACCAGCGTAACCATCACCGGCTCTTCTTTTGGCAATTCCCAAGGCCAAAGCACAGTTTCTTTCAACGGCGCAGTAGCGACGTCCGTGAACTGGAGCGACACGCAAATCGTAGTGCCCGTCCCCGCCGGAGCCACTACAGGTCAGATCCTTGTCACCACCGCCGGCGGAGCTAGCAACGGCCCTAAGTTTGTGGTTCTGACCGCGCCAATCATCACTGGTATCACGCCAACATCCGGCACGGCGGGAACGCAAATCACAATCTCGGGCTCAGGGTTCGGGACCGCGCAAGGGGGCGGCAGAATATTGCTCGGTTCTTTGTCCGGCATGGTTTCAAGCTGGAGCGATACCCAGATCGTCGCCAACGTCTCCCAAAGCTCCACGTCTGGATTCGCTCAGGTTTTTCAGAATGGAATTGCATCGAACAAAATCAACTTCAGCGTAAGCGCTCCAGCTATTACGTCCGTGACACCAACGAGCGGCCCGGCCGGAACACAAGTGACGATCACTGGGTCTGGATTTGGAGCATCCCAAGGAAACGGAAAAGTCATGCTGGGTACGGCGTACGGTTCCGTTCAAAGCTGGAGCGACACGCAGGTTGTGGCTGTCGTTTCTCCTGGTTCTATCTCAGGGGCCGCGCAGGTTTCTCAAGGTGGCGTCTGGTCTAATTCTACGAACTTCACAGTGAGTGTCCCGACCATCACAAGCATCACGCCAACGAGTGGCGGAGTCGATACCTCGGTCACCATCATCGGCTCCGACTTTGGTGCGAGCCAAAACGCCGGGCAAGTATGGCTCGGCGCCACTTATGGCACTGTGACAAGCTGGAGCGACACGCAAATCGTTGCTAGCGTGGCGGCGGGAGCTCCCTCTGGAAAAGTGCAGGTCCTTCAGTATGGTGTTTGGAGTAACTCTGTCTCCTTCAGCGATGGCACGCCGCAAATCACTGGCGTGAATCCCGCCTCAGGCGTTCCGGGAACCCAGGTGACGATCTCGGGGTCTAATTTTGGAGCGAGCCAGGGAAGCGGAACCATTTGGCTCGGAAGCGTTCCTGGTATCGTTTCGAGTTGGGCTGACACCCAGATCGTTGCAACCGTCGCCTCGCAATCGGCGACCGGAATTGCTCGTGTGTCACAAAACGGTCTTTCCAGTAATTCCGTCCGCTTTGTTGTGCCGACAGTTGGTTCGGGAAATAACGCGACTTTGACTCCAAGCGTCATGAATATGCTCGTCGGCGAAACTAGAAGCATTCAAGCCCTGGATTCTCAGAATCACCTCATAACAGGTCTGACTTGGGCAACAAGCGATTCCACAATAGTCAGCCTCTCGACCGACGATCCACCCGTCCTCACAGCGCTTGTTGCCGGACACGTGACCATCACCGCCGGGGACTCTTCCGCTGACGTAACTGTCTCTTCTGGCTCTGCATTGGCATCAGGCGCGATGGTCTGGTCCAATTCAGGTGATGGTTCGGGGGTCGTCCAAGCCGTCCCGGCAGTTCCCAGCCCCACAGGTGTCGCCGATGTGTTTGCTTTACACGTGTCAGGTAGTGTTCAGGCGGTGCTAGAAGATGGCACAGTAGCTTGGACGGCGAACGCAGGTCAAGGGAACACGCTGCTTCCAGAATTTCAGGGTGGTCTCATTGTCTCGGCGGCCGACTCAATCAAAAGGTTCGACGGCCTCACTGGCCAACAAGTCTTTGCTCACAGTTTCGCAAATCCCCCGAACCTCCCGGGCCCCCTGCACCAAGGCAAGCATGCGGTTGCAGTGCACCCGGACGGAACTATCTTTGCCGTGGACGGAGATTCCATTGTTGGCCTTGATGGTCAAACTGGGGCGGTCAAATTCAGCGTGCCTATCGAGGATTCCAGCTACAGCAGTTCGTCGCAATGCGCTCCTCAAAATAACGGCTCCGGCACTTACTTCCCGTTCGTGGGTCCTACGATCATTGCGGGCGACGGCTATTTCTATATGCCTTATGAATTCTTGGAAACCCAAACTGTCGCGACTTACGCCGCAGGCTCTGGCACTCCGCCGGTTTGCAACTCGATGGAAAACGACGCTTCGCATCTTCGATTGATCCGCGTGGGGACCGACGGTTCGGTGCAGAAAATAAACTTTGGTGACTGGACCGGCTACGATTACTCCGACTTCGACACAAACACCCGCGTGTACAATCCCGTTCCCAATGGGGACTTCGAATCGCTTATGACAAATGCAGACAAGGGCGTGCTGTTCACGTGGAGCTTGACCTACCCTGTATCCTGCTCCCATTTTGGCTCCGATCAGTCTTGTTTCCCCTCAACCTGGGACATCAAAATCACCGACACTTCAACCGGCGCAAGCACCAGCACTGGGCACCTCTTGCCCGCGCCCGTTCTCCAGGCGCAGGACGGTACATTCGTCGGCAACGCCATAAATACCGACGACTGGACGACCATCAACCTGGCTGGCTTCAACTCCGATGGAAGCGTAAAGTGGATAGGGCCACTCAATTACCAAGCTCTATACACTACTTCGGACGGCGGCACGATCGCACAGTCCGACTCCGGTGTCTTCGTAACGCTTGACCAGAACGGAATTGTCAACGGCCAATTCGCAAGCCTGCCCACCCGCGCGTGGATGGGAGACGCCTATCGGACGGGTTCTGGCTCTCTGGATTCTCTAGTTCCCGAAAACATCGACGTGGCGGAGAGCTTTGGGTCCGTCCGCGGGCCAGTTGCATTAATTGAAGCCGATTTCCTGGAAAATGGCCTGCAGTCCGCTCCGAGCGGAAACGCCTCAGGCAACGCCACCGCCATAAAACAAAACCCCTATCCACGGTTTAAGCGTTGCACGTCGAAAGACCCCAACGCAATATGCCCGTATGATTCTCTCTTGGTTGGGCTCCAAGCACTTCAGTCCAAAGTTAATGCTGACTGCCCCGATTGCGTTAAATACGTCTTCAATAAGCTTGGTTCTGGGGGCGATCAGAAACAGTTCTCCAGGTTTATCAGCAGGCTTCCCGGTTTTTTTGACGGCACCCGCTCAACTCTTAAAATCGCCCAACTTTGCGAGCAGAGGCCAACCTCCTCGACGCCCACAGATGCGAGCTACGGCTGCTACGACGATTTGGGTTACATAGGTCCAGGTCCAAGTGTCGCCGATTTTTTTGCGGCGAAACCAGGTGTCGTAGCGCTTGCGAAGTTTCAGCCTACAAATGCTCAGAACCGCAACGGAAAGAAAGGATTGATAATATTTTTCCGGCCCACCGTAATTTGTACTACATCGGCTTTGTCAGACAGCTCGTGCCAGATAGGCAATCAGTCCATGCTCTTCCATGAAGCACTGCATGAATACTACGGCTTCTCGGATTCAACCATACAGACCTCTTTTGGAATCACGGTGCAGGAATGTACCGCAAATATTAGTGATTACATAGCTTTCTCGGTTTTTAATCGCAATTTACATCTGTGTACGCAATAGATCCTTGCTGCGAAAGTCTTGCTGACAGTCCTGGGACGCAAGGAGCTTGAATGACAAACTCCTCTCAAGTAACCCAGCCCCAGTTATGGCTTCTTGTTTCTATTGTGGGTCTTACGTTTCTCGTTTTGAGTCTAGGCTACCTCCTCATTTCGAGGAATCGGGGAAGAAACTCGCAGACGGGGTCGGGCCCTTCCAGGGTGCTCGTGGTGTCCGGCTGCAAGGAGCCGGCGCCCGGAATGACAAGGATTGGCGCTCAGTCCGGCGACCGCTATATGCTCCAGTTTGATATTCCCAAAAGCCAAGCAAGTATCCGCGAAGGAGCGACAGACGCCCCTCCGCTGCTTCATGCCTTTGGCATAAGACCCAACGACAGCGAATCTCGCTTGGGGATCACGTACGGTCCTCAGAGGAATGATCCTGTTTTTGATCGATTGCGGCAATCTTCTTCTCGCGCCGTGAAAGGGATCATAGTCAACGATAAGGAACGTCTCGTTGGTGAGGATGAACGCGGATACCTGGCTACAGGAAAGCGCTGGCGTCGGTCTAGATTTCAGGGCTGGGTTGAAGCGGTTTACAATCCGGTGGATGAAGACGAAGCTACGCTCTTCGATAAAATTATCGATTCAGCATGCCTCCCCCCGATCCCCTGATATCGCTATGCAATGTCGGACGGCGGGCGGGTGGCCTACCCTTTGCGATTTTATTTTGCAAAGGGCGGGGCTGCCTTTCGCTAGCCTCTCCTTCTTTCCATCCATTCGAATACTGAAGAAATATCTATTTATAAAGTAACATAATCTGCTGTACTGGCGGGTGTAATCGATCTCCATTCGAAATTTTCTCCCCCACTTTTGCCGGGATTCTGCCCTCTTCCTTTGTCTTCGCTAGCCCCAAATTCCTAACCCCTTTCTTTTCACATTCATGCAAATCCCTCCCCGCGCAACCCCCTTGTTTTGATATTCATACAAAATGCCGGGGGTAGGGTATCCCTCAACTGGCTTTCTCCCATCCTTGGCCTTGCCCAATTCCTTTAACCCCTTTATTTCTGGCCACTTCCGCAGTCTTTTCACACTCTTTTGCACCTCCGTCCGCTCTATCTTCTGTCAATTCAATAGCTTCCGCACACTTGCACAAAACAACCGGCGTGGCGTCACTTCTTTGGCTCTTCCTTATCACCGGCTACTCGTCACTGCACTCTGGTTTATCCCGAGCTATTTTGCGAAGGGCCATTGGTTCCCCCTTCATCCCTGTGTCACAATGCCCTCATGGCCCCTGAGATTCGCAACATCCAGCGCCACGTTCTTCCCAACGGTCTCGTTGTCATTACCGAGAACATGTCCCACGTCCGCTCCGTCTCCGTCGGCGTCTGGATTCGGAACGGCTCTCGCCGCGAAATTCCTCAGGAAAACGGTCTCGCCCATTTCATCGAACACATGGTCTTCAAAGGCACCGAACGCCGTTCCGCCGAAGCCATCGCCCGCGAAATGGATTCCGTCGGCGGCATGCTGGACGCCTTCACCTCCAAAGAGCAAATCTGTTTCAACGCCAAAGTTCTCGACGACCATCTACCCATCGCCCTCGACGTCATCAGCGATCTCTGCCTACGTCCGCGCTTCGATTCCGCCGACGTCAAAAACGAACAGCAGGTCGTCCTCGAAGAAATCAAGATGGACATGGACAATCCCGAATATCTTCTCCATGAAACCTTTACGCGCGGTTTCTGGCCGGAACATCCTCTCGGCCGTCCCATTCTCGGCACGCCGGAAACTGTTGAAAAGTTTTCACCGAAGGTTCTCCACAATCGCTTCCGCGAATGGTTTGCGCCCGATCATCTGCTCGTCACCGCTGCGGGCAACGTCACCCACGAGCGAGTCACCGAACTCGTCGAAAAGCAGTTCGGTCATCTCAAGCCCTGCGGCGGTCTCGACGAACACGTCGCTCCGCAGACCAGCGCGCCCATCCAGCTCGACCGCAAACCCGATCTCAAGCAGGTTCATCTCTGCCTCGGCGTTCCTTCTCTCCCCATCGCCCACGACCGCCGCTTCGTCGTCGCCGTTCTCAACAATCTTCTCGGCGGCGGCATGTCCTCGCGCCTCTTCCAAAATATCCGGGAAAAGCGCGGCCTCGCTTACGCCGTCTTCAGCGAAGTCACTCCCTACTCCGACGCAGGCATGTTCACTGTCTACGCCGGCACCGCAAAAGAAACCGTCGGCCAGGTTGTGGATCTCACCATCGCGGAATTTCGCGCCCTCAAGGAATCGCCCGTCTCCGAGGAAGAACTTCTCCGCGCCAAAAATCACCTCAAGGGCTCGCTCATGCTCTCTCTCGAGTCCACCAGTTCCCGCATGTCCAATCTGGCGCGCCAGGAACTCTATTTCGGCCGCTTCTTCACCCTCGACGAAATTCTTGCCTCCATCGAAGCCGTCACTCGCGAGGACGTCCAATCCCTCGCCCAGGACTTCTTCCGCCCCGAACAAATTTCCGCCACCGTCCTCGGCCCCCTCAACGGCTTCACCCTCGACCGCGCCCGCCTCTCCTGCTGAGATTTTTCATGGGCGAAGTTTCTTTCCCTCATTGACGCTGCCAACGCGCTCTGCGATGATTCTGAAATCAGTTTCTTCTCTCTTCGGAGGAAATCGATCGGCCTTCGCGTTTCCATTCTGGCGTCCGGCAGCTCCGGCAATATCACCCTGCTGGAGACGGAGCGCACCCGACTCCTCGTGGACGCCGGACTCGGCAAACGCGAAACGCTCGCCCGCCTCGCCGCCGTCGAAAAATCCGTCGAACATCTCGACGGAATCTTAATCACTCACGAACACTCCGATCACTGCAGCGGCCTCCCGCAAATGCTCGGCATGTGGAAAGCTCCTCTCTACGTCACCGAGCCCACCATGGATGCGCTGCAGCGCACGCTGCCCGACACTTTCGGCAAGCGCTTGCGTGGAGTAGAAAAAATTTCTGCAGGACAACGATTTGCGATTGGCGATATTGACGTGCACGCTTTCGCGATTCCACACGACGCCGCCGACCCCATCGGATTTACGTTCAAAGCCAACGGCGCAAAATTCGCGCTTGTGACAGATTTGGGCTATTTGCCGGAACTTGTGAAAGTGCATCTCCGCGATGCGGATTGCTTGATGCTCGAATCGAACCACGATTTGGATATGCTGAAGGTCGGTCCGTATCCGTGGGTCGTAAAACAGCGCGTGCTTTCCCGCACCGGCCATCTTTCCAATCTAGCGGTCAGCGAATATCTATCCGACCCGGATGGATTCGACGCGCGTGCGCGTTATCTCGTGATGGCGCACATCTCCGACGAAAATAATCACCCGGAAGTCGTGCGTCTTTCCGCCGAACAAGCTTTGCAAAAACGCCCGCCGGAATGTGCGTTTAACGGACAACTGCTGTTGGCAACGCAGAGCATGCCGATAAAACCGCTGGAGCTTTAGTTTTTTCGAAGAAATTTTATTTCGTGAGGATTTTTTCAAAAAATTCCAGCGCGCGCGGATCGTTCGTTTGCCCGAGCCAAAAAATCGCCTGCTTTCGCACTTCTGCATTCTTATTGTTCTGCGCTACCTGAATTAATTTCGGCACGCCTTCTTCGTGCGGCATTTGGCTCAGCGCGAACACGGCCTTTTTCTTCACTTCCGTGTCGGGATCGTTCTCAATCGCGCCGGTGATCGTGCTCGCCGCTTTCTGTCCGGCCTCTTGCGCGAGCCAGAAAAGCGCTTGCCCGCGCACGTGAGTGCTCTCATCCTCGTGCGCCATGCGAATCATTTCGTCCAGCGCGCCCGGCTCGTGATTCAAGGAAAGCGCAAACGTGATTTGCGCGCGCACTTCATTGCTAGGATCGTTCCGGTCGATTCGCTTGAGCGTTTGCAATCCGGATACGCCGCGGGCTTCACCGAGCCAGAACACGGTTTGCTTGCGCAGCGATTCCGGCTGCGACGGCTCGACGAAAGAGTTCATCGCTTTGTCAGCAGAAGAATCACCGTGCATGGCGATTGCGGTGAGCGCTCCTTGCACCAAGTGCTCGGTGCCACCGTCTCGCAGATTTTGTCCGCGCACAAGACTAGAAAGATATTCGACGCTTTGCGCGGAATTTACGCCGGTGAGCCAGGTTACGCGCAGACCGCCGGCATCAATCGTGCAACCATCGGAAACGACGCGAATTTTGCCGAGCGCGCCGCTGCTAGAGCGGTAGAGAACGACGACGCGGCGCGGTGCTTCGAGTTCCGTTTTATTTGAAGAGGTTTTAGAGAAATTGTCGCCGTGTTTGCGATCTTCGAGCCGGCAAGTTCCGCAGTTGTAATTTCCATTCCAGTCTCCATTGCCGCAGCAGATGACGCGGTCGCGGCTGATCGCCGCGACGGCATAGCCGAGCCACTGCGGATCCGTTGACGATTTTGCCCAGCGGGAGATTTCGTCGGAAAGGGAACCGGAAAGCGCGCGCGATTCGGTTTTAGCATTCTCGAACGTTGGCATCACGTCAGAAGATTGCGCATTTTGGGCGGATTGCGTGCGGCCGAGTTCCGCGCCGAGTGCAAGGGAACTGCAATCGCCGCGCACGTGCCCAGAGAACAGGAAGAAGATTCCCGCGGCAATCATCGCTACCGAAAGGATTGTCTGGCACCAATAAAATCTGCGGTTCATTTTTGTTCTCCTTTCCGCGCGAAATTACTTCTCGAGAATTTCCATGAGGTAGTCGTTGCCTTCTTTGGAGCCCATGTGCGAAAGCTTTTCAACGGCCTTCTTCTTGAGGCCGGGATCTTTTTCCGCTCTTGCAATGGCGACGAGGCCTTTTGCGTTGCCCGAAATGAAATACGCATTCAGAACTTCTTCCTTGAGACTGCGATCGGTTTCTTTTGCATAGATGGATTGCAGCAAATCGCTGTGGCCCATCAAGCCGAGATTGCGGATGGCGCTGCGGCGAAGTTCGATATCTTTTTCATTCAGGGCGGCCTGTTCCATGCGTTTGGAATCGCCGGCGAGAAAGAAGGCTTGCAGGATTTCGCGCTTGAGGTCCGTGGATGTTTCCGATTGATAGAGCTGTTCGAGCTCGCTCGTGCCGCCCGTGAGACCGAGAGTGCGGATGGCTTCGCGGCGGAGGGACTCATTCTTTTCGTTTTTCGCGGCGGCGAAAAGGCTGGCCTTGTCGCCGGAAAGCAAATAGCTGCGGATAATCTGGCGCTTAACGGATTCATCGTTACTCGAGCCGTAGACCTCCGAAAGCGTCTTATGGGCTCTATCACTGCCGAACATGGAGAGGTACTCGATAGCCTTGCGCTGAAGTTCGGGGTTGGACTGGCCACGCGCGGTTTTTGTGAGCAATTCCATGGCTTGAGAGGACCCGCTTTGTGCGGCGACGAAGAGAACATTGGCCTTGTATTTGGGAGAATCCGAGCCATTCAGGATTTTTTCAGTGATGGGCAAGGCGCGCTCCGCATCGCTTTGCCAGAGAGCGCGAAGCGCCATAGCCTTCAGATCCTTATCAGGTTCGGCGTCAGGATTCGGCTTTTGTCCGGAGGATTGTTTCACTTCGAGTTCGAGAGCTTCGGCGTCTTTTTTCCAGCGGCTCTGCGCGTACTTGCTTTTTACTTCCGCAATCGTGGCCAATGCCGCAGCTTTTTTGCCGAGCTTGTTTTCAGCGTAGGCTTTCCAGTAGAGAGCGGCGTCGGTTTGCGGACCGTTCATTTGGGCGAGTTCCGTGAATTTCTTAACGGCCTGTTCGTAGTGGTCGTCGTCGAGGGCTTCGCGGCCGTCGTCGTAGAGCTCCTGCAGGTGGTCGAGACGGTCTTGCTCGCGCTCGCGGGCATCCTGTTCGCGTTCGCGTTTTTCGTCTTCGCGCTCGCGCTCCCGTTCCCGCTGTTCCTGTTCCCGTTCGCGGCGCGCTTCGTCGGCTTCGCTCTGGGCCTGAACGTCCTGCGGAAGCGCGATGAAAGCGCGCAAACGAGATGCGCGCGCGGTTTGCGAAGCAGGCAGGAGGAGCAAGCTCGCAGCGAGACTGGCGAGTACAATTCTGCCGAAAAATGTTTTTCCAAATGGGTGGGTCGCGATCATGCTTTATTTCCTTCCTTGGTCTTCATTTTTGAAATGTTTTGTTTTTGCTGTTGCGCAGGCTGCTTTGCGGGATTGGAACGCTCCCGAAGGCCCTGCTGGATCACCCGAACTTTGAACAAAATTCCGCGCGACTCGAGCTTTTTTTGCATTGCGTCGAAGCGCGCCGGAGTGACTTCATCCGGACTGTTGGCGACATCGAGAAGGACGCGTTCGAGTTCATCGAGTGTGCTGGCCATCATTTGATCCCCTTCCTGAAGCGCCGTCTGCCGGTAGAGGCGGTTTTCCTCGAGCAAATCTTCGGCTCTGTGTTGCTGCGCTGAAATATTGACGAGTTTTCCCGCAGTGGAGTTAGGCTGCGCGTTGGAAAGTTCGATGAGGAACATTTCGGATTTGCTAAGGTGATCGCCGACAGCGACGACGAGAATGCGTTCGCGGACTTTTGCGGTGTCGACGACTTCAGTTGGAGGCTGTGGTTTTATCGACCAACGACCTGCGATGTACGCCGCGGCGACGATTGCAGCAAAGGCGCCGACGGCGACGAGACGGCGCGGTGCTAGGAAACCTTCCCACCACCTAGGCCGGCGTTCGGGCAGGCGTGAAGAAATGGCGGCCCACACGCGCTGGCCATAATTTTCGCCAGGATCGGGCACGGGCATGGCGTCCATGGCAGCGAAGACAGCTTCGATTTTTTCGAGAGCGGCGCGGCATTCGGCGCAATCGCGTAGGTGTTCGGAGACACGACGCCAATCCGGAGATTGGCGTTCCCGGGAGTCGTGAAATGCGATCAATTCTTCTTCCTTTGGGTGTTCCATTTGCATTCCCTTTTCTATTTCAGGAGTTTGTAAGTACAAACTCCCGAACCCTTTTTCCTTTCAGGGGTTTGTAAGTACAACCCCCGAACCCCCTATTCCATCCCCATTGCTTTTGCCGTGCGGCCGCCTTCGGCAAACGGTTCAAGCGCGATGCGCAATTTTTGAACTGCGCGAAAAACTGTGTTTTTTGCGGCGGTCGTACTGGACTTCAGAACCGTGGCGATTTCCTCGATGCCGCAACCATCCCAGTGGCGCATGACAATGGCGGTGCGCTCGGCGGGAGTGAGCTCGTTGAGGGCTTGCTGCATACGAAGGGCAAGCTGGCTGCTCCCGGCGAGACGTTCGGGCGAGGGCGCTAAGTCTCTGACGCGGGCAAGGGGGTCTGTCTCGACGCCGTCTTCAGTTTCGCGGGAAGGGAGCTCGCGGCGAGCGTCTTCGACTTTGCGCTGGCGGATGCGGTCAATGGCGTAGTTGGCGGCGATGCGGTAGACCCAGGTGCCGAAGTTGGATTGACCGGCGAACTGTTTGAGTTTTTGGTAGCCGCGCAAAAAAGCCTCCTGAACGATTTCCTCCGCGTCGTGAGAATTGCCCGCCATGCGGTAGGCGAGGCGATAGACGTTGTGGCTGTGGCGCTCGACAAGTACACGGTAGGCGTCACGGTCGCCGGCGAGGGTGCGCTCGACCGCGACGGCGTCGGGAACAACGTTCGGGCCCGGGCCACTCTCGACGCTAGAGTTCATCTGGAACATTAGACAGGATTTGGCCTTTGCGGTTAGGTGTTTACTGGCCACACAGTGAGAGGATATCGCTGTTGGTAAGTTCTGCAAGGTCAATAAGTTAGGGCACGAAAGTGCTGGCACGACCGGTCATCAGAGGCAGACAACGCGAACAAATCGTCTTGCTAAAAGTTGGGTGTGGCTAGGGGATCTTGGAAGGTTTTAATAGTAGTTGATAGTGCGAACGGTCGTACCGATGACGGTTTTTTGCGCAGGTTCCGATTTGGTGTCCCAGCTTATTGATTCCTTTTCAATCCAGTTTCCATGAGAGTCAAATCGGTACTCCTCCGTGGTCTTACTGAGAATTGTGCCAGCGGAATCGTAGTTGATTTGGCCGGTCGGCCGGTTTGCATCGTCGTACGAATATGTGCAGCGAATGTTGTCGGACGCAGATTGCTGCACTACTTCCACCAGGTTGCCGCGGGGGTCAGTCGTTTGATACGTGTGGCTATTCATGGCTGGACTGTAGCGGTCCTCGACGGTTGTGCCGTCCCGCTTGGTGTGGCGTTCGTTGTAGGAGCCGTCGGCAAATACGATTTTGTCTTTTGTGGGCACGCCGTCGGGATTTCGTTGAATGAGCCAATCCGAGCGGAGTTGCCCGTTCGAAGTGACTGTCTGACGAGTCAAGCCCGTTTGCGGATCGGTGGCCTCGACGATTTCCCGTGTGAGGGTTGTTCCGTTTTGGTCAGTCTCCTGTGAGTGATAGACGATGGAACTAGAGTCTTGCTTCGGAGGATCGTGTCGCACCTTACTGATTAGAGTGCCTTCGCCATCAAAAGTATCCGTTTCAATGACGTCGCCTAAGGAGTCGGTGATGTTCCTTACAGAGGAGGATTGGAATGGCGGTGCGGAGGCGGCAATCGTGTATCCAAAAATCGTCGAGCCTTTGCGGTCATAGGTGGTGCGAACCCAAACTGAGCCATCCGGCTTGTAACTAAAGCCTTCGAGCGTGTACCCCTCTTTGTCATAGATTTCAAACAAGGAACCTTGAGAGGTTTCGGGATTTGTATTGCTGCCGCTGAAGGTTTCCGTAAATACGGTATAAACGGGACCTTTGAGGCCGATGGCACGAGCCTCCTGGGAGCAGGCGGCGTGTGGCGTGGCCAGCAGTAATAGAATACTGAGAACGCTCTTCTGCAAGGTGTCTTCTTCTATTGCTTTGGACACCGAGGACGTACGGAAGGTTGCGTCGATCTGGGCAGCGGATTGTCGGGGCGGGCGATGGGCTGTTGGCATGGCTGGACTTCGACGTGCTGTTGGCGGAGGAGGGTAGATCAATGGCGGCGGTATCGAACAAGGAGCTCGTAAAGAAGCTTTATCAGGAAGTCTGGAACGAGAGGAAGATTCAAGAAGCGAGCAAGTATCTTTCGCCGAGCCACGCGCTCGTGGATTCGAATGCGTCGGATTCGACGACAGGACCAGAGGCCTACCAGGCCGTGGTAGCGCGATTTTTGTGTGCATTTTCTGGATTGAGATTCGAAGTGCAGGACATGGTTTGCGAGAAAGATAAAGTAGTGGCGTCGTGGATGATTACGGGAGTGCACACAGGGGAATACAACGGAATCGCGCCAACAAACAAAAAAATTGCGGTGGAGGGGATTTCGATTCATCAGATTGCGAACGGGAAGATCATGGATACGTCGAGCGTGTGGGACACGCTGGGATTGCTGAAGAAGATTGGAGCGATTGTGACGGTGGGGAAGGCAGCCGGAAAAGGCCGGCGAATTCGGTAGACAGTTGGTCATCGACCGACCTTTTTCAGGCGGTTCGAGGAAACCTTCCGCCCGAGAGTTGCCGAGCCATGCCGAGGAAGTAGCTCCAGATTGCTGTTTTGGCCGCTCCCAAGAAAGTGAAGTGAAAGTGAGTTGCGGAAAGGTCGGTGAAACGGATCAAACCGGCGCGTTCCATGGAACGAAAGTGCTGTTCGCGCAGCGCGCGAAACTCAGCAAACTCAGAGCCACGCGAGAAATAGCGCGGATGCACGCTCATTGTCCCGAGCCATTCGTAATGCTTTTGCAGAAGATCGGAAAAAGCAAGTGTCGGAGCAAACTGGTTCATCCAGTTTCGTGAAAGATCGATTTGTACACCCTTCTGGTTGTCGGTGGAGCAGTAAGAACGGCCATCGCTAGACGGGGTGTGAAGCCAAGTGGCCGCGAGAGGGATTCCGAAGATGGTGCCTACGCCAACGACTCCAAGTGTGCCCCGGTCGGCCGAGATGAGCATGGCGTAGCTGCAACGATATGCAGGACCCTTAACGTCGCGACTCTATCCAAGCAGCGAAAAACCGGAGCGTGCGGCGGCTTCGACCCAGCGAGCGCCATAACCTGTGGGGTCTCCGAAAAACGGCGAAGCCTCAGGGTCGCCATAGGGCCACACCATGCGTTTTTCCAAACGAAAGACAACCGTCAGAAAGACGGAGAAGAAAACAACCATTCCCAGCAAGAACCATAGAGAGTGGGACATGCATTCAGTCTAGAGCCTATTTCAAAACTGGGTACAAGGTTGTGATTTTACAGTGGTTGTTCCACTCAATATGAGTGATAAGCAAGGTCAGCAGCGCCGAGGGAGGGCCGATGGCGCGATACGGTCGGCTGTTGACCGATGCCCAGT
>WNFR01001206.1_pt1 | contig 34280 bp, 31 predicted proteins | sample 5400221 | NCBI WGS metagenome assembly WNFR01 (sample SAMN13153357, study PRJNA577476) | soil metagenome | isolation source: 40 cm soil under Madrone tree | place: USA:California | collected 2016-06-14
GTCGGCGTCGTCAGCCGCAGCGGCACGCTGACCTACGAAGCCGTCCATCAATTGACGCAGCTCGGCATCGGCCAATCCACCTGCATCGGCATCGGCGGCGATCCCATCATCGGCACGACGTTCCTCGACGCCATCCAGTTTTTCAACAACGATCCGGACACGCACGCCATCATTATGATCGGCGAAATCGGCGGCAACGCCGAAGAGCGAGCCGCGGAGTGGATCAAGGCCAACGTAAAGAAGCCCGTCGTCGGCTTCATCGCCGGCCAAACCGCTCCGCCGGGACGCCGCATGGGCCACGCCGGCGCGATCATCAGCGGCGGCCAGGGCACCGCCAAGGACAAGTACGCCGCGATGGCCGCCGCCGGCATCCGCACCGTCGAATCTCCCGCGGACCTCGGCGCCACGCTCGCCGCCGCTCTGAAATGAGAGGAATGGGAAATATTGAAGCGAAGAAATAACGAAGTAACGAAATAATGATAAATCGTCTTGGTCGCTGGGGGCTACCGCGCCGATCAAGACATACAAAGATCTGAACGTTTAGGGAGTCTTACGGGCTGGCCCTGGAGATTTCCCGCGCCACACGAAGATTTCCGGCAGCAGAACAATTTGAGCTGACGAGGCAGCTTCGCCGTGCCGCGCGATCCATACCGGCCAATATCGTGGAGGGCTGGGCAAAGCGCTCAGCCGCGGCGGAATTCAAGAGGTACTTGCAGATTGCGATCGGTTCCTGCGATGAGTGCAATTTGGAGGCAGTGGAAGAATTTCCAGGGCTGAGTTCTTTGCGTTTTCGTTATTTCGTTACATCTTTACTTCATTACTTCTCTTTTCTCAGGAGATCGTTGTGGCCATCGAACGCACTTTCGCGATAATCAAACCCGACGCCGTAAGTCGCAGTCAGCAAGGCGAAATTCTTTCTCGCATTCACAAAGCGGGCTTCAAGATTGTCGCCATCAAATCCATGCGTCTCACCAAAGAAGAAGCCGGCGGCTTCTACGCTGTTCACAAAGAGCGCCCCTTCTTCGGCGAGCTCACCGACTTCATGAGCTCCGGCAAAATCTTCGCCTTGGTCCTCGAAGCCGAAGGCGCCATCCTCAAGTGGCGCGACACCATGGGCGCCACCGATCCCAAGAAAGCCGCCCCCGGCACCATCCGCCACGACCTCGGCACCAGCATCGGCAACAATTGCACTCATGGCTCCGACGCTCCGGAAACTGCCGCCTTCGAAATCAGCTACTTCTTCTCCGGCCTCGAACTGATCTGATTTTTCCGCGCGGTCATCCTGCTGCCGCGCTGTCATCCTGAAAGCCCGGCTCCGGTCGGGCGTTCAGGATCTCAACCGGCAAATTCGGCTAGAATGCTCCGAGTGGACTCCCTCCGCGAACTTGGCCGCATGCTCCTCCTCTTCGGCGGCCTTCTCGTCCTCATCGGCGCTCTTCTCTACTTCGCCGCAAAACTCCCCTTCCGCCTCGGAAGACTTCCTGGCGACATCGTCTACCGCGGCGAACACACCACCTTCTACTTCCCCGTCGTCACCTGCCTTCTGCTCAGCGCCGGTCTTTCTCTTCTCTTCTGGCTTTTTGGACAGCTACGCAAGTAACTAGGCCTTTTCCTTTACTTCTTTTACTTCCTTTACTTCCTTAACCTCCTTTACCTCATTTTCCCGACGCCGAACTCCGCGCGGATGAACGTCTTGATCCCTTCCTCCCCCGTCAATCGCAGGCAGAGCAATTTCCCCTCGCGTTCCAAGTCAATGTGAAAATCGAAGAACGGGCAGCACTTGCTTTCCGCGCCCACCCACTCCGCCAACTCGGAAAGCGATATGTCCGCCGGGCTGTACTGAAATTCGTAGCCCTTTTCCGTTTCCATGATCTCCTTTCGCTGTGCAGTCAATTTCTCGCTTAATTGCTTATGGCGCGTGCGCTCCTCCGGCGTCAGTGCCTTCGTGTTGCAATAGAACTTGCTCTGTGCTGCCGCCACTTGTTTCTCCTGGTTCACGAGGGCAGGCGAGTTTTGGGCAACGAGCCCTGCTGCTTCGCCGCCCGCAATCAGCAGCGCCAGCGCCGCGCCCGCCGTCGCAACCGCCCTTCTCTTGCTCACTTTTCCAAGCCGTTCCTTCTTGCTATGCATGGCTTTCCTCCAAATAGGATTTGCCACGTCCCATTCCCGGATGCTAAAACTTAAAGTCAGCTTTAAGTCAAGTGCCTTGGAGTGCGGCGGCTTGCCGCCGCTTTTCCGGCCGTAACCAGGCTGCTAGCCTCTGGCACAGCACATTGAGACTTTCGCATCCAGAAAGCGGTGAACTCGCCGCCCGCGCCAGCCTCAACGCCTCGGCCATCCGCTACTACGAAAAAATGGGCCTCCTCGCCGCGCCCCAGCGGATCGGCGGCCAGCGCCGCTATCCCAGCGATGCCCTCCATCGCGTCCTCCTCATCCGCTTCGCCACCGACATGGGCTTCACCCTCGCCGAAATCAAGCTATTCCTCAGCGGCCTCCGCGACAACGCTCCCGTCGGCCCCCGCTGGAAAAAACTCGCCACCCGCAAGCTCGCCGAAGTCGATCAATCCATCGACCGTTCTCTCAAACTCAAATCCCTCCTCCAGGGCCTCCTCCGCTGCCGCTGCCCCTCTCTCCAATTCTGCGTCAATCGCCTCAGCCTCAGTCCCAAACTCCGCCGCCTTGAGAACATCCCGGATTAAGCACCGGTAATTTCCCTCCGTCAAAAGAGTGAGGTTGCAAAAGCGCGGGCGCAACCTGCAAGCTGATAAGCATGCCGGAACTACCGGATATCGCCGCTTACATCAGTGCGCTCGAACCGCGCATCGTCGCGCAGCCGCTTGATCGAGTGCGGCTTGCGAGCCCTTTTTTGCTTCGAACCGCACAACCGCCAATTACAAGTGTCGAGGGCCGCGCCGTGCGCGAACTGCGGCGAATCGGCAAGCGCATCGCCATTGGAGTAGAAGGCGATCTTTGGCTGGTGCTGCACTTGATGATTGCAGGCCGCTTGCACTGGCGGCCGCCGCAGGCAAAGTTGGCGGGCCGCCACAGTCTGGCAGCCTTCGATTTTCCCAGCGGCTCTCTCGTGCTTACCGAAGCCGGGACAAAGCACCGCGCTTCGTTGCGTGTTCTCGCTGGCGAGGAGGGCTTGCGTTCCGTCGACCCGGGAGGAATCGACATCTTCGCGAGCGATCTCAGCTCGTTCCGCGAAGCGCTTACCCTCGAAAACCGCACACTCAAGAGAGCTCTCACCGATCCGCGCGTGCTCAGTGGGATCGGCAACGCCTATTCGGATGAAATCTTGCATGCGGCACAACTGTCGCCCGTCACCCTCACGCGCAAGCTGGAGCCGCACGAGTGGGAAAGGCTGTTCGTGGCGGCGCGCCATACCCTCGGCCTCTGGATAGACCGGCTGCGCGCCGAGGCCGAAGCTGGCTTTCCCGAAAAGGTGACCGCGTTTCGCAAGGAAATGGCAGTCCACGGACGTTACGGGCAGCCTTGCCCGAGGTGCGGAGAAAAGATTCAGCGGATTCGCTACGCGGACAACGAAACGAACTACTGTGCCCGGTGCCAAACGGGTGGAAAAGTTCTTGCCGACCGCGGTTTGTCCCGGCTATTGGGGTCGGACTGGCCGCGTACGCTCGAAGAACTAGAAGCCCTCACCCGCCGCTAAGCCAGGTGCTTTTCCGTATGTGTGGATCGCACTCCCATTTGTTTTCAAAGAACTTGTAATATATCATGGTATAGATCACGATGCTGTATTCGCGTTTTCCGGGAGTGCCAGTGCGTAAGACCGCCAAGCTTTTCAAGAACGGCCGCAGCCAGGCCGTCCGTTTGCCTTCGGATTTCCGCTTCTCCTCTCCCGAAGTGTTCATCCGCAAGGATCCCGAAACCGGCGACGTCATTCTCTCCCGCAAGCCCGGCTCCTGGGACGATCTCTTCGCCCTCGCCGACGCCGTCGAAATTCCGGCGGACTTCCTCGCTTCACGCGATCGCCGTCCGCCCAAAAAACGCCGCCTCTTCTGATCGGAACAACGCATGCTCCGTTTCATGCTCGATACGAATAGTGTGAGCTACGCCCTCAAGGGAAATCCGCCCTCTGTTCGCGAGCATTTGCGCCGCGTTCCTATGGCCCAGGTCTGCGTCTCTTCCATCACCGAGGCCGAACTGCTCTTCGGTCTCGCCCTGAAGCCCCAGGCCGCAAAACTCGCGGAACTCGTCAATCAATTCCTCTTGGGCGTTTCCGTTCTGCCCTGGGACTCCGCAGCCGCAATAGCCTACGCTGACCTATGCGCCTCCTCTTGGAAGCGCGGCCGCCCCCTCGCCGCCACGGACATGCTCGTCGCCGCTCATGCCTTCGCCTCCGGCCTCACCCTCGTCACCAGCGACCGCGCCTTCCGTTCCCTCCGTCCCCGCCTCCGCTTAGCCGACTGGTCCAAGCCCCTCTGATCGCCATCTCCCCACTGGAACTCTTCTCGCTCACCTCCGCCAGTCTATTCGCGCGTTTCCCCGTTGCTGATAAGGCTGTCGCTCACGACTGGCGCACGTAACTGCACCGCTGGCATTCGCGTAGCAATTCTCGTATCCTCTCCCACATCTTTCGATATCTTCCCAAGACGCGGCTTCTCTGCCGCGAGTGGGATGTGATCCCTGAAATATCGCTACTGGGTATTAATGCTGCTGGGCCTCCTCGCGATCATCACTTATCTGGACCGCGTTTGTATTGCTGTTGCCGGTCCACGCATGCAGGCGGATCTTCATCTTGGCCCCGCTGCGTGGGGTTGGGTCGTTGGGATCTTCGCCTTTGCCTATGCTGCATTTGAAATTCCCACGGGATCTCAGGCCGACCGTCTTGGCCCGCGAAAAGTTCTGACCCGCATCGTCCTCTGGTGGTCCGTCTTTACGTCCCTTACCGGCGCAGCGTCAAACTTTTGGGCTCTCATCGCCATTCGCTTTTCTTTTGGCGTCGGTGAAGCCGGGGCGTTTCCTAACATTTCCTCCTCCATCTCCCGCTGGTTTCCCAGGTTGGAACGCGCGCGAGCTCTCGGCCTCGTGATCATGACCATGCAACTGGGCGGCGCCCTCGCGCCTTTGCTTGTCGTGCCGATTCAGGCCCGCTATGGCTGGCGAACTTCCTTCTACCTTTTTGGACTTCTCGGCGTGCTCTGGTCCGTCTTCTGGTACCGGTGGTATCGCGACACACCCTCGCAGATGGCCAAAGTGTCCCCGGCAGAGCTCCGGGAAATCGGCGACCCTCCCGGTCTCTCCCATGAGACTTTGCCCTGGCGAGTCGCTCTTAGCAGCATGAACCTCTGGAGCCACATGCTCATGGCCTTCGGCTATTACTACGCCGGGTATTTCTTTTTATCCTGGTTCCAGACGTTTCTCGTCAAAGCCCGTGGCTTCAGCGAAAAACAGTTGCTGTTGTCTACGTTACCCTTCCTCCTCGGCGCTCTTGGGAATGCCGCCGGAGGATTTGCGAGTGACGCTCTGGTAGCAAGGTTCGGGCTCAAGTGGGGGCGCAGGACCATCGGGCTCATTGGCGCTGGGGGCGGCGCCCTCGCTTTGGTGGCCGCCATTGTGACCGCCAATCCATTCTCGACGCTTGTCTTCCTATCATTCACCTATTTTGGAGTTACGCTTATTCAGCCAACGGCCTTCGTGGTCTGCATTGACATCGCTCCCCGCTACGCCGGTGCCGTCGCCGGCGCCATGAACACCGCCGCGCAAGCCGGCGCCTTCGTGTCGTCTCTCGTCTTTGGATATCTGGTGAAGTTGACCGGCAGCTACAACGCCCCGCTCATCCCCATGGTTTTCATGCTGACTCTAAGCGCCTTGATGTGGCTCAAAATTGATCCCACCGAGCAGTTGGTTCCCGAAACCTAAGCCGCTCCCAAGCAAGCTCACTCAGCCACATGCGAACTAATTCGCCACTTGTGGTGTCTTTCTGTCGTGTCGCGCAGGGTCAGCTCGTCTTTTCCGTCTTTCTTGCCATAGACTACGGCCGTCGCCCGTCTATCCCACACAACCCAAACCACTTACACAGCGATTTCGCAAAACCCAGCTGTGAGGCGGTCCCAAGCCCTTTAGCTGCATGGTTTTCGGGATCCGGCACTTCCCCTGTCATTCTTGCAAATCTCAAAAGACCCTTGACTTCCTCATATCTGACACTGTATAATGGTGTCAGTCACTAGGAGGAGTATCCTATCGATATGCCCACTGATTCTGACCCCGACCTCCGTTTGCGTGGTCGACTCCTGCGCAGCCTCGGGCAGCTTCGCGAGATGCTGCCGGGCTCCTTCGTGGAACGGAAACGTGCCTGTGGGCGGCCCAACTGCCATTGTGCGGACGGCAAAAACTTGCATACCCAATATCAAATCTCCGTACTGGTCGACGGCCAGACCAAGACTTTCAATATCCCTGCTGCCTTAGTGGAACAAGTGCGCCAGAAAATCGAACTGCGACGGCGTTTTGAGAGGGCGGCGGCCACCATTTGTAACATCAATTTACGCCGCTATTTGAAACACAAGGAAAAACCCTAGCCTTGCGCCGACACCCATTCGAGACCTATCTCGATAAGGTGTTTGATTTCTCCGCGAAAGTGGGCGCTTTGCCCGATGGGCGCCAGTCTCCACGACACCACGGGAAAAAGATCTTTGACGCGGTGTTTCTGGGTGCCGCTTGTCAGTTTCCTGCCTTGCACCGGATCGAAACGGAATGCAAGAGCGGTGCTCTCTCGAAACGCATTGGCTCGCTCAGTGAAGACGCCATCGGGTACGCCCTCGAACGGCAGGATCCCAGTGCTGTTTTCGCTCTGGGCTGTGAGATCGCCCGTCAGCTGAAACGCAATGGAATATTCCGTTCGGATTGGTCCAGAGGTCTCGTGGTTGCCGCTGTTGACGGCATTGAAATCTGCAGCTCCTTCACGCGTTTCTGTGACCACTGTATGGAGCGCAAGGTGAAACATACGGTCGACGGAGAGCTGCGCGAGGAGGTGCAGTACTACCACCGCATTTGCGCCGTAACCATCGTCAGCTCCGCATTTCCCATTCCTCTGGGCATTCGCTTTCAAAAGAATGGCGAGACCGAGGTCAGCTGTACGCTGTCCTTATTACAGGATCTGCTCGACCGCGTGGGTCGTCGGTTCCTCGATTTATTGGTAGCTGACGCGCTCTATTTGCAGACGCCGTTTGTGGGCGAGGTCGAAGATTTGGGTTTGCACTGGGTCATCAATCTCAAAGAGAACCAGCCCGAATTATTGGCCGAGGCACAGCGCCTCACCGCCGAGCCCGCACCGCATCGACAGTCCCTGGACCAGGATGAGTTGCAGCTCTGGCACGCTCCGGAAGTCTATTGGCCCGTCGCCAACCGCAGCGTCCAGGTAGTCAAAACGGTCCGCACTCAACGGAAGAATCGAATACGGGTGGGCCTAAACGATGCCGGCCGGAGGCGCCCGCAGAAAGAAATGGTCGTCGAACAAAGCACCAACTTCTATGCCAGCGACCTGGAGTTGGGCATCATCCCACCTGTGTTCGTCCATCAGTTAGGCCGCAGTCGTTGGGTCATCGACACGGAAGTGTTTCAGACCATCACGACGGACGGCCACCTCAAAAAACCATCCGTGCATCAGGGCCGCAGTCAGGCGTTGATCGTGCTCACCATGATTCGCGTTCTGGCGTTCACCTTGACCCTGGTGTTCTTCCATCGCCAGGTTCGCAGCCACTACAGAAGTTGTTCCATCGGTTTTTGCGACTTGGCTCAGAGACTGGCGTATCAATTTATTGTTACCCCCCGGCCGGATTCCAGTTGAAGCCCGCTACAATTGAAATCCTCTGCGCCCCTCGGTGTGGGCGCCCCGCAGTCCCCTCTATTTTCCCCACCGGAGGCCCCGCCGCGGCCCTCTCTGACGTCTTTTTCCCCCTGCAAAAACTCCCGACGTTGTCGCACAAGGCCAATGCCTGCGGAATCAGCCAATTATCTACTCTCGGTGAATGAGTTTGCGAAATCGCTGACCACTTACAAGTAACTATTGACGAACTATACGGATGTGCTATAATCGTTTTTGAATTTCGCGCCGCAAACTCGCACCGTCCGCCAGGTAGTCCTCCAAACTCCTTCAAAATCATTGGGCCTCACGAAGTTCCTTTTTCGCCGACGGATCGCCCGTGTAAGTCCTTTAGCTGCAACACTTATGAATTCCCCCGCGAGTGTTGCAAACAAAAGACTTACCACGGGGCCAACTCCTTTATCTGCAACACTTACAAAAAACAGGGGGGTGGGGTGCGCGTCCATGGTTCGATCCGCCTGTCCCTCACTTCTACGCACGCCGGATACCTGCCATTCTGAAGCGAACCGACAAGGTTCGCTTCAGGATCTCAACGCCAGCCTCAAGCTGAGCTGTAGTCTGACAACCAATTATCGACAGCGACGCAGGACGCTCAATGGAGCCACGGATTCATTCGTGGAAACTGAGGACTGACAACTGATCACTGAGAACTCAAAATGACCCAGCAGCTCACCTTCAACCTCATGCCTGACCGCAAGACCTTCACCGTCAGCGAGTTGACTGGAAAGATCCGCGACCTGCTCGCCAAAAACTTCACCGACATCCTCGTCCAGGGCGAAATCTCCAACTGCCGCGAAGCCCAGTCCGGCCACATCTACTTCACTCTGAAAGACGATCGCTCCCAGGTCCGCTGCGTTTACTTCAAGCAGCAACAGCGCGGCATCAAGTTCCGCCCCGAAGACGGTCTGCAAGTCACCGTCCGCGGCAGCATCAGCGTGTACGAGCAGCGCGGCGAATATCAGATTTACGTCGAGAAAATCGAACTGATGGGGCAGGGCGCGTTGCAGCTCGCCTTCGAGCAATTGAAAAAGCGCCTCGAAGCCGAGGGCCTGTTCGATGCCGCGCGCAAGAAACCGCTGCCGCTTCTTCCCAGCCGCATCGGCATCATCACTTCACCAAAGGGTGCGGCCGTCCGCGACGTCGTCCGCATCCTTACGCGCCGCTTTCCGAATGTGCATCTGACCGTCTATCCTGTGCGCGTGCAGGGCGAAGGCTCCGCCGAAGAAATCGTCAAGGCGCTGAAGTTTTTCAATCAGAAGAAATTCGTCGACGTGCTGATCCTCGCGCGCGGCGGCGGCTCCATGGAAGATTTGTGGTCCTTCAACGAAGAAATAGTCGCGCGCGCTATCTTCGCTTCGGAAATTCCCGTGATCTCCGGCGTCGGCCACGAAACCGATTTCACTATCGCCGATTTCGTCGCCGATGTCCGCGCGTCAACTCCATCTGCGGCAGCGGAACTCGTCGTCCAGACCCGCCGCGAATTTGACAAGCACATCGCCGACCTGCGCGAAACGCTGGCCGGGCTGATCCGCTACCGCCTATTGGAATTTTCCCGCCACGTCCACGAGCTTTCCGCGCGCCGCGGATTCCGCCGCCCGCTCGATCTCCTCCGCCAGCAGCGCCAGCGCGCCGACGAAATGACCTCACGTCTCGCGCTCGGCCTCCGCGCGCGCCTCGAAGAATCGCGCAAACGCTTCACCGCCGCCCACCTGCGTATCGCTTCGTTCGATTTTCGCGTGAAGATCGCCGCCTTCCGTTTGCGCCTCGAAAAACGCACCGCCGAACTCGGCGTCCGCATCGAGCGCCTCCTCCGCGCCAAGCGCGAGCGCTGGCAGCGCCTCACCGTGCAGCTCCAGGAGCGCGGCCCTTTGAAGGCCCTAGAACGCGGCTACGCCATCGCCACCGACGCCGCCGGCAACCTCCTCCGCTCTGCGGATCAAGTTCAGATCGGCGACTCCGTCGCCGTCCAGCTCCACCGCGGCAAACTATCTACGGAAGTAGTAAAGAAGGAGGAATAACTTAGAACCAAAAACTAACAACTGAAAACTGACGTCTACTCGTCGTCGGAAGAAGATGCGACCTTAAGGACAGCAAGGAAGGCTTCTTGCGGGATGTCCACCTGGCCGACGCGCTTCATGCGGCGCTTGCCTTCTTTTTGTTTTTCGAGGAGCTTGCGTTTGCGGGAAATGTCTCCACCGTAGCACTTGGCGAGCACGTTTTTGCGGATAGCCGCGACGGTTTCGCGCGCGATGACGCGGCTGCCAATCGCGGCCTGGATCGGCACTTCAAACATCTGCCGCGGAATGAGCTTGCGCAAGCGCGTCACCAGATCGCGTCCGCGCTCAGCCGCAAACTCGCGATGGATGATCAGCGCCAGCGCATCGACCGGTTCGCCGGCGACCAGCACATCCAGTTTGATGAGGTCGGATTCGCTGTAGCCCGCAAGGTGGTAATCGAGCGAGGCGTAGCCGCGTGACGTGGATTTTAGACGATCGTAGAAATCGAGCACGATTTCGTTCAGAGGAAGTTCGTAGGTGAGCATGACGCGTGTCGGCGAAAGATACTCGAAATTCTTCTGCGTGCCGCGCTTCTCCTGGCAGAGTTGCAGGATTCCACCAACGGAATCCTCGTTGGTGATGATCATGGCTTTGATGATCGGCTCTTCGATTTTCTCGATGTCGCTGGGGTTTGGAAATTTCGCCGGGCTGTCGACTTCGATCACTTCGCCCGTCACGCGCGTAATGCGGTAGCGTACGCTCGGCGCCGTGGTAATCAGGTTCAAGCCGAATTCGCGTTCCAGCCGCTCCTGCACGATTTCCATGTGCAGCAGGCCCAGGAAGCCGCAGCGAAAACCGAAGCCCAGCGCGACGGAATTCTCCGGCTCGTAAAAAAACGCCGCGTCATTCAATTGCAATTTTCCGAGCGCGTCGCGCAGCGGCTCGTAATCATCGGCAAGCACCGGAAACAAGCCGGCGAAAACCATCGGCTTGATGGCTTCAAATCCCGGCAGCGCCGGAGCCGGACGCGCCACTTCGATCACCGTGTCGCCCATTCGCGCATCCGCGACCCGCTTGATGTTCGCGACGATGAAGCCGACGTCGCCGGCTTCGAGTTCTTCCAGCGCCACGGGCTTGGGCGTCAGCGTGCCGAGCTGCTCGACTTCGTACGTGTCGTCGCCCGCGACGAGTTTGATCTTCAAGTGGTTCTTGATGCGCCCTTCCATCACGCGCACCAGGACCACGACGCCACGGTAAATGTCGAACCACGAATCGAAAATCAGCGCCTGCAGCGGATTTTCCGCGCTGCCCTTGGGCGGCGGAACGCGCGCGACGATCGCTTCCAGCACATCTTCGACGCCGATGCCGCTCTTCGCGCTGATCAGGAGGGCGTCCTCCGCCGGAATCGCGAGCACAGTTTCGATTTGTTCTTTTACGAAATCCGGCTGCGCGGCGGGCAAATCGATTTTGTTGATCACCGGCAGAATCGTCAGGTTGTGGCCCGCGGCGAGAAAAGTATTCGCGACCGTCTGCGCTTCCACGCCTTGCGACGCGTCAACAACAAGGAGTGCGCCTTCGCAAGCGGAGAGCGCCCGCGAAACTTCGTAGGAAAAATCCACGTGGCCGGGCGTATCAATTAAATTTAATCGATAAGTATTTCCATCTTTCGCTTTGTAATGCAGGCGGATGCTTTTTGCTTTGATGGTGATGCCGCGTTCGCGCTCGAGGTCCATGGAATCGAGGACTTGTTCGTGCATTTCGCGCTGGGTCAGGGCGCCAGTCATTTCGAGCAAGCGGTCGGCGAGCGTGGATTTGCCGTGGTCGATGTGCGCGATGATGCAGAAATTTCGAATGAACTTCGGGTCCATTTTTCTCGCTTACCAATTTTCTCAATTGCGGGCAGGATTCGAATGGCCCGGCCGAGTTTCCGGCGGGCCTGCTGCATTCGAACAAGCGACACACGCAGCGCAAAAACCGTGCCGGATAAACAACCAGTTTGCCACAATTCAAAGGCCGCGTCAGCCTGCCCGCTCAATGCGAACGAGAGGAAAGTTGGCACGATGAGTGCGAGAAGAGCGGCCCGCCTTGGAAGGCGGGCCCTACAGGAAACTGGGGCGCGGCTTCCGCACAGTGGCCGAATGGGCTGTGCTCTTCGGGAGTTTAGCTCTAATGACGGAGCACAATCCTGGCTTGACAAAGAGAGCACAAGATGTATATACATCTACTATGCGAGAAGGGGCGCTTAAGAAGCAACTTGCAGTAGAGCTGTTTGACCTGCCCTGTGCGTGTCAGAATTTGCGACGCGTCAATCGAATCGTAACGCGGATCTATGACCAGGAGTTGCGGAAGGCGGGACTCGAAATCACGCAATTCGGCCTGCTTACCGCGCTGGCCACGACTGGAGAGGCCAATCAAAAACGGCTGAGCGCGGGCTTTGCCATGGATAGCACGACACTGACGCGGACGCTGGGGCTGTTGCGGAGGCAAGGGTGGGTTCGCGTGAGGCGGGGAAAGGACAGGCGGGAGCGCCTGTTCCGCCTCACGCAGGCCGGCAAGCGACAAATGGCAGAAGCTGAACCTTATTGGGGGCGGGCGGAACAGCGACTGCGGAGAGAACTTGGCGATACAGGGTGGAAAAGCATGAAGCAGATGGTCTCGCGAATTACAGTGGCCGCGACGGCGGCGTAAATGTTTGTACCGAATATAGATGCATATACATCTAGTTGATTGAAGGGATTGAATCCTTCCTGAAAGGAACCCATCGATGCGAACCGTTATCTATTTGCTTGCAGCGCTGCTCATGTTCGGAGTCTTCCTGGCCAACCTGCGAGGAACCCCTGCTGGCCGAGGTCCCGGGAACCACGGTGAGGCCAGCTCTCATCGATCGGAACTCGAATATTTGAAGGCCGTAAATAGCGTGGCACCGCCGCGAGATCCACAGTTGCTGTTTCTGCTTATGGCCCAGTATTCGAACGCAAAGCTGCGGGAGGAAGGTGCAGAGTTTTTCTCCGAGCGGCTGCAGGAATTCGGACCTCGCCTGACGGACGCTCAAAAGGCCCTGTATCTTAGCGCCATCGGATTGCTGCGCGCTCAGCACGCATCTTCAGTCTCGTTGCTGCACCGGGTCGGCTACGTCAAAGAAACGATCGCCATATTGGAACAAGCCAAGCAGCTCTCTGGTGGGAAGATTTTCGTTGTGAACTGGATCGCGGGCATCGTCCATGCCGAACTTCCTGGCGTTTTTCATCAGAGGAACGCAGCCAAGGCCGAGCTGGCCTGGTGTCTAGAAAACGCCGATAAGGCGCCCGATGCAGGGTGGTTGCGGGAAGTCTACCATCACCTGGGCAAGCTGGCTCTTGCAGAAGGAGAACAGGACAAAGCCCAAGACTATCTGCGCCGGAGCGGCTACAAAGAGTTCGAACGGGCGATTACACTCATTACTCCTTTTTCGGAGGAGGCCGCATCCGGGCACGCTTTTTCCCCACGGCGTATAAGCGAGATCGTTCCAGGCCGCGTATATGCGCTCTCGGGCTTTGAGTTCACGGAATATTATTTTGTGGTGTCGGCCGACCGGCGAGAACTAATCGGCATCGATGCGGGCACGCGCCCGGACTCTGCCAAAGCCGCCTACGAGGCACTGCGAGCGTATGCGCCTAACCTGCCGGAACTGACGACGGTCTTCATCACACACTCCCACTGGGATCACGTTGGCGGACACAAATATTTCCGTGCCCTAAATCCCCGCTTGCACTTTTACGCGAGGAACAATTACGGAGAAGAGATCGCCCGCGAAGTCGGTGCCCCAGCCGTTTTCGATAAGCAATTCTTCGGCGAAGACTTCGACCCCGACAACGTACGGAGCTTTAAGCCGGACATTACCATTGATCGCCGCACCGAGCTGAAGATCGGGGGAACACGCACCGAGCTCATTCCCGTGCAGGGAGGCGAAACGCACGATGCGATGTTTATCCACCTGCCGGATGAGGGCGTTCTGTTCGTCGGTGATTTCATCATGCCTTATCTCGGCGCACCGTTCGTCGAGGAGGGCGACTTTCAGGGGCTGCTGGATGCGATCGATATCGTGGTACAAAAGAATTCGAAGTATCTGCTCCATGGCCACGAGCCGCTCACGCGGAATTTCGCCTCCGCCTCGATGCTGGCGCAGCTCAAAATATATCTGATATGGCTGCGCGCGCAGGTCCTGGCCGCAACACGCCGCGGCGATGAGCGTGGCGCGATACATCAGGCAAACCTGATTCCCCCGGGCCTGCTTAACGACCAGCCCGATGCGTATCTGCCATACCTTATTCTGCGCGAACACGTCATCGACCGTCTTTATGATCAGAACATCGGCTATTGGCAGCCGGACTTGCAGGGGCTCGAACATCTCACCCGTGCAGACCACGCAGAACTCCTGGTTGACTACCTCGGCGTGTCGGAAAGACAGCTGTTCAAGGCAGTGGAACGCTTGACCGCAGACGGCAAGTATGAACTCGCAGCCTCTCTGCTTGAATCGTCCGGAGACAGGTTCGAGCGGAGCGCCTCTGTAGCGAATGCCAAACGGCTTGTATACCTCAAACTGATGGAGAAGCACCAGAATACCGACCCTTTCAAATTCATCATCTACTCTGGAAAGATCGGGGAACACACGCCGCAGATGGTTGCGGCCAAGTAAGTGTGGAGATGCGCTTAGGCCTGTGTGGGAAGTTGGGTGCCTTGATGCGCACGTCCGGGAGGTGACAGGCACTGGGAAACTGGCCCAGTATCAAACAGCGGCGTACCTTGACGGGGGCAATTTCCCGCCATAGAGTCTCGGCAATCGTTACACGCCTTCGGCCGGCCTGCGGCTGAGGAAACCCTTCGATCGGGGCAGACACATACTGAGGTGATCGTGGCCAACGAAACAGCCGCTGCTGTTGCGCCCTTCGAAGCTAAAACAATTCACAAACTGCGGATGAGGATTATTCCCTTCGTCCTTCTTCTCTACGTCATTTCCTTTCTCGACCGGATCAACATCGGGTTTGCGGCGTTGACGATGAACAAGGAGCTGGCCATTACCTGGGAGCAGTTTGGATTGGTCGCGGGGATTTTCTTTTTTGGGTACTTCCTCTTTGAAATTCCCAGCAATCTGCTGATGCACAAGATAGGAGCGCGGATCTGGATCGCGCGCATCCTGCTTACCTGGGGAATTCTGGCCACGCTGACGGGCTTCGTTCAGTCGGTGCACCAGCTCTACGTTGTGCGCTTCTTACTGGGACTGGCGGAAGCGGGTTATTTTCCTGGAATCGCCTTGTATCTGACCTACTGGTTTCGCCAGCGGGATCAGGCGCAAGCGATTGCGCTGTTCCTAGCCGGCATACCCGTTTCCAGCATCCTCGGGGCTCCGATTTCCGGCTTCATCCTGGAGCACGTGCACTGGTTGAGCATCAGCAGTTGGCGGTGGCTCCTGATTCTGGAGGGAATTCCGGCCGTAGTTTGCGGAGTGGTCACCTATTTTCTGCTGCCCAACCGGCCCGCAGAAGCGAAATTTCTCAACCAGGAAGAAAAAGACTTGATTACGGGGGAGCTGGCCCGCGAAGAGCGGGAGAAACTGGCGAGCCACAAAATCTCAGCAGTACAGGCTGTTATGAACAAACGGGTTTGGCATCTGGGATTGATAGGATTCACTTTGAATATCGGCATGTACGCGATTAGCTTTTGGATGCCGCAGCTGGTGAAATCAGTGTCGAGAGGATACTCGAACAGCTTGATCGGACTGCTGGTGATGATTCCGCACCTTGTGGGCCTGCCCGTAATGGTGCTCATCTCGCGGAGCTCCGATCGAAAGCAAGAGCGGAGGTATCATGCGGCGATTCCCGCCATCGCCGCTGGAATTGCTCTTGCATCATTGGGCGCAACTCAATCCATGTTTCCAACCATCGTGCTTCTGTCTTTCGCTGCCCTTGGCATCTACAGCGTCTATGGCCCTTTATATTCGCTCCCCGCCGATTTCCTGACGGGATTTGCGGCGGCCTCAGGGATTGCCTTGGTGAGTTCGGTCGCGAATCTTGGCGGATTTGCGGGACCGTACGCGATTGGCTGGATCAGCCAGAAAACGGGCAGTTTGTATGGCGGGCTGGCTTTTGCAGGCGTTTCCTTGTTCGCATCAGCGACGCTCATGCTGCTACTTCCAAGAAGAGCGCGCGTTAACCCTGGTGAAAATGAGTGAGCAAATGGTATGGACCCAATGACACGCTGCAACCGAAGCCTGGGCGACTAGGGCGCAGCGGTGCTGCGCCACTACAAAGAAAAGAATTGCGAGAAATGGGGATTAGTGAGAAGCCTTGTTTGCCGGTTTGCGGGACCAGGCGCCGACGAGGGCCATCCAAGTGACAACCGAGTTTGACGCAACAACCTCGGCTTGGACTCTCTCTGGAAATGTAGCGAGGTCGCCGAGCGGCTCGAGAGCGAGATTAAACTGGCGAACCTGCGGCAGCAAACTGCCAAGAACGTCGGGAAGCCAACGCGTGAATTCCGGATCATTCCCGAGGGGCATCTCCAGACTCATGGTTGGTGCAGGCAACCCCGCCTCCTGGAAAATCCGGTAAAGAGCGAAGCCCATCTCTGTGTTTGCGCCGGAACGCCGGAAGGTTTCGTGGACTAGAGAAGCGCCGGCAGACCAAAGTGGGAGGCGCGCTGCAAGCAGAAGAAAAGGCGCCCAAGACAATTCGTGGAAAGCAACGATTCCGCCGGGACGAACCAACTGAGACAGGGAGCGCAAGACAGCAAGGGGATCCGGAAGAAACATCAAAATAAAACGGCCCACCGCGGCGTCAAAGGGTTTACCGGCGGGGATTTGAGAGACATCGGATTGGGTGAAGGTCACATTCCGCAGCCCGGCCTCGGCCACGCGAGCCCTGGCCCGGGCGAGCGAGCGCGCATCGCGCTCTACCCCCACCACTTCTCCCGAAGAACCGACCAGTTTGGCCGCCAGCATGGCCACGTCCCCGACGCCGGAACCGATATCCAGGACACGTTGGCCCGGGCCAATGCCCGCGCCACGGAAAAATCGTTCGGTGAACGGAGCGAGAAGTGCAGCCTGCCGAATGAGGCGCGCCTGTTCCGCGTCGGTGCTGCCGAGAGCGTAGTGCTGTACGGAAATGGGTTCCATGTCAGCCCAAGATTCTACCATTCGCGGCGCTTGCGGCTGTTGCGCCACGATGGCGCGGCTCAGGTTTCCCGTGATGCCTACCGGGGTAGGAAGGGCGGGCGCCCGCAGCAGGCCCTCTATTCCTCGCGGAGGATGCGGATGGGTTCGACGCGTGCGGCGCGGTAGGCCGGGAAAACCGTGGCGAGAATGCCGACCGTCAGCAAGAGAAAGGCGACAGCAGCGAAGGTGAGCGGGTCGGTGGCGCGGACGCCAAAAATGAGGGAGGCGACGACGCGGCTGAGCGCGAACCCGGCAGCCAGGCCCAGCGCGACTCCGAGGAGAATTGGTTTCATGCCATCGGCGACGACCATTCGAACGACATCATTGTGGCTGGCGCCAAGAGCGATTCGAATGCCGATTTCGCGGAGCCGGCGGCGCACGGCGTAGGAAAGAACGCTATAGATGCCGACGGCAGCGAGGACCAGCGCAAGGCCGGCGAATGACCCGAGCAGAAGCATATTGAAGCGCTGGGGCGATACGGAGTCCGAAATCAAGTCGCGCATACTCATCACGTCGGTCACGGGGCGTTCTGGGTCCACCTGATGCACTGCGGCAGTTACCGCGGAAATAGCGTTCCTCGGATCGGAAGTAGTACGCACAGTCAGACTCATGCCGAAGGAACGCCATGTCTGCTTATCGGGAACGGTGACCTGCGCCAGTGGGTGATAAATGGTCGCGACGGGCCGCGTTTCGTCCAGGGAGTCCAGCTTCACGTCGCCAACAATGCCGACCACTTCGCGAACGACGCCGGGGAAAAATGTCAGCGTCAGATGTTTTCCGATGGGGTCTTCATTGGGCCAGAAACGCCGAGCGAGCGCGTCGCTGATGAGCACCGCGCCAGGCCTGCCCGCCACGTCGGCGCCGGAAAAGTCGCGGCCTTTCAGGATGGGGACATGCATGGCGCTGAAGTAGCCTGGGCTGATCAAGCGAACATCCACCTCGGGTTGCTCCGACATCGGCACGACGGGGCGGCCCTCAATTAAGAACGGCTGATGCGAGCCGCCGCCGCCCAACGGCAAATCATCGATTACGCCAGCGGACTCGACGCCGGGCAATGCACGGACACGCTGCAGTACTTCCTGAAAAAAACTGATTTGACCCGCGGGTGACGGGAATTTGGTTGAGGGAAGCGGAACGGTCATGGTGAGTACGTTCCGGGGATCAAAGCCAGGCTTGACGCTGCGAAGCTCCCACAAGCTGCGAACCATGAGGCCAGCGCCAATCAACAGGACCAGCGATAGAGCCACTTCGGAAACAACGAGCAGGCCGCGCGTCTTGCTGCCGCTGGAATCGGAGCTGCCGCGGCTCTGGCCCTGCTTCAAGGCTTCATTGACATCGGTTCTCGTGAAGCGCAGGGAGGGGATGAGACCGGCGAGGATACCGGCGACAACGGAGAGCAAAAGGGTGAAGGCGAGCACTTGGGTGTCGAGCGTAATCTCCATGAAATGCGGAATTCTGTCACCGAGGACTTTAACGATCAAGGTAATGCCAAAGCGCGCGAGAAAGAGGCCGAGCGCGCCGCCCGCCACGGAGAGGAGCACAGTTTCGGACAGGATCTGGCGCAGAACGGTGAGGCGAGTGGCGCCGAGCGCGGTGCGGATGGCGATTTCTTTGCGGCGGGCGAGAGTCTTGGCGAGGACAAGATTGGCGACATTGGCGCAGGCAATGAGGAGAACGAAAGCAACGGCACCGAGGAGGACGAGCAAGGCGGGACGAACGTCACCGACGAGCTGTTCGCGCAGCGGAAGGATGGTGGCGCCCCAGCCCTTGTTATCTTCGGGATAGAGCTGCTCGAGGCGAGTGGAGATGGCGCTGAGCTCGGCTTGCGCTTGGCGGATATCAACGGCGCGCTTGAGGCGAGCGATGACGAGATAGTTGTGATTGCCGCGAACGGCGCGATTCTGGCCGGTCCATGCGAGGGGCACCCAAACCTGAGCCCAATTGGGGAACTGGAATTTGTCGGGCATGACACCGGCGATGGAATAGTGCTCGCCATCGAGAGTCACATCCCGGCCGACGATGCCGGGATCGGAGGCGAAGTGGTCGCGCCAGAACTTGTAGCCGAGGAGGACGACGTGGCCTTGGCCCGGGCGGTTCTGATCGGGCGAAAACGTGCGGCCGAGAAACGGATGGACGCGAAGGAGAGCGAAAAAGTCAGGCGCTACGGTAGCGCCCTGAATAGCTTCCGGGCGGTCCTTGCCGCCAAAAGTGAAAGAGTGAAAGCCGTAGGCGGCCATCTGTTCGAAAGAGGAACTCTGACTTTCCCAGTCGAGGTAATTGGCGGGGGAGACCGAGAAGAAGGTCAGGCCGGGAAAGCTTTTCGGGGGCGGCACGTGCCAGACCTGCATGATGCGAGAGGAGTCTTCGTAGGGCAGGGGACGAAGGAGGACGGCGTTTACGACGGAGAAGATGGCCGTGTTAGCGCCGATGCCCAAGGCGAGGACCAAAATGGCGGCGATGGAAAAGCCTGGATTGCGGCGCAGGATTCGCAAAGAGAACCGCAAATCAGAGAGCAAGTTTCGCATGGGACGGCACCTCCGGGCACCGCAAGCGAGGCCATCCGCGGTGACATACCGTACAGACGAGTTAGGGTGGGCAGATGTTTCCATGAATTTGGAGAATGGGGTGAGCGGGCAGAGTCGTCGGGAGCAATTCGGAGGCTACGCGAGCCTTGCCGGATAACGCATGCGCACTCGGCATGTGTTTTGCCCGCCTCCGACGAGCGGTATATAGTTAGGACGGGCAGTTCGCGCACCAGGCAACGTGCAGCCCGGTACCATCACTTGTTTGGCACCTGATCGACAGTTTTCAGACACCGCAAAGGCAACCTTAACGGATGGCCGCAGACGTAAGCAAGCATTTGGATCGCGCCAAGCGCTTCCTCGAGAAGAACCGTGTCGAGGACGCGATCGAGGCGTATTTGGCGGTGCTCGACGAGATGCCGCAACATCAGGAAGCCACGCAGGCACTCGGCGATCTCTACGCGCGGATGGATCAGCCGGACCGCGCGGCGGTTTACTACGGTCTTCTGTTTGATCTGCTCGTCGAGCCCAAGGACGAGACCAAAGCGCTCGCCATCTACAACCGGTTTCTGCGCGTGGGCCGTGGCCAACAGCCGCCCGAGCGCATCGCGCGATACGCCTTTCTGCAGCAAAAACAAAATCATCCCGACGAAGCCATCGAGCAGTACTCGAAAGCCGCGGAGCTATTCGCGGCGGCGAGCCGCGAGGAAGACGCGCTGTTTTGCTGGGAGCGGATCGCCCAGCTCGATCCGGAAAATCTTTCGCGGCAGCTTCGTCTTGCGGAAGGGGCCGAACGCCTCGGCAAGACTGCTCTTGCCGCACGGGCGTTTCTGCGGGCCGGGCAGCTTGCTTCGGCGAGCGGCGCCCCGGCCGACGCGCTCCAGCTTCTTGGCCGCGCGTACAAACTCGCGCCGCAGGAACGCAGCGTCGGACTCCTGTACGCTCAGGCAAACCTCCAGACCGGCAATGCCGTCCGTGCGGTAGCTTTGCTGGAACCGTTTGCCGCATCGGAAAGTGACGCGACGTTTATCGTCACTTTTAGCGACGCGCTCATGCGGTCGGGAAACCTCGAGCGCGCACGCGAATTGCTCGACCGGCTTCTCCGCGAAAAAAATGAAGGGATGACCCAGCTATTCGAACTCGCGGACCGATATGTGGCCGCAGGCCAGGACCAGAAAGCCACGGAGATCCTCCTGGCGCTCAAGCGGCGGATGTTTGCCGATAAGCAGCAAAACGATTTCGCGACGTTGATGGACGGTGTGGGAGCCAAGCACCCCCACTCACAAGCTATTTTGGAATTCTGGGCTTCCATCCACAACGAATTGAATCGCGAATCGCAGTATTTCGAAGTGCTGATCAAGCTGTTCGATGTATACCTGACGTCCGGAAACATCAAGAAGGCGGCGGAGTCTCTCGAGCGGCTCGTAGACATCGACGCGTACGACTATCGCAATCAAGAGCGGCTGGAGCTGCTGCGCGGGCGAGTGGATGAGGTTCACCTGAAACGGATCGCAAGCCGCCTGTTGAAATCGGGCACTCCCACGCCGGGTCATGCTTCGCACACTCCTCCGCCGCAGAATGCGAATGCCCCTTCCCCGGTCAGTGAAGAAGGCCGGCAGTTGCAGGCGCTGGAAGATCTGATCGTGCAGACGGAGATTTTTTTGCAGTACTCGCTGCAGAACAAGGCGCTGGAGCGTCTCCAAAGAATTGCAGCAATGTTCCCCGGAGAAGAAGAGCGGAACGCGCGGCTGTCCAATCTTTACCAAATGGCGAACTGGTGGCCCCAGGGAACGCCCAAAGCGAAGAAGGAACCTGCATCTGAGGCGCCCGTGGTATCCGCGGGACCGGTGGCGCCCTCCGCACCGGTTGCCGAGGCGCCAGTATCCATCACATCGAAGACGGGAGTTTATTCGGCGGAGACGCTGCGCGATCTCTCAAAGATTTCCGAGGTGAATCAAAAAATATTCCGCCAGCAGACGCCGCGGGCGATGCTGAACACGGCCGTCAACGAAGTCGGCACCTATCTGCGCGTGACGCGCGCTCTGGCCGTCGTGGGCACACCGGGGCGGCCGCCGGAAATGGCCGCGGAGTTTTGCGCAAATGGTGTGAAGCCCGCCCCCGGCGCGCAGGTGGTGCTGCTTCTAGCACACATCGAGAAGGCCGAGCCGGACGAACTGGGCGGACTGGTCGTGCAGGCAACGGAAGGATCGATTCTGAGCGATCTGGGGCTGGGGACGGCACTGGGCGTGATGATCACGGACAAAGAGACGCAAATGCCCGCGGGGATGTTGATCGTGGGGAATGCCGAAGCGCGCAAGTGGAAGCCGAATGAGGCCTATTTTCTGCAGGCTATCGGCGATCAGATGCTCATGAGCGTCAGCCACACGCGGCTGCGGTCGTTGGTGAGGCGCATGGGCGTTTCCGACGAGCGGTCCGGTTTGCTGAGCCGCAGCTCGTATCAGAGTTGTTTGCTGACGGAAGCGGACCGGGCGCGGACGCAGGGTACCCCGCTGGCGCTGACGATTCTGCAGATCGATCGCGGCGCGGAGCTGCTGAGGCAGCAGGGCGAATCGCCGCTGGAGCGATTTTTGGAGCAACTGGCGCGATCGTTGCAGCCGATCGTGAGGCAAAACGACGTGGCGGTGAAATATACTTCGTGGTCTCTGGCGTTTATCCTGCCGGATACGACGCTCGCGGGTGCGCAGAATCTGGCGGATAAATTGCGGCGGGCGGCGTCCGGGCTACGGCCGCCGTGGGACTCGACGCAAATAACGCTGAGCGCGGGAATTGTCGAGGCCGTGGCCAAGCACGACTACGATAGCGAAGACATCGTGACGGATTTGATCAACCGCGCGGAGTTTTCCATTGAAGAGGCGCGGAAGCGCGGCGGGGATACGGTGGTGGCGCTGGAAACGCCGAAGAGTAGCTGAAGGTTGAAAGTTGAAAGCGCCGTGCAGGACGGAGCATTGCCGCGCTGAAGGAAGAGATCCTTTGGTTCGCTCAGGATGACAATCGTTCGAATTGGAAAACTCAGCTTAGACAAATGGGAGAGAGAAGTATGTTTCCGACGGATGTGGTGATTGTGGCGGGGGCGCGGACGCCGATGGCGCGGTACACGGGGGCGTTTTCGGAGGTGAGCGCGATTGAGCTGGCGGCGCACGCTTCGAAAGAGGCGATTCGGCGTTCAGGCGTGGACCCGGGAGAGTTTGATCACGCGATTTTCGGGAACGTGATGCAGACGAGCTCGGATGCGCTTTATGGCGCGCGGCACGTGGGATTGAAGGCTGGGCTGAAAGTGGAAACGCCGGCGGTGACGGTGAATCGTTTGTGCGGTTCGGGAATTGAAGCGATCGCGCAGGCGGCGCAGCGGCTGCTGCTGGGCGAGGCGACGATGGTGCTTGCGGGCGGGATGGAGAATATGACGCAAGCGCCGTTCGTGATTCGCGGGGCGCGGACGGGATTGAAGTTGGGCGGAGGAGCGCTGGAAGATTCGTTGATGGCGGGACTGACGGATACTTATTGCGGATTGCCGATGGCGCTGACGGCGGAAAAGTTGGCGGAGCAGCACGGGATCACGAGAAAGGCTGCCGACGCGTATGCGCTGCGCAGCCAGCAGGCGGCTGACGCGGCTTACAAGGCTTGCCGCATCAAGGAAGAGCTTGTGCCGGTGGAAGTGAAACAGGGAAAGAAAACGATTGTGGTCAGCGAAGACGATCACCGGCGGCCGGAAACGACGATGGAAACTCTGGAAAAACTTCCGCCGTCGTTCAAGAAAGATGGGATTGTGACGGCGGGAAATGCCAGCGGGATTGTGGATGGCGCGGCTGCGGTTGTCGTGACGCGGGAGAAGACAGCGAAAGAGCGGGGATTGAAACCGGTTGGGCGCATCGTGTCCTGGGCGGTGACGGGAGTTGATCCGAGCATCATGGGGATCGGGCCGGTGCCGTCTTCGCAGAAGGCGCTGAAACTCGCGGGGCTAACGCTGCAACAGATGGATCGCGTGGAAGTGAATGAGGCATTCGCAGGGCAGTATCTTGCGGTGGAAAAGGTGCTGGGGCTGAATCGCGATAAGACGAATGTCAACGGCGGGGCGATTGCGCTGGGGCATCCGCTGGGGGCTTCCGGAACGCGGCTGGTGACTACGATCTTGAATGAGTTGCGGCGGAATGGATTGCGGTACGGGCTGGCGACGGCTTGCATCGGCGGGGGCCAGGGAATCGCGATGATTGTCGAGGCGCTGCGGGACTGATTGGGTGCAAGTGCGTATCGCGGGCCGCAAGGATAAAAGACTAAAGAAAACGCAGAGACGCAGAGTGCGCTGAGGAAGGGCAGAGAAGAATCAAGAATCGGCCGTTTCTGCTACACTTTCGCATTCGGGGTTTGCCGTTTTTTTTTGCCGGTTCTTTCTGCCTATGGGCCGGCAACATCTTCTACGAGGAAAAGCATGGCAATTCGAAAAGTGGGAGTTGTGGGGTGTGGTTTGATGGGTTCGGGAATCGCGCAAGTGGCGGCTGCGGCGGGATTCGAAACCGTTGTGCGCGAAGTGAGCGCGGAGTTGGTGGACAAGGGGATCAAGAGCATCGAGAAGAATCTGAATCGGCTGGCGGAGAAGGGCACGATCACCGAAGCGGTGAAGGGTGAAATTCGCGGACGGCTCAAGGGAACTACGAAGGTCGAAGACCTGAAGGATTGCGACGTCATCGTAGAGGCGATTATCGAGCAACTTCCGGCGAAGCGGGAACTGTTTGCGGCGCTGGATGCGATTTGTCAATCATCGACGATCTTCGCAAGCAACACATCTTCCCTGACGATCACGGAAATCTCAACGGCGACGAAGCGGCCACAACGTTTCGTCGGTTTGCATTTTTTCAATCCCGTGCCGGTCATGAAGCTCGTGGAAGTGGTGCGGACGATCGCGACGGAGCCTGCCGTTTACGAAGAGATGTTGGCGTTCGGAACGAAACTCGGCAAGACATCGGTGCGTGCGCATGACAGCACCGGTTTCATCGTGAATCGGCTGCTGGTGCCGTATCTGCTGGATGCGATTCGCGCGCTGGAAGAGGGCGTCGGGTCGATCGAAGACATCGACAATTCGATGAAGCTGGGCTGCGGGCACCCGATGGGGCCGCTAACGCTGCTGGATTTCGTGGGGCTCGACACAACTTATTACATTTCGCAAATTATGTTTGAGGAGTTCAAGGAGCGGCGATTCGCCGCGCCGCCACTGCTGAAGCGGATGGTGCTGGCGGGGTGGAACGGGAGGAAGTCGGGACGGGGGTTTTATGATTATTCGGATCCGCAGAATCCGAGGGCGATGAAATTCTGAAAGTAATCAGTTCTTAGTTGTTAGTACGGAAAAGAACATAAGACAGAGGCGCCCTTTGGGGCGCGGCGCAAGCAGAGTACCCAGGACAGAGAAAAAGAGATAACGCGGAGACGCAGAGGAACGCAAAGCGGAGAAGAAACGAGAAAAGATGGGTTACGAAAATATCTTGTACGAAAAGAAAGACGGCATTGCGTACATCACCTTCAACCGGCCGAAGGTGCTGAATGCGCTGAACCGCAAGACCGTGGAAGAGTTGCAGCATGCGCTGCTCGATGCGCGCAGTGATGCGGCCGTACGCGTGCTGATCCTCACGGGCGCGGGAGAAAAAGCATTCGTGGCAGGCGCGGATATCAGCGAGCTGGCCTTGCAAACACCTGTCAATGGCAAGGAATTTTCTCTGTTCGGCCAGGGCGTTTTCCATCTTCTGGAAACGATGGGGAAGCCTTCGATCTGCGCGATCAATGGATTTGCGCTGGGAGGCGGCTGCGAGCTGGCGCTTTCCTGCACCATTCGAATCGCCAGCAAAACGGCGAAGCTCGGCCAACCGGAAGTGAAACTCGGGATCCTTCCCGGTTACGGCGGATCGCAGCGGCTGGCGCGGCTGTGCGGCAAGGGTGTGGCGCACGAACTTTGCCTTACCGGCGAAATGATCACCGCGGAAGAGGCGCAGCGTATCGGAGTTGTGAATCATATCTACGAGCCGGCGGAGCTGATTCCTGCCGCGGAAGCGATGGCGAAAAAGATTATCGCCAACGGGCCCCTCGCCGTGAAATTCACCATGGAAGCGATTGAACGCGGCGTGGAAATGGCGCAGGAAGAGGGGTTGTTCCTGGAAGCGACGCTTTTCGGAGTGGCTTGCGCGACCGAAGATATGCGGGAAGGTACGAAGGCGTTTTTGGAGAAGCGGCCAGCGCAATTCAAAGGGAAGTAAAGGAAGTAAATGAGGTAAAGGAAATAAGGATAGGAATAGGGAACGGCGCGGATTGGCGATGGCGGAGAAATTACAACCCGGGAAAATTAGCGGCGAGCTGAGCGCGGCGGGCTTTCGCTTTGGCATCGTCGTGAGCCGTTTCAATAGTTTTATTACCGAGCGGCTTCTTGCGGCGGCCGTGGATGCGCTGGAACGAGCAGGCGCGGCCCGCAAGGATGTTGACGTGGTGAACGTTCCAGGAGCATTCGAATTGCCGCTGGCGGCGAAAAAACTGGCGGCGACGGGGAAGTACGATGCGTTGATCGCCATCGGGTGCGTGCTTCGCGGCGAAACGACGCACTATGAGTATGTTTGTTCGGAGACCGCGCGCGGATTGCAGCTCGCGCAGATGGACAGCGGCTTACCCATTATGTTCTGTGTGCTGACATGCGACACTCTGGAGCAGGCCATCGATCGCGCCGGTCTCAAAGGCGGGAACAAGGGATTCGAAGCGGGGCTCGCCGCCATCGAAATGGCGCAGCTGTCACGCAAGCTTCGCGCTTCTCCTTCGAAGCCGGCCGCCGCTGGAAAGCCGCGGCGCAAGTAACGTGTCTCTCCGCACAAAATCCCGCGAGTTTGCGATGCAGATGTTGTTCCAATGGGACATGAGCCAGCAGGATTTCACCAAGCTGGAAGTGAAATTCTGGAAAAGCGCGAAGGCCGCGGACACGACGCGCCTTTTCGCGAACAAACTTTTTGAGGGCGCGGCGAAAGACGTCACCGCGCTGGACGCAATCATTGTCAAGCATGCCGATAACTGGCGGTTCGAACGGCTGGCGGCCATCGATCGCGCCATTTTGCGGCTGGCCATTCATGAAATGAACGGCACGGACACGCCGCCTAAGGTCGTCCTGAACGAAGCTGTCGAACTGGCGAAGAAGTTTTCCTCGGAAGATTCAGGAGCCTTCGTGAACGGCATCCTCGACGCTGTCCATAAGTCGTTGCAAGTAAAGTAGTTATCCTTAGCCCTAGTCTCTTTTAAACGGTCAACAGCGCCCTGGCCACCCAGGGGTGAAACTTTGCGGCGCCAATGGTGTTTGATTTTGTAAGTGTGGTGGTGAGTCCAGGAACCAACTAAATAGGAGAGAAGCAATGAAGGCAGAACTCATAGTCCGTCGAGGTGTGTTCGCAGTTGCTTTTGCCGGTTTGCTTGCCGGTGGTGCGCACGCCCGGGGCCAGGATCCGACTCCGCAGCAGCAGGACATTCAGAACGACAAGCAAGACATTCGAAACGATAAGAAAGATGTGGCGAAGGACCGCGCGGATCGCAACGCCGATCAGCGCGATATCAACCACGATCGCAAGGACCTGAACAAAGATCGCGTGGACCGCAACCAGGACCAGCGCGACATTAATCACGACAAGGCCCAGCTTGCGCACGATGACAAAAAGTACGGCGTCAACAGCGCGCAGGCGCAAGCCGATCGCAAGGATCTCCACGCGGATCGCGTCGACCGGAGTAAGGATCAGAAGGACATCAATCACGATCGCAAGGACCTGAGTCAGGACCGCGTGGACCGCAACAAGGACCAGCGGGACATCAACCACGACAAGAGAGACCTGCATAAGGATCGCAAGGATCTCCGCCACGACAAGCGAGGGCACTAAGAACAGTTGTCAGTTTCGGAAAAAAGCAACAAAGGCCGCTCGGAGTTCCCGGGTGGCCTTTGTTTGCTTTCAGTTGTTAGTTTTCAGTATTTAGTGAGAGAAGTCAGACGCGGATGGTGCCTTCGAAAACTTTCACGGCGGCGCCGCTGACCCGCGGGACGAGTTTCTTTCCACTCTGCGTTACTTCCACTTCGATCTGGCTTGGGCGTCCCATTTCTGAACCCTGAAGGATGCTCAAGGTGTGGCCCGACGTTAATTTTCCGTTTCGCACAAGATACGCGCCCAGCGAACCAGCAGCTGAGCCCGTCGCGGCGTCTTCATAGAGTTCCCATGGCAGCATGCCGCGGGAAAAAGCTTTGCCATTGCCGCCGAGAGCGAAGCAGTAAGCCATCGTCGCGTTCTTGCCCTGGAGGCGGCGGAGTTCGCTCATGTTCATGGCGATTTTGCCCAGCGCGGCGCGATTGCGCAGAGGTACCATCAGGTTGAAGATGCCCGTGGAGACAAACTCCGGTTGCAGTTTCGGGTCCAAATCTTTGGGCGAAATTCCAAGTGCGGAGGCAAGCTTGTTCTTGTTAATTTTCGCGGGCTTGAAGATCGCTTCTTTCTGAGTCATGGTCACGCGCTGCGGGCGGCCGTCCTTGAAGCGGATTTCCACCGGCAAGACGCCCGCGCCGGTCTCTTGGAGGACGCGGACGCCGCCATCCTGTGCGGGAACGACGCCCAGCTCCGCGAGCAAGAACCAGGTTCCAATCACGGGATGCCCAGCGAGCTTGAGTTCTTCTTTTGTCGTGAAGATGCGCAGCCGGGCGAGGGCTTCCTCTTCCGTCGGCTTTTGCACAAAGACGGTCTCCGAAAGATTCATTTCGCGCGCGATGACGAGCATTTGGTCGTCCGAGAGTCCGTCGCCGTCGGTGAATACGGCGAGCGGGTTGCCTTCGAAGCGGTTGTTGGTGAAAACGTCGAGCGTGTAGAAGCGGTGTTCCATAGCTGGTCGTAGATCGCCGCGGGAGCAGGTTTCAGATGCGCTCGAGCTTGGCGACAGTCCTTTCGTTGGTGATGTTGCCGGTATTCAACGTCGATTTTGGCTCGATCAGGATGATGTGGACTTCCTCGTCAGCGACGGGGCAGTGTTCGACGCCGCGCGGCACAACGACAAATTCGCCTTCCTTGATGACGGCTTCGTGGCTACGGAATTTCATCCGCAGCGTACCTTTCACGACCAGAAACAGTTCGTCTTCGTTTTCATGATGATGCCAGATAAATTCGCCTTTTAGCTTCACCGCTTTGACGTGGCAGTCGTTCACCTCGCCAATGACGCGCGGTTTGTAGTAGTCGGAGAAGAGGCTGAATTTTTCTTTCAGATTGACCGTTTTCATGATCGCACCTATAGATTGTGAACCATCTGAGTTACAGCTTCGAGAACGCGGCGAGTCGTTTCGGGTTTGGAGGTTTCGCAGTAAACGCGCAAAAGATTCTCGGTTCCCGAAGCGCGGACCATCACCCATCCGACATCGCCCAGAGTTTGACATCCGAAAAGTGAGCGACGGCTTTTTCTTTTTGGCCTGGTTTCAGATCGAGATCGCCGCGGCCGTAATGATACTCGCCGAATTCGGCGGTAAGCACGGCGAGCAGCTCGCCAAGCGATTTGCCGTGCCAGGCCATCAACTCCGCCAGTAGCAGCGCCGAAACCGTAGCGTCGCGTTCGGGGATGTAGAGGTTGGTGCCGATGCCGCCGCTTTCTTCGCCGCCGATCAGAATGTTCTGCTCGAGCATCAACTCACAGATGTATTTGAAGCCGATGGGCGTTTCGTGGAGTTTCCGCCCGAATTTTGTGGCGAGCTTGTCGATAAGCTTGGTAACGGAAAAAGTTTTGGCGATGTCTCCCGGCAGGTTGCGAGTCCCCGCCAGGTGCCAGACGAGCAGCGCAAAAATCTGGTGGGGATTGATGAACGTGCCATCGCGGTCGATGGCGCCGATGCGGTCGCCATCGCCATCGGCACACAAACCTGCGTCGAATTTTCCGGCGAGCACCGCTCGCCGCAAGGCCCCGATATGCGGCTCGATCGGTTCCGGATGTACGCCACCGAAGCGCGGGTCGCGCGTGCCGCGAATTTCATCGCAGGCGATGCCATTGCGCCGGAAAAGTTCGACGAGCAAGCCCGTGGCCGAGCCATGCATGACATCGGAGACGAAGCGGAACTTCGCCTTCCTCAGCCGTTGCCAATCGACCAGTTTCTCGAGTGTGTCGAGATACGGCGCGCGCGGTTCCAGAGGCTGAATGAGATTTTTCCGCGGCGGCAGCGGCGGCACGCTTTCGAGCCGCACGACGTCGAGATCATCCTCGATTTGCGCCACAATCGATGGCAATGCCGAGCTGCCGTAACTCGCTTTGTACTTAATGCCATTCCACTGATACGGATTGTGGCTCGCGGTGATCATCAGGCCGCCGGCCGCTCCGCGTTGTCGCACGAGCAGGGAAACTGCCGGGGTGGGGCAAGGTTTATCCGTCAAGTAAACGGGCGTGCCACTCGCGGAAACCACTTCAGCGGCGGCCACGGCGATGCCGTCCGAGGCGAAGCGATGGTCGTAGCCGATGAGGACGCCCTTGCCTGCATCTTCGCAGCGCACAACATAACGGGAGATGGCCTGCGCCACAACCCGCGCGTTCGCGAACGTGAAATCTTCCGCGATTACGCCGCGCCAGCCGTCGGTTCCAAATTTAATCGCAGTCATAAGCAGGAGAGGGAAGTATACGCGAAGCGAACTCTTCGCCAACAGCCGGATTGGCCTGTTGGCGGAGGTCGGACCGCCTCAGAAGGCGGCCCCTACAAGAGCTTTCTTAGCTTTTGTTCTTCCAGCCATTTCACGATTTTTCCAACGTCCTGGGCGCGGTCGCGCGGGCAGATAAGGAGGGCGTCGGGCGTATCGACGACGATCAGGTCGTGCACGCCGATTACCGCAGTACATTTTCCGGGACAAGAGATGAGATTACCGCGGGCGTCGAGGGCGTAGCCTGGAGTGACGAAGACGTTGCCGTCCGCAGAGTTCTTGTCCAGGAGCAGCCCGTGCACGGCTCCCCAGGAACCGATATCGCTCCAGCCCACTTCGGCGGGAATCACAAACACGCGCGGCGGCCCCTGCGCGCGGGTGGCAGGCTCAAGGATGGCGTAGTCCACGGAGATATTTTCGAGCTTCGAGTAGATGATGCGCAGCTTGCTCTCGTAGTTACGTGTTCCGATAAATTCAGCAAGCTTTTCCAGCGCAGCATGCGTCTTTGGCAGAAAACTTTTCAGATTCTCGAGGAACGTGGAAACCCGCCAGAAAAACATTCCGGCGTTCCAGTGATAGTTTCCGGAAGCGACGTATTCTTGCGCAAGCTTCAGTTCGGGCTTCTCCGTGAATCGGCGCACGGCAAAAACCGGGAAGCCTTTCGTTCCGATCGGTTCCCCTGTTCTTTCGATGTAGCCGAACCCCGTCTCTGGCTTGGTTGGAGGGATGCCAAGCACGACCATTCGCCCAGGTTCGCGAGCCACGTCGAGGGCGGCGTTCACGATCTCTCGAAACTCTTTTGGTTGCTCGATATAGTGATCCGCGGGGAGCACCGCCATCAACGCGTCGCCGTGAGCGGCATGGCGCACGTGAATGGCCGCCAGCCCAATCGCCACCGCGGTGTTCATCCCCATCGGCTCAATCAGCACGCGCTTGCGCGCGGCTGCCGGAACCTGCTTGCGGACGGCGAAGGCTTGTTCCGCATTCGTGACCGTCCAGATGTGCTCGGCGGAAATCAGCGGTTTCAGACGCGCGACGGTCTGCTGGAGCATCGTGTCCTTGCCGACGATGTTCAAAAGCTGTTTAGGAGTGCGCGTGCGGCTGCGCGGCCAGAAGCGAGTGCCGCGCCCTCCGGCGAGAATCACTGCGTGGACCGTTAGTTTTTCCTTCGCCATCGTTACGCAGCCTTATGCGAAAATAACTTGCGCGAGCGCCGCCGGTGAAATTCCATCGCGTTGCAATTCTGTCCGCATTACAGGAATGTCCGGCACATAAGTCCGGATCAGAGACGTAGCCGTTTCCGGCAAAACGTCGATGCGTGCTTGCGAGGCGGGCGCCAGCCAGCATTCGCCGCGGTGATAGCGCGCCGCGCTATCCGGCCAGGCAAAGCTGCCCGTGCCTTCCAGAATCACGATGAGCTCGAACCGCCCGGGTTCGACCGGAATTTCGCATTTCGCGGAACACTCCCAGCGTTCCGCCGCAAAGTAGCGGCAAGCAGCGAGCAGCGATCTCGTTGCTCCATCGGCAGGAAGAAGCAGAGAAGTCACTTTCCCTCCCGCAGGTTTTCCGAAGTTCGTCACCTGGAGCGCTTTCTCGACCTGCAATTCGCGCGGTTTTCCATGCGCATCAACGCGGCCGAAATCATAAACACGGTACGTCAGGTCGGAATACTCCTGCACTTCGCAGATGACCATCTTTGGACCGATGGAGTGGAGTGTGCCCGCGGGGACGAAAAAAGTGTCGCCCGTCCGGACCGGCTGTACTTCGAAGAGGTCCTCCAAAGTGTGTGACGCCAGTCCTTCGCGAAATTTCTTTTTGTCGACGCCCGGCTTCAGCCCGAGCAGCAACTCCGCCCCGGCCGTGGCCGACACCGCGTGCCACATCTCCGTTTTTCCACGGCCGCCGGCGGCCTTTTCGTGGGCGGATGCATAAGCGTCGTCCGGATGAACCTGCAGCGAGAGTTTTTCGGTAGGAAAAATAAATTTGACGAGGAGGGGAAAATTCGTTTCGGCGGCGAGTTGGCTGCCGCGCCACTGCACGGGCATTTCCGTCCAGGCCGCGCCGAGCGTTTTTCCTGCGAATGGACCGGAAGCGACGCGGCAAGCCACGCCTGTGAGCCAGGCTTCGCCCAGCGGCTCCGTCAGATTGGATTGTTCGGGATAGAGCGGTGCTAATGAGCGCGCTCCCCAGAGGCGCGGGCTGAAGATGGGCTCGATGCGTGTGGGCGCTGGCCTCACGGTTTACGATGCGGCTTCAGCGCGCGAGAAAAAACGATTGAGGCGGCGCAGTCCTTCATCGATTCGCTCGATGGAGGTGGCGTAGGAAAGCCGCAAATAGCCCGGCGCGCCAAACGCTTCGCCGGGCACGACGGCCACTTGCACTTTCTCCAGGAGCATCTTCGAAATTTCCGTGCACGTCTTCGCCAGTGCCGGTTTGCCGGAAGCGCCCGAAAGGTGCGCGGAAATGTTCGGAAATGCGTAAAACGCACCGCCCGGCCATTCGCAGGTCACGCCGGGAATCGCGCGCAGGCCTTCCACGATACGTTTCCGGCGCTTGGCGTACTCGGCGAGCATGACCGGAACGGTTTCCATCGGTCCGCGCATCGCTTCCAGCGCGGCGTATTGCGCGATCGATGTTGCGTTTGACGTGGATTGGCTCTGCAGCTTGATCAGCGCCTGAATCAACGCTTCCGGCCCGAGCGTGTAGCCGATGCGCCACCCGGTCATCGCGAACGTTTTCGAAACCGAGCCGATGATGATGACGTTTTCTTTCGAACCCGCTGCGCTGGCGATCGAGTACGGCTTGTGCGGCTCGTAGGTGAAGTGCGAATAACACTCGTCGCCCATCAGCCAGACGTTGTGCTTCTTGCAGACCGCCAGGATGCGCTCGAACTCGTCCGGCGGAACGACGCCGCCCGTGGGATTGCTCGGCGAATTCAAGACCAGCAGCCGGGTCTTCGGAGTGATGGCTTTTTCGATGGAGGCCGCCTTCACGCTGAACCCTCCTTCCGGCTTCGTCTCCACGAATACCGGCGTCCCGCCCGCGTACTTCACGATGTCCGGGAAGCTCACCCAGTACGGCGCGGGGATGATGACCTCGTCGCCCTGCTGAATAAGCACGCTCATCACGTTGAAGATGGAGTGCTTTCCGCCGACGCTCACGACGCATTCCTTCGCTTCGTACGACGAGCCGAGCTCGCGCTTGTGCCACGCGCAGATGGCTTCGCGCAGCGGCATGATGCCGCCCGTCGGCGTGTACTTCGATTTGTTTTCCTCGATGGCCTTGATCGCCGCTTTTTTGATGTGGTCGGGCGTAGGGAAGTCCGGCTCGCCCGGACCGAAGTCCGCGACGTCCACGCCGCGCGACTTCAGCTTGTCTGCCTCAGCGATCACCGCGGCGGTCGGCGAGACTTGTATGCGATTGATGCGGTCCGTAAGTTGCACCTTGGCTCCTTGAAAAAAGTTTTCAGTTTACAGTAGACAGTTCACAGTCAAGGAACGACAAAAACTCGGCGTGGTTCGCCGGATCGCGAGATCTCTTCCGCTGAAAACTGACCACTGAAAACTGAAGACCAGGAAATAAGATAAAGATCCCCTGTCCAATTCACTACGAAACTTTGGCGCGCAAGCGTTGCTCAACCACTTCCGGCACGAGGCCTTTCAGCGACGCCCCAAGCCGCGCAATTTCGCGGACCAGCTTCGAGCTCAAGTAGCTGTACGACAAGCCCGGCAGCATGAAAACCGTCTCAAGTCGCGGCTCAAGTTTCCGGTTCATTAGCGCCATCTGCAATTCATATTCGTAGTCGGAAACGGCACGGATTCCGCGCAAGATAACGCCAGCGCCGCGCTTCCGCGCGTAGTCCACCAAGAGTCCGTCGAAAACGTCGATCTCCACGCTCGTCCACTGTTTGGTCACTTCGCGCAGCATTTCGATACGTTCAGTCACGGAAAACAGAGGCTCCTTCTCGGCGTTCCGTAGCACCGCGACGATTAGCAAATCGAACATCTTCTCCCCGCGCTCGATGAGGTCGAGGTGTCCGTTGGTGACCGGGTCAAA
>WNFR01000698.1_pt1 | contig 34267 bp, 33 predicted proteins | sample 5400221 | NCBI WGS metagenome assembly WNFR01 (sample SAMN13153357, study PRJNA577476) | soil metagenome | isolation source: 40 cm soil under Madrone tree | place: USA:California | collected 2016-06-14
TGCTCACCGGCTTTGCGATCTACAAGCCGACGCAGCTCGCCTGGCTGACGGCGTTACTCGGCGGGTTTCAGGCGGCGCGCTACTGGCATTTCTGGATCGTGTGGATCTTCGTCGCGTTCACGATCATGCACGTCATTCTCGTGTTCGCCGTAGATCCCGCCTCGCTGCGCGCCATGCTCACTGGATCGTACCGGGGCCGCTTTCCGAGCCATGACTAGGCCGCAAGGCATCGACAGACGTGCCTTTGTCACGCTAGGCGTGAGCAGTGGTGCTGCGGCGCTGTTAGCAGCGTGCGGCTGGGACGGCGGCCAGCTGGTACGACCCGGGCTGTGGAGCATCAGCCGAGTGAACGACTGGGTGGGCGAGAAAATCCTGTACTCGCCCACGCGGCTCGCACGTACGTACGCCGCGAGCGAGCGGAGCGTCTCGCTTCCCAGCTATTTCATCTCGCAGACCATGCCGCTGCTGCGCGATCCCACCGCCTGGCGCCTGCGGGTGGACGGCCTGGTGGCGCAGCCGCTCGAGCTGTCGCTCGACGACCTGATGCGTATGCCGCGCGTGTCGTACACGGTGAAGCACCACTGCGTGGAGGGCTGGTCGGCAATCGCGAGCTGGCACGGCGTCCCGGTGTCGGCCATTGTGGAGCGCTGCCGCCCGGCCATGGAAGCCCGCTACATCCGGTTCGTGTCGTTCGACGCCGACTACTCGAATGGCTGGGATATGGCGAGCGCGATGCACCCGCAGACCATTCTCGCGTATGGGATGAACGACAATCCCCTGCCGGCGGCGCACGGCGCGCCGCTCAGGCTCTACTCGCCGACCAAACTGGGATACAAGATGACGAAGTACCTGGTGTCGATGACGTTCACGGACACCCGGCCCGGAGGATACTGGGAGGATCAGGGGTATCCGTGGTTTGGGGGGATCTAACCGATCGTCGCCAGCGCATCGTGCATCTCCGCCGCGCTCTGGTACCGGTCTCCCGTCTCCTTCGCCATCGCCTTGAGGACCAACCGGGCTAAGGCTTCGGGGACCTCTGAATTAAACGTCCGCGGGTCGGGCGCGTCCTCCTCCAGCTGCTTCGCGATCAGCCCGTAGGTCGTGTTCGCCTCGAACGGCAAGCGGCGCGTGAGACACTCGAACAGGACCACGCCCGTCGAGTAGAGGTCGCTGCGCGCGTCCAGCTCCCTTCCCGAAAGCTGCTCGGGTGACATGTAGTCCGGCGTGCCGATCGACATTCCATCCTTGGTCAACCCTTCGTCCTTCGACCGGTTCTCGAGCCGGGCGATGCCGAAGTCCATCACCTTGAGCACCCCGCTTGGCTCGACAACGATGTTGTGGGGCTTGATGTCACGGTGGATCACCCCCTGCTCGTGCGCCACTTCGAGCGCCCGGCACAGTTGCTTGCCGATCGTGAGCGTGACCGACACGGGGAGCGGGCCGCGGGTCGCGATCAGCTCCTTCAGTGACTTCCCTTCCACGTATTCCATCGTGAGGTAGTACATCCCGTTCACTTCGCCCAGGTCGTACGTCCGCACCACGTTGCGATGGGCGATCTTGCGGGCGAGGCGGATCTCCTGTTTGAAGCGCTCCAACGCCACGCCACCCCCGGCAAGCATTTCGGGACGGAGCGCCTTGATCGCCACCGGCTCCCGCAGCTCGCGGTCGAATGCCCGGTACACCACCCCCATACCGCCCATGCCGAGGACTTCCTTCACCTCGTAGCGGTTGGCGAACAGCGTTCCCGGTCGCAGGGCGTCGCGCGGGGACGGGAGCGCCTTTCGGGTAGCGGGTAGCGCCTCCGTGGGTGCGCCACCCGACGTGGCCATCATGTACTCGACCAGTTTCGCCTTCTCCTTCAGGTCCGCCACCAGGCTCTGGAACGCCTGCGACAGCATCCCGATCTCGTCGCCGGCGTTGACGTCGATCTCCACGCTGTAATCGCCGTCCTCCACCCGGCGGGTGGCGAGCGCCAGCCGCCGGATCGGGCCGGCGATCTGGCGCGCCAGCACATAGGCCGAGGCGAGCGCGAGCAGCAAGCCGAGCGCCAGGGAGAACCCGATCGTGTGCCGCAACACCCGGAACTCGCCGAGCTCGCGATCGTGCGAGCGGAATGCGATGAACCCGCCGAACGCGTCGCCCCCGGCGGAGCGGATCGGACTCGCGAGTCCGATCAGGTGCTCCCCTTCCACTTCCGCCGACAGCTCCGTGCCCGCGGTGTCGCGCGCCAGCGCGGTCATTGTCGTCGTATCCGCCACCAGCGCCGGCTCGACCGCCTCCCGCGGCAGCGTAGAGCCGACGATGTAAGGACGGTTGAGGGTATCGAGCGCGAAGAACACCACGTCGGTGGTGGTGGCCTGCTTGATCTGGCGCGCCAGCGTGTCGTCGATCGCATAGGCGGCGACGAGCGATCCCTGAGGCGCCGCTTGCGGTGACGCGCGCAGCGGCACCGCCACCGCCATGAACAGCTTGCGCCGGCGCTCGTCCAACCAGGCGCCGCTCGACTCGTCGCCCGAGAGGGCGTTGGCGATCAATGCACCGCGCGACAGGTCGATGTCGGATTCGGCGGGGTAGTCCGTCCGGGCCACCAGCACGCCGTGCTCATCAGTGATCAGCACCCACGCCGCGCCCAACAGCCGCCGGTGCTCCTCGGCCTGATCGAGCACGTTGCCGCGCTGGGACGCCTTGAGTAGTCGCTCCCGGAACTGCGGCACCTCGGCGCTGACGGTGCTCATCCCGGCGAACGTCGCGGTGCGCCCGGCGAGAAAGGCCTGTACGCCGCGCCGCACGCCCCCGAGCCCCCGGCGAATCGCCTCGTCCGCGGTTCGTTCCGCCTGCACCGAAGTGAGTCCGAGGGTCACGCCCAGCACGCCGGTAACCGACAGCGTGGCGGCGATGAAGATCTTGGCGCCGAGGCCGAGCCGCGCGGGCCTAGTAGCGCTCGCGTCCGGCATTCGTCGGGTAGTCTTTCCCGTACTTGTTCTTGTGGGGCATCCAGCGGAACCCGCGGGCGTCGAGCTGCAGCTCGATCCCCGAGGCGCCGGCCGGCGTGACGCTCACGGTCTGCGCCACTGCAGCGCTCCGCTCGTGCCACGCGTGCACCGTCCAGGTGCCCGGCTGCACGGCGGCGATCTCGAAGCTGCCGTCCGCCGCGGCCTGGGTGAAATGCCGTCCCGCCATCACCTGCACGAACGCCACCATCCGGGGATGAACGTTGCAGAAGACGCGCACCAGGCCGGGCTTGGTGAACGTCCAGGTCCTGGTCTCGCCGCGGCCGTACTGGCCGAGGTCGAACGGACTGGGCTCGGAGACCGAGAACACATTGTGGTCGAAGGGGTCGTGATTCTGGAAGCGGACAGTGGAGCCGACAGGGACGACCACGACGCGGGGGACGTACTCCTTATCGTTGATCGCGATGTCCACGGTGACAGGCCGGGCCGCGGCATCAGTCTGATCGCCTTCGAGGTATACGACCGCCGCGCCGAGGTCGGGAGACGATTTCCCGCCCTTCTCGAGCATGGTCACGCGGCCGGCGACGCCTCCCTGGACGATCCCGAGCGTCACCGCGGTGATACAACCCACGCCCACTAGCAGCGGGCTCCATCGCATCGCTTGTTCCCGGTTGCGCTCGAGGCGTTGCAGCTTACTGTAGTCGTATCGAAACCGCCAGGAGCCCGACATGCGGGCCACGCTGCTCGTCTCGCTCGCCGTCGTCGCCCTTCCGCTCGCGGCGCAGACGCCGCCCTCCGCGAAACGCACCATCGAGCTCACGGGTCTCGTGCTCGTCAACGGCTTCTTCACGAACGCCCGCGTTAATAACAGCGACGTGCCGCAGTTCGTGGATTCGCTCGCGCCCGCGAGCGCGGTCGGCGGCACCATGCGCCAGACGCGGCTCGGCCTTCTCGTGACCGAGCCGGATGTGTTACGCGGCAGCTTTTCAGGTGAGGTGGATGTCGACTTCTACGGCGGCCAGCAGCCGTCCTCGGGCGGTCGCACCTTCCCGCTCCTCCGGCTGCGTCGGGCCGTCGGCATCGTTTCGTGGGGCCACGCCCAAGTGCTGTTCGGCCAGGAGTCGCCACTCGTCGCGGAGCGGAGCCCGCGTTCGCTCGCCTCGGTCGGCTTCCCGGATTTCGCCGGCGCCGGTAACCTGTGGCTGTGGCTGCCGCAGTTTCGCGCCACGCTGGAACAGGGATACACCCTGCGCCTGGCCGAGCAGGTGGCCGTGTTGGCCCCCACGGCCGGCACCGCCCAGGGGCTCTTCAACACCCAGCCCGACTCGGCCGAGCGGAGCCGTCGCCCCTATCTGCAGGCGAGGGTGCGCCTCGCGTGGGGCCCGACCGACGATCCCAGCGAGGTCGCTATCGGCGGCCACCTGGGCTGGCTCGCTTCGGGCGACACGCTGTTCCAGTCGCGCGCCGTCACCGCGGACGCGCGCGTCAAAGTCGGCCCGGTCGAGCTCCTGGCGGAGGCGTTCAGCGGGAAGGCGCTCGCGGGATTGGGCGGGGGCGGGATCGGTCAGAACATCGGGCCGACCGGCACGGAGGTCCGCACCAAAGGCGGCTGGGGTCAGCTCAACGTCCGGCCCAGGCGCGAAGTGATGATCGGCGGCGGCTGTGGCCTCGACGATCCCGAGGACGGCGACCTGTCGGACGCGCTGGGCAACCCGCACGGCCGGCTCAAGAACTTCGCGTGCGAGGGACACGTGGACTTCCGCCCCGCCGGGCCGCTGGTGTTCGGGATCGAGTTCCGGCGGCTCGAGACCACGTACCCGAGCGGGAAATTCACGGCCAACCATTTCAACCTGGCCGCGGGGTATCCATTCTAGGCAGGCAGCCGGCCTTTCAGATCCTGTGACTTGAACGGGCCGGGCTCGGCGATGAGCGCCCGCGCGTGGTCCACTTGCCCCCAGGTGTTCCACAGGAGCACGCCGCGCACCCGCCCGTCCTTCAAGTAGTAAACCACACCCTCGCGGAACTTCTCTTTCCAGTCGGCGACGGTCTCGAGACGGACGTCGACGTCACCCACCGCTTCGTAGCCCAGCTCGAACAAGTCGGAGTAGAAAAACGGCAGATGGCGATACGGGGTCGCCCGGCCCGCCATGTTGAGGCCGGCCGTGCGCCCCATCGTGTTGGCGTTGTCTTCGTGCTCCACGCGGAGTCGCGCGCCTAACGCGCGATTCTCGAAGTTGGCGACGTCCCCCGCGGCGTAAATGTCGGGATTGCTGGTCCGGCAGGCCTCGTCCACCACGATCCCGTTGTCCACGCGCAACCCGGCCTGCTCCGCCAGCTCCACGCCCGGCACGATGCCGAGCCCGGCGACCAGCACCTCGGCCACGATCTCGCCGCCCACGGTGGTGCGCACGACGCAGGAGCCGGCGCGCCGCTCGAGCCCCGCCATCCCCTCGCCCATCCGCATGGTGACGCCCTTCTGGCCATAGTAATCCACCAGGAACGCGGCCAGGTCCGCCGGGAACACGCGCGCGCCGAGTCCTGCCTCCGGCACGAGCATCGTGACGTCGCGCTGTTGCATCCGCAGCGCGGCGGCGACCTCGCTGCCGATAAACCCCCCGCCGATCACCGCGAAGCGGACGCTCTGCGTTGCGAGCGCTCGCAGGCGGCGGTAATCGTCGAGCGTGCGGTAATAAATGATCTGGTCGGTCTTGAGCGGCAGGCGCCGCGGAGCGCCGCCGGTGGCGAGGAGCAGCTTCGTGAACCGGTACTTCGTCCCGCGATCGTCCGTCGCGCTACGCCCGCGCGGATCGATCGCAGTGATCCGCCGCCCCAGGTGCAGCGTGGCGCCGGTCGCCGCCGTCTTGCGCCAGATCTTCTCTTCCGGCTCGCCCTTCCACAGGGCCTTGGAGAGCGGGGGACGGTCGTAGGGAGGATGCGGCTCGGCGCTGATCAAACCCAGGGAGCCCGCGGGATCCGCTTCGTGGAGCGCCTGGGCCGCCGCGTCGGCGGTCATGCCGCCGCCGACAATGAGATAGGTGTAGTCGGGCATCTGGGCGTGGGTGGGCGTGGGATGGTCGTCTATGCGCAATATACGTTGCCGTTAGAGCAATTGGATCGCGGCCCCGCGGGATATAGATTTTTCGATGTGGCGGACGCCAATCTCGAGAGCCAGATCGCGGCCATCGCGCTGCTGGACGACCCCACCAGGAGGGGTCTTTATCTCTTCATCGCCGGGCGGCGATGCGAGGTGGGGCGCGATGAGGCGGCCAGTGCGCTTTGCATCTCGCGCGCGCTCGCCGCGTTCCACCTCGACAAGCTCGTCCAGCAGGGGCTGCTGGACGCCAGCTACCGCCGGCTGACGACCCGCCGGGGGCCGGGGGCGGGCCGTCCGGCCAAACTGTACCGCCGCTCCGCCCGCCAGGTCGAGCTCACCCTTCCCGAGCGTCGCTACGAGCTCGCCGGCCGCGTCTTCGCGCGCGCTTTGACGGCCATCGAGCCGGCAGCTCGCGGCGCCCTGGCGCGTGCGGCCCGCGCCGAAGGCCGGACGCTCGGCGCCGCCGCCCGCGCCCGCACCGGCCCGAACGTTGGGACGGATCGTCTCCTCGCCAACGCGCTCGGCGTACTCGATGAATGCGGCTACGACCCGGAGCGCGTCAACGGCGAAGTGCGGCTGCGGAATTGCCCGTTCGACGCCCTCGCCAACGAGTGCCGGCCGCTGGTGTGCGGTACGAACCTCGCCTTGCTACGGGGGCTGCTCGCCGCCGCCGGCGCCCGCGGCACCCGCGCCGAGCTGCGGGCGCCGCAGGCCGGCTCATGTTGCGTGATCTTGAAGACCTCCGCCCACACGAAGCGCTGACCCCCCCGTCCCACAAATTCAGTCGTCAGCCGACCGGCCCGGATGTTTCTCCCGTCGGCGATAGTGCTTCGCCGACTTGTGCACCTTGTGTGATGGAGTCTTGAGCCGCTCCTTCACCGGTGCCTTCGGATTGGGGACGCGGACGGTGAGCTTCCGTTTGTCCTTGCCGCTCACGACACGAGGAGCGCGCGGATCTGCACGGCGTGATGCGCGCAGTGGCGGACGTGGAACCGCAGCCACTCGGGCAGGGTGAGGTCGCCGAAGGCGGGATGTCGTACGAATAGGTCGTCACGGCGAGTCGGCAACAGCTCGCGCGCCAGCGCGAGGAAGCGCGCCACGCCGTCCCGCAGCTGCCGCTCCACCGCGCCCGCATCCGGACGCTGGGCAGGCTCGGTGGCCGCCGGGGCGTGACGGCCCGAGGGAATCCACCCGATATCGAGATACACGAATTGGCCGAGCCGTTGTCGCAACGGCCTGGGCCGGCGCCGCATGGGCGGCTTCGCGCGCCGGTCCTCGAATATCCGACCGCTCCCATCGACTGAGATGGCGAGGTGGTGGACGATCTGAGCCGCGGTCCACTTGCCGGGTGGAGCGCGGTGCCAGTCCGCCTCGGGCCGGCCCGTCAGGGGGCCGAGCACCACGTCGGGAATCGCGGCGAACTCCTCGGGCCTCATTGCAGCACCGCGTCCGCGATCTGTCTCGCCTGCGCGGCCGCGGGCGACCCCGCCCGCACGCGACCCACCAGCGTGCCCGCGCTGTCCACGATCACAAGGTCGGCGTCGACGAGGGCCGCGCCGCTGTCGGTGCGAATCGAGAGAGCCCACTGGCGCTGAGCGGCGACCGACTGCAGCCGGCCGGCCAGCCGGTCGGCGGTCTTCGGCGGCAGATAGACCGTCACCATCGTGCCCGCATCCGCCGGGCGGCGGCTCGCGCGCGGCGGCTCGCTGCAGGCGAGCGCGGTGCCGGCGAGGCAGCAGGTGAGCAGATGCGCGACTGTAGCGTCCGGAACTCTCATACCCAAGATTGTACGAGTGAATCTGCTGCGTCGCCACCCGATCGCGCTCGCGCTCATCGCGCTCGTCCTCCTTTCCGCGCTCGCTCCCTTGCCGCCGCTGCTTGACGCCGTGAGCGGCGCGCCCCCGGCCGACGTGGACCTCGTCCGCCCCACGCTCTATACCCTGCTCGCCCCCATTTCGAACGTGCTCGACGCGCTCACCTTCCTGAGCCTCGAGCGCGCGAAGGCGCTGCTGCTCGGGTGGACGGGCGCCCTCGTGCTGTGGGGACTGCTGCGGAGCGGCACCCTGCGGTGGCGCCTCATCGCGGCGCTGCTCGGCCCCCTCGCGGTAGTGCTGTTGGGGATCGCGGCGGTCCTGCTCCCGCGCCCGGTCGCGCGGCTCGTCGCCGCGGACTCGACGCTCACGGTCATCGACTACCACGCGCACACCGCACGGTCGCACGACGGCCGCCGCGGTTGGACCCTCCAAGACCTGGCCGCCTGGCACGCGGCTCAGGGATTCGGGGCGTCGTACGTCACCGATCACAACGTGGTGTTCGAAGGCGGGATCGACGACCCGATCCGCCTGCTGCCCGGAGTCGAGTGGAGCGTGTTCGACCAGCACGTGGTCGCGCTCGGCGCGGTGGGGCCGATCGACCGCGGCGTGTACGGGCGCGACACGCGCGCCATGCTTGGCCTGTTTGGCGCGCTGCATCGCCAGGGCGCGATCGGCATCGCTTCGCTTCCCGAGTATTGGCGGAACCACTGGGGCGACCTGGACGACTTCGTGGCGGCCGGTACCGATGGTTTCGAAATCGTGAACTGCGCGCCCAAGGCCATCGGCTTCCCGGCGGTCGCGCGCGCACAGGTGCTGCAGATCGCCGAAGCGCGCGACCTGCTGGTGGTGGGCGCGAGCGACAACCACGGGTGGGGCAAGGTGACCTGCGTCTGGAACCTCTCGAGCCCGAGCGCGCACGGGTTTCGGTCGAATCGCGTGGTCGCCCGCCCGATCGCGCTGGCGCAGGGCGAGTGGCGGCCCTGGACCGCCGCCTACACCCAACCGTGGCTGATGCTCGCCGGGCTGTCGTGGAGCGAGCGGTCCAGCTGGCTCACCTGGATTCTCGTGATCCTGATCTACCGCGCCGTGCCGCGGCGGGAGGGTGACCCGGGCGGGATCGGGATCCTGGCGCGTAGCTTGTCGCTCAAGATTGTCAGACTGCGGCGTCCTCCGCCCCCGCCCTCGCCCCCTACCGCCTGACCCGGTGGCCGAGCTCCGTCTGCTCCGCCCCGGCGACGAGGCCGCTCTCGACACGTTCCTCGCGCGCCACGCCGACACGTCCATGTTTCTCCGCTCCAACGCGCGCTCGGCGGGGCTCACCGACCGCGGGCAACCGATGCAGGGCACATACGTCGCGGCCCAGGACGGCGAACGGATCAGGGGCGTCGCGGCGCATTGCTGGAACGGCATGGTGCTGGTACAGGCGCCGGACCCGGCCGATGCGGCCGCGGTGGCGCGGGAGGCGGTGCGGCACTCGCGGCGGACGGTGACCGGCTTCTCCGGACCGTGGAGCCAGGTCGTCGCCGCGCGCGAGGCCCTGGGGCTCGGCGCCGCACCCACCACCAAAGACAGCAGGGACGAGCTGTACGTGCTCGACCTCACGCGACTGGTCGTGCCCCCGGAGCTCGCCAGCGGCAAGGTCCGCTGCCGTCATCCCACGGAGTCCGAGCTCGAGCGGTTGGTGGACTGGCGTGTGCGGTTCGCGGTCGAGGCCCTCGGTGCAACCGATGGTCCGGACCTCCATCAGGCGAGCACGGACGACGTGCGGCTGCAACACGACCGGGGCACGGACTGGCTGCTCCTGGCCGGCGCGACCCCGGTCTCGTACTCGGTATTCAACGCCATGCTTCCCGATATCGTGCAGATCGGTGGCGTGTGGACAGCGCCCGAGTACCGCGGCCGCGGCTACGCCCGCTCCGTAGTCGCCGGCTCGCTGCTCTCGGCGCGCAAGCAGGGGATCGAGCGCGCGGTGCTGTTCGCCGACCCGGCGAACGAGGCCGCCCGGCGGGCGTACTTGTTCCTCGGGTTTCGCGTCACGGGGGATTACGGGCTGGTGCTCTTGGCCTAGACCACAGCGGAGAGATTCAGCAGCGTCCGCCATGCCCGGAATACTTCTCCGTAGTCCTGATGGGTGAACGCGACCGTACGACCCGCGGTGCGCGTGGCCCCCGGACACAGCTCGGCCATGTCCGCGTGGATCGTCATCGCGAAGTCCACCTCGAGCGTCACGGGAGCCCGGAGTGCGAACGGCGCGTGCGAGCGCTTGAGGGCTCGCGCGACCTCTTCGCGGATCATGCGGCACGCGACCGCCGGCGCGACGCTCTGCGCCGCATGGCGGCTCACCGCCGCTTTCACGATCACGGTCGCCACGCCGTCCCCCAACAGGTCCTTCGCCTCGGCCGCGACGGCGGAGTCACCGCTCACCAGAGCGACGGGCACCCCATGCACGCCCGCCAGCGCCGCGTTCAGTCCCAGCTCGCCAACCGGCTTCTGGTTGAGACGCACGTCGTGAATGCGGTCGGCGTAGGTGTGGTCGAGGATCGCGTTGCGGGTACCGGCGCGGGCGTGGTAGCCGATGAACAGTGCCGCGTCGAAGCCCCCCTGCTGATCGATCCCCTGCATCATGGAGCGCGGCTTGGGATCTCCCGATACCAGCTCGGCCGTCTGGTGCAGCTCTTCGGCGAGCAAATTGCGCATGAACCAGTGGCTGTCGTTCACGAGCACCCGGGTGGCGCCGGCCGCGAGCGCGCCCTCGACGGCGGCATTGGCCTCCGCGGTCATGAGGCGCCGGAACCGCGCGTACTCGGCGGCGAACGCCGGCGTGGTGGGGTCGGTCTGGGACTCGTGGACGACGCCGGCGATCCCTTCCATGTCGACGGAGATGTAGACGCGCATCGGGCTAAGCTATCTCTCGTATCGACTTTGTATTGCAAAGTACTTGACAAGCGAGGCGCGACGTGACATTGTGTGGGTCATGGTCGCCCCTCGGCCACTGCACGACCGCGCGCTCGACAACCTCCGCTTCATCCGGCAGACGATGGAGCGCGCGGGATCGTTCACCGCGGTACCGGGCTGGGGGCAGGTAGCGGTCGGCGTCACCGCGCTCCTGGCGGCGTTCCTCGCCGGGCGTCAGCCAACACCGGAGCTGTGGCTCGCCGTCTGGCTGGGCGAAGCGATCGTCGCGCTCGCGATCGGCGGGTCGGCAATGGTGCGCAAGGCCTACGCCGTGAACGATCCCATTCTGTCCGGCCCGGGGCGGCGGTTCGGCCTGAGCTTCCTGCCGCCCATGGTGGTGGGTGGCCTGTTGACCGTGGCCCTGTACCGCGCCGGCCTGTGGCACGCGCTGCCCGGCACCTGGCTGCTGCTGTACGGGACCGGGTTCGTCACGGGCGGCGCCTTCTCGGTGCGAATCGTCCCCGTCATGGGCATCTGTTTCATGCTGGTCGGCGCCGTGGCGCTGTTCGGACCCGCCGCGTGGGGAAACTGGGTGATGGCTGCGGGGTTCGGCGGCCTGCATATCGCGTTCGGCATGATCATTGCTCGGAGGTACGGTGGCTAAGCAGGGCGCGGCGAGAAAGACCGAAACGGTCGAGCACGGGCTCAAGAGCGAGCGGGGCGTCGGGGGAGGGGGCCGGGCCGCCGAGCTCGACCGGCTGATCCACGAGCGGGTCCGCCTCGGCATCGTGAGCGCGCTCGCCGTGAATGATTCGTTGAGCTTCAACCAGCTCAAGGCCCTGCTCAAGACCACGGACGGGAACTTGAGCGTGCACGCGCGCCGGCTCGAGGAGGCGCAGTACATCACGTGCACCAAGTCGTTCGAGGGGCGGATTCCCAAGACCGAGTATCGACTCACCGCCACCGGGCGGCGCGCGCTGGAGCGCTACCTGGACCACATGGAAGCGCTGATTCACGCCACCCGACAGGGGTGAGGCATTTTTTTTTGAGGACTGACTTTATGCTGCAAAGCTCTTCTCTCCACGTCGCGATCGTGATGGACGGCAACGGACGCTGGGCCAGGCGCCGCGGCCTGCCCCGCGTCGCCGGGCACCGCGCCGGCGCCGAGGCCGTGCGCCGCACGGTCGAGGCCGCGCCCGATGCGGGCATCGCCGCGCTCACACTATATGCCTTCTCCGCCGACAACTGGAAGCGCCCGCCCGGTGAAGTCGCGGCGCTGATGCGCCTGCTCGCGCGCTACCTCCGCACCGAGACGCCGCGCTTGGTGCAGAACGGCGTGCGGCTCGAGCTGATCGGGCGTCGCGACCGCCTGCCCGTCCCGCTGGTGGCCGCGATCGACGCCGCCGAGCGCGCCACGGCGGGGGGCCCGCGGCTCCATCTCCGGCTCGCGGTGGATTACTCCTCCCGCTGGGCGATCGAGGCGGGGGTCGTCCTCCCGGACGTGGATCTCCTGATCCGCACGGGCGGCGAGCAGCGGCTGTCGGACTTCCTGCTGTGGGAGTGCGCCTACGCGGAGCTGTACTTCACCGAGACGATGTGGCCCGACTTCGGCGCGGCGCCGCTCGCCGCCACGGTCGCCGAGTTTCATACGCGGCAGCGCCGCTTCGGCGGACTGCCGGAAGCGGCTGCGGGATGAGCGCCACCGTAAGCGCACGGACGAGGCTCGGTCTCGAGGTCCTCGGGGCGGGTGCAGCTCTCGGGGTCGCGGGCGACGCTCTGCTGCGCGCTATGCCCTGGGGGCTCAATGCCCTGCTCTGCACCATCGGGCTCGTCGCTGCGGCGGCGTGGCTGGTGCGTCGCCACCGCGTGGCGGTCAGCGCCGACGCCCCGTGGCTCGGGGCGGCCGCCCTCCTCGTCGCATCGAACTTCGTCGCCCGCGACTCACGGACGCTTCAGGCATTCGACGCGATCGGCCTGGTGATCGTCCTCGCGGTCGCCTTCCCGAGCATCCAGGGAGTGGCCCTGCGCGGTCGGCAGGTGTGGCATTACCTGCGAGCCGGCTTCGAGGCGGCGGTGAGCGCGTGGATCGGCGTGTTCCCGCTGGTCAGCCGCGACGTGACCTGGAGCGAGTTGCCCGGGGGCCGGCTGCGGCAGGTACGCGCTGTCGCGCTGGGCGCCACGCTGGCGTTCCCGTTGCTCGTGGTCTTCGGTGGCTTGTTCAGCTCGGCGGACGCCGTGTTTCATGACGTCGTCGTCGACGTGTTCGCAATCGACTTCGGCGCCGTGCTGGGGCACATCGCGCTGTTCGGGATCTTCGCGGCCCTCACGGCGGGGTATCTGCGGGGCGCACTGCTCCGCCCGGCTCTGTCACATGCGCTGACGGAGAGCGACTCGAAGCTGTCGCTCGGCATCGTTCCGGTCGCGACGGCGCTCGGCCTCGTCGATCTCCTGTTCCTCTTCTTCGTCGTCATCCAGCTGCGCTACTTGTTCGGAGGTGTGGAGCTGATCGCCGCCGCGACGGGCCTCACGTACGCGGAGTACGCGCGGCGGGGCTTTTTCGAGCTCGTGACCGCCAGCGGGCTGGTACTCCCCCTGCTCGCCGGCGCCGATTGGGTCGTGCGCACCGAGTCGCGCGAGCACCAGCGGACGTTCCGGCAGCTCGCGATCGTGCTGCTCCTGTTGCTCGCGGTGGTGATGGCGTCCGCCCTTGCGCGCATGCGCCTCTACGTCGGCGCGTTCGGACTGTCGGAAATCCGGGTCTACTCGACGGCCTTCATGCTCTATCTCGCAGGCGTGTTCGCCTGGTTCGCGTGGACTGCCCTGCGCGGGCAGCGGCGGCGTTTCGCCTTCGGGGCGCTGGTCCAGGGCTTCGCGGTGCTCGCTGGCCTGCACCTCGTCAATCCCGACGCGCTCATCGTCCGCACCAACCTTGCACGTCCTGTTGCCCAGCGCCCGTTCGACGGCTGGTACGCGGCATCCCTGAGCGCCGACGCCGTGCCGCTGTTGCTCGAGGCCCTTCCGCGACTCGACGGCCCGACGCGCTGTGCGGTCGCGGCCGGGCTGATCACTCAGCGCGGCAGGCTCGAACAGGACGATTGGCGCAGCTGGAATTTCGCGCGCAGCCGCGCCCGGCACTTGCTGCGCGACCAGGAAGGCCGTTTGCAGGCGCTTCCTTGCCCTAGAAGGGCTCCCGAGTCGTCGAAACCGTCTGACTAAGCGTGATTGGGTGAAGTCAACCGCGCGACTCGAGTGGTTCCTTGGCAGCGCGCTCTTGCTTCTGGTCGCGCAGCTCAGTTTCGGGGTGTGGGCAAGATCCCGTGTCCCTATGAGAGGTGATCCGCCCGGCTGTCGAGTCGTCGTCGTCCAGCTGATCCGGTGAAGCGGTTTCTTGGGCGCCCTGAGCACGCTAGCTTAGGGGCATGAGCCTGAGGATCGTGCAGGTGGACGCCTTCGCGAGTCGCCCCTTCAGCGGCAACCCCGCCGCCGTGTGCGTCCTCACTGCGCCGCGCGATGAGCGCTGGATGCAGGATGTGGCGTGCGAGATGAACCTCGCCGAAACGGCCTTCCTGCATCCTGAAAACGAAGGCTACCGGCTGCGCTGGTTCACCCCCACGATCGAAATGGCGCTGTGCGGTCACGCGACCCTCGCGAGCGCGCACGTGCTGTGGGAGGAGGGTCGCCTCCCGGCAGACCGGCAGGCCCGGTTCCACACCCAGAGCGGCCTGCTCACGGCGGACCGCCGCGATGACTGGATCGAGCTCGACTTCCCCGCCACGCCCCCCGCACCGGCAGCCGCGCCACCCGGCCTCGCCACCGCGCTCGGCGGGAGTGTCACGCCTCGCTGGGTGGGTCGCAGCAAATTCGACTATCTCGTCGAGCTCGACTCCGAAGCCACGGTGCGCGCCCTGATACCCGACCTCGCGGCGCTCGAACAGGTGGACGCTCGTGGGATGATCGTGACGAGTCGCGCCACGACGCCGGGTTACGACTTCGTATCACGCTTCTTCGCGCCACGGGCGGGCGTGCCGGAAGACCCTGTCACCGGTTCCGCCCACTGCGCGCTCACGCCCTTCTGGGGCGAGCGCCTCAAGCAGACGGAGATGACGGCGTATCAGGCGTCGTCCCGCGGCGGCGTGATCCGGGTGCGGCTCGCGGGCGACCGTGTGATGCTCGCCGGACAAGCCGTGACCGTGCTGCGCGGAGATCTCCTCACATGAAACCGGTGGCCTTCCCCTGCAACGGCTCCGCCGCGGACGCCCGGGCGCGGCTCGAGGCCGCCATCGACGGCCGGCCATGGAACGCGGCTGGACTGGACGGATGGATCCGCGGCGAGCGCGTCGTCCTGTACTATCGCGACGGCGCCAAGTATCGGGCGCTCTTCCGGCCCACGTTCATCGGGCGCTTCCGCGAGCGCGACGGCAGGACGGAGCTGGACGGGCGGTTCCGGATGACATTGTTCGCCGGCGTGCTGCTCCCGGTGTGGCTGGCCCCGGGGGTCGTCTGCCTCGTGGTGGCGCTCGCCCCCACTCGGCTGCAACCCCAGTCCCCGGGTTTCCGGATCGCCCTCGCCTTGCTGGGCGGGCTGCTGGCGCTCATGGCGTTCGGCCGTTTCGCGCTCGAGTGGTGGGGCCGGCCAGGAGACGTGGGAGCGATCTCGCAGGCGATCCGCGCGGCCGTGCAACCTCACTAGCCAGATCCGGCTGGAGGCCTCTATCACCACTCCGCAGAAGAGCGAGCGGACGAGCCGCCTTACGGGTTACCTCCTCGCGCTTGCGGCCGGTGCCACCTGGGGAACCACCGGACCACTCTCGACCGGGCTGTACGGGCTCATGCCCGCCACCAGCATCGGGTTCTGGCGGGTGTTGCTCGGCACCGTCTGCCTCGCGCTCTGGGGACTCGTCTTCCGTCGCAAGCTGTTCCGCGTCGATCGCGCCGGGTGGCTGCTCGTAGGCCTCGGCGGCGGATTCCTGGTCGCCCTGTTCGAGGTCGCCTACCAGTATGCCATCGCCGGCGCGGGTGTGGCCGGCGCGGCGGCCATGCTCTACACGGCGCCGGTGATCGTCGCCGTGCTGGCCCGGCTGATTCTCAAGGAGGCGCTCACGCCGATCCGGTTGCTGCTCGCGCTGATAGTGATGGTGGGTGTCGCGTTCACGGTCACCGGCGGGAGCAACAGCGGCGCCGAGGCAGCCCGGCTCGGGATCGGGGCCGGCGTCGCGGGAGGCCTGCTTTCCGCCATCAGCTACGCGCTGACCACGCTCATGGCCCGGTTCGCCGTCCCCCGCTACGGCGCGGTCCGGGTGCTCTTCCTCGAAGCGGTCGGCGGCGTGGTGATCCTGGGCATCGTGCTCACCCTGGCGGGTCGGATGCCGACGCCGCCGCCCTCGCCCGCCGCCTGGCGCGGTCTGGCGGCGCTGACGGCGGGATCGGTGCTGGCGGCGAACCTCTTCTTTTTCGCGGCTGTGAAGCGGATCGAGGCAGCGCCCGCCGCCGTGGCCGCGACCATCGAGCCGGTGGTGGGAACCGCGCTCGCGCTGCTCCTGTTCCACCAGCAACTGTCTCCGCTCGGCTGGGTCGGACTCACCATGGTGGTCGCCGGCGTGGCAGCGGGGTATCTGCAGGAAGCGAAGCCAACCCAACCCTGAGGACACCGCCGCATGCTCGCGTTCGCCATCGTCCTGTTCTCTCTGCAACAGCCGACTGCGGCCCCACTCCCCCCGCTCCCCCCTCAGGTGGGCGACACGTCGCCGTTCCGACGGCTCCCGCTACCGACGCCCGACGAGCTGCGCGAAGGCTCGGGGGCCCCGGGACCGCGCTACTGGCAGCAACGCGCCGACTACACGATCCGGGCGTCGCTCGATACCGCGACTCACGTGATCGCCGGCGCGGAGACCATCCGCTACGCCAACAATTCCCCCGATACGCTGCGGCATGTCTGGTTGCAGCTGGACCAGAACATCTACAAGGCCAACAGCCGCGGCGCGGCGCTGAACCCCACCGACGCGCGGTTCGCGGGTCGCGGATTCGAGGGCGGCTATAGGATCGAATACATCAGGGCGGTCCGGCGTATAGGCCAGGCGGCCGGACGGATCCCGCTCGCCAGCGCGGAGAACGGCACCATGCTGCGCGTGGACTTGGACCGGCCGCTCGCGCCCGGCGGGCGGACGGAGCTCGAGCTGGCCTACCGCTTCGAGGTGCCCGAGCACGGGTCGGACCGCATGGGCCGGGAACAGTTCCCCGGCGGCTGGCTGTACGAGGTCGCGCAGTGGTACCCGCGGCTCGCGGTGTACGACGACGTGCGCGGCTGGAACACCGAGCAGTACCTCGGCCAGGGCGAGTTCTACCTCGAGTACGGTGACTTCGACGTATCGATCACCGTGCCGCGGAGCTTTGTCGTGGCTGCGACGGGAACACTCACCAACGCCGCGGACGTGCTCACGGTGGGGCAGCGCGCGCGGCTCGCTCGGGCGGTCCGGTCGGACACGACCGTCGCCATCATCCCCAGGGCGGAGGTCGGCCAGCCGCTCACCCGCCCCGCGGGCCCGCGGTCCACGCTCACCTGGCACTTCACGGCCAAGAACGTGCGCGACGTGGCCTGGGCGGCCGCGGCCAATTTCATCTGGGACGCGAGCGGCTACGACGGCATCCTGATCCAGTCGTTCTATCCGCCGGAGGCGAACGCCGACTGGGCGCGCTCCACGGAGTACGCCCGCCACTCGATCAAGCACTACTCCGAGAAATGGTCTCCGTACCCCTACCCCACGGCGATCAACGTCGCGGGTCCGGTGGGCGGGATGGAGTACCCAATGATCGTGTTCTGCGGGCATCGCGCCGGGAATCGGGCCCTGTTCGGCGTGACCACCCACGAGCTGGGGCACGAGTGGTTCCCCATGGTCGTGGGATCGAACGAGCGGCAGTACGCCTGGATGGACGAGGGGTTCAACACGTTCATCAATATCTATTCGACGCTCGTGTTCTATCACGACACCGCGCCACGTGACCGTGGTAGCGCCGCGGAGTGGGCCCGCTTCGTCGCTACGGGCCACGATGTGCCGTCCATGCTCCCGGCGGACCGGGTTCCCCCGCCGCTCCTGGGGGCGGCGGAATACGACAAGCCCGCGACGGGTCTCTATCTGCTGCGCGAGCACATCCTCGCCGACACGACGCGATTCGACGCCGCATTTCGCCAATACATCCGGCGCTGGGCGTACAAGCATCCCACGCCGGCGGACTTCTTCCGCTCCATGGAGGACGGGCTCGGGGAGGACCTTTCGTGGTTCTGGCGTGGCTGGTTCTACCGATCCGACGTCGTAGACCTGGCGGTGGACTCAGTGCGCGCCCGGACGGACTCCACGGGAGCCAGCGCGCTCGTGTTCCTCTCGAGCCTCGGTGCCCTCCCGATGCCCGTCGACCTGCGACTTACCTACGCCAACGGCGCCACGGAGGACGTGCGTCTGCCCGTCGAGATCTGGTACCTGGGGAACCGCTTTACCTACCGGCGCAGTGTCCCGGCCGATGTCGTAAAGGTCGAGATCGATGTCCGGCAGAATTTTCCGGATGTGCGGCGGGGGAATAACGTGTGGACGAAACCGTAGAGGCACAGCATGACGCTACGACGCCACGTTGTAAGACTTATGGCGTAGCGTCGTGGCGTCGGGCAACGCTGTTGAGGATCACCAAAAACACACCCCCCCAGATCAAGCCGGGGAGCTCCCCCAGATCGCGTCCGTAATGAATCCACAGCCAGCGCGCAATCACATAGCACCAGAGCCCCCCGGCGAACCAGCCGAGCACGCGTATGAGCGGTCCCACGCCGGTGCGGATCCCGGGCAGAGCGAGCAACAGCCGATCGATGTAATGCCCCAGGAACGTGAAGCAGAACGCCACGCTGAACACGTCCACGAAGTCGAAGGCGAGCGAGGCGTGCCGGGGGAGGGCGAGGAGAAGTACGATGCCCAGCGCGCCCGCCACGAGAGCGCTCCGCGTCAGTGTCTTGATGAATGGCTCGCCCATCAGCGGGCCCCGGCCGGGGGGGGCGCGGGCTTCAGGTACTGATCGATCCAGTCGAGCACCGTTCCCCACCACAGGCGGCGGTTGCGCGGCCGCAGCACCCAGTGGCCCTCATCGGGGAAGTACAGGAACTTGGCCGGCACGCCCTGCACCTTGGCGGCGGTGAACGCCTGATAGCCTTCCGACAGGTCCACGCGGTAGTCGAGCTGGGAGTGGACGATCAGGATTGGTGTCTTCCAGTTCTGTACAAAGTTGAAGGGCGACCATTTTTCGTTCAGCGCGCGGTTGGCGTACGGCGTGCCGCCGAACTCCCAGTCCATGAACCACAGCTCCTCCGTCGTGCCCGCCATGCTGACCGGATTGAAGACGCCGTCGTGCGACACCAGCGTCTTGAAGCGGTTGGTGTGTCCGGCGATCCAGTAGATCATGTAGCCGCCGTACGACGCCCCGGCCGCGCCCATGCGCGTGGAATCGACGTAGGGGAGGCGCGCCACGACATCCAGGCCCTTCATGAGATCCTGGTAGGGATAGTCGCCCCAATGCTGGGAAATCGCGTCGGTGAACTTCTGGCCGTAGCCCGTGGAGCCGTGGAAGTTGACCGCCGCCACCACGTATCCGCGCGACGCGAACAACGCGTAGTTCCAGCGCGCCCCCCAATAATCGGTCCACGCACTCTGCGGCCCGCCGTGAATCAGATAGATGAGCGGGTATCGTTTGGCGGGGTCGAAGCCGGGCGGCTTGAGCAGCCACCCGAAGACGGAATCTCCCAGCGCGCCTGCGAAGCCAAACTCGTCGAGCGGGCGGAGATCGAGCGCGTCGAGCGCGGCGTCGTTGTGATGCGTGAGCTGGCGGCCCGAGAGCCAGATCTCGTTGGGCTGCGTGTTGCTCTGATGCAGGTACACGAGGCCCTGACCGTCCGGCATCACCTGCACGTCCGTGTTGACCCCATTATTGCCTACGGCCACCGAACGACGGAACGACGGTAGATCGATGCGGTACAGGTTGTCTCGCCCGCGCTCATCGACCGCGGCGTAAATGCATTTCGAATCGGGGCACCACGTGTAGGACCCGACGGACAGCGTCCAGCCCCTGGTCGCCTCGACCGGCGGTCCGTCGGGCCGGCCGGCCGACCGGGCGACCAGCATCAGTCGCTGTCTATCGGCTTCGAACCCGGCCCGCTCCATCGAGAGGTAGGCGAGCCACTTGCCGTCGGGCGAATAGCGCGGCGTGTTGTCGGCTCCACGTCCTGTGGTCAGCGCGCGCATCGCGGAGCCATCCGGTCCCATGATGTAGACGTCTACGTTCGTATTGTCGGCGACGGTCGTGTCGCCATGCATCGCGACCGCGATCTCCTTCCCGTCGGGTGAGACGCTCACATCGCCATCGCCGCCGGTCGCGATCGTCGGCACGTCGTGGTCCACGGGGGTTACGTCCCTGGTGGCTCCATCGGCGAGCCCGACGGTGAACAGGTGCTGGCGCTTGCCGGCGCGCCAATCGTCCCAGTGCCGCCACATGGCGCCGGTCCAGATGCGGGCGTCGGTAGGGAAGTCGCCGTTGCGCCGGTCGATTTCCTGCGCCGCAGGCCACTTGATGTCGCTCGTGACGATGAGCCCCGTGCCGTCGGGCAGCCACACCGGATCGAACACGCCGTCGGCGAGACTCGTCAGCCGCCGCGCCTCGCCCCCCGCGACCGGCAGCACCCACAGCTGCGCGCCGTTCCCGCGGGTGGACACGAAGGCGAGCGTGCGGCCATCGGGCGACCAGCGCGGCTGCCGATCCGATCCGGGCCCCGCGGTGAGCTGGCGCGCCGAGCCGCTCGCCACCTCGGCGAGCCAGATGCGCGTGATGCCGCGGTTGTCCTTGAGGGAGGGCTCGGTCACCGTATACGCGACCCACTTCCCGTCCGGCGACAGCTGCGGGTTGCCCACCGACTTGAGCGCGAGATAGTCGTCGACGGTTATCGCTCGCTTCTGGGCCCCCACGGGCGGGGTCAGTGTGGCGAGCAAGCATGACACCAGCAGGCCGGTGATGCGTTTCATGTTGGCGCCTAGTAGTCAGGATGCGTGAGAATCGCCTTTACGAGATCGTCGAACACTTTGGATTCTGGCTTCACCGCGCCGCTCGCGTCGGTGTGCACGTTCCAGGCGCACAGCTCGTTCAGCGCCGTGGCTTCCTCATACGTGAGGTGCAGGACATGGCCGTCGCCGCCTTGCGGGCGCGTGGCGCCGTCCAACACCTTTTTGAGGACGTCGGGCAGGTGCCGCGCGCCGCGCACGGCGTCGTACTGCGCCCCGGTGAGCGTAAGATCCATGACTCCCTTGCCAAGCCTCGCGTCGGGGGCGAAATCTCCTCCCGGCGCCCCTTTCCCGCAAGGAATCCCGATGCCACGCACGGAATTCATCGCCACCGGATTCCACGTTCCCGAGCGCGTCGTCACCAACGACGATCTCTCACGCATCATGGACACCTCCGACGAATGGATCACCCAGCGCTCCGGGATCAAGACGCGACACTGGGTGTCGGACGGCGAGACCGGGGCTTCGCTGGCACGGCAGGCGTCGCTGCAGGCGCTCGCGAAGGCCGGTATGAAGGCGTCGGACTTGGACTGTATCGTGTACTGCACCTGCACCCCCGACCACTTCGAGCCCGGCAACGGCGTGTTCCTGCAGCGCGAGCTCGGGATCAGTGACGTCCCCGCGATCGATGTGCGCAACCAGTGCTCCGGATTCATTTACGGCCTCTCGGTTGCGGACGCCTGGATCCGGACTGGCCAGTACGCCCGCGTGCTCCTCGTGGGCGCCGAGGTCCACTCGCGCGGCCTCGACCGGACGACCCGCGGGCGGGATACGGCCGTGCTGTTCGGCGACGGGGCCGGGGCGGTGATCCTCGGCCCCACCGACGATCCCGGGCGCGGCGTGCTCTCGACCCACCTCTACGCCGACGGCCGGCACGCCGAGAAGCTGTGGGTCGATGCGCCAGGGCTGGCACACGACCCCTTTATCAGCGCCGAGCTGATGGAAGAGGGGAAGCACCGGGCGGTCATGGAAGGGCGCGAGGTCTTCAAGTACGCCTCGGTGCTCATGCCGCAATCGGTGGCGACCGCTCTCCAGGCGAATGGCGTGACGGCCGCGGACGTGAAGCTCCTGGTCCCGCACCAGGCGAACCTGCGGATCCTCGAGATGGTGCAGAAAGCCGTCGGGCTGCGCGACGACCAGGTGTACGTGAACATCCAGAAATACGGCAACACGACGGCTGCCTCGATCCCCATCGCGCTGCACGAAGCCCTGTGCGAGGGGCGCCTCAAGCGCGGCGATCTGCTGGTTATGACCGCGTTCGGCTCGGGGTTCACCTGGGCGAGCGCGGCGATCCGCTGGTGACTACCTGATCTCCTGCCCCCAGACATCGCGGTACATGATCGGCCCCTCGTTCAACGCCTTGATGCCCGACTCGATCTGGGTCTTGTCGCCCACCACCAAGATGTCGAAGCGGTCCGGATCGATGTACTGCCGCGCCACGCGCTGCACGTCGGCGGCCGTGACCGCGGTAATGCGGTCCAGGTAGCGATCGTAGTAGTCGAGCGGCAGGCCGAAAGAGAGCAGCTCGCGAAACCGCGCCGCGGCGCCGCCCGTGGTCTCGAAGTCCCCCGGCAGGCCGAGCGTGAGATACGCCTTAGCCTTCGCGAGCTCGGCCGGGGCCACCGGATCGTCGCGGATGCGCCGTAGCTCCTTCAGAAACTCGATGAGCGAGCTGTCGGTCTTGGCGGTCACCACCGACGCGAGCGCCACGAACGCCCCGCTGAGCCGGCGCGGCACGAACTGGGAGAAGGCGCCATAGGTGTAGCCGCGGGTCTCGCGCAGATTCTGGTTCAAGCGCGAGGTGAAGGCCCCGCCCAGGATGGTGTTCAAGACTTCGAGCGCAAACCAGTCGGGGGTCGTGCGGACCGGCCCGAGATGGCCGATCCGGACCACGGACTGCGCGGCCCCCGGTTTGTCGATCAGATACACCGTGCGGGCCGCCCCGGGCGGTGCGATGGCAGGACTCGGGAACGCGGGCACGTCACCGCGCTCCCAGCCGCCGAACCGCGCCGCGATCAGGCGGCGCGCCTCCGCGAGCGTCACGTCGCCCACGACCAGAATGCGCGCCCCATTGGGCCGGTAGTAGGTCCGGTAGAACTCGGCGACGCTCTCGCGCGCGAGCCGGGCGGTCGCGCTGTCGGTGCCGTTGAGCGGATGCCCGTATGGATGCTCGCGACCGTACACGATGGCGGGGAACGCGATGTTCGCCACCGACACCGGCTCATCACGCTGCTGCACCAGCTGCGCGGCGCGGAGCTCCCGCTGCCGCGCGATCTCCGAGTCGGCGAACGCGGGCCGCAGCACCACGTCCGCGAGCAGATCGAGCGCAGCCTCGAGCCGCCGCTTGGGCACGTGGATGGAGGCGCTGGCGCCGTCGAAGCCCGCCGCCGTGCCGAGCTGCGCGCCGAGGAACGCCGCCTCATCCGCGACGTCGAGGGCGCTGCGCGCGCCCGCCCCCTGCTGCAGCATCGTCGCCGTGAACGTCGCGAGCCCGGGAGCGACCGACGGATCCCGGGCCGCACCCGCATCGATCAGCAGCTGCACGTCCACCACCGGCACCTTGTGCATCTCGACGACGGCGAGCGTGAGGCCGTTCGGCAGCACGGTGGTCTGCACGGCCGGCAGCTTGAGCGCCGGCGGCGGTGGCAGTTGCGGAGGCTTGCTGCGGTCCACGACCTGGGCGGACAGACCGCAGGCCGGAAAGGCGATGAGTATCAGCGCGACGAGTGCGGCGGCCGCCCTCATGGCGTCGCCCCTTCCTTCACCGCCAGCTCCGGCTTGCCCTGCGGCACCACGCTGAGCACCACGCGGTGGGGGGGCGAGAGGTACGCGCGCACGGCGCGCTGCACCGCCGCGGGCGTCACTCGCCGATACCGCTCCAGGTCCTTCTGGAAGTAGTCCGGGGTTCCGACGAAGTAGTTGTAGTAGTTCAGCTGATCCGCCTTGCCGCCGAAGCCGCCCACGCGCTCCATGCGCGACAGGAACTGCGCCTCGACCGTGTTCTGGGCCCGCTCCACCTCGCGCGGCGTCGGGCCCTGGTCGGCGAGCTTCCCCAGCTCTTCGTCGATCACCCGCTGCAGCTCGCCCAGATCGTGGCCGGGACGGGCGGTGGCGTACACCTCGAACTTGCCGTCGATACGGCTGCCGTCCTGGAACGCCACGACGTCGGTCGCGATTTGCAGCTCGTACACCAGTCGGCGATAGAGGCGCGACGACCGCCCGCCGGCGAGAACGTTCGCCAGGACATCCAGCGTGGCATCGTCGGGACTGAACGCCTTCACCGTATGCCAGGCATCGTACACACGCGGCAGCTGGACGCGGTCTTCCAGCACGGCGCGGACCACGCCCGCCACCGGCACCGGAGGCGGCGGCGTGCGGGTCACCGCAGGCCCCCGGGGAATGTCGCCGAAGTAGCGCTGCACGAGCTGGCGCGCGTCCTGCGCGGTGATATCACCCGCGATCGCGAGCGTCGCATTGTTCGGCGTATAGTACGTCCGGAAGAACTGGCGCACGTCTTCCAGGGTCGCCGCCTGGAGATCCGCCATCGAGCCGATGACCGGCCAGTGATAGGGATGGTTCGCGGGATAGAGTCGCTGCAGGATATTCTCTTCGGCGAGGCCGTAGGGACGGTTCTCGTAGCTCTGCCGCCGCTCGTTTTGCACCACGCCGCGTTGCAGGTCGACCTTCTCCACCGTCATCTCGGGCAACAGAAACCCCATGCGGTCCGCGTCCAGGTACAACATGAGGGGAAGCGCGTTCGCGGGCCCGTCTTCGTAATAGTTGGTGCGGTCTTCCGTGGTCGAGCCGTTGTTGTCGCCGCCCGCGGCCTCGAGCAGCCGGTCGAACTCACCGGTCGGCACGTGCTGAGAGCCCATGAACATGATGTGCTCGAACAGATGGGCGAACCCGGTGCGCCCTGGCTTCTCATCCGACGAGCCGACGTGATACCAGGTGTTCACCGCCACCACCGGTACCGAGTGATCCTCGTGTACGATCACCTGGAGGCCGTTGGGGAGGGTGAATGTCTGGTAGGGGACACGGAGCGATTGAGCGGACAAGCGGACGGGCGGGCAGGCGGACCAGAGGCCTAGCAGCACGGCCGTCGCGGTAGCGATTCGCGTCATCATAACTCCTCTAGACGCCGGATTCGAGGAAACGGTTGCAGCGAGAACCCCCCGGCCTCACAATTGCGTGGGAAACCGCGCGCGCGCAAGTTGCGTAGGGCGCGCGACAAAGGAGATCGATATGTTGGGCTTGCTGATCGGAGCGGTGGCGCTGGGTGGAGGGTTCATGGCCACGCGGGACTTCGTACGGCGCCGGTTGCGCTTCGTCGATGCGGTGCGGAAGCCGGCGGCGCCACTCCTGGCGGGGCTCGCCGCCACCGTCGTCGCCCTCCCCATCGCCGCGCTCCCGCTCGTGACGGTCTGGACGGCAGCGGCGTTCGGGGTGGGAGTGGCGGGTGGGGTCGCGAGCGGGCGGCGCACGCCCGAGCTCCCGCCCGGGTCCTAGACGACCCTCAGGCCCGCCTCGGACGCCGCGGCTTCCGGCCGCCCGGCGACACTGCGCAACGCCCGGACGGCATCCTTCGCGAACGTCTTGCCCGCGCCCTTCTCCACTTCTTCGAGCGCGGTCCACTTGGGAAACGCCGGACGCACCGGCGTCGCCATCTGCAGGGTCTCGAACGCGTCCGCGACCGCCAGGATCTTCACCGTCAAGGGGAGCGGCAGCGCTTCGATGTCCCAGTCCTCACCCACGATCTCGTAGTAGTGTCCGTACTCACCGATGATCTCGGCGGCGCCGCGCATGGCGCGCGCCACGCCCACCGAGGAGTTCGACACCGAGCGCGACAGGAGCCGCAGCAGGCGCTGGTCGCGCGTCCCCACTTCGTGCAGCAGCGCCGCCACCCGGAGGTTCTCGACGTCGTCATCGGTGAGCTTCAGCTCCCGCCCGATCGCCGCCGCCACGTCGGCCACCCGGTTGGAGTGCCCCTGCTGGTTCCGCTCGGCGGATTCGATGTGATAGGTCAAAAGCTCGAGTGTCGCGAGATACGCGTTCTTCACCTCGGCGAGACGCACCGCCCGCTGCTCGGCGAGGCCGCCCACCACGTAGCCCGTAAGGATGAGGAAGCCGGCCCACGGTACCAGCGCGAGCAGCGCGTCGGCGTAGAATCCGGGCAGCATGTCCAGACCCACGAAGTACTGGTAGTAGAAGACGAGCGCCACCACGAATACGCCCGCCATGACCGCGAAGCGTCGGCCGCCGTAGAAGCCGGCGAGCATCATCGGCAAATAGTAGAAGCTCAGGAAGGCGAACTTCTGGTCCACGAGGGCGTGAATCGCCGCCATCGCGAGCACCAGAAACAATACGAAGATCCGCTCGAAGTGGCGGAAGAAGAACAGCTTGGCGCGCTCCAGGGGACGCGGTTGAGCCACGAGATACCTCGAGCGTAAGCGGTGTCGGGGGGCGCGAAAATCAAACTGGGGAAACCGGCCCGCCCGCGCAATAGCCGGGCCCCGGTTCGTGCTTAAGGAGCTCCTTCGTCGTTCTCCGGGCGACCCTCCTCGTACCCGACGCATTGCCGCACCGGCAGCGGCGGGTAGCGTGGGAAGCGCGGATCCGTGTCGGCGCGGCCGCAGCGGTAAAAAGTCGAGCCGCGTCGCGTCGTCACCGCCCGCATCCAGCGGCAGCTGAGGCAGAGACCAATCGAGTCGTCGATGACGGGCAATATCATGCCTCGGTCGGCTTGCCGGCTATGGCATTTTCACCGGGCGGTTCCCCATCTTGGTAGTCCATGGCCGCCGACGCCACGTCGCCCCCACCCGAGCTGCCCCCGGGGCTGCTCGCGGAGTACCTCGAGAGCGCGCGCGGGCAGCTCAGCGTGCTCGCGGGGATTGCCGAGCGGCTGGTGGCCGCGGGCGGCGACCGCGAGGCGCTGGAGGAGCTGCGACGGGAGACCCACAAGATCCACGGCTCCGCCGGCTCGTACGGGTTCATGGAGGCGTCGCGCCTCGCGGCTGGGATGGAGGCGACCGTAAAGGATTGGGTCGCTCGACCGGACGACCCGGACGTGGAGCGCGGCTCTCTCGCCCGCTGGTTCGTCAAGCGGCTCGCGGAGCTGCTCGGAGTCGAAGTCCCGGACGCGAGCGCCACCCCTGCCCCTGCGCCGCCAATGCGATCCTGGCCCCTGCCGCGCGGCGGCCCGCCGTCCCGGCCGGGCCCGCGACGCCCGACGCAACGCCCCGGGGCGACGCCCGTGCGCACCGCTCCTCCCCGGGTGCCCCCGAAGCCGGCGGAGCCCGTCGTCCCACCGGCCGACGCCGTCCTGGTGCCGGAGGTGATCTACGTGGAGGACGACGCGGCGCTCGCGGAGCTGCTCGAGTACGGGCTGCGCGCGCACGGGTATCGGTTTTTGGCGTATCGTAACGGGAGGGAGGCGCTGCGCGAGCTGCTCGCGCTGGACGTGCGGGGCACGCGACCCTTGCTCCTCCTGGACGTCGATCTTCCCGCCCTGGACGGGTACTCGATCCTCGCCGCCCTGGAGCGGGAGCGCCCCGGGACGTACCGCGTCGTGTTCACGACGGTGCACGGCACCGAGGAGGAGCAGCTGCGCGGACTGGAGGCGGGGGCGCTCGACTATCTCGTGAAGCCGATCAGCCTGCGCGTGGCACTGGAGAAGATCAAGCGCTGGGTGGGCCGGTGACCAGCCTGCAATTCCTCTGGGTCGTCGCGGTCGCGCAGGGGATCCTGCTGGTCGCGCTGATCATCCTCATCATCCTGAATCGCTGGTTTCGGGTGCGTCGCAGCGCCCGGTTGCAGCCGCGCCGGCGCGAGCTGGAAGCGGTGATGCATCGCTGGACGATGGGACAGGCGCCCGCGGCCGAGGTGGTGGGGGCCCTGGCGCGTCTGCCGGTGTCGCTGGCCGTCGACGCCCTCGTCACGTGGTCCGCCCGGGTGCCGGGCGAACGGTGGCAGGACTTGTCGCGGCTGCTCGCGAACCAGTGGTGGGCGCGCGTGCTACGCACCAACTGCCGGTCGGCGCGCTGGTGGAAGCGGCTCGAGTGCGCGCGCTTCCTTTCCGTTGCCGCTACGCCGCACGACATCGGCCGGGTGCTCCGCCTGTTGCGTGACCACCATCCCGCCGTGCAGATCGCGGCCGCCACCACGCTCGAGCGCCTGACCAGTCCGGTGCTGGTGACCGCGGCGCTCGATCAGCTGCCGCAGCTCGGCCCCACGGTGCAGGCGTACTACGCGAGTGCGCTCAAGAAGGCGCGTCCCGCCGTGGTGCGTCACCTGCAGCAGCTGTTCGCGCGGCCCGACGATCCCCGGCTCCCCCACGTGGTCGAGTTCGCCGCGCGCCTGGAGCATCCGGACTTGCGCCAGCCCTTCACCGCCCTGGCCACACACCGGGACCCGGAGGTGCGGACTCAGGTGGCCCGCGCGCTGGGGAGGTATCCCCACGCGGAGTCGATCGCGGCGCTGCGGCTCCTCGCGCAGGACGGCATTTGGCCCGTGCGCGCCCAGGCCGTCCGCTCGCTCGGCATGGTCGCCGATCCGGCCACCCTGCCGCTCGTGCGGGAGGCGCTGCGCGACGGCGACTGGTGGGTGCGGTTGCGGGCGGGACTCGCCCTCACGCGCTTCGGCGCGGCGGGGCGCAACGTCCTGCTCGCTGTGGAAGTCGGCGCGCACCAGGCAAGCCGCGACATGGCCCGGCTGGTGCTCGGCCTCTCCCCGCAGGCGCTGGCGGAATACGCGGCATGAGCCCCGTCATTCACGGCGTCGATCTCGCGATCCTCCTCTACTTCCTGGTGTTGAATTCCTTCTACGCACTCCTGCTCGTGCTCTCGATCCCCGAGATCTGGGAGCAGACCCGCCTGGCGGAGGACGAAGACTTCCAGCGGCTGATGCAGAGCGACGCCCTCCCGCCGATCAGCATTCTCGTCCCCGCCCACAACGAAAGCGCGACCATCGAGGCGAGCGTCACCGCCATCCTGACGCTCGAGTACCGCAACTTCGAAATCATCGTGGTGAACGACGGGTCCAAAGACGATACGCTGGAGCGGCTGCGGCACGCGTTCGATCTGTACGAGGTGCCGCGCACCTACCCGGAGACGATCGCCACTAAGCCGCTACGGGCCCTGTACCGCTCGCGCACCCGCACGCGCCTGCTGGTCCTCGACAAGGAAAACGGGGGGAAAGCGGATTCGCTCAATGCCGCCATCAACGCGAGCCGGTTCCCCCTGGTCATCGCCGTGGACGCGGATACGCTGATCGAGCCCGACGCACTGCTGCGCCTCACGCGGCCATTCCTGCTCGGCCGCCACATCGCGGCGGTGGGGGGAACGGTGCGCGTCGCGAATGGGTGCACCGTGAAGGACGGACGCGTGATCGACGCTCGAGTCCCCGGCCGCTTCCTCCCCGGCGTGCAGGTGGTCGAATATCTCCGCGCCTTCCTGTTCGGCCGACTGGGCTGGAACCGGCTGGGCGGGACCCTGGTCATTTCCGGTGCGTTCGGGCTGTTCCGCAAGGAATACCTCCACGCAATCGGCGGGTACCGGACGACCAGCGTGGTCGAGGACCTCGATCTCGTCGTGCGCTTGCACCGCTATCTGCGGCAGCACAAGCAGCATTACGAAATTCCCTTCATTCCGGATCCGGTGGCGTGGACCGAGGTCCCCGAATCCGGGCGCATTCTGTCGCGCCAGCGGGAGCGGTGGCACCGCGGCCTGGTCGCCGCGATGTGGCAGTACAAGGGGATGCTCTTCAACCCCCGCTATGGTCGCGTGGGCTTGGTCGCGATGCCGTTCTTCGCGTTCGGTGAGATGCTCGCCCCGCTCGTCGAAGTGTTCGGGTACGTGATCACCGTGGGCGGCCTGCTGGTCGGCGCCGTGAATACCAATTTCGCGCTGCTCTTCGTGCTCGTGGCCTGGGGCTACGGGATGTTGCTGTCGCTATGGGCCGTGGTGCTCGAGGAGGTGAGCTTCCAGCGATATCGCCGGTTCGGCGATCTGGGCCGGCTGCTGCTGTTCGCGACGCTCGAGAACTTCGGCTACCGGCAGCGGACGGTGTGGTGGCGCCTCAAGGCGTTCTGGTCGGTGTTCCGGCAGAAACAGACGTGGGGGGAGATGACCAGAAAAGGCTTTGAGTCAGCAGGGAAGCAGGCGTCAGAACCGGCCAAGGCCAACAGCGAGTAACCGGCGCCGGGACTACCGTTTCGACGCCGCCACCCCTTCCGCTGCTCGCAGCACACGGAGGGCGTTGAGCCCAGCGACCTTGCGAATGTCCTGCTCGCTCCAGCCGCGTCTCAAGAGCTCCGCCAGCAGATCGGGAAACTTCGACACGTCCTCGAGGCCCACGGGCACTTCCGTGATGCCGTCGAAGTCGGAGCCGAGGCCGACCGCGTCCACGCCCGCCACATCGCGGATGTGCTCGATGTGATCCGCCACCTGCGAGAGAGTCGCCTTCGGACCCCGCGCCGCCCAGCCCTTCAGGGAATCCGCCACCGTCGTGGTGTCGACCCCCGCGGCACGCAGCACGCGGGCGCGTCTGGCGATGCTGTCCTCGTACACCCGCACCGCCTCCGAGACGAAGCCGGGGTTGAAGTTCACCATCACCACCCCGCCATTCGCCCTGACCATCTTGAGGATCGAGTCGGGGACGTTGCGCACGTGGTTGCAGAGCGCGCGGGCGGAGGAATGTGAGTAGAACACCGGCGCGCGAGACACGCGGATCGCGTCCACCATGGTGGCGTCCGACACGTGCGACAGATCGACCAGCATGCCCAGCCGATTCATCTCGCGGACCACCTCCTCACCGAACGGCGTGAGCCCGCCGTGCTTCGCGCTGTCGGTGGCCGCGTCGGCCCAATCGATGGTCTCCCAGTGCGTCAGTGTCATGTAGCGCACGCCCAGCCGGTAGAACATCCGCAGTGCGCCGAGCGAGTTCTCGATGGCGTGGCCGCCCTCGATCCCGATGAGGCAGGAGATCTTCGAGTCGTGCGGCGTGGCGGTCGAGCGCGGCCGCTCGAAGTTCAAGCCGCTCAGGCTGCCGCGTTCCGTCTTGAAGTTCCGCTCGACGTCCGCGACCGTCTCCGCCGGGGCTAACGTCTGCCCGTACTTGCGGCACAACCGGTGCACGAGATCGATCTGCTCGAGCGCGTACACCGCCGGATGCTCGCCTCCATGGAGCGTGGTGACGGGCACGTACGCCGCCCAGAACTGCGCGCCCACGGCGCCGGCGCGGAGCTTGGGGATGTCGGTCATGAGCTTCGGCTGGAGCACGCCGAAATCCACGGAGTCCAGGCCGCCCCGCTCGCGGATCGCATCGGGGATATCGTTGTGGCCGTCGACGAGCGGGACCGTCCTCAGGATGCGCAGGGCCTGGGCGCGGTAGTCCTGCGCGGACAGGCGGTGAGGCGAACCAGCGGTCAGGAGGAACGCGAGCCCGACCGCCACCTTCCAGATTACGCGCATATCATGCCCGTCGGCTTGGGGAGCGCGAAAGCTGGCGCCCTACCGCTCGGTTATCAAGATTTCCGAAAGAGACGGTCTAGTTACCACCTGCGGCGATCGCCATGGCAAGCAGTAGGGTCGCGATGCCGCCGGCGGTAGTGAGCGCGAGGCCTGGCACCCCACCGAACTCCACGCCGAGCGATACCCGCCCCCGCGACTGTACTTCGGAAGTGCAGGTGGTCGGTCCACAGCCGAGCACCACCGATCGGCGCACCAGCTCCGGCCGACCCGCGAGCGCAAACCAGGGGTTCGGACTCCACCTCACGAGGCCGAACACCGAGCCTGTCTGGATGTTGCCAGCGCCGGTCACCAACGGGGTACCCACGGCGAGGTCCAGCGATGCCGAGGACGAGAGCCATCGGCGGTAGCGGACGGCGGGCCCGAGCGCGAACCCAAGGCGGTCCAGACTCGCGAACACCGACGCGCCAAGCGCGTCGCGGGCGCTCACGTTGGCCATCACGCCCCAATCCGCTACTTCCCGGAGTGGCGTGTCGTTTGATTCATCCCCGCCCAAGACCAGGTAGCCACCGAAATTTGTGAGGATGAACGCGGAGCAGGCAGGTTTGGGGCGCGCGCGGTAACAGAGCGGGGCAACCTGCCGGTCGGCAGCCGAGTCCTGGGCGCCTTGGGCCGGGGCTGGCTCGGACCACGCCAGGATCAAGGGAATACAGAGCAAACTGACATGTCGCACCTGAACCTCCCACTGTCTGGGTCGCGCCATTGCGCTTCATTTCACGCCCCACCAATAAGGCGAAGGCCGTTCAAGCAGCTTTCAAGACGGCCGATCATTAAGTTTTGAACTATGCCCGACGCCAAAGCGAAGATCGCACTCGAGCTCAACGGGGAGCCCGTCGAAGTGGCGTTCGCACCACATAAGACGCTGCTCGAGGTGCTGCGCGAGGATCTGGGGCTGACGGGTACGAAGCACGGCTGCGAGCTGGGCGAATGCGGCACCTGCACCGTGCTGCTCGACGGCACGCCGGTGTTGTCCTGCCTCCTGCTCGGGCTCGCCTGCGGCGGCCACCGGGTCAAGACCGTCGAGGGCATGGCGGAGCGCGGCACGCTCCATCCCCTCCAGGAAGCATTCGCCGAGCTGGGTGCGGCACAGTGCGGTTATTGCACGCCGGCGTTCCTGCTCACCGCCGAGGCGTTGCTCGCGTCGAGCCCGCGCCCGTCGCGCGACCAGATCAAGCAGGCCCTGTCCGGCAACCTTTGCCGCTGCACCGGCTACATCAAGATCTATGAAGCCGTCGAGCTGGCGGCGGCACGCATGCGCGGCGAGAACGCGAGCCCGGCGCCGGAGACGCTGTATGGCGTCCGGTAGAAAGCCCATGGGGTTCCGAGTTGTGGGGAAGGCCCACCGCAAGGTGGATGCGACCGCAAAGGTCACCGGAGTCACCCGCTTCGCCGACGATCTGTTCCTGCCCCGCATGCTCTTCGCCAAGCTGCTTCGCAGCCCTCACCCGCACGCGCGGATCCGGTCCATCGACGCCTCCCGAGCCGCCGCGCTGCCCGGCGTAAAGGCCGTGCTCACGGGGAAGGATCTCCCGATCCCGTTCGGCATCTTGCCGGTGAGCCAGGACGAGCATGCCCTGGCGCTCGATAAGGTGCGCTTCGTGGGCGATCCGGTGGCCGCCGTCGCGGCCACCACCGAAGAAGCGGCCGCGCAGGCCCTGGACCTGATCACGGTCGATTACGAAGTGCTGCGCGCCTTCCCCGACGCGCTCGACGCCGTCGAGCATCCCGAGCCGGCGATCCACGACTACGCCGATGCGGGCAACATCCACAAGCTGATCGATCTCGAGTTCGGCGACGTCGATGCGGGCCTGGCGCAGGCCGACGTCGTGCGCGAGGACCTGTTCTTCTTCGAGGGGAATACCCACCTGCCGATGGAGCAGCACGCGGCGGTGGCCGACTGGTCCCCCCCTCCGGACGGGAAGCTCACGCTGTGGAGCGCTACGCAGACACCACACTACGTGCACCGGGCGCTCGCCAAGGTGCTCGAGCTCCCGGCGGCGCGCATCCGGGTGATCGCCTGTCCCAACGGGGGCGGCTTCGGCGGAAAGAGCGATCCCTTCAGCCACGAGATCGCCGCCGCCAAGCTCGCGATGGTCACCGGGCGGCCGGTGAAAATCACCCTCACGCGCGAAGAGGTCTTCTATTGCCACCGCGGGCGCCACCCCACCCTCATGTGGGTGAAGACGGGGGTGAAAAAGGACGGCGCCATTACCGGCATGCACTTCAAGTCGCTGCTCGACGGCGGCGGCTACGGGTCCTACGGCGTCGCGAGCACGTACTACACGGGAGCGCTGCAAACCGTCACTTATCACGTTCCCCGTTACAAGTTTCAAGGCGCTAGAGCTTTTACGAACAAGCCGCCGTGTGGACCGAAACGGGGCCACGGGACGCCGCAGCCGCGCTTCGCGCTCGAGGTCCACCTCGACAAGATCGCCGAGCAGCTCGGCATAGATCCGGCGGAGCTGCGTCTCAAGCATCTCGTGCCGCCGAACTCGCTCACCGCCAACTGGCTGCGCATCGGCTCGATGGGACTCGGATCCTGCATCGAGAAAGTGGTTCGCGGCTCGAAGTGGAAGGAGCGGTTCAAACAGCTCCCATACGGCAAGGGAATCGGCCTCGCGTGCTCATCCTACATCACCGGGGCGGGACTGCCGATCTACTGGAACGCGATGCCGCACTCGGGCGTGCAGCTCAAGTGCGACCGCGGCGGGGGTGTCACGGTGTTCTGTGGCTCGACCGAGATCGGGCAGGGCTCGGACTCGATCCTCGCCACGATCGTCGCGGAAGTGCTCGGCCTCGACCCGCTCGACGTCGCCGTGGTCACGGGCGATACCGATCTCACGCCGGTGGATTTGGGCAGCTACTCGAGCCGGGTCACGCTCATGACGGGCAACGCGGCGATCCA
>WNFR01000954.1_pt1 | contig 34248 bp, 37 predicted proteins | sample 5400221 | NCBI WGS metagenome assembly WNFR01 (sample SAMN13153357, study PRJNA577476) | soil metagenome | isolation source: 40 cm soil under Madrone tree | place: USA:California | collected 2016-06-14
CGGCACGGCGGCAATTCCCGGTTTGTTTATCGAGACGATTTTGCTCGTTCCACTCGCCATTGCCTACTTCATTTTCCTAAAGACGAACGGCCAATTAATTTTCGGGCCGCCGCACATTTCATTGTCGATCTTGTTAGCGGACCACCGGCATTGTCACTGCGTTGCCGCAGGTTTGGTTTGGGTATGCCGCCCGGCATTTGCGCCTCACGACGCTTGGTTTCTTGCAGTATCTCGCGCCGACCGGCACATTTTTCCTCGGCGTATTTCTTTATCATGAACCGTTCACACGCGGTCATCTCATCACCTTCGGTCTGATCTGGATCGGCCTCGCCATTTTTACCGCCGATACGCTGCTGCGCTGGCGTTCGACGCATCCACGCGAAGTACCCACGCCGCTCGCGCGACCTGTTTAGGTTGAAGGCGATTGACCTCAATCGCCCTCGGGCGGTTCGGTGAACCGCCCCTACCTGATATTTACGATAGATGTCGATCTTCCATTTTGTAGGGGAAGCCGTTGGGTTCTCGTCGGACGACGGCGTCGTCTCCTACAGATTGAAATGCAAGCTCGCCGCCTTACGTTGTTAGTAAGGCAATGAACAAGGACAATTTCGATTACGCGATCGACAATACGCAGGTGATTCTGGCGCCGCAGCGTCAGATCGCCACCTTCGGGAGCACTAGTTTTCACTTTTATCTCATCTCGGAACTGATGGACCGCGTGAACGAAGTGCGCGTGCGTGATGGAAAAATTCACGCCGACCGGCCGCAAATTCTGGCGCCGGAACATTTTAGCCGCCTGTTGCTGGAGGGATTCGGAGACAAAGCGCAGCGCTACATCAATCAGCTGCGCGAGCAAGCGCGCAACTTCGCCGTGCTTCGTTACGGCTTTCAATTCCGTAAGACCGATGTGACCGAGCGCACGTTTCGCGATCCGCTCGACGCCGTCGTAGCGCGCACAAAGTCACAAGTCGAAGACATGCAGGAACCGCTCAGCGCCGTCATTCAAGGCGTCGACGACGCCTGGGAAGTTTGCCTGCTCAAATTCACCATCGACATGATCGAACGCTCCTCCGGTGGAAATATCGGCGACTTTCGCAAGCGCGGGTTGATTTGAGTGCGGCAAGCTACTCTAGAACAGAGCCGCGAAATTCAGAATCTCGGTGCGCCCGTCTGACCGTTGGCAGGATTCGGGATCGCGCAAATGAGCGAGCACGATACCTGCGCGGCCATCTTTCGTTCGGAATTGTAGGGCAAGCGCATCGTTTGCCATCCTAAAAATAGGCAGGCGAAACGCCTGCTCTACAAATTACGCGAGCGACAGCAGCCAAATTTTCGGCTTTTTTCATTGCGCGCGTCTTGTCATTCTGCGCTTCGCACTTTGAAAAATTATCTCCAGCTCAATCTCAACCTGCTTTACTGGATATTGGTCGCGCCCTTCACCGGGCGATTTTTCAAAATCTCGCCGATCTTTCGACAAATGGTGTTCATCGGAGTGCGGGCCGCGCCGATGGTTGCGCTGACGGCGTTCAGCGTAGGCGTAACACTCGCCATGCAAGCGGCGCATTCCCTTCAACAACTCGGAGCGGAAATGTACGTGCCGGATCTCGTGATGGTGACGCTGTTGCGCGAAATGGGGCCGGTCCTGATCGCCGTAATTGTGATCGGCCGCAGCGGCTCAGCGGTCGCGGCTGAGTTAGGCACAATGAAAGTCTCCGAGGAAATCGAGGCCCTCGAAGTCATGGCGATCGATCCGATCGAATATCTCGTTGTGCCTCGCTTTCTTGCCATGCTCGTGATGTTGCCGGCCCTGACGATCATGGGAAATTACGTCGGCGTTTTCGGCGGCTGGGCCGTTTGCCATTTCGCGCTCAATTTCAATACCGCCGGTTACATCCTGCGCGCGTTGCAAAGCTCAGACACGTGGGATTTGTATTCGGGTATGATTAAAAGCGGCGTCTTCGCGTGGCTTATCATTACGATCGCCTGCAACGCCGGTCTACGTGTCGAGGGCGGCGCGGAAGGTGTCGGGCAATCTACCACCTCTTCCGTTGTCCAAGCGCTGCTCGCCATGCTAGTGATGAACGCGGTGCTTACAGGAATCTTTTTCTTCGCCGCATGAACTCGAACGGCGACCCCATCATCGAAGTTGTCGACCTTATCCGACGGTTCGGCGACCGCACGGTCATCAACGATATCTCCTTTAGCATCCATCGCGGCGAGACGCTCGTGATCATGGGCGGGAGCGGTTGCGGCAAGAGTACGTTGCTCCGGCATATCATCGGTTCAATGAAGCCGACCTCCGGCTCCGTAAAAATTTTTGGTGAAGAAATCACCACCATGAAGGAACGAGAGATCGCGCTCATACGGCGACGGTTTGGAATGCTGTTTCAATCGGGGGCGCTGCTCGCTTCACTGACGGTCGGTGAAAATGTGGCGCTGCCACTTTTGCAGCACACCGACCTGTCGCCTGACGAGATCGAAGACATCGTGGAGCGAAAACTTCAAATGGTCGGGCTGAGCGGTTTTGAAGATCTCAAACCGGCAGAGATCAGTGGTGGCATGAAAAAGCGGGTCGGCCTGGCGCGCGCGCTCGCGCTCGATCCGGAATTGCTCTTCAGCGACGAGCCAACTTCCGGGCTCGACCCGATCATGACCGCGGTCGTCGATCAACTAACGCTCAAACTAACTCATGGAAGCCACATGACTGCGGTCGTCGTCACGCACGACATGACGAGCGCATTTCGGATCGCCACGCGAATGATTATGCTCGGACACGGCGATATTATCGCGCAAGGTACCCCAGACGAAATCCGCACAAGCTCCAATCCTGAAGTGCAACAATTTATCAACGGCGAAGCTGATGGTCCGATACCCTTGAATCTTTCGCAAGATGAGCACGAACATCATCGGCACGTAAAGCCCCGTCCATTCCTCGCCGCGCGCACCAGATTTCACCATAAAACGCAATGAAACGAAACCTCTCCGATTACATCGTCGCTCTTTCGGTCATCGTGTGCAGCATTATCCTGCTAGGTGCACTGACTTTCGCGCTGTCCGGTTTCCATTTGAAAAAACCAACGCGCACGTTGCAAATCAACTATGAGGACGTTACCGGAATCAAAGTGCATTCCGAAGTACGTTATGCCGGTGCGCCCGCGGGACGCGTCATCGCGATGCGTCACTTGACCGCCGCCGAGCGCGCGTCATCAGCAAACAAAAAAGATGCGGTGCGCATTACGATCAGTCTCGACGAAAACATTCCGCCGCTGCCCGCCGACGTTACGGCCACGCTTAGCTCCGACACATTGCTGGCGCCAAAATTTGTCGCACTTTCCGCTGGGACGCCCGGCGGAAAAACGCTCGCGAATAACTCTGCCATTGAAGGGCATCCGGCCTATGGCATCGAGCAAATCACGGCCGCCGCTGGTCCGCTTTTCGAAAACGCGAACAAATTATTGGACAATCTAAATCTCACGGTCACCGATTTAAAAGGAAACCTGGGGGAGTTCATGCCCAAGCTTGGGCCACTGGCCGATTCGCTAAAAATCGACGTGGATAACTTACAGAATGTGGTCAAAAGCCTGGAGAGCGTCTCCAAGAATGCAGATACCGTTTTGGGGACAGCGAACACATTCATCAGCACGACGGACAGGCAGCTCCAGCAACAAATGAGAGAGCTGCATGTAATTTTGCTGAACCTGAAAGTGGCGACGACGCACGCGAAGGTACTGGTTCAATCACTCGCTGAAAAACCGAATCGTCTGATTTTCAGCGGCAAACCGGCCAAACTCACACCGGAATCCGAAATCCTCAAAAGTCGCGAATCACTGCCAGGGAAAAAACCATGAGTTAACGATAGCGCCGCATCAGTTTGAAAAAACGGAGCGTGTCTCGCACGGGATGAATGCTGCTGACCTCGTCGGAGTAAACCGTGCTGATCGGGACCGAATCGATGCGAAGACCTTTGCGGCTGGCAATGATTAACATTTCGGTCTCGTATTCGAAGCGGTCGGCGCCATCGAGCAAGTCTGGAATCAATTGTCGATGGAGCATGCGGAAACCGCATTGCGTATCGGGAATATCCTGCCTGCAGACACGGCTGATTTTTTTGCTCATGTAACGATTGACGGCGCGCCGGACGAACGGCATCGACGAAACGTCGTTCATCCTGTTGCCGAGAATCAATTTCGGTTTCGAAGCTGAGCCAGCGGCGGAGACAAAGCGCTCGATCTCTTCCGGACGGTGCTGGCCATCGGCATCGAGAATGAAAATCCACTCCAATTGTCGATCTAACCAGTGGCGCAAGCCGGTTTTAATCGATTCGCCCTTGCCGCGATTTTGCGGGTGAACGATCACTTCCGCGCCGGCTTCGCGTGCTCGTTCCGCAGTTTTATCGTTCGATCCATCATCGACAACGAGCACATTGTCGATCTTGTCGCGCGTTCGGCGCACGACATCGCCGATATGTTTTTCCTCCAGCTGCGGACGAGCGGACCGGAAGCGACATGCTCGAAACCTTTGGCGCGCGCGATCTCGCCGTATGCTTCAAAACGCTCCGGCGTGATGAACTCAACAACCGGCAAATGTTTCGGCGTCGGCCGCAGATACTGGCCCATCGTTAAAACCTGACAACCCACTTCGCGCAAATCGTCCAGGGTCTGAAATAGCTCCGACTCGGTTTCGCCCAACCCGAGCATGACGCCGCTCTTGGTGACAACATTCGGCGACAGTTCTTTCGCGCGCCGTAAGACTTGCAGCGAAGTGCGATATTTCGCGCGCGAACGCACAAACGGTGTGAGTCGCTCAACGGTTTCCATGTTGTGGTTATAAATGTCCGGCGCAGCATCGAGCACGATTTGAATGCACCAATCCTGCGCATGAAAATCGGGCACCAGCACTTCGATAATCACCGACGGATCCATTTCGCGAATCGCGGCGATGACGCGCGCAAAATGATTTGCGCCGCCATCTTTAAGATCGTCGCGCGCTACCGCAGTAATGACAACATGTTTTAATTTCATCCGGCGGACCGCTTCAGCCACGCGTTGCGGTTCGTCTTCTTCGAGGGCAAACGGTTTCGCCGTCGTCACCGCGCAAAAACCGCAGGCACGTGTGCAGCGATCGCCCGCGATCATCATCGTCGCCGTGCCCTGGCTCCAGCATTCCCATCGGTTCGGGCATTGCGCGCTTTCGCAAACCGTATGCAGGCGCAGATCGGAAATGAGCGCCTTGGTCGAAAAGAACACCGGATTCGAGGGCAGCCGTACCTTGATCCAGGGCGGCTTGTGCGCCTGGTGCAGCGCCGGATCAATTTTTGCGCAGGACATTCAAACGAAAATTATGCGGAGCACTCGCGAAAAGCAACCTGTTGTCTGAAGCGGCGTTCATAGAGCGCCACTACAATCTTGTTCGGCCCGATAACGCCTGGTATAGCGTCAATTCATCCGCCGATTCCAAACCGCCGCCAGCGGGAAGACCGTGTGCGATGCGTGTCAAGGTCACCGATTTATTTCTCAGAAGATCCACAAGGTAGTTTGTGGTTGCTTCGCCTTCGACATCGGCGGCTAGCGCAAAAATGATCTCGGAGAATTTTTCCTTCTCAATGCGATCAAGCAGTTCTTTGATGCGCAAATCTTCGGGGCCGATGTGATCGAGCGGCGAAATGCGGCCGCCTAACGAGTGATAACGCCCACGAAAAGCGCCCGTTTTTTCCAGGGGAAGAATATCGGTCGGCTGCTCGACCACGCAGAGCAAATCGGTCGAGCGCGCCGAATCAGCACAGATATCACAGGTCTCCGCAGTTGTGAAATATCCGCACAGCTTACAGGGATGAATCGCTGCTCGCGTCTCGCTAATGGCGCGCGCAATTTGCTCCGGTTGATCTCCCCGCGCCTGGATAATCCAAAGTGCGATACGTTCAGCCGAGCGGGGCCCAATCCCAGGCATCGTTCGCAGTTGCGCAATCAAATCCCGGAGCGCGGCCGGGTATTCAGTCCTTCTCAAAACGCGCGCTGGTTAACCCGGGGATATTTCCGCCGAATGCAGCGCGAGCGGCTCGAGCCGGCGCAGATACAATTGCAGTGGCGCATCGTTCTCTGCGTCCGGGCCACGTGCTTTTTGAAATTCCGTGTAGGCTTCGGCCCAGCGTTTTTCTCGATAAAGCACCACGCCGTTCCAAAAAAAGTCGCGCCGCTCGAGATGCTCCGGTTTGGCCTCCGCCGCCAGCCAGAGCGGCTCGTAAATCTCGTGCCGCTCCTGTGAATCTAGGCCGCTGAGAAAATCGATCGGTCGCGCGACGATTGCCTTGCTCGTGAGCTCAAACGTGCTTGGGCCGATCAAGATGCGGGACCCATAAAAACGGTTCGCGACGCAGAACCGGCGGGCGAGCTCGACCGGCTCACCGCTGGTCAGAAGTCCCGGGCGTTGCCCATCCTTGAGTGGCGCGACAATGATGGTGCCAGAGCTGACGCCGAGATGCACATCGCAGTTTCCAAAAATCTCTCCGTTATTCTGCTGGTGGGAATCGTGAAAGGCCTGCACCAGACCGAGCGTGACACGCACGGCTTTATCAGCATGCCCCGCATTGCCATCAGGAAATCCAAAAATGGCGACCACACCTTCGCCACCAGCCGTCTCGATATAACCACCGGCTTCCAGAAAACGTTCAGACGTGCGGCGAATGAACTTCTCGGTCGTCTCAGCAAAAGCGGCCGGATTGGAGTCCTCGGCAAGGTCGTATTTATTGGCGATATCGCAGACGACGACGGTAGCGTCATAAGTTCTGGCTTCTGTCTCCAAGGGAAGGTCACCCGCGATCACGCGATCGACTTGCGCCTTTGACAACCTTCCTGCGAAGAACGATCTGGCCAGGCCAGACCGGCTACGTGTGGCGATTGCGATCAATCCCTCGGCGGCGGCGAAGGCAAAGACAACGGCGAAGATCGAAGGCAGCGGTTGAAAAAACGCTCGGTAAAGCAGGCAAATCCAGAAAAAAACCAGCAGCTCGATCAACAAGGCAAGCACCAGCCATCGGGCGCGCCAGCGATGAGAACTTGTTACAGCAAATCCCGCGACACCAAAAGACAGGAGTGCAACGAAAAGATACTGCCATTTGTCCCCCAGTTTCGTGGTCTCGCGATGGTGTGAGATGAAGTCCGCAATCGGCTGCTCCAAACGCAGCAAAAGACCGCTTGCATGCAGCGCTCCGATGATTCCGGCAACGAGGAAGCCAATGATCAACGTTACGACAAGAGGACGTTTCATCGACAACTAGGCTTTCTGAACCGAGGCAACCGGATAATACGATTGCACAACCAGTTCGCTCAAAAATTTGTCCGGAGCATCCACCGCCGCCGCATCCAGCAAGAACTTTTTCCGGCCGGTATTTTTGGAAATGAGGCTCAGTCCAAACTGATAATCCTTGAACAAATGGTCGCACAAATCTGTCATCGCCATCCGTTCTATCTGCGCGCGCTCGATTAAACGTTGGATTGCGGCATCATCGAACACAATTTCGAGTCCATGTTCGCGCTTGAATTTATCGGCAAATTGACGCGCGTACATCTCAAGCGCTTTCGCTTCGTGTTTATGACCTTCGGCCATCAGACGATCGAGAACGCGCTTTGGTTCGCGCACCAGTTCGGCCGAAACGCGTAACTGGCTAAGCCCGGACCCCGCCAGATAATATTTATAATCGCGAAACAGTTTTTCAAACACTGTGAGCAACCCGCGTGCGCCGGTTTTTTCCAGGGCCGCTGCTTCCGCCATGAGCCGCAGGGCCTCGTCGTCAAAGCTAATCTCGATGCCGTAGGCGCGAAACGCGCGTTCGTATTGTCGGAGGAGACTGCCCTCGGAAAACTTCATGATCTTGTAAAGATCATCAGCGTCGAGATCTTCGCAGACCACGCGCACCGGCAACCGTCCGATGAATTCCGGCTCGAATCCGTACTCCACGAAATCCTGCGTCGTGACATGTTGAAATAATTCGTTGTCCATTACCTGAACAGGCTCGGCGCTAAATCCGATCTGCCCGTGCTGAACACGCCGCGAAACCTGCTGTTTCAACCGCTCGAATGCGCCACTCACGACAAAAAGGATGTGACGGGTGTTGATTGTGTCACGTTTTGCCTTGCCGCGCTTCTGGAATTCGAAGGCGGCCTGCAATTGGGCCTGCAAATCGTTCACGCTCCGCACCGGCACCTCGGTTTCTTCCATCAGTTTCAGCAACGTGGTTTGAACGCCCCGGCCACTCACATCGCGCCCAATCAAATTTCCGGCCGCGGCGATCTTGTCGATCTCATCGATGTAAATGATACCGAATTGGGCGAGATTGACGTCGCCGTCTGCTTTGTGCACGAGCTCCCGCACGAGGTCTTCTACGTCGCCACCCACATAACCAGTCTCGCTAAACTTGGTCGCGTCCGCTTTCCCAAACGGCACTTTAATCAAATCGGCGATGTGTTTGATGAGATAGGTTTTGCCGACGCCGGTCGGTCCAACCAGAATCACATTTTGCTTCGCGTACTCCGTTTCTTCCGCCCGCTCCGGATTCTCTTTCGCCAGCCGGCGCAGATAATTCGCATGGTTGTAATGATCGCAGACTGCGATCGAAAGGACCTTTTTCGCTTCGTCCTGCTTGATCACAAACCGGTCGAGATGCGCTTTGATGTCGCGCGGCAAAAAATTGAAGACGAACTCTTCATTGTCGACCTTGTCCGGCTTTTCCTCGACGCCCGATTCGGCCGGCTCCGGTTGAGTGAATGTCGCGACCGAAACCCGATCGCCGAAGTTCGATTTCATGAACTCGGTAATCTTCGCCTTCAATTCTTCCGGTGAAGGAAATGGTGGTGGGTTTTGTTCCATTTGCGGATCGGGCCTACTCAACGACGGGAATCTAACACTGACGTTTGCGCTGTAAAACTCTGGCGTACAACAATTCAAGCTGGGCGAACCGCGGACGGCAGCCTAACCGCGCGTTTGTTGGCTGGCGACGACGTGAGCAAGATGGTTCATGTATCGGCGTCTTCAGCGTGATTAAGCCCGGAACTAAAGCGGGCGCCGAATGCCTTCAAACTCCTCGACGAAGAGTTTTTAAAAGGAACCGGGCGCTGGTCTGGCCCATGAAATTTAAGGGCGAATGAACTCCCCCGGGCACCGCCGGCGGGCGCACGGGCGCGCTGCGTGCGAGGCATTGGCTTAACCAACGCCTGGCATCCTGTGGTATCGCCCGTTGACGCAGAGGCGACCGCCGTAGAGCATGTGCGTATGGCGTCGCTGACATATGCTGATTATCTCGATCTGGAGAAGTTGCTCACGATGCAAAAGCCGCGCTCCACGCCGGCCGAGCACGACGAGATGTTGTTCATCATCATCCATCAGACGTACGAGCTCTGGTTCAAGCAACTGCTCCATGAATTCGAGAAAATTAAAAAGAATTTCTCCGTCGGCGATCTTTTCGGCGCGATTCATTCGTTTAAGCGTGTGCGGACGATCATGAAGACGCTCGTCGCGCAGGTAGACATCCTCGAGACGATGACGCCGTCGTCCTTCTCGAGCTTCCGAGATCGGCTCGAGACGGCTTCAGGATTTCAATCGGTCCAGTTTCGTGAAATTGAGTTCGTCCTCGGATACAAGAGACAATCGACGCTCGCTTATGTGAAGTCGGATTTCCCGGGCGCTGACCGGCTTCAGCAGCGGCTCGGTGAGCGGACGGTCATTGATCATTTCTACGATTTTCTCTCGACGCGCGGCGCACAGATCCCCGATGAACTAAAGAAGCGCGATCTCACCCAACCAAATGGGCCTCACGAATCGGTTCAGAAAGAAATTCTGCGGCTCTACAAGAGCTCACCCGACCTCTCTATCCTTTTCGAATTGATGACCGATTTCGACGAGGGGTTGCAGGAGTGGCGCTACCGCCACATCAAGCTGGTCGAGCGGACGATCGGCGCGAAGAAAGGCACGGGCGGATCGCCGGGTGTGCCGTTTCTGAAGGAGTCGTTGTTCAAGCCGATCTTTCATGATCTGTGGGCGATTCGGCATCAAATGTGAGTCTGAGCCGGACTGACATAAGGAAGAATGTGGAAGCGATGAAGTCAGAAAAAAGGATTAAATCAGGGACGCAGGACAGCAGGATCCCAACGCCCGCAGGCTGTCTTTTTTGCTGGTTTCCTGGTCTTCTGATTCGTTTATTTAAGGCAGGGCGAGGAATTCGCGCGCGGTGCCGGACAGCACTTGCGTCCTCTCTTTCAACGACAGTTCCTTCGTCGATTCGATGAGTTTGCCTGGCTGCGCTTCGCCGAGTGGAAACGGGTAATCCGACCCGAGCGCGACACGCTGCGTTCCGAATAATTTGAGCAGCATCCTGAACGCGTCGGCATCGTGCACGAGCGAGTCCACGTAGAACCGCGCCGGAGTGTCGCCATGCGCGAGATATTTTCTCGGGTTGGTATTGTTATCCGTTGCCACCAGATCGGGACGCACGTGAAACGCGTGCTCGATACGGCCGATCGTGAATGGAAACGCGCCCCCGCCGTGCGCAAAGGCGACGCGGAGTTTTGGGAAGCGCTCGAACACGCCGCCGAACATCATTGAGCAGATCGCGAGCGAACTCTCGGCCGGCATGCCGACGAGCCACGGCAGCCAGTAGTTCGGCATGCGCTCTTTGCCAGCCATGTCCCACGGATGAACAAAAATCGATGCGCCGAGCTGTTCGGCGGTGCTCCAAACGGGCTGAAGTGCCGCATTGTCCAGGTTCAAGGTATCGATGCGACCTGAGTGCGGGTTGGGATCGACATGCGTGCCGATCTGGGCGCCGCGCAGGCCCAGTTGACGAACACACCGCTCAAGCTCGCTCGCCGCCAGATCGGGATCCTGGAGCGGAATCGTAGCCAGCCCAGCGAACCTTTTCGGATGAGCGCGGACGACTTCGGCGATGTGATCGTTCAACCGACGCGAAAGATCGAGCGCATCGGCCGGTTTCGCCCAGTAGCTGAACATCACCGGCACAGTTGAAAGCACTTGCATCGAAATTTTGTCGCGGTCGCATTCCTCGATGCGCCGTTTCGGATCCCAGACGTTGTCGGTGATTTCGCGAAAAACGCGGTCGCCGATCATCATCCGCGCGCAGCACGGTTTGTAGTGGTCGAGCCTGACAAAGCCGCCGTAGCCATATTTCGCATCGAGATCAGGCCAATTGCGCGGGAGAATGTGCGTGTGCAGGTCGATCTTCATAAGGGAATGGTAGGGACGCCGCGCTGCGTCCAGGACAGCGCAGCGCGATGTGTCTACCTAAAACGGCTTTACCGGTTCCGGCTTCGGAACTTTCGTGCCGCACTTTTTGCACGTCCGCCGCGCGTCGTCGTTCCAGAAGTCAAGCATTGCCTGGCTGAAGTGCTGAACGATGTCGCCGCAGTCGAAATCAATATCTTCCACCAGTGCCCCGCAATTCTCGCAGTAAAAAATAACGTGTTCCCTTTCGCCAGGGGGGCGGCGACGCTCGACCACCACACCGAGCGTGTCCGGCGGGCGGACCGGAGCATGCGGAACATTTGGCGGGATGAAAAACGTCTCACCCTCGCGCACGAGGTGATCGACGATCCGATCCCCCTCGCGGATGCGCACTTTGATGTCGCCTTTGAGCTGGTAAAAATACTCTTCCGAATCGACGAGATGAAAATCGTTCCGCGCGTTCGGACCCTTGACGACCATGACAAAAAAATCGCGCCCGTCATAAAGATAGCGGTTGCTTACCGGCGGCTTGAACTTTTCCCGGTTCTCTTCGATCCAGTTGTTCAGATTAATGGGCGGTTGCACCGCAGGCGTGACGGCGCTCGGCGACGATTGTCGCGGAGGGTCAGCAAGTTTAGCCATGCCGCAGGCTATTTCCTTCTCTGCGTAGCGTCAAACCAATCGCGTTCTCTTTGCGCACGGGAAACGGCCAGGATGACGCTAAGCAACGACATTTAAGTTGATGCGTCCCTCAAGCCATAATACGCTCCGCCGCTCTGTGAATGTGCGACGCTTCATCCAGCTCTTAAGTGGCGCGGCAATTATTATTTTGTCGTCCAGCTGTGAAGAAGTTCCACCCTATTGGCAACGGCCGTTCGCGGCGGGTTACCCGTCGAATATTCCGAGCGGTTATTGGGATGACGACGGCCTTTCGGGTGCGCCAAAAATTGTGGTTCACCTCGGCCAGCAACGTGCCTATTTCTACAAAGGCAAACATCTGGTCGGTGAATCAGCCATATCCACAGGCAAACCAGGATTTTCCACGCCGCCGGGTAGTTACAGCGTTCTGCAGAAGGACAGAAATCATGTCTCAAGTGAGTTCGGCGATTACGTTGATGACTATGGCAACGTTGTCAGATCAAATATCGACGTGCGCAAAGACACGCAGCCGCGCGGGTCGCACTTCGACGGCGCCCGGATGCCATACTTCATGCGCTTCCGTGGCGGCTACGGAATGCATGCCGGCTACGTGCCGCCGTATCGCGCGTCACACGGCTGCATCCGCTTGCCCGAGAAATTCGCCAGACCATTTTTTGAAAACGCCGAAGAAGGCACGCCGGTCATCGTAAAAGAGTAAGGAGGGACGCGTCCGATGAGTTTAACGAGTGCCTCCGAGAGCCGTCACTACCCGTCATTTACAGCCGATGTCAGGCCATCACTTGGCGAAACGCCGACAGAAAAGATTCCATCTCGGATTTCTTGCCGATGGTGAGGCGCATGTGATTTGGCAGAGCTGGGAATAATCGGCCGACTTGGACGTTGCGTTGCTTCAACGCCTGGATGAGCGACACGACCGGGCGCTTCATGTCGATCATAATGAAGTTGGCCTGCGAGGGAATTTGTTTGTAACCCATTTTGTCGAGCTCGCCGGCCACGAATGCTTTCGCTTCGCTGTTGAGACGTTTGCCATTTGCAACTTGATCGACATCGTCCAGGCTCGCGACCGCGGCGGCCAAAGCGATAACGTTGACACTGTCCCAAGCTTGATGCGGACGCATTCGCTCGATTGTTTCCTTTTGCGCGACGCAGTAGCCGCAGCGCAGTCCGGCCATGCCATAAATCTTTGAAAAAGTGCGCGCGACGATCAGGTTCGGATAATCTTTGATCAGCGGAACCACGCTCTCGTAGTCCGGACTATCGGCGTAGTGAAAGTAAGCTTCATCCACCAGGATCATCGTCTGGCGCGGAGTTTTCGCGATGAAGTCGCGAAGATCATTTTTCGGCGTGATGCTTGCGGTCGGGTTGTTCGGATTGCAAATGTAAATGAGCCCTTCCTTTGTCGCCGCTCCCATTTTTGGAAGATCGTGACTGTAGCTTGCGGCGAGCGGAATTTTCGCGACTTCGGCGCCGTTGACGGTCGCATGATTGAGGATTGCTTCGAAAGTCGGATCAGCGACCACTAATTTGCCTTGCTTCGGTCCGGTGAATGTTTCTGCGCAGAGTTTCAGAATCTCGCCCGAACCATCGCCGAGCAGGATCTGATCGCGATTGACGCCATTGATTTTCGCCACCGCGTCAATCAGCAGATCGTTCTGCTCGTCGGGATAGCGACAAGCGAGATCGAAAGCGTTGCCCATCGCTTTAAGCGCTTTCGGCGAAGGCCCATACGGGTTTTCGTTCGAGCTCAGGCGGACAACGCCGGTAATTGTCGAGCTTGCTGCGGACTCAACTGCCAAAGAAAATGCGGGCTTAATGACGGCGCAGGCCGCGCCCGCGCCAAGCAGTTGCGCAAATTTACGTCGAGAAATCGAGATCGTGTTCATGCGAATCGTCATAGGCCGATCCGTAACCGAATGCGAGACCAAATTGATCACTTCAGCTCGCTGCCACGCCGATCAATTTTGTAGAACTTCTTCATGTCGATGTTAGCGTCAAAACCACCTCCGAATTAATTTTCGGCAGGCGGCATCGCGGCAGGACCTCTACATTCCAGCATGATTTTTGGATTGCTGAAGCAGCGACGACGGCGCTCGCTGCGGGCTCAGCCTTTTCCAAAAGACTGGCTGAGGACAATTGAGCGCAACGTTTTATTTTTTCGCCGACTTTGTGCGAATGACCAAGCCGAGCTTCTTGGCCACATCCAGGTGTGTCTCGCCGAAAAACGTTTCGAAGGTTGTGGTGGCCTTGAACTAACTGATGAGATCTGTGTGACTATCGCAGCGCAAGCTTGTCTTCTCCTACTGCATCGCGAGACAGACTACTTTCCGCGGCTGCTCACGATTCTTGTCTACCCTTCGACATACATGGTGGAAGAGAAACGGCAAGTTGAAGGTCTTGTCTGGAAGGAAGGAACGACGCCTCGCCTGGGCGAAACCGGCCGCCAACTCGGATCCATGGTACTCGCATGGGATGCCGCAAAATCCGGCGCAGCTGATCCTTCCGATGGCAAGAACCTCGTCCTGCATGAGTTTGCCCACCAGCTCGACTACGAGAATTATGCGGCGGATGGCGCGCCGGCATTGGCAACGCGCGAGCAGCAATTGTCTTGGCACGGAGTGATGAGAACCGAATTTGCGTCGTTGCGCGCTGCCGATGATACCGGAATTCCGACCCTTCTTGATACTTACGGAGCCACTAATCCCGCTGAGTTTTTTGCCGTGTCGACCGAGGCTTTCTTTGAGCGACCGTGCGCGCTGCGCGCCCATCATCCGAAATTGTACGCCGAACTACGGGGCTATTTTCGCCAGGATCCGGTAGAATACTCGGCCGAGGGAATAGGCTAACTGATGCGGATCTGCTTTTTATGACCTCAAGTTGCTGCCGCGCCGATCAATTCGCTAAATTTTTTTAGATCGATGTTCCCGCCGGAGACGACGGCGACGATCGGACCTTTGCCAGCTTTTCCGGTCAATGCCGCCGCGACTGGCAACGCACCGGCGCCCTCAGAGATAATTCGCGCTTTTTCCGCCATCAGTCGCATGGCCTTCTTCGTTTCCTCCAAGGTGACAACGATGTAATCGTCCACTAGTGGTTTCATTCGCTCCCACATGCGCGGGAACATGCTTTGCCCTCCGGCGCCATCCACGAATGACTGCTTAAAATTCTTGAACACTTGCGGAGATCCTCTTTCGAACGAGAGCGCCGCGGGCGCGGCCGTCTCCGGTTCGGCGCCAAAAATCTTGATCTCGGGCTTAAGCGCCTTGATTGCGCTGGCGACGCCAGTGATCAGGCCTCCGCCGCCGATGCTTGCGATGACAACTTTCGTATCAGGCGCGTCTTCAAGAATCTCCAGACTCATCGTCCCATGACCGGCGATGAAATTGTGATCGTCAAACGGATGCACAAACGTTCCCTCGGCTCCGGGATACGACCGCTCCTCGAGCGCTTTCCAAGCAAGATCGTACGGAACCGGAATGAGTTTTGCGCCTAGCGCCCGCATCCGCTCGATCTTGGATTCCGGCGCCGTCTCGATCACAACAACGGTGCAGGGCACACCTGCCTGTCTCGCCGCGTAGGCGACTCCTTGTCCTGCGTTCCCCGCGCTGATCGTCCACACGCCGCGCTTGCGCTCAGATTCGGAGAGCATCGCAACGGCATTGACAGCGCCGCGCAATTTGTACGCATTAATTGGCTGCAGATTTTCCAGCTTCAATCGGATGTCAGGAAAATCCGGACCGAGTTCAAGACGAATCAGGGGCGTGCGCACGATCGTCTTTGCGATCCGGGTGCGCGCTGCTTGGACCTCGGCCAGTTCAATCGGGCGAACAGTTTCGAGTGTCTTCGGCATTACTGGCATTCTTCTAGAGCGCGAATGAAAACCGAACAATCAGATTTTGAGCTCGCCCATTGTCGATCTACGACACCGCGAGGTCGACAATCAACCGGGCGGCCAGGCAAGCGCCCGTTTACCTAACAAATGGACATGCAAATGCGGAACGCTTTCGCCTGCGTCCGGGCCGCTGTTAATCACAACTCGATAACCGCTCTTTTCGATGCCGAGTTTTTTTGCTAGATCGCCCGCCACGAGCAGAAGTTTCCCTAAAAGCTCACGCTCGCCCTCGGTTGCTCCGGCCAAACGCGGGATCACTTTCTTCGGGACGATCAGGATGTGCACCGGCGCCTGCGGATTGACATCGTGAAACACGATCGCGTCGTCATCTTCCCAAATGATCTTGGCCGGAATCTCACGGGCGATGATTTTTTCGAAGATCGTCATGGCACCTAATCAGCGCAGCGAACATTTCAGCCGCTCGATGGTCGTTGTGGTCGATGTTAGCCGCTCGCGAATGAAGCAGACAATTTCCTCGCGCAAAGAATCGCAGGCGCGCGTCCACGTTTTCACGCCGCGCAAATGTTTCACGCAAGCTTGCAGCGAGCAAAGCTGCAAATTGTCCACGCCCGTTTCGACCAGCGTATTGATTCGCTTTTCCAGGCAATCGAAAAAGGCGAGTTCATAACCCGCGCCTGCTTCGTGCGCAATTTCCAACAATGAGACGGAAATAGGCGGCGGCGCCGGGCTAAAGTAGGGGATGATCTCTTTGTACCCAATCACTTTCAGGACATAGCGCACCGTTTGCGAAAGTTGGCTGAATGCGACCACGCTTTCGTCAGTTCGCAGGTGCAAGTAAAACGCGATGCTCTCGGTCACGTGATCGGTCAGCCACCAGCTCGGATAGCCGGCCTGGTCCGCCGCCCGCGTGATCGCCGCGTGCAACCAATCGCGGTTAAACTCGAAAAGCTGCCCGGAATCGCAGCGCAGATATGGAAATTCTTCTTTAAACGCGACCATGATTGACTTGTTCCGGCGGAAATAATTCGCGCTGCTTCGTGTCCGGTTTCACGCGCCGGCCCAGCGCTTGAATGGCATCGACAAATTGATCGACATCTTCAAAGCGGCGATGCACCGACGCGTAACGAAGATATGCCACTTCATCGATGCCGCGCAGTTTCTCGAGCACTTTCGCTCCGATGTCCGCCGATTGCACTTCCCGCCCGCCGGTCTCAAGATCGTGCACGATTTCGTCCACAACTTGTTCGAGCGTAACGAGGCTGGTCGACCGTTTCTCAAACGCCTTCGCGATGCTGCCGGCCAGTTTGCGCCGATCGAATGCTTCATGCGTGCGATCGCGTTTCACGACGCGCAGATCGGAGCGCTCGATTTCTTCGTAAGTGGTGAAGCGATAGCCGCAACTGAGGCATTCGCGACGACGTCGGATGCTGGAACTATCCCGAGATTGGCGCGAATCGATGACCTTATCATCACGAGACCCGCACTTGGGGCAACGCATAGTGTTACGACATTAACTACCACACTACGCATTGTGGCGTCAATGCGTTTCGCGTCACCTCACGCGGCCTGCCGCGCGCTCGTCTTTTTTGCCCTCGGTTTCTTCTCTGCAAATTCGAAGCTAACTTTTCCTTTGTCGAGTTTGAGGTGTGCAGAAAACGGACGGCCTTTTTTTGAGATGAACTTGGGCAGTAAATCGGTTTTCCCGGTCGTGATCAATTTTTGCATCTGCTCCTTGGGTATTTCGCGCTGCAAAATCATTTTGCTCACGCGGAAGGTGCACGTCTTTGGCGACGCGATTGAATTTTCACACGCGTACGCCTTTTCCAGAACATAAACCTGTCCTTTTTGGCAAACCGGACATAAACCGAGCGCCTCGTGCTTCTCTGTATCGATCTTTTGCTCCTTGTCGATTCCCTTCTCACCGAAATCGAATTGCGGTTTTTTGTCTTCGCCGAGTTTCACTACCGCTTCAAAGGCGCGCCCGATTTTGCTGCGGAAACCCTGTAAGGGCCCCACCTGTCCGTCCGTTAACAAGGTGCGGACTTCCTCCGGCGTGAATTGCCGTGAAGCCATTGTCTTCCACATGAGCCAGTCACAAGCTTTGCAGCGAAACGTCTTATAATCTTCCTTGATCGGGCCTCCGCCGCAATTCGGACATTTCGCATCGATGGTGGCGTATTCGCCTTCGATGGTTTCACCCCGGAAATTTCGGACTTTCTCCACGATCTCACGCGTCAATCCCCGGATGTCTTCCATGAAATGCTTTCGATCGAGCTTGCCGTGCGCCATTTGCTTGAGCCGAAATTCCCATTCGCCGGTCAGCTCCGGCGTAGAGAGCACATCGGTATGCAAATTCCGCAGGAGGGTAATGAGTGAGAGTCCTTTCGCCGTAACCACGAGTTCCTTGCCCTTGCGTTCGACGTAGCCATCGGAGATCAAGCCTTCGATAATTTGCGCGCGCGTGGCCGGTGTGCCCAGACCGCGCTCGCGCATGGCTTCGCGTAGTTCTTCGTCTTCCACGAGCTTGCCCGCCCCTTCCATTGCCGAAAGTAGCGTCCCTTCGTTAAAACGCGCGGGCGGTTTGGTCTCATTTTCTTTGATTTCTAGATTGACCACTTTGGCGGATTCGTCTGGCGAAATCGGCACCACCACCTGCTCATCTTCGCCGGCGGCGTCTTTCCCGTAAACAGCCAGCCAGCCGGGATCGACAATCACTTTGCCCTCGGTCTTGAACGGCTCGCCTTCCACGCGGGTAATGCGGGTGGTGACTTCAAACTGCGCGGCCGGATAAAAAACGGCAATGGTGCGACGCGCGACCATGTCGAAAATTCGCCGCTCGAAGTCATCCAGGTGCGCGGGTGATGCACCGGTCGGAATGATCGCGTGATGATCGCTCACCTTCGCGTTGTTGAAGACGCGCTTGCTCGGTTTGATCCATTCGTTGCGTAGCGCTTTCTCAGCGTGCCGGGTCAGGGTCGGGTCCTCGAAGCTCGACATGATTTTGCGGACTTGGAAAAGATTGTCCTCAGGCAAATAACGCGAATCGGTCCGCGGATAAGTGAGTACCTTGTGCCTTTCGTAAAGTGCCTGCGCGAGTTGAAGCGTCCGCCGGGCGCTCAAACCAAAGCGGCTGTTTGCCTCGCGTTGCAATGTCGTCAGGTCGTAAAGAAGTGGCGAAGCTTGCGTCGTCGGTTTTTTTTCCTCGGTAATGCCGCCGATCTTGCCATCGCATTTTTTCCCGATCTCTTCGGCTTGCTCTCGAGCCCAGATCCGTTCGGCTCGCGCATCTTCATCTCCATTTTTCTTAAAATTTTCATCGAACCAGCGGCCGCGATAGCGTCCCGCGCGGACATCGAAATCCGTGTGAACTTCGAAATATTGGCGCGGCTTAAAGGAGCGGATGTTTTCTTCGCGACCCGCGAGAATCGCCAGCGTCGGCGTTTGCACGCGGCCTGCCGCGGTCTTCTGAAAACCACCGCTGCGAGAATTAAACGAAGTTAGCGCGCGGGTGGCATTGATGCCGACGAGCCAATCGCTTTCCGCACGCGAACGGGCGGCCTCGCCCAGGGGCTTCATTTCCTGCTCAGACCGCAAATGTTCGAACCCGGCGCGAATCGCGTCCGGCGTCATCGATTGTAACCAAAGCCGGCGCGTCGGTTTTTTCGTGCCCGTCCAGTGGAGCGTGTTGCGAAAAATCAACTCGCCTTCGCGACCCGCGTCGCAAGCATTGATAATTTCCGTGACATCGGTCCGATTAATCAGACGCTTGAGCAGTTGCAGCCGATCCTTCGTCTTCTCTTTCGGCGTGAAATCGAAATGGTCCGGCAATACCGGCAGGTTCTCGAGGTTCCACTTGCCCCTTTTCACTTCCGCGCCTTCGGGCGGAACCATCTCGACCAAATGACCCACAGCCGAGGAGATAACGTACCGCTCATTCTCGAAAAAGTCCTTCTCATGCTTGAACTTGCCCAGAACGCGGGCAAGATCGCGCGCTACGCTGGGTTTTTCGGCGATAATGAGCGACTTGGACATAAAAGCGTGCAAGCGAACCGCAGATGCGGACGTTTTGCAAGTCGGAGCACGTTACGCGCCTGCAACCTTGCCTAACGAAGTCGGCTTTACCCCAGTTTTACAAAGTATTTTCCGGGCAACTGCTTCACCAACCGCTTGAGCTCGAGGCGGAGGAGCGTAGAAGAGACGGTCGCGCTTGGCAAATCGCATTTGGCGGCGATCTGATCGATGGGCGTTTCAGTCGGATCAATTGCCGCGTAAACGCGGCGCTCGTCCTCCGTAAGCGGCGGCAAGGGACGTGCCGCGGCTTCCGGAGATGGCTTTGTTTCCGGCAAAAGAATTTGCAGATCATCAAGAACATCACTCGCGTCCATGACGAGCTTCGCGCCTTGCTGAATAAGACGATTCGATCCCATCGCGCTCGGCGCATTGATATGACCGGGAACAGCATAAACCGAACGCCCTTGCTCGAGCGCCTGTGACGCGGTGATCAATGCTCCGCTGTTCAACCCGGCTTCGACCACGAGAATTCCGTGGCTCCAACCAGCGATAATCCGGTTGCGCATCGGAAAAGTTTGACGGTCCGGTTCTATTTCCATGGAAAATTCCGAAACGATTGCGCCGTTTCCGTCATGAATTTTGTCGGCCAGGGCGCGATTTTCGGGTGGATAGAGCTTCGACAAACCCGAGCCAATCACTGCGATAGTGCGTCCTTTCGCCGCCAACGCCCCCTGGTGGGCGGCCGTATCGATGCCGCGCGCCAAACCGCTGATGACCGTTAAACCGGCGTAGGCAAGTTGATAGGCCAGCTTTTTCGCCGACTCCGTCCCATAATGCGTGGTGCGCCTCGCACCGATTATCCCGATAGCGTGATGATCGCGGTCCTCCAGTTGACCCCAAACGTAAATCACGATCGGCGGCGCGTGAATTTCGCGCAGCGATTTTGGATAAGATGGTGATTCCTGCGTGATAACGCTCGCCCCAAACTCGCGGATGTGTTTTAACTCCGCCGCAAGATCGACAATTGATTCCCAATTTGAAATCTGGTCGGCGACTTCGTTTCCGATCCCTTCGACTACGCGAAGTTCGCTGCGCTTCGCGGTCAGTATGCGCGGTGGATCTTCGAAAACCTCGAGCAATTTCCGCAAGCGCACCGGCCCAACGGTCGGCAGCATGTTGAGCGCGATGCAAGCTTCGGTCGAGTTCATGATTACGATGTTGTAGGGACGCTCGCCGCGGCGAGCGCCTGTTTATTAGATTCGGTGCTTGGCACAAGCACCGCTACATTTCCCTGCAAGCAGGCTAAAATGGAATCTCGTCGTCGTCTGGCTCGGCTGGCGCGCCCGATTTTGGCGGCGGTGCGGCCGATTTTGCGCCCGGACGCGATTGTCGATCTTGCTCACCGGATTCCGGAGCTGCACCGGTTCCGGCGGGACGGCTGCCGAGCAATTGCATCGTTTCGCCAATCACGCGCAGCTTGCTCCGTTTCTGGCCGCTTTGTTTGTCGTCCCAAGTATCGAGTTGCAAACGGCCTTCGATGAAAACCGGCCGGCCCTTTTTTAAATATTCGCCGGCGATCTCCGCCAGGCGCGCCCATAATACAACATCGACATAGGTGACCTCTTCCCGTTTCTCGCCGCTGTCGAGCGTATATTGGCGATTGACCGCGAGGCCGAGATCGCAAACCGCACTGCCTTTCGGCGTGTAACGCACCTCCGGGTCGCGCGTGAGATTTCCGAGGAGAATGACTTTGTTAAAGCTGGCCATGCGCCGGTTATAGCAAATTTATTTGTCTTTCGCCAACTTTTTTGGCGCGCGCTCCTTTTTCTCCGCTTTCGCGCGCAGCCGCTGATAATGCTGGCGGTAGATTTCGGGATCGAGCTCAAATTTCGAGCGCAGTTTGGTGATCAGTTGCGGGTCGGCATGGAAGACAAAATTGACGTAAAACCCGGAGTCGAGCGCGCCAGCGACGTAAGAAAACTGGCGCTTGTCCATCTTTTGCACCTGCTCAACCTCGGCGCCTTCCTTTTTGAATTCGGATTCCAATCGCTCGACGATGTCGTGGGCGGTGTCTTCCTTGCCCTGCGTATTGAGCACGAGCAAGGCTTCATAACGGTTCTTCATAATTCTTCAGCTTGGTTGAAAGTGTTCATCGCGGAAACGAGACCGTTGTCAATCGCGCATTTCACCGCTTCCGCGGCGCGATCGATTGTCGATCTAACGAGCGGCTTTTCCTCTTCAAAAAACCGGCTGAGTACATAATCGACTCCGCCGTCGCGGGGCGCGGCGCCGATACCGATGCGCAACCGGGGTATCTCTTCCGTGCCGAATTGCACAATGATCGATTCGAGACCGTTGTGTCCTCCGGTGCCGCCATCGGGACGAATACGAATCCGACCGAGAGGCAGGGCCAAATCATCGAGCACGACAAGAATTTCCGCGGGATCGATTTTGTAGAATTGCGCGATCGCAAAAAGGGGATGACCGCTTCGGTTCATGAAGCTCATCGGCTTGAGCAAAAACACTTCGCCGCATTTCGCTAAGGCCGCATCCCACTTCGTCGATCTTTCCCATGTCGATCCAGATTGTTCGGCCAGACGATCGACCACGAGGAACCCAACGTTGTGGCGCGTGCCTGCGTATTCCGGGCCGGGATTTCCCAAGCCTGCAATCAAGCGAATTTGTGGAGCTTTTTCTTCCACATCCGCTCAATCCGCAATCCGAAACCCGCGATCCGCAATCAAGATTACTTTTTCTGCTCTTTTTCTTTCGGAGCAGCTGCCTTTTCTTTTGGAGCTCCTTCTCTCGCTCCAGGTCCCGCAGCGGCGGCGGCCTCGCCCTCTTCCTTCTTCTCCTTGATCACTTCAGGCCCAGCCGCAGCTTCGGCTTCAGCAGCCACCGGTTCTTCTTCCACCACCGGCGCGAGGACAGAAAAGGCCGTGAGGTCCGGCTGCACTTTAGCGGCGACTCCTGACGGAAGTTGAATGTCGCGAACGTGAATCGAATCGCCGATTTTAAGTTTGGATACATCGACCGTTATCCGGTCCGGCAAATCCCGCGGCAGACATTCAATCGCCAGCGAACGCAAGCTTTGTTCGAGCAAGCCGCCAAACGTTTTCACGCCCTCGGGGACGCCAATCGGCTCAAGCGGCACATCGGTCTGAATGGCTTGATCCATCGAGACAGCATGAAAATCGATATGCAAAATTGCGCCGCCCACCGGTGAATGTTGAATTTCCTGGACGAGCGCCGTGCGATTCGATTTCTCGCCGGCGATCTCGAGCTCGACGAGAATGTTTTCACCAGAGGCGTGACTCAGCATCGCGTTGATGTCGCGGGCAGATACCTGCAACGGCTGCGGTTCGTCCTTCGCCCCGTAAATGATTGCGGGAACGACGCCGCGCGCCTTCAATTTACGTACGGCGGATCGGCCCGTCTCGCTCCGCCGCTCAGCTTTTAATTTAACTTGTTTTGCCATTGGTTTCGTTGTCGATGTTGAACAGCGATGAGACGGACTCATCATTATGAATCCGCTTCATGCCCTCGCCCAGAAGCTCGGAGACGCAGAGCACGGTGGTGTTAAATCCATCCACCGAACGCACAGGCGTGCTGTTGGTCGTTATTAATTCCTCGATTTTCGATTTTTGCAAACGCGATATCGCAACATCAGCCAGAACGGCATGCGAAACGCCCGCGTAAATCCCCAGCGCGCCACGTTTTTTCAGAAGCTCCGCGGCCGAAGTGAGCGTGCCGGCGGTTTCCGTCAGATCGTCCACCAGCAATACGTCGCGGCCTTCTACTTCCCCAATCAGGTAGAGCGCTTCGGTTTGGGTGGCACTGCGACGTTCTTTGGCGACAATCGCGAGATTCGCGTTCAAGGCCTGGGCATAGGCGGACGCCATTTTGAGTCCGCCGAGGTCTGGTGAAACCACCACCGTTTTTCCGGTCAGGCGCTGCCGCAAATATTTGATCAAGACCGGCAGCGAGTAGAGGTGATCGACTGGGATATCGAAAAAGCCCTGCACTTGCTGGGCATGCAGGTCCATCGTCAGGACGCGATTCACACCGCTGGCGGCCAGTAAATTCGCGACGAGCTTGGCTGTGATTGGCACGCGCGGCTGGTCTTTGCGGTCCTGGCGCGCATAACCAAAAAACGGAATCACTGCCGTTATCCGATCGGCGCTGGCGCGTCGCGCGGCGTCCACCATGATGAGCAACTCCATCAAATGCTGGTTGGTCGGCGGGCAGGTCGGTTGAATAATGAAAACATCGTGGCCCCGGATATTTTCCTCGATTCTGACGTAAGTCTCGGTATCGGGAAACGCGGAGATCGTCGCCTGGCCAAGCGGGACGCCGATGTATTTACAGATACGCTCCGCCAGCTCGCGATTGGCCGAGCCGCTAAAGACCTTCAATTCTGGCTGGAGGGCAAACATCGTTGAGGGTGCTACCTTAGGCGTGCCGGATGAAAATTGGCAAACGAAGAATGTGCCAGGATTTTTAATTAAACGAACCAGTTGCCGTGCGCGCTTGCCAACTAGTGAAATTCTTCGAACAGTAACGTTGGCCAACAATCTTTGATCGACAATCCTCTCTCATGACAAACGCCGATGCCATCCGGGTAGAACGTCCCACGACGAATTCGAAATTATTCGCGCATACGCGTTGGGATGCAGTTCCAGTTCTGGCGAGTCTCCTTCACCTCGCTTATTTCTTCGCGCTTTTTTTCCTTTACCCGCATCTGCCGTTGTGGGTCATGCTCGTCCTGGGTTTCATCTACTCATTGATGGTCAATGCGAATATCAATGGCGTCGGACACAACTTTATCCACAACCCATTCTTCCGCTCCCTCTTGCTCAATCGGCTTTTTGGAATCGTGCAATCGGTCGCGTGTTGTTTTTCGCAGACATACTACGACGCCGTGCACATGCAGCATCACAAAGGCAACGCCGACCGGCCGGATGAAAATGGCGATACGGTCGATTGGATTTCGATTTACAAACACGGCCACGACGGAGAGCCAGAGAACCCGTGGAGCTACGTTTTCCTTAGTTTTTTCCGCGACGACGTGGGCGCGATCCGGAAAGAATTGCGCAAGCGCGGAGCCCGCGAGTTGATATGGGGCAATATTGAGCTGGGGGCGTTCGCGACGACACTTTTCATTATGTTTCTCTTTAACTGGCGCTACATCGTTTTTTATTTCCTGCCGTTTTTCTATCTCGGCCACTGCTTCAGTTATCTAAATGGTTATTACCGGCATTACGGGGCTAATCCGGATAAACCGGTCGCGTGGGGCGTGAGCAGCTACGGCAAAATCTACAACTGGCTCTTTTTCTATAATGGTTACCACGCTGAGCACCATTTTCGTCCGAAGGTGCACTGGACGAAGATGGAAGATTTCCACCGGCAAATCGCTGACCTGCAAAAAGAAGAGGGTGTTCGCGTGATTCGTCGCGCGCACATGCTCGGCTTTCTGGATCCGGATCTGCCCAAGCGCGGCGAAGGGTCCGACGCTTTGGAGAGCGCAGCGCCGTCGGCGTGATTGTCGGCCTAAAAACGACAAAAGCCATTGTAGGGCAAGCGGGGACGCTTGCCCTACAATTTCATTTGGTCGAAAAACTCGCGCGCAGCTTTTCTTTCTTCGCCTCGCAATCTTGCCGTAGACGCGCGATTTCAGAAGTAAGTTGTTTCTCCAACTTCTCGACTTCCTCGAAATTTCCCGCTGCCTGCGCTTTGCGGATTTCGTCGCGCAGAAACAACTCTTTCTCGGCAATCTTCGCCTTGTAAGTTGAATCGATCTCCGCGAGCTGCGTTTTCTGCTCGTCCGTGAGCACAAGAGTAGGCGACGCCTCAGCCAGCCGCTCCATCGCCAGTTCGTAAGCCGATTTCATCTTCTCGTTCTCTTACTCTCGCTCCGGGCCGTAATCGAATCAATCGTAAGATCGATCGCCTGTGCGCTGAAGCGGCTGACTACAGCAATCAGGAGGGTCGGCCAGTTCCTTCCGTTTGCACTCAATGTCAGTTCACGGCATTTGTGTTGAAGGAGTTGCCAGCCAAACGGCGGCTCCGGCGACAATGAAAGTCCGCCTTCTTAGTATCGATTTCGATGGCACCCTTGTCTCGCGCGTGAGCGAGCCCGTACTCGACGATCGTTGCATGGAACTGCTCCGCGACTTGCAAAACGATGGCGTGTTGTTCGCGATCAACACCGGCCGTTCGGTCGACCTGCTTGAGTCCGGTCTCACCGATTTCTCATTTCCAACGCGGCCCGATTTCATTCTCACGAACGAACGCGACGTGTTTCGCCCGGGAGAAAATGGAGAGAAATGGGAAGCTTTTGGCGATTGGAACGAGCGCTGTGCGCGCGAGCACGCCGAGCTTTTTAACTCTGCACAATCTGTGCTCGCCGAGGTTGTCGATTTTGTAAATCAAAAAACAAAAGCACGCCTGATTTACCATTCTGAGGGTCTGGAAGGTTTGATCGCGGCTGATGATGAAGAGATGAACCGCATCACGAAATTCATCGAGCGGGCACGCGCGAAACAACCGAAGTTCAATTATCAACGCAACACCGTTTACCTGCGCTTCTGTCACGCCGACTATCACAAAGGCGCGGCGCTGGCCGAACTCGCGCGTTTAACCGACGTCCCGCGCAAAAACATTTTCGCCGCCGGCGATCACCATAATGACATCTCGATGTTAGATGGAAAAGTTGCCGCCATGCCGGCGTGTCCGGCAAATGCAATCGATGAAGTTAAAGACGCCGTGCGCAATGCCGGTGGTTACGTCGCAAAAAACGAGCACGGAGCCGGCGTTTACGAAGCGCTGCGGCATTTCACGAAACGATAAGGCGGCGCCGCAGACCCCGACTAATTTGGCGGCTCGCCAGAATCTCGCCCTGCCGAATCCGCAACCGCTAACGCGAGCGGCGCGTCGGCTTCGATTTTTCCGCCAAAGCGGTTCGTCATGTAAGTGAGCAACAAAACCCAGAAGGTCAGCGCGAGCGCGAAGAGCGGGAACTGCAGTGGATAGGGCAACGAATAAATGATTGCCATGAGCGGGGCCCAGACCACCCAGGTAGCGAGCAAGGTCGGAACGATCTTGTCGCGATAATGATTCCAACTCAGAGCGCGCCTGACTGATGCCCAAGAAAACCCGTCGTTTTTCCATTCGTAGACGAGCACCTCTCCCGGCGCGGCCAGGAACGGATTGTAGCCGAGTTGATCGACGCAAATTTTCGCAAACACAACCGATGCAGTGACGGCGTCGCCGAACCAAATCATATTGGCGCGATACATAAGATCGACAAGCACGGCGTCAATCGCCCAAGTCGGAGCTGTGAACGCGAGATTCCGAAAATTCTGCCCGCTCAGTTTTCCCTTCTGAAAAAAGAAAATGAGAAAAATCTCAGGCAAAAGTGCGCCAGCCAAAATTCCCGCGGCAATAACGAAGGTGAGACCATGCTGTTGTTTGTAATGGGCCAGCCGATCGAGCGAATTCGCGAATCGCGCGCTGGTGTAATACGCGATCAAAATCGACAACATCGCGCCCTGTAAAACGAATCCTGGGACGGCATTCGCCTTGGCCGCTTCCCAGCCAATGGTCAGAGGCGGGCGCGATTTCTGCATCGCGCAAATAGTCCGGTCACGGCCTAACCGATCAAGAAAAAATTACCAGCGCACACTCGCGTTCGGGCCCGTCCCGGGCCCGATCCGGCCTTCATCGGAAATTTTTTCTCCGGGGACCGCCGTCTGTGTGGCGGATGTGTCGGAACTTTCTAGAGACGCGCAGCCGCCAATAAAAAACAAAAGCAATGAAATCGCGCAAAAGCCGAATTGTTTCACAGCAATCCGACCTTAGCTACCTTTGCGTTTATCTCCAGCGTAAATCTTGTAGAATGGCATGTGAAGAGCGCTGGTAAGATCGACATAAAATCCTTACGACTCGAAGAGTTCCAAGCAAAGCTTGGCGAACTAGACGAGCCAAAATATCGCGCGGCTCAGATCGCCGATTGGCTTTACAAAAAGCGAGTTACCTCCTTCGACGAGATGACGGACTTGCCGCAATCTTTGCGCGCAGAACTTGCGCGGCAATTTTCGTTCGACAAGATCGACACCGTTCGCGTGCTCGGGTCCAAAGATTCGACGCACAAATTTTTGTTTCGTCTGCCGGATGGCAATCTTATCGAGTCGGTTTTAATTCCAGCTTCGCCGGCGCTTTACGGCGAAAAATCGGACCGGCGCACGATCTGCATCTCGACGCAAGTTGGCTGCGCGTACGGCTGCAAATTTTGCGCGAGCGGCCTGGAAGGATTTTCGAGAAACCTGCGAGCAAACGAAATTGTCGATCAAATCATCGCGGTCGAGCGCGCAAGCGGACAAAAGATCGACAATATCGTTTTCATGGGAATGGGCGAACCGCTCGCCAACTTGGACAACTTGATGCGGGCGATCGGGATCATCAATGCGCCGTGGGGCCTCGGCATCGGCGCGCGGCACATCACGGTTTCGACCAGCGGACTTGCACCACAAATTCGAGAACTGGCCGATGAACCGCTGCAAATTCGCCTCGCGATTTCGTTGCACGGGGCGACCGACGAAGTGCGCGACCGTATCATGCCAATCAACCGCCGTTACAACATAGACGTGTTGCTTTCAGCTGGCGATTATTACACTTCGCGCAAAAAGCAGCGGCTCACGTTCGAATATATTTTGATCGCCGGAGTGAACGACTCCGACGAGCAAGCGCATCTGTTGGCAAAACACGCGCGAAGACTCTCGGCGAAAGTGAATTTAATTCCCTACAACACGGTGGCCGGCCTGCCGTGGTCGCGACCATCGAGTAATCGCCAGGAGAACTTCTTGTCGATCTTACGCGCAGCCGGAAGTGCAGCGACGCTTCGACGCGAAAAAGGCCACGACATCGAAGCAGCTTGCGGTCAGTTGCGCCTGCAAACCAACCGGGAAGAGCGGCGAGAGATCACTGTTTAACCGAGGTCACGCGAAAGTGCCGAGGGCCTCGTGCACTCCCGCGATCGCCATGCCGCCTTCGCCGACAGCAGCGGCGCAGCGTTTCACCGAGCCGGAACGCACATCGCCGGCAGCGAAGATTCCGGGAAGACTGGTCTCGAGCGGCCCGGGCGGGCGGACGCTTCCTTTCCAAGCCGGTGTGTGAGCGATGGCAGACCCGGTTTTGATAAAGCCTTTTTCGTCGCGTTCGATCTGGGGCGGCAACCAATTTGTGCATGGGTTTGCACCGATCATGGAAAAAATCGCCGGCGTTTTCACAGTGCGCCGCTCGTGCGTTTTCGTATTTTCCAGTTCGACGGCTTCCAGCATTTTGCCGCCCGTCATTTTTCGAACCTCGGTGTGGCGCAGGAGCTCGATGTTTTCGCATGCCTGAACGCGCTGCGAGAGATAGCTGGACATGCTTTTCGAAAGATCGTCGCCGCGTATGACGAGCAACACTTTCGCCGCGCCTTCGGATAGGAACATGGCAGCTTGTCCGGCGGAATTGCCGCCGCCGGCGACGATCACGGTCGCGCCGCGACAAAGCTGACCTTCGAGTGCAGTCGCGGCATAATAAACCCCCGAACCTTCGAACTGCTCGCGATTCTCTGCCTCTAAGCGTCGGTAATCTGCACCCGTCGCGATAAGGATGCTTTTCGCGCGCAGGGTCGCAGGGCAACCTTCAATTTGCAGGCTCGCGCGATACTCTCCGCCATCGTGGTAGTGGAGCGAAAGGGCCTGCGCCGGCGTGGAAAATTTCGCGCCGAATCGGTAGGCCTGAAGCTGCGCGCGATACGTCAAATCTCCGCCGCTGATCCCGGTGGGAAAGCCGAAAAAGTTTTCGATCAAAGAAGAGGAGCCAGCCTGGCCTCCGGGAGCGTAGCTTTCCAAGACCACCGTCTTCAGTCCCTCAGAGGCCGCGTAGACCGCTGCGGCAAGGCCCGCCGGACCCGCGCCGACGATCGTTAGGTCGCATAGAATCTCGCTCTCCCCTTCGAGCACAAGGGGACGGAGTAAACCGGCCACTTGCGCAACTTCGCGCAGCGACGGCCGGCGCAGCGGCGCGCCAGTCGCGGTGATAAGCGCGGGCAAATCGCGAGTCGTCAAATGCAACCGCTTGCCGAGTGCCTGCCCTTGCTCGCTCTCGAATTCGATTAGCCGATGCGGGATGCGGTTCTTGTCGAGAAAATCGTGGAGCTGATGACCCTCGCGCGTCTCACGCAACGCGATGACGCGCAGTCCGGCGAAGTCGCGGTCGCGCCGGAGCCGCCGCCGCCGCATGATGAGAGCGTTTACAATGGGCTCGCTCACCTCCGGGAGCTCAGCGAGCGCGCGGCGGATTTCGACTGCCGGAACCTCCAGAATCTCGGAGTCTTCCGACTTCACGCGCGCACTGGCCAACGCGGAGGTGCCCTGGAGCATTGCGACGTCGCCGATGAAATCGCGCTCCCTCGCTGTAGCGAGAATTAGTTCCGTGTCTTCGCGCGCTTCAAAAACTTCGATTTCACCACGCAGAATAACCGTTAGACCCAGATCGCGCTGCCCTGCTCTGAAGACAAACTCGCCAGCCCGCAGCGTGCGCCGTTTCCCCCGCGGCTCAAGCAACGCGAGTTGGTGATCATCGAGCTTCGGAAAGGCGATGCTCTCTGTATCGCGGTAAAATTGTGCGTCCTTATCTTCGTCAGTCATGAGATTAATTGGGTGGATCGCGACAGCTTACGCGGACATCTACGAGGCCGTCAAAAACGACTGTGATCGAGAGCGACGAAACGATCTGCCGTCGCTGCAAAATCTTTTGCGCGTACACAGAAGCTGGCGTTTAGTCAACATCATGCCCAGTTACGATCGCGAACCGGAAAGAGCCTGGGATGAGTACGATTGGGAGCGTTTTCTCCAGCAGCAAGACCAAAAGACAGAGAAATACATGGAGCTGTTGGAAAAGTATATTGATGATCCGCAGCGGGACGAAATTATTGCGCGGGAAATGGGCTGGTCGCAGTTGCTCGATGATAAGGGCTGGGACGCGGAAGTAGACGCACTCGTGAACGAGGATTGGCGCTCGAGCGACGACGAGCCATTAAGCGACGAAGAACAAAGGCGAACTCCGTCGCCGGAAACTTTTGAATACCATAATCTATATCGGGCAGCGTTCGCGCTTACAGTCTGGATCGATCAACTTTTCGATGAAAACGCGATGCTTCAAAACGAACCTGCCGCTATTAAACTGGCCACTCACTCCGCACTGGCCAGCGCCAAGCTCGCGGCGGCCCTGAGTGATGACGATGTCGATGAAGTTGGGATGACCATTGCTTACCTGAAGCGAGCGTTGAAAGCGATCACGATATCGATGGACGCGGCCGCCCAGCTCCTTTGCGAGAAGCTCATCACCGCGGCTCAGCATTCGGTTTTGCAAAAACGGCTCTTTCAGGTCCGCGACGGCATTATCAGTCTGATGGGTGAATATCGCGGCGAATGGCGACGCCGTTTCGGCAGCCGTTAAAGGCTGTTGAATGAAATAGCCCCGGCTCCCGTCAAATTATGGAAACGGAAGCGACTCTGGCTCAAGTCGATGTATCGGATCTGGAACTGGTCAAGCAATGTCAGGCCAGCCAGACCGAAGCCTTCGACGAGCTCGTAGCCCGCTACCGAACACGGATATTCGCCATGATCTATAATATGGTCCATAACGAACAGGACGCCTGGGACCTGGCACAGGAGAGCTTTGTCAAAGCCTGGAAATCGATCAAGCGCTTCCGCCGTGATTCCTCTTTTTACACCTGGATGTATCGCATCGTCATGAACGTGACGATCGATTGGCTGCGCAAAAAACAAATCAAAGGGGCGGGCTCAGAGTTTGACGATTCCATTCAGTTGAAAGAAATCGATCCCGCTTCCAAGACGGTGCCGAAAGCGGACCCATTACCGCATGAACGCATGGAGCGAAACGAAATTCGCGCCAAGATCGACAATGCGATCGGCCAGCTTTCCCCCGAACATCGCGCTGTCATTTTGATGAAGGAAATTGAAGACATGCAATACCACGAAATCGCCGAAACACTTGGCTGCTCCATTGGCACAGTGATGTCGCGCCTTTTTTATGCGCGCAAGAAACTGCAGAAGTTATTGCGGGACGTTTATGAAAACATTTGAGGAAAAGTGGACAGCCTGGCTCGACGACCAGTTGAGCGACAAAGAGCTGGCCGAATTTGAAGCGTCTCTGCCGGACAAAGCCGCGGCCGAAGCAGAAAAGCGCGATGCGCAAAAACTCGGCGCGCTACTGAAGGAAGAGCTCGGCGCGCAGGTGATGAGCAATGAAGAATTTTTTAGTCATCAATTGCGGGAGCGGATCGGGCGAGAGACCGCGTCACAAGATCGATATGGTGAAAGATCGACATGGTGGACGGTGCGGAGGCTCGCTTGGTCCGGCGCGGCCTCGCTCGCGGTTTTTGTAATCTGCGCCGTCTTCGTCCTGCGCGACAAGAATCCGGGAGAACAATCGCAGTATCTCACGCAGATCCTGAATGCGCGCGTCGATCCCGCGATCAGCCCGAACGCCACGATCTCCATGTTCGAGACAAAAGAAGACAAAGTCACCGTGCTGTGGGTCGAGGGATTGCAGTCTTTGCCTGCCGATTACGCGGCAAAATAATGGTTCATGCGAAGTTGCGCTTTCGTCGTCGCCGCCTTGCTCGCGCTGGCGAGCAGCTCGGTTGATTCGACAACCGCTGCCGAAACCGTCTGGAGCGGCCTGGTCATGGCCGAGAACGTTCCTCAGCCCGCGCCCATTCCGGCCGAACTAACGCGCATCGAAGAAACGCTGAAAGAACTTTTCGGCTACAATCAATTTCAGGTCATCGGGCAGTCTCGCAAAACCCTCAAAACCGGCGAGGAAGACTGGCTTGCTTCCAGTAAATATTTCGCGCTGCACGTCGATTCGCGGGGAGAGACTGAAACGGGCTACGTTTTAAACCTGAAGCTTTTCAAGGAACAGGAGCTTCTGCTCGAAATGGATACAAAGCTAAACAAGCGAAGCCCGCTCGTAATCAAAGGTCCGCAGGTAGGCGGCGGGCAATTACTGCTCGTGTTGGTCGTCCAATAGGTGGATCGAGCAGTCCCATGCTCGATGGCGAAGCCACGTATTAGATAACATCGCCCGCGGCGCAGCCGATCTACCAATAGAAACTCGGCAGATGCAAATTCAACGACCTGCGGTTTAGTGGCGGAGATGCGACTTCTTTTGCTTCTGGCGATCTCATTTATTTTTGGAGCCAAATTGAACGCCGAAAAACCATTCAACTTCGAAAGCACTCCTGGAAAACTGCCGAAGCAGGTTGTCCCGCTTGAGTATTCCATTCGAATTGTTCCTAACATCGACAAGCTCACCTTCACTGGAGCAGAAACGGTGAAGCTCGATGTGCGCGGTCCTGTGCGCGAGCTGACGCTCAATGCACTTGAAATCGAAATCGCGAATGCCTCGATCGATGACAAACCGATTCCGGAAGGCGCGATCAAGATCGACAATAAAAATGAACTGCTCACGATCGCGCTTCCGTTGCAACTTCCGGCCGGATCGCACACGCTTGCGCTTGGTTTCTCCGGCAAAATCAATCAGCGAGGACGCGGGCTTTTCTACATGCGTTATCAGGAAGAGGGTACCGGCGCGAAAAAGATAGCGCTCGGCACCCAGTTCGAGGCGACGGATGCGCGGAGCTTTTTCCCGTGTTGGGACGAACCCAGTTTTCGCGCGCGATTTCAACTGACCGCTGTCGTTCCGGAAAACTGGATCGCCGTTTCGAACATGCCGGTCGAAAGCGAGCACAAGATTGATAGTGGAAAAGAAGTGCGCTTCGCACCAACGCCGCCGATGGCGAGTTACCTGAATGTTTTCGTCGCCGGCGAGCTGGATTCGATCGAAACGAAAGCAAGCGGCACGCAGATTCGCGTCATCGCTACTAAGGGCAAGGCCGAGTGGGGCCGTTACGCGCTCGAAAGCACGGCGCAGATTCTCGAATATTTCAACGACTACTTCGGCGTTCCATATCCGCTGCCCAAGCTCGATCAAATCGCCATTCCCGGCGGATTCGGCGGCGCGATGGAAAACTGGGGCGGCATCACTTACTACGAATCGGTACTGCTTTTCGATCCCGAGAAATCCTCCGCCGCAACGCGGCAACGCATTTACGAAGTGATTGCGCACGAGACCGCGCACATGTGGTTTGGCGACCTGGTGACCATGGCGTGGTGGGACAATCTTTGGCTCAACGAAGGTTTTGCCTCGTGGATGGGAACGAAATGCACTGCCCGTTTCAATCCGCAATGGGAAGTCTGGTTGGAGAACGTCATTCCGCGCGATCCGACACGGCGCACCGGCATCTCCAGGGAATTAGAGATGGAAGGCGATGCCAGATCGACAACTCACGCGATCCAGCAACCGATCGCGAACGAGGCGGAGGCCAACAGCGCCTTCGACGACATCACCTACCGCAAAGG
>WNFR01003612.1_pt1 | contig 34196 bp, 22 predicted proteins | sample 5400221 | NCBI WGS metagenome assembly WNFR01 (sample SAMN13153357, study PRJNA577476) | soil metagenome | isolation source: 40 cm soil under Madrone tree | place: USA:California | collected 2016-06-14
CAAAGTCTTGCTGCTCGCGGGCTTCTCGCTCGCTCACGGTCCCCTTCTGATTCTCATCGGCGATGGGCAGCATGCGATGCGGCGACAGGCTTTCTACCGAGAACGGCCCACACACCCGCACGCGGTTGTTATCTTCGAAAGGCTGATCGTAAAGCGTTTCGTTTTCGGCGTGTTTCGCGATAGATCCATCTATCTGCTCGCGCGTCATGCCTTCTTTGATATCCGGGTTGTTCGCGATGCTCTTGAGCATGACGTGAGGCACGCGCTTGTAAACAAATCCCTTTTTGATATCGTTCTCGGTTTTATATTCCGGAGGCACCTTGCCAGTTAGTTCTGTCTCCTTCTTGATGCCCTCGGGTGAGTCAGCCAGTAGATAATAGGAATACTTCGCTGCCATAAGACGTGTGCGCGCGAGGGCCAGGGCCACTCTGCTAGTGTCGCAGGTGATCCACCGACGGCCCCATTGTTCCGCGACGTAAGCTGTAGTTCCGCTACCGCAAGTCGGGTCTAGGACAAGATCGCCGGGGTCGGTGGTCATCAGGAGACAACGTTCGATGATCTTTGACGATGTCTGGACGACGTAGACTTTGCTTTCAGAAAAACCTGTCATGAGTACGTCACGCCAAATGTTATTGATGGGTGAGACGCTGAAATCAGTGAGAAGTCGTCGATACATAAGTGAATTGCCGATGGGCTCCAAGCGACCGGCAATAGCCAGACGGGCGAATCCTTCACGATGGGTTTTCCAATAGCCCTTTCCAGGGCGAAATTCGCGGCCTTCATAGGGAACGGGGAAGTCGCCGGGCGGTCGTTGGCTAGTCAGATTATCGGCGGCAAAAATATCGAACTCCTTCGTGAGCTCCTCGAGACGATTCTTGTCTTCGTCAGTAAGCCTCCGGCGAAATTTGCGATCCTTTGAGACGAGCCAAGTGTATTGCGTGGTTCCTTCTTCACCCAGAACCTTATCCGTATAGAGCTGTCGATATTTCAATACGTCTTTGGTCTTCGCGTAAAAGAGAACAATATCAGCGACACCGGCAAGGTGCTCTGACGTAGCGCTGCTTGTTTTAATCGCCGTGATTTGTGAAACAAAATTCTCCGGTCCAAATACCTCATCGAGTACGCTTCTCACCAAATGCACGTTTTCGTCGCCAATCTGAACAAAGATGCTCCCCGTCTCTGTAAGTAGATCACGGGCCACCACGAGCCGGTCGCGGAGGTAGGCGAGGTAAGAGTGAATGCCGAGCTTCCATGTATCGCGGAATGCGCGCACCTGTTCGGGCTGGCGCGTGGCATCCTCGGCCTTGCCGTCTTTCACATCGCGTTTGCGCGTGCTCACCTGCCAATTGGAGCCGAACTTAATGCCGTAGGGCGGGTCGACATAGATGGTCTGCACCTTGCCCTTGAGCCCTTCCTTCTCGGCCAGTGACGTCATCACGAGGAGCGAATCACCCAGAATTAGGCGGTTACTCCAGTTCTGTTCGTGGTGATAAAAATCGACCTTTTGCGCGAAGTCGGCTGGGCCGCCGTTGAAATCGGCAAAGAGGTTGGTTTGGTTATCGCCGGGCCGTTCGGTGCGGGGCAGGGCGTCGATGATCGCCTGCGGGTGAATCTTCTCCTGGATATAAATCGGCACCATGGCGACGGCAAAGTCTTCGCGGTCCTGCTCGTCCTTGCCCTTCCAGACCAGTTGCGGATCGAGTGACTGGTCGCGGGCGTAGAGCATCGTCTTGGGAGAGAGTTCTTGTGCGACTACGAAGTCGCGCAGTTCCTCAGTAGGGATGTTGGCGCGCTTATCCTTATGGCGGATGGATTCGACTTTCGTCCGGGTATTGTTCTTCTTAGCCATGAGCGACTTCCTTTGTTGTTTCCGCTTGCGCCTGACTCAGGAAGTCGCGGATGAGGTTTTGCGCATTCCACGGGTCGGCGATTTCTATGAACGCCCATCGCCCGAATGAGCCGTGGTTGTTGACAGCCGGCACCCACAGCGTGCGGGCCGTGGCAACTTTGGCGGCTTTATCTTTCTTCTTCTCGCCGGTAACTTCGACGATGAGGCTCACGAGATCAGCCGGGCCGTGGCCGTCGTCGATGCAGGCGATGAAGTCGGGAATGTAGTTTTGCTCCTCGCCATTCAGCGTGTACGGAATTGTGAAAGCGAGGTTGTGGTTTTTGACGTAGCGGATGACCTCGGGCATGTTTTCAAGGGTTTCAGCCATCTTCTGCTCCCACGAGCCCGTATCGGCGACGACGTGGGAGATGTGGCACTTGTCGGCGCGGGTCGCGAAGACGGCTCTGGTCGTGTCGAAATCCACGTCACGGGTGAAGCCGATAGTGTCATACGGGCGCACGATGGGCTTGAGTGCCGCCGTGCCGTCTGTCGAGGCGACGACGGCCTTGTAGATTCGGTCGGCGGCGTCGTGTGCGAACTCGATCAGGAGGAGGAGTTGCGGAAAGGTGTTGTCCTTGAGCGTGACGCATTCGGCGAGCCATCGTTTGGCAATGCCGAGGAGCTGCGGGAACAGCCAAGGCTTGTCGTTGCCGTCGTCGTCGCGGAAGTATTTTTCCAGCGTCAACTTGGCCAGCAGAAAAGCAACTTCGTTGGGCCGGCGGCGCTTGAGATCGTCGAGGGTGTGTATGCTGGATTCACCAACGATGGGCGCATTTTCCGTCTTGGTAGGGATGTCGGCCGTAGAAAGCGTGAGCCTGGATTCGTCGGTAAAGGTTGCGTCGAGCCGCTCGCCGGCCACGTCGTAGCGGTAGCCGAGCAGCCGGGGAAAAGTGATCTCGCATGCGATGCGGCCTTCAACGGCGCGCACGCGCGTGGGTAGCCGGCCGGGCTTTGGATCTTTGGCTGCACCGCTGCAGGGGATGAAGGAAAACGGCACACCATAGACTTCGGCGTATTCGGGATTGAAATGCCCTTTGTCATTCGCTGCATAACTCATGCGACGCAGGGCGCGACCGACTACCTGTTCGCACAGGAGTTGCGTGCCAAAGGCGCGTACTCCAAGGACATGAGTGACTGTGTTGGCGTCCCAGCCCTCAGTCAGCATGGACACGCTGACCACGCACTTGACGTGCTCGCCGAGCTTGCCCGCCTTACCAACAGTGTTCATCACTTCGCGGAGCAGGTCTTCGTCGGTGAGGCCTTCGGCATCGCGGCCGGGGAAGCGGGCGCGGTAATCGGCCTTGAACTCGTCGATTTCACGGGCCGCAATCTTCTTGAAATCGTCGCTCATTGATTCGCCGGATTCGAGCTGCTGGCTGTCCACCAGGATCGTGTTCGGACGGTGAAGCCAGGCACCGTTGCCATCGTCGTTGCGGAAGATCGGCAACTGTCCGGCCCGGACGATGGTCTGTTCGCCCATCTGTTTTTCCCATCCGCCGATAAAGTCGAACACCCATTTGGAGACGTTGGTATTATTGCAGACAACGATGAACACTGGCGGTGTGATCCCGCGGGCGCTGGCCTCCGCGTTCTTCTCCCACAGGCGGTAATACTTCTCGTAGTTGCCATAGAGGCTGAGCAGCGCGCCTTGCAGCTCCACGGGGAGATTCGGTTCTCCCACTTCATCGGTTTTGCGCCCTGTTTTCGGCAGGTGTTCGCGGATGCGAAGCCAGAGGTCGCGGTAGGTGGGCTGTTCGCCTGTCATTGAATCATCGGCCACAGGCACCCGAGGCACTTTGACTATGCCGGCCTCGATGGCATCAATCAGCGAAAAATCCGAGATCACCCAGGGAAAGAGGGTGCCTTCGGGATAGCCCGAGCCCCGCAGAAAGAACGGCGTGGCCGAAAGATCGTAAATAGCCTTGACGCCAATCTTGGCCTTCACGGCCTCGATGCCGGAAATCCAGACGCGAGCCTCTTCGTCGCGTTGCTTGGCTTCGATACGATCATCGCCGGTGAGCGTTTCATCCTCACCGTCGGGTTTGTGGCGGTAGCAGTGATGGGCTTCATCGTTGAGGACGATGATGTTTTTCTTGGTGCTTAACTCGCGACAGACGCGGCGCACCATCTGGTCGGGAGTTTCCGTGAACGGGCTGGGCCGGCCATCGGCGAGAATTGACTTCGTAAGCTTGCCGGCGGCGACCTTCTCGCGGAGTTGGAAGGCGTGAAAGTTGGTGATGATTATTTTGGCTTGCCCGAGCTGGTCCTGTAATTGGGCCGGTATGATGTCGCGCTGGCGGTAGTAATTCTCCGGGTCGTTCGGCAACAGGACGCGGAGCCGGTCGCGGATGGTGATGCCGGGCGTGATGATCAGGAAGGTGTCGGAGAAGCGGGCGTCCTGCGGATTGGCTCGCTTGTTGAGTGTGTGCCAGGCGATGAGCATGGCCATGACAACTGTCTTGCCGGAGCCGGTGGCCATCTTGAACGCTGCGCGCGGCAGGCCGGGATTTGATGTGTCGTTCGCGTCGCGTATTGTGTTTTCGATCCAGGCGTCGCCGTATTTCTTTGCGACCTCGGCAATGTAGATCGCGGTTTCAAGGGCTTCGTTTTGGCAGAAGAAAAGTTTCTTCTCGCGATTGGGATCAGTCCAGTAAGCAATCAAGCGCGCGGTGGTCGGCGTCACACCCACGTAACCGCCTTTGCGCCACAGCGCAACCCGGCGACGGATGTCGTTGACGAGTCTGTTCTCCTCGATGCGGTCTTGCGTCCATTCCGTGTCGAACTGAAGCTGCTTAGCACCCTTCTTCTTTGCCTTCGCTATCGGCACGAAATAAGAGCTGGTGCGCCGGCCGTCAACCTCCTCATTCGTGATTCCTTCATCGCTAAACCTGAAATGGCGGCTCGGCTCGTCGAAAGGCGAGTTGATAATGGGATTTTCGATGACGACTTGGCTCATACAGAGGGTCGCCCCGCGAGAGGCAGCATAGAGGAGGTTAGGCCTGCGAAATTCTTGCGCATTCGTTCGCCATCGACCATAGCCTTTCTCTTTCTGATAAATACGTCACGGACCTGCCAGTTATAAAGTGAAGACGTGGAGAACTTTAGCAGAATAGAGTTGGGCTGTCAGCGCGTGCGTCTGCGGTCTGAAGGCATAGTCACCGCGTCCGCTGTGCTTCCGACGAAACCGCTGTCTCCTTTCTTGTAGGACTCTTTCATTCCTTACGAATTGCCCGTTTATCCCGGCGCTCCCTGATAAACGCTGCATTTACCGGAGAGGTGGGTTTCTCATGCTAGATTAATCCGAAGAGAGACATCCAAAGACGCGAACGTTCGCCGCCGTCCGGCGGCTGGGTACAGAGAGGCCATGCCTCTCATAGCTGGGGAATCCCGAAGCGAAACCGCAGTCAAAGGCGACGGTAAGGAGCCGCGCAGCGGTCTTGACCCTTGACGGCGGCGAGAGCGGAGGGAATCGGGGGCTACCTACTGATACTGTGAGCCTCTACCTGCGTTTGTTCGTGCACTTCGCTTCGTGCGGACGACGGCTTGACCTCGCGTGCGGACAATGCGGATTCATGGTTCGGGTCCATCGCAGATCGGTGCGACACGTCGCGCGAGACTTGCTCAATCAGATGCGTTTTGTCGTTGGTGTAGAGCTGCGCGTCGTAGCGGGCACGCGATACCGCGACGTATGCCAAGCGTCGATTGACGAGTTTTTCTCCTGCTCGCTCGGTGTCGACGTGGATGAGCACACGGTCCGCGGTTTGCCCCTGGCTACTATGGCTTGTCACCGCATAACCGTAGTCGAGATGTGGATTCTCCTTCACGTTGAATGTGACACACCGGCCTGAATCCATGCGCAGTTGCAGATTATCGTTCTTTTCGATTCTCTCGATCGTTCCCAATTCACGATTCGCAATGTGCTGCTCCCGGTTCGGCGCTGTGAATTGCACGCGGTCGCCTTTGGAGAAGGCACGCTCCGTTTCACGGTAGAGCGTCACACCCTGCAAGCGGCGCGGATCGTAGCTGATCTGCTCACCACTTTCGCGCCTGACCGTGAGTAGGTTTGCTCTTGCGTTGACACTTTCCACGTGTGCGTATTCTCCGGCTTCGATGCCATGCGTCTTGCTCCCTTTCGTGTAGCGTACGATGTTGCCCGGTTCATATTGCTCAGCCCACTGACGGTCTGCGCCGGTGATCTCCTGCCGGGCGACGAGCACTCTCACGTTTCTCTCCCTGTGGTCCACTTGTCCTGTCTTTTGCATTTCCGCGTGGATCATCCGATTGATTTCCATGCGCGATTGGTTATCGGGCGACACAACGAGCGTTCCTTCTGGCTGATTCGCGTATTCATGGGCGATTGCTTCGAGCCGGTCGTTAGGGTCTGCAATTTCATGGACACGGCCCTGCTTGTCGAGCTTCTCAATCGCTTCTTTCACCTGTCCGCGTGAGAGGTGTTCCACGACTTCTTTGAGCGCCGCGTCTTTCTGCCGAATGATTTCGTCGAGTCGAGCAGTTTGGATTCCGGCTTCTTGTAGTTGCTCATACGGTGTTCCGGCTTCCACGGCCTGATGCTGGCGTGTATCACCAACCAGCAAAACGCGGTCGCTATCTTTGAGCCTGTGCAGAAACTCGTTCATCTGCTTTGTGCTTGCGAGGCTCGATTCGTCCAGAACGTACAGGTGTTCTTGTACGCCGCGGTGGTCATTGCCTTGCGCAAGATGCCTTTGGAGCGTGCTCGATTCGATTCCGGCCTCTGCGAGCTTTTGTGCTGCTCGGGAGGTTGGGGCGAAACCCTGCACTTTGTAACCCTCTAGCTCGGCAGCTTCACGAACCACAGCTAGAGAAGTCGTTTTCCCCGCGCCAGCGACACCCTCTAGCGCCGTAACCTGATCCCGGCTTGCCAGGATTTGCTCGACCGCTACGCGTTGGCTCTGGCTCAAATGAGGATGATGGTTGTCGATTCCTCGCCGCGTTTCGAAGCTCGCTAAAGCCGGATATTCGTTCTGTCCCTCCCGCATCATCTGGATGGTTTCTCGCTCGTATCCGATCATCTCTTCGGTCGTAAACGTGCGGCTTGGCCCGCCTGACTGTTTCTCGACTTCGATGAATTCGCCTGTGCCGACGCGCTTTTCAAACTCCGTGCGAACCTCTGTGAATGTTGCGTCTCCCATCGAACGTCTCAACGCATCTCGCAATAGCTCGCGTTCATCCACGACGGCCTCGCGTTCCAGATTCCGTTCCTTCGAGAATGTCATCGCCGATTGAACGATTCGGTGAGGCGCTTCCGGCTCGATGTCGCGCACCGTTTCTTTGCTAGCTCGGACTACGCGGTCCGGCTGATTGCCGAAAGACTCCGCTATCTCTCGATGGCGCCGCTGCACGTCGTCGTGTGACAGATTGAGCTTGCTCTCACGTGTTTTGTGCGCCGCAATTTGCGCAGCGTCTGCTCCTCGCTGATTCTCTTTCTCAAGGTGCTCCTCGATCTGCCGGCGCCGAGGGCTCGATGCCGCAAGGTATTCTTCGCTGTAGCCTTTGATTTCTGGCTGCCCACTATTCCCACGTTCGATCTCGTAGCCGAGTGTCTTGAGCCGCGCGGCTAGTTCAGAGCGGTACACCGCCGTCGCATATTGCTGCGTTTTGTAGAGCTCACGCGGTTGCAGGGCATAGGCTTCGCCGTCTTCGGTCTCCGTAAGATTGAAGAAAACAACATGCGTATGCAGCTGCGGTGCAGCATAACCGTCGACCGGCCTGGCGCTATCGTGCTCGAATTTTGCGGCCACCCATTTGCCGGTTGTTTCTGCGGGAAGATTCCCGCCGATGCGCGCCTGGACATAACGCTCCAATTCATCGAGTGCAATTCCAACGCTTTCTCGATGTGCCTCCCGTACTCGTTCATCTGCGCCCACAAGGGCAGTCAGCGATACGCTCTTCGGTGCCGAAAACGTCGCATCCCATCCCGCGCGGTGCTCCATCGGACTTACCTTCCGACCGTGCCTGTTTACGTATTCCCGCGCTGTTTGATGGCGCACCAGCTGCTCGCCACTCATCGGGTGATGGCCTTCAGAGAGCTTCTGGAAATGTTCCTCGCGCACTTCTCCGCGCAATCCCCATTGCCCGGCGAGCCTGCCGTGCCATTCACCGCGTATCTGGTCGTCTTGCGTATAGTAGTTTTCTCGCGCGTTGGAAAACTCCTCCGCGTGATACGCCTGGGCCTGGTTCGCACTCAGCGGATTGGAGATGGTTAGCATCGTGCTGTTGGCCTACCGGAAGAAGTGTCCTGGTTCTGTTCGGTTGCGCCGCAATTCTTGCTCAGGGGACTGCTTCCCATCCTGCGACGCGAGTTTCTGTTCTAAATTGATATTTGTTCCCGCCGCTGCTGCCGCAGTCTTGCGCTCTTCCTTTCGTGGCATCTCCATCGGCCGTTGGATGAATGAAGGATGGCTGTCTAGCAGTTCGACGATGGAGAAGTTCATTCCCACAACGAGATTCCTGTGTTTCAGATACCCATGCAGTGGCTGGAGCCCGGTGATCTCGCTCGGTAGCACCAGCGGCTCACGTTGTCGTTGGAGATTCTGGGTCTCCGAGTTCCGGCTTTGCCACCATCGCCCGCCCGACCGGCTCTCGGTCAACCGCTCCGTCTCAATTTCACCAATAGCGTCCGAAATCCATCGCGCCGCGTTCGGTTCGCTCGTAGCAAGAAAGATTTTCGTCGCGGGCTGCGAGAGCATGGCCTCGGCTTCGTGGCCGTAGCGCGCCTCTAGCTGGCTGCGTCCTTGGAAGCCAAGGACAACAGGATTATTCGATTTGCGGTTTTCCGTAACCGCTGTGTGCAGTTGTGGGAGCCTTTGTAAGCTCGCCAGTTCATCCAAGACGAACCACACGGGACGAGGACCTGTCTGGCCATGATTCATCAGCCGCAACACCAGCGTGTCCAGCCACAAGCTTATGAGTGGAACGAGCCGTTCCCGCGTCGCCGGCGTGCTGGTAAGGAAGAGCCACCCCTTGCGCTCGTTCGCCCACGCCGCCGCGCTCCAACGCTTCGTTGTATCCGCCTCTTTCGGAAGCAGCTTCAGACTGTCCGCTACCATGTTTAGCGACGCCAGCACACCACTCCGCTGTGCGGGAGCCTGCCGATTGATCATGGCCGCGTACTCCGTGCCTTTCACTCGATAGTCGATCTCCGCTTCGTGGCACATCCACCAAGCCAACTCTTCGGGTGTTGGCCTAAAAGTCAGCAAGTGCGCGAAGATTTTCCTCGGGCCTTCGGTGAAGAAGGCATTCTCGTTGGGCCGATGAGGGAACAACGAAGCGGCCAGCGTGGAAGACTCCGTAACGTGTGTCAGTTCGTCGGAGGGACTCCAGTAGGGCATGCGCTGGTCAATGGGATTCAGGATGATGTCACCCCGTTCGGGCTTGTAGAACTTCGGCGTGTATTCGAGCGCCGGATCGTAGACGATCGCGGTGTCGCCGCGTGCTTCCACTTGCAGAAGGATTTGCCGTATCAGTGTGCTCTTGCCCATCCCTGTATCGCCCATAATAAGGATGTGGCTCGATTCGACGGCACGGGGCAGAACGAGCCGCTGCACCCTGCCGAATGCTTTCTGGAATACGGTTTGTTTTGTCAGCTCAAAGCCAATTCCATCGGAACGATTCCTGCGGTTAAATTTCCGGGCGGTCACAAGTTCTGGTCCCTTGAGCCTTCGTCCTTCTTTGCGCTCGCGAGCTCGCTGGGAATCCTTCGGGATTGCTAACGCGAGAGCCACAAGAAAAACAACGATGCCTCCCATCAGGCCAGGCTTTACGAAGTCCAGAAAGGTTTCGTCTCGATAGATCCACTGGCCCAAGAAGTCATGCAACCTTGCGTTGTCCCACACCACCTTTGTATGACAAGCCGCACGTCGCCGATCTGCACAGCTTCCGGCGTGAGTGCAAGCGCAGTCCCGCCGGCCCCGGTCTTTACTTCGATGACCTCCTCGTCGAGCGCCCAATGGCTTCCTTTCTTGCTCACGGCGTTCACCGTCCAATAGCTGTCGGTCCTTGAGAACTTCACCAGGCTTCGGAGGCCGCTGCGAATGTAGGTCTTCACATAGAAGCGTTCTAAGGGTGACCACACTTCGGCATAGCGGTAGACGCAAATTCCCACCATGCTTACCAGCGCCAATATCGCCGCCGTCCACGTCCACACCGCCCTGCGATTCTGCCACTCCCCCGCGTATGAGTTCCGGCCCCATTGTTGCTTCACGACCTACCTCCGGTTGGTACTTCCGCAAATCGTTCCTGGGCTCTCTCGAATCGCTCTCCATCGGCCCGCTCGATCAACCGGTCCAGTTCCTCGGTTGTGAGCACTGCTCCTTGAGCGAGCTTAAACAGTGCATTCAACAAGATCGTTCGCAGCGCCATCACTTCCGCAAGCAGGGTCTGTTCGGTGGAAATGGGCCTTGCTCCTTCGGTGGTGCTTGCTTGCGCCAACAGCACCTCGCGACACCATTCGCCCAGCGTCAAACCGTCACGCTCGGCTACAGTGATAAGCTTTTCGTATTCGCTCTCCGTCATCTTCGAACCAACGGTTCGATTCCGCAGTTGATCGGCAGACATGACGAGGACCTCCGAGGACGAACTTTGAAGAAAACCATTCGCACAAACCTGGGCGAACAAAATAAAGAAGTTAACGCAGAGCGCCGGAAGTTACTCGCCGACACTCGAAATTCGCTAACTCGCGACGCGAGAGCACGTTAACCAAGAGCGCCGCGCGGCGCTCTGCAGCACCCAACCTGGGGTGGCGTGTCCGTCCAACTCCCGGTGCCGTAGGCACCGCTCTTCGAAAACGCGGCCAGAGGCACCGACGCGGCCCATTGGCTGCGTCACCTCCGCCTGCTGCGACGAAGCTGGAGAGCATCACAGCTCACCGTATTCCAGTGTCAGCGCCTCCCAGGCCATGCGTATTTCGGGAAGCTCCCACGCGCGGCGAAGCAAGGCTTGGACTGACTTCCACTCCTTCTCGGAGAGGCCGAACGTGATGCCATTCTCGTGATGCCATTCTCGTGCGCTCGGAACCAGTAGTCCTTCCCCTTGCCTTCCTCGGACGCTGCCACATAGCCCAGGAAGTGCCCACCCTCCCAACGGCGAGTCGGGCTGTCCGGGGCAAGCGCGACCAGCATGGCGCGGAACTCTGTAATCCTCGGATAGCCGTTGATCGGGTACATCGGGCCGCGTGGACCGGGGAAACTCAAAAGCAAGTAAATGTCGTTGTTCTCTCCCCGATTAAACGAGAGCGTGAAGTCGCCTTCCTTGATGGATGGAATTGGTGGCTGATAGAAGGAATCCTGGCTCGTGGACTTCGCGCGGAGCGACTCTTGCGTGAGGCAGTAGTGGCCGCGCGCAGCCAGCCGCCACAGAACCGGGAAGAAGGGGCGAAGTGCACGGTTCACAGCGTCAGCAGCAGGGAGCTTTTCGTCTTCCAGCAGGATAAGCAGATTGCGTCCCGCCAGAAACGTGTCCCACTTTACTGCCGGATCGCTGAGGCGCTTACGAGTCTCGGCCACTGTCCGGCGAACCGTCTCTGAAGTCGCACGCTCCGAATCGTCTGCTCCTTTCGCCTTCACAGGACGGCACTCGGAGGGGAGGTTGTTCATGTAATACGAGTCCCGCGGGGAAGCGCGTTCCGTCCGCAATTCGTAAACCGCGAGAAAGGCGTCGAGGACGGCGATGAGTGACTCGTTAGAGACTGGATTGGGCGTCCTCTCGGTATAGGCTTCCAACCCCTTCTGCACGAAGTGTGCGAGCAATATCCACTCGGCTCGCGACAAAATATGCTGCGCTTCCCCCTTCCTGCGAATCTCGAGAAGTGTCTCTGTCGGTTTGGCCATCAAGTCTGCGACTTCAAAGCGGTCCTCACGAGCAGATTCGAGGAGCTGCTTTGCGACCTCCGAAGTTGAAACACTGTCGCCTTTTTTCGAGGACATGAGTTGCTTGGCACGCTCCAGACGTGCGTAGAGAGCGTCGCTGATGCGAAGGGACAGAGTTTGCCCCTGCGTGGACTTCTCGGGCTTTTGCGGCTTCTCGGGCAAGCGGGATACCTCCTCGTTCTGTCGGTAGGATGCAACCATTTCCATTAAGGTTGCATCTTGACAGTGTGTTTGCAAACATTGTAGTATTTCGTGGACGGGCAGTCAAGTTGAAAGTAACAACCGGGGGAGCCAAGGAAAAGAGGCAATGAAACACCGCAGTATCCAACTCGGCGCGCGCAAGAACCCAGACTCGCTAAGAGTGCATGGCTTGCGCCTTGCAGTGAATTCGTCGTCGCTAGAATCTGTGAAAAGGACCGAAGAACCGCACGACCAAGCCGAGGCATCATCTCCGCCGCACGGAATGGAAGTCTGTGACCTCCCCTTCAGTCGCACGATGAGCAAAGCGACAGTCGGGCGAGATGGGGAAGCGGGCCAATTGCTGACAGTAGCGGACGTAGCCGCCCTTCTGCGTGTCCCTGTCTCCTGGGTGTATGGACGCACTCGAAGACGGTCTTTAGAACGATTGCCGGGGTATCGACTGGGGAAGTACTGGCGCTTCCGTGAGGATGAACTTCTAGCGTGGATCAAGTGTCAGCGTGGAGGACCCGGTGCTGCTTGACTCGGGAGTTAAACTCCTAACTGACGCAGAACAAGCCAAACGGGTCATCTTTGGAGGAAAGAAGATGGCTCGTAGACGCTTTCAATTAGGATCGCTTTTCCGGCGGGGCAAACACCCTAAGGTTTGGGTTGCTCGCTGGTGGGAGCAAAGTATCAATCCCGACGGTTCCATCGGACGAAAGAGACGCGCAGAGGTGCTTGGCACTGTTGCCGAGCTGACCTCGCGTTCCCAAGCGATGGAAGCCCTCACAAAACGACTCAACCCAATTAACAGTGGCATGCATCGGCCCCAGTCAACTCGCACGTTTTCGAGCTTCGTGCGGGAAGATTGGCTTCCGGTCGTGCTACCAACCGTGAAGTACGCAACACAGAAAAATTACCGCTATTTCTTGGACGTTCACCTACTACCTACGTTCGGAGCGCACCGTCTGTGCGAGATCAAGCGAGAAACAATCCAGTTGTTCTTGGCCGCAAAGTTGGGCAACGGACTGGCTTGGAAAACCGTGAAGGAAATGCGCGGTGTGCTTGGTCGAGTGCTTGGTACAGCCGAACAGTGGGAATACATCAATGACAATCAAGCCCGAAAAACGAAACTCCCCCGTCGTCCTCACCAGCTAGCTCCGAAGCCCGTGCTAGCACCGGAGCAGATTCGGCAACTAGAAGCGGAATTAGCGGAGCCCGCAAGGTCCATCGCTCTATTATTGGTGCTGACAGGGTTGCGAGTTGGCGAACTCCTTGCACTACGGTGGGAAAACGTCGATATGACGGGTCGCACACTTCGTGTAACCGCGACGGTGTACGATGGACACTTCGATACACCGAAGACACAACGCAGCAACCGCGTCATTCCCGTCGGCACTGAGGCCTCACGCGTTCTGCGGGCATTGCGTCATGCGGACGTCAAACCAGAAGACCTTGTATTCTCCACACGGCAACGTCAACCACTCAGCAGGCACAATTTGCTGCGGCGTCAACTTCGCCCGGCGTGCAAAAGGCTGGGATTATACGGAATCACATGGCACTCATTACGTCACGCGCATGCAACATTGCTCGATGCGATGGGAGCGCCTTTGGGAACCGTGCAAGCTCTGCTCGGTCACTCCACATCTGAAATCACACGCGAAGTATATCTCCACGCTATTCCCGAAGATCAACGGCGGGCAGTGGCAGGAGTTGAATCGCTTGTTTTTGGGTTCAATCGGACTCAAAAGGACTCAAGTTTGAGTTCTGCCCAAAACAGTGCTCTCGTAAGTAATTGAAGTAACGGGATTAAAGTGGTCGGGGCGAAAGGATTTGAACCTTCGACCTCCTGGTCCCGAACCAGGCGCGCTAGCCAGGCTGCGCTACGCCCCGAACGATACGCTTAGACCAGCTTTGTCCAAGCGGGAGTTACAGCTTAACACAAGCGACTGCGGCTGGGGAACGGCGACCCGCGTCAGAACGGCATGCCGCAAAAGAGAACCGCTGGGAAGCGAAAGCTCCCCGGCGGCTGTCCGTTGGCGGAGTGGAATTGTTGAACGGCTTAGAACTCGTAGCGCAATGCGAATTCCATTACGCGTGGTTTGGTGGAAAGTCTGGTGTAGTCCATGAATGTCGATCCATAGACATCAAGGGAGTTGTTGAGGCTTTGGGGATCGAAGCGCTTGGAGTTGGTGACGTTGAAGACCTCCCAGCGCAACTGAATGCTGTGGCTTTCTATCCAAGGCATTTTCCAGCGCTTAGACAGCCCCATATCGATGGTGAAGAATCCAGGGCCGCGAAGATTATTGCGTTGGCCGGCTTCGCCGGGGAACGGCTCGCGGAAGGAACTGGCACCGGCCGCGAGATTGGAAAACGCGCTGACGGCGCCGATATTCTTCGGGTCGTAAAATGTACCGGTCTTGATGGGAGCGACCTGGATTCCGTTGCCAGAGAGATCCCAGTCGGTTGGCCATTGGTACCCATTGCCAACACTGAAGGGGAAGCCACTGGTCCAGCGGCCGAGACCAGAGAGTTCCCAGCCGCCGATGAATGCATCCAATGCGCGGTTCACGTTTCGGCCGATGTAGCGGTTGCGGCCAAAGGGGAGATCGGCTACCCAGTTCGCTGTGATTTGGTGGGTAGCATCAAAATCAGATACGCCACGGAATTGGAATGGGCTCCAGGCGTTCTGGACTTGGGCGCCGGTGCCGTTGATGGTACCCACGCGCTCGGCGTCGGAAGATAGATCGATGGATTTAGACAAGGTGTAGCCAAAATCGAACTGCACGCCGTGCGACATTTTGTGTTTCAGGTTTACCTGCATAGCGTTGTAGTTGGCGGTGCCCATCGACTTCCAGACATAGAGTGTTGCGTATTGCGGGTTATAGAAGGTGTATTGTCCTCCCACTGGGAGATAGGAATTACCGGAGGCGCCGGAAAGGCCGTAGTAGTCGAGGACCAGGAGGCCGGTAGTCTCGTTGAGGCTATTGCCGCAGAAGAGGTCATAGATGGCGACCACGGGCACCGTCGTATTATTTTTGCCGCAGGAGCCGGTCGTGAAGGAGTCGTTGGCGGCCAAGGGCTGCATAATATCGGCCCAATACTGGGCGACGTTGGCGGGGACCATGGAGGCGTTGAAGTTATCGGTCGAGACGCCGGTACGATAGACCTTGGCCAGCGCGGTGACGGCAGTGAAATAGTCTACCCCGTTTTTGGGGTCCTTCACGTTCAGAGGCGTAGCCACGTCCAATTGCGTCAGCAGGCGGTGCGCGAGGCGGCCCACGTAGGAGACTTCGAGAGTATAACCGCGGGGCAATTCGCGTCCAATAGAGAAATCGAGAGTATAGGCGTACGGGCTCTTGATCCCTGCGTCGATGCTGTGGGCAATGGCGAAGTTCCCGGACGGATACGTCTGCGGGAAGACCGCCGGCGGAGCCGAAAGAAAGATCTGGTTGTTATTTAGGTCGGTGGTTGGAATCGAATTGATACTCGTAAGCCGAGGTGCGTTATAGGGGGACAGGAAGCCCGCAGGATTGGCTAATTGAGTGGAAAGTCCGAACGAGCCGTGCTGGCTGAAATCGTCGGCGATGCCCTGTCCGAAGCGATCGTAAACCATGCCAAACCCAGCGCGTACGGTGGTCTTACCCGCGCCCACAAGATTTCCGAGCAAACCACTGCCGAAACGTGGGGCCCAAGCGAAGGCCACACGGGGGCCAAAGTCTTTTTTGTCCCAATTGTAGTAACCGGGTTTTCCGTTTGCTGCACCTGCCCAGTCAAAGGCCACCGGCGTATCTTGATTGGACGGTATGCCATTGGCCCCGGCATTGGCGCGGGCCTGAAACCACGTGTCGAGATTGGTGGTCGGAGCGACTTCTAACTTGTTGGTTTCCCAAGGCGGAGAGAACAGCGACCACCTGAGGCCAAGGGTCACGGTGAAGGTCGGCTTGATCTTCCAAGTGTCCTGCGCGTAGAACTCATAACCGTCCATCGCGTACCTGCGTTGGATTGGCGCACCATCGGCGAGCGCACTTCCGTCGCGCTTGAAGTTGTACTGGGCGTCCACCTCGGTGACCATTCCAAGCAATGCCTGGAGTGGGAAATCGTAGGAGTTGGCAAAACTGGAAGCAACAAACGGCGTGCCATTGGCCACGCACGAACTCGGGTTGGAGTTCGCGCAGGTATAGGCGGGGTTGAGCGGGGACTTCTTTTGGGCGTAGCCAGACAGCGTGGTCCAAGAAGCGTTGGCGCTGCCGCCGCTGAAAGATGTCTGGTAGCTGATGCTGGGAGTACGGATAAAAGAGACTTGGGTGCCGAACTGCCAGGTGTGCTTCCCGCGAATCCAGGAGACGTCGTCGGCAAAAGTATGGGCGGGCCGCTGGAAGCTATGCGTGCGCGTGACCGCACCTGTCTGGTCGTTGAGCCCGCGGAAGTAGATCCAATCCTGGTTGGAATTGCCGATGATGCCCACGCTTTCACGCACGAAACCATAGCGGAAGTTGTTGACGAGTGTACTCGTCAACACGCCGCTGTAGTTCGCAATTAGGCCTTTATTAAAGTTGACGATGTTCTCCGAAGGCGCTTGCCCCGGAAGGAAAGGAGTTTGGGCATTGTTTTCGTTCCTCATTGCACCGGTCAGCGAGATGCGGTGCTTGGCGTCCCGACTGACGTTGTAATCCATTCTGGAAATGTATTCGTTCTTGATGTCGGAGATAGGCGCGCTGAAATTGAAGCAGCTGTAGTTGAGGCCGTCTCCGGCATTATTACAATTCGGCACAGGGAAGGTGTTGAGATAGGCGAGGACCGTCTTGCTGGGACCCGCGTGCAGGGGATCCATGTTGGTAAGCTGAGCGGGCGAAACCGCATTGTTGCCAGCCGTTACGGTGTAGGTGGCGCCGCTGACGCCGGTGACCGTTCCTCCCGGGCAGACTGTTGGATCGGCACACGCATATTGCATGACTCCATCTCGCATGGCGAGGGAAGGCACCGCTTCGGTTTGGCTCTGGGCTTCAGCTCGACGCGTCCCTTCGTAGTTCATGAAGAGGTAGAGGCGGTCCTTCTTAATGGGGCCACCCAGCGATCCGCCAAAAATGTTTCGAATGAGCTTGGGCGCTTTGTTGCAACTGGGATCGCTGAGAGGAGTTCCGTTGCTGACACAATTCTGGAGCTGGCTGTTCTTGATGAAGAAATCGTTGGCACTGGTATAGGTATTGCGGTGATATTCGTAGGCCGAACCGTGAATCTCGTTGGTGCCGCTCTTGGTGATCATGGCCACCTGCGCGCCGGAAGAGCTTCCCTGGTCGGCATTGTAGTTCGTTGTGGTGACCCGGAATTCCTGCACGGAATCCAAAGTCACAGGAAGAACAGAAGTGAACGCGTGCCCGCCTTCGTCGTTGACGGCGATACCGTCGACGGTCACGTTGCTTTGGTCGCTGCGGGCGCCATTGACGGCGCCGTTGCGAGTATCCCAAGTCGGAACGTCTGAGCGGTTACCGGTAAAGGCAACACCAGGCTGCAGGCTCAAGAGGTCCGGCACATTGCGGCCTTCAAGCGGCAACTCTTTCACTTGGCTCTCGTTGAAGGCATTTCCGATGGAAGCATCCGTGGCATTCAACGTTTCAGCCTGCGCTGAAACTTCAATGGTCTCGCTGGAAGTTCCTACTTCGAGAACCACGTTCGAGGTGGTCGGTAAATTGACAAGTAGTTGCAGATTTCTCTGCTCGTACTTGCGAAAGCCAGTCATGTCGACAACTAGGGCGTAGGTACCTGGCGGAAGGGCCAGAAATTCGTATTCGCCGGCAGAATTTGTCGTCGCTTCCCGATGCAATCCTTGCTGGGCATTGCTCAGGGTTACTTTGGCGCCCACAATGACGGCGCCAGACTTGTCGCTGACCGATCCGTGCAGCGAGGTTGTGCCGGTTTGCGCCGAGGCAAGGGACGTCACAACAAGAACGACTAAGAACCCGAAAAGAAAATTCAACTTACGTGAAGACCAGTCCATGACTGCTCCTTTTCCTCTTACTTGTCTTATATGGAACACAGCTCGGGGAGACGCGCTCTCGAAGGCGCGAAAGGAATGCGGCACGAGGGCCGCAAACTTTAGCGGGCAAATAGGATTGGGCAACCGCTTACACCCCACTCAGTCAAAAGCTATACACTGTTGGCATAGGCCTTAGGTCGGCGGTCGGGCCTTCAATTTTCCCATAAGCTATTGACAGTGAGGCCGGCCGAAACGGGCCGTCCCGGCTACCAGGGACAAGGTCGAGCCGAACACAGAACGCGGAGGGAACTGCATCAGGCAGCCGGTCACCACGTTGAACCAGACGGGGTTTAGGACGTGCGGCAGATTTAGGCCAGTGGCGACGTTTGGATTGCCGAGTTCGAGTCGAAATCACGCACAGGCCAAATTCTGACGCAGCCGAACGCGTCAGCCGGCTCCGAGATGGAGGAGACGGGCTTCGGTGATCGCGGGGATTTGCCTTATCGGCTCGAGGATCGACGGCGACACGCTGCCGTCCAGGCGGACCAGGGCTACAGCCTCGGCCCCAACAGCGGCTTGCCTGCGGCCGAGAGCAAAAGTGGCAATGTTGACTCCCAGCTTGCCCAACGTTGAGCCTACTTGGCCGATCACGCCGGGTTCATCGCGATTGCGCAGGTACAGAATTGTGCCTTCCAGCTGCGATTCCACGGGTATCCCGTTTATTTGCAATACGCGCGGGGAGCCGTCGTGCAAAACGGTGCCTTCGACAGTGAACTCGGCTGCGGAGTCGGAGGCGGCCTTATCCGGCAGCGCCGAGACTTCCAGCGTGTTGGGAAAGCCATGCTCGCGACGCCGAGTCTCTTCTTCCACGGCAAGCCGGCGGGCGGCGGCGACTTGCGGGGCGTTGACCACGTTTACTTTCTCGTCCAGCACCGCGTTCAGCAGGCCCGTAAGCACAGCACTGCGAAGGAGATGCGTGCCAACCTCAGCGACTTCCCCAGCGTAGCGAATGCGAATGCGCGCCGGGCGCGACGGTGCGGCTTGCGCTACGAAGGAGCCAAGGCGTTCCGCCAAGGCCACATAGGGCCGCCCGCGGCGGTACTGGTCGGCGGAGAGAGCGGGGAGGTTCACCGCGTTGCGAATTATGCCTTCCGCGAGATAATCACGAACTTGCACGGCAACCTGCGTCCCGACTTCTTCCTGCGCCTCGGTAGTGGACCCGGCGACATGAGGGGTGGCGATCACGTTGGGCAGACCTGTTAGAGGCGAATTCTTGGGTGGCTCTTCGGCGAAGACGTCGAGGGCGGCACCGGCGAGCTTGCCGCTTTTCAGGGCTTCGGCCAGGGCGGCTTCGTCGATCAGTTCGCCGCGAGCAGCGTTGACCAAGCGCGCACCCGTTTTCATTTGCGCCAAAGTCTTCGCATTGATCAGATTTTGCGTGGCCGGGCTTAGCGCGGTGTGCAGAGAAACGAAATCGCTTTCGGCGAGCAATCTCTCGAGCGGAACCAGCTCGACTTGCACTTCGCGCGCGGCGGCTTCGCTGATGTAGGGGTCATAGCCAAGAACGCGCATGTCGAACGCTTCAGCGCGCACGGCGACTTCGCTTCCTATACGTCCCAGCCCGATGAGGCCCAGCGTCTTGCCGCGAACTTCGGTCCCTGCGGCGCTGGATTTCTCCCAGCGGCCTTCGTGGATGGCTTTATCGAGGCGCGGCACCTGTTTGGCCAGCGCGAGGAGCAGCGCGAAGGTGTGCTCTGCGACGCTAACGGCGTTTCCGCCGGGGGTGCTCATGACCAGGACGCCGCGTCGCGTGGCTTCTTCGAGGTCGATATTGTCGACGCCGACTCCGGCGCGGCCAACCACGCGCAGGTGCCGGGCTTTTTCCAGTAGGTCGGGAGTCACCTTAGTTGCGCTGCGCACGATGAGCGCGTCCGCGTCAGCGATCTCTGTATTGAGCGTGTCCTTTGTGGTCAGGACGATGTTCCAGCCGGCGCTGCGCAGGAGCTCCACGCCGCGTTCACTGATTTTGTCTGCAACGATGACTTTCATCGGGCCTCATGTGATCTGCTTGGTGCCGCACCGCTAAGAGCGCCTAAGCCGCTGCGAGCAAGAGAATAACGGTAGCGGCGCGACTGCACGGTGTCAAATCGTACGTTTGATCTGGTGCAGGCGCGTTCGCCGCGCCTCTGCAGAGAGCAGACCAAAAATGCTACTTAGATGAGTGCTCGATGGGCGTGGCCCAGTGCGAGAGGTGATTCAGGGATTTGGTGTCGGTGGGGTCGAGGTGCAGGGGAGTGATAGAAACGGCGCCGGAAAAAATCGCGGCGTAATCGGTGTCCGGGGCGACGTCTTTGTCGATGCGTTGCTCGAAAAGCCAGTAGTAGGTGCGGCCGCGGGGATCTTTTCCTTCGCTGAGTTGGTTGCGTGTGATTTTCTTGGATTGGCGAGTAAATTTCACTCCGCCGGTCCAGGGCTCGGGCACGTTCACGTTCAGCAAAACCTGATCCGGCAATCCTTCTTTCAGAACTAGCTCCGCAGTGGAACGAGCGATGCGCGCTGCCGCGTCGAATTTCACACCGGCACCCTTCGAGCATAAGGACATTGCAAACGCGGGAATATGATGCAGTGCGGCCTCGCGCGCGGCGCCGACGGTACCGGAGTAGTAGACGTTCTCGCCGAGATTCGCGCCGAAATTAATTCCGGAAATCACCAGGTCGGGCGGCTCGGGCAAAAGCCGGTGCAGCGCGACGATCACGGCGTCTGCGGGCGTGCCTTCCACAGCCCATTGTCGCTCACCAACGTTATTGCAAATAATCGGCTGGCGCAGGGTCAGCGATTGCGCCGCTCCGCTCTGCTCGCGATGCGGCGCCACGATGCTGATCGTCGCAAATCCTTCGAGACCTGCAGCCAGCGCCTTCAGCCCTGCGGCATGAATCCCGTCGTCATTGGTCAATAAAATGTGCGGCATTCGTAAAACGCAGTCTCAACATCGAGTGCGCGTGCTCCATCGAAAACTGAATTCATCAGCGCGAGGGAGGAAAGAAGTGGTCGGGACGACTGGATTTGAACCAGCGACCTCACGCACCCCAAGCGTGCGCGCTACCAGGCTGCGCTACGTCCCGACCGCGGCGACTCGGGTAGAGCCGCACTCGAATTTGGCCCGGTGAGGGCCGCATTCGACAGCAACGAGCGTATCACCGGCGTTCGAGAAGCGTCAAGAAAGCGCGCAGCGTGTCGCGCAGATCGAGCAGCATTTTGCGGCTCAAAAGCTCTCCGGCGTTTTCATTGTGTGACCCCGAAGAAATCGTCTCGGAAGCAGCGGCGCCATTTTCGCGAAGATGGCGGCGGGCGCCGGCGATTGTAAAGCCTTCGTCATAGAGCAGGCGCTTGATTTTGAAGACCAAGTCGACGTCTTCCTGCCGATACATGCGGTGGCCGTTTGGGCTCTTTACCGGCTCGAGGATGGGAAATTCGCTTTCCCAGTAGCGCAGCACGAAGGGTTTCAGTTCGGTGAGGCGGCTGACTTCGCCGATGCGATAAAGCTTCTGCTCGGTGGCGGTTTGCGTTGCGGTGCCGTTGTGCTCCATGCGTGGTCCGGCTTGCTGGTCACAATCCTACCAGTTTGCCGCGCGTCGCAGTAGAGGGCGTTTCATGATTCGCAGCAGCTCAATCTTCATGCTTTTCTCGCTTGTTTCGCTCGCCGCGTTTCCGGAGGCGCTGCACAAAGCGCACGGGCGTTCCGGCGAAGTCGAACTTGGCGCGCAGTTGGTTTTCCAGGAAGCGCTCGAAGCTGAAGTGCAGAGGCGTCTTTTGGTTGGTGAACAAAAGAAACGTGGGCGGCGACGCTTTGGCTTGGGTGATGTAGTAGATGCGCACGGGACGCGCCTTCGGCGTGCTGCCGCGCTGCAGATCGACGTCTTCCTTGAGCCACCGATTCAAGTCCGGCGTGGAGATGCGGCGCTTGCGGGCGATGGCAACCTGATCGATCAGAGAGTAAAGCTTTTGCGTGCGCTCGCCGGTCTTGGCGGAAAGAAAGATGATAGGCGCGTAACTCAGGAATTTCAGTTTTCCGCGGACCATTTTTTCGTAGTCGAACAGCAGCTTGCCTTTATCCAGGTCATCGAAGTTGTGTTTTTCGTCCGCGCCGCGCCTTGCTCTACCCTTGGTGGTAGCGGCATCGCGCGCGGCGGCTTGGCGCGCGGCCTCGGCGGCCAAGTCCCATTTGTTCATTACGATGACGACGGAGCGGCCGGATTCCTCCGCGTAGCTGGCGATTTGCGCGTCGCCCTGCGTAACCCCTTGCTCGCTGTCGACCACCAGCAGCGCGACGTCCGCGCGCTCGAGCCCTCGACGCGCCATCACCACGCTGAGTTTCTCCGCGACTAAATTCGTTTTGCCCTTGCGGCGAATGCCGGCAGTGTCGACAAACCGATACAAGCGGCCGTCGCGAGTTATTTCGGTGTCCACGGTATCCATCGTTGTACCCGGCACGGGAGAGACGATCGAGCGCTCTTCACCGACCAAGCGATTGAGCAGAGTGGATTTCCCGACATTGGGCCTGCCGATAATGGCAATTTCTACCGGACCGGCGTCTTCATTCGCGGGCGAAAGGGGGGCGTCTTCCGGCACGAGATTAGAGGAGCTGGATACCTGCGCAATGGCGGCGTCGAGAAGATCATCTACTCCGGTGCCGTGTTCGGCGGTGATGGGGAAAACGGGCACGCCGAGACGGTGGAAAGTAGCAGCATTTGACTCTTGCAGAGGCGAATCGACTTTGTTCACCGCGACAAAAAAAGGTTTTCCGGTGCTGCGCAGAAGGCGAGCCAATTCTTCGTCCAGCGGAGTGATCCCGGCTTGGCTATCGACAACGAGCAAAAGCAGCGCGGCCTTGTCGATGGCCACATGGGCTTGCCGCAAAATCTCTTGCGGGATGAGCGCCTTATCGTCGGGGACGATGCCGCCGGTGTCGACAATCTCAAACGAGTGGCCGCGCCAGTCCGCTTTACCATAGATGCGATCGCGGGTGATGCCCGGCTCGTTGGTCACAATGGAGCGGCGCGTGCCGGTGAGGCGATTGAAAAGTGTGGACTTGCCGACATTTGGGCGGCCCACAATCACTAGGGATGCTGGAGTCTTGGTCATGGATGCGAGCAGTGGTCGATGGCACGAAACCGCAGCGACGATGCAATCCTCGACTGTATCGCATTTGCCGCAAAGCCGACAGTTCATCATAGGTTGACTGGGTCACGGAGGCTGTGCAATTCGCGACTCGCAGATAGGGAAAACACGATTGACCGCGAGGCAATGCAGGGCCAACTGCAAACGAGAGGGGCAAAGCACAACAGGGCCATGGAATCGACAGCTTCTTTATCCGGAGATGTAAGCATCTACGACACGTCGGGATAACTTCTTCGGCTTAGGGCTCCTGCGCCGTGGTACTGCTGACTGAATGAAATTAATCGCAGAACCAGAGATCGGCACGCAGGAATCTCAAGAGACGGGCGGGTTACGGAGATTACGTTCCCTTTTCCCAATCGTCGCGCATGCGCCTCTGGCGCAAGTCGCCGGGATGGTCGGTGTCTGCTCGTTTCTGGCGCTTCTGTTCCTGCGAAAATTCTATCTTTCCGATCCGGACATTTGGTGGCACATGGCGACGGGCCGGTGGATCCTGCAGCACCATGCAGTGCCAATGACAGATCCATTTTCATCCTATGGCCTGGGCAAACCATGGATTGCTTACAGCTGGCTGTTCGACATCACGATGCAGTTTTTCTATCGCCCGTTCGGCTATGTCGCGTTTGTCTATTTTGAAGTATTGGTTCGCGTGGCGCTGGCAGTGGCGCTATTTCATCTGGTGCGGTCATTGCTTCCGCGCTTTTGGCGGGCGGTGGCAATTACCGGCGTCGCCTTGTATGCGATGAGCTGGGTCATAGGTCCCCGGCCGGGAATGCTGACCATCCTGTTCGGCATCATTGAGTTGGATATTCTGCTGGCGGTGCGCCGAACGGGCGCGGCGAAGAAACTCTGGCTGTTGCCGCCAATGTTTGCCATCTGGGCAAATTGGCACATTCAATTTGTGTACGGATTGCTGCTGCTGGCCGTGTTTGCATGCGAGCCTTTGCTCACCCGGCTATGGAAAAACAAAACCGGGAAAGAAAACTTGCTGCCACTGAAACAGGTCTGGCTCGTGCTCTGTGCAAGCTTCGTGGCTACCCTGCTAAACCCGTATGGGGCGCGGGTTTACTCGACGGTCTTTCAATACATGCATCAGCCCAAGGTGTTTGGCCAAATCGTCGAACTGCGAGCGATGACTTTTCGGGAGCCCTCGAACTACGTCGTGCTGTTTCTGATGCTATCCGCCGCGATGGCTATTGGCTGGCGGCGCGACAGTCGTTTGCTTTGGCCGGTTCTTCTGTCGATCGCCGCAGTCTTGGCGTTCCGGTCCGTGAAAGAGACTTGGTTTCTCGCCGTGATTTCGGCGTGCGCCTTGGCCGACGGCTGGGAACTGAAACGTTCCGATGATCTTCCTCCGCTCGCCCCGCGTAACCGGCTGCTGGCGGCAGTAATCGTGGGTTATCGGTACTACGGCGTCTCCAATGATTTTCTGGAGATGCAGGTAACTGGAGGCTTCCCTGAAACTGCCGCGCGGTACATAGAGAAACATCATCTAGCAGGTCCTCTTCACAACGATTTCAATTGGGGTGGATTCTTGATCTGGCGACTGCCGGAGTTGACGGTCGCAATCGATGGCCGGACGAACGTGCATGGCGACGAGCGCGTCGGGCACTTTGGGGCGATGTGGACGGGCAAGCCGGAATGGGCCTCTGACCCGGAGTTGTTGCGCGCCAATGTGGTTGTGGCGAAGAAGGACACTGCGCTTGCGTCGCTATTGCGGCTAGATGGGCGGTTCAAGATTGCGTACGAGGATGTCCAGGCGGTGGTGTTTCAACGGCGATAAGAAAAGCCACAGCGATGAGGTTCCTCTTACGCACCTCGAGAAGGAACCGGAAGGAAGTCCCGCTGGCGGGAACTAGGCTTTCAATTTGACCTTAGGCTTAGTGGCGGGAATGGGCTTCTTGGTGGCCCGTTTGCTGGTGTACAAAGCTTGATCGGCCCGCGCTAGCATTTCTTCCGGCCGGTCTCCCATCTCGTAGTCTTTCCATCCAGCGGAGAAAGTGACGGGGATCTTCTGACCTTGCCAATCGAGCTCGAAGGAACCGAGGCGTTGCAGCACAAGTTTGAGCTGCGCCAGGGTGCACTCCGGAAGCACGACGAGAAATTCGTCGCCCCCTAAGCGGACAGCCAAGTCTGATCCGCGAATGACCTTGTTCAAACGAGAAGCAAATTCCTGCAGGACCTGATCGCCGGCAGGATGGCCGTATGTGTCGTTGATCTCCTTGAAGTTGTTCAAATCAAGGGTCAGCACCGTTAGAGGATGGCCGCGACGCTCGGAGCGAGCGACCTCAGCGGCAAGACGCTGCTCGGCAAAACGCCGGTTGTAGAGACCTGTCAGAGGATCAATCATCGCCAGGTTGCGGAGGATAAAGGAATGGTCCTGTTTATCGAGGAGCTGTCGACGCAGACGCTTAATCAAGATTTCTTGGTAAATCGTATAAATGTTGAAAACCACGATCAGCGTAATCAGGCCAAACACGGCTTCCGTCAGCTTGATGTTAAAGAATGTTTCCGCGCCGCTCAGGAGCGCCGGGAGCGTAAGGGAGAATACGGCAAAGGTAAGAAGGAGCATGACGAAGATGGAGTAGCCGCGCACCCACCAGTCGCGTTTTTCAAGGCGGCGGCGTTCCTCGGCGAGTTCTTTGGCCGCGGCCTCCGCGGAAGGCAGAGGGTGAAGGTGGGTTGTATCGTTCATTAGTCAGCTGGGTGGAAATGGCCAAACTCAATCAATCCAACTTAGAGCGGGGACGTCTGGGGGTCAAGCCGCATTCCGGGCGGCCGGCCACGCTAGTTACTGGCCTCTCGGAAACGAACTGCTCGTCGAGTCCTGGGCAAGGAGCAATAAGGCCTTTCTTTATAGTAGTTTAGAATTTCGGCCAGTTGTACGGAAGTCCCGGTTGGACAGTACCCTTGGACCATTGGTCCCCGCACCGTATAGCTCCAAAATGGCGGAGTTGAGAAAGGCGAGAAATGCTCTCACTCTGCATTCTCTTATTCTCAGGGTTCGCACTAATACGGTTCGCCGTATCGCAATGGCGCGCCATTTGGATAAGCTCCGCGAACCAGCCGGTGTCTGATTCATTGCAGCTGACAGCCGGAATTGACGCCGCCGCCATCGGCGCCGGGGATTTTGGCCGGCTGATGAATCTGTGCGACCAATTGTCGCCCGAGTTGAAAAAGAGCAGCCCCTGGCTCAGCGAAGTATCAATCTACTATCGCGCGATAGCGATGCTTGAGCAGTTCAGCAGGGTTAAGGTTCCGAGCATCTCGACTTGGGCCTCTCGCGAGATGCAGACCTGCGCTCGCTATGTCGCGGTCGTCCTGGATCAGAACCTGGCCATGAGTCTCGATCGGCGACTGGCTGCCCGAGCGAATTAACCCCGAATAGTCCTGTAATCTCCGTCATACGCACACCCGGATTTCCTTGATCCTTGAGGCGCTGAGCCAATTTCGGCGCCTTGGACATAGGGACGCTTCGCACTCAGGGCAAAGTCGCTCACGCGAGTGGTGACCGCTTTTCTGGTAGAGTGCTGGACCAGTACGCCGCAGGTGGCGTGGTGTTGGCAGCGGTGGGACGCCCCTACACGCTCCAGTGAGCGGTAACTCTAGGGAAGCCTGCGGCATAGCAATGTGTAATTTTTGCGGGGTTTCCTGCGTACTAGTCTATGGATGCGCCGAGACCAGAGCGGATGAGCGCGCCGGGAAAGACCGAGCCTAAAGAGGCGATTGCTCGGGCACGGACAGGGGACGCCGATGCCTGGGGGGTGCTGTACCGGGAGTACGCATCCGCCATTTTCCGCTTTTGCCGACGGGCGCTGCCGACCCGGGAAGACGCTGAAGACGCCACAATGGATATTTTTGCGAAGTTGATGCGCGACAACAAGTTGCTCCAATACGACCAGAGCCGTTCGTTTACGGCATGGCTCTACAAAGTGGCAGCCAACCATTGCTGGGACGTGCTGCGGCGTCGCAAGACGCGCCAGGATAAAGAGACCGAGGATCTGGAGAACGTCCCCCTGGAGCACCCGGATCCGAATCAATTAGACAAGCTGATCGAGCAGAGGACCAGCGAAGAGGTGCGGCGCGCGCTGGACAAACTGGGAGCGCGTGCGCGCATGGCGCTGGTCATGCGCTACTACTCGGAAATGAGCTACGACGAGATTGCCGATGCGTTGGGAGTGCGGCGCGCCTTTGTGGGCGTCGTGCTGCTGCGCGCGCGGCACGAACTGCGCCAAGCGCTGGGACAGGGCGGCGCGCTGGCCGCGGGAGGGACCTCGTGAAGGAAGCCGATAATTTAGGTGACGCAGCGATGCAGCACCTCGACGAAATGACCTGTTTGTTGTATATCGAGCGGCAACTGGACCGCGCGCGGGCGCAGGAGGTTTCCGCCCATACGCAGGAGTGCAGCGCGTGCCGCACGTTGCTGCGCGCCCTGGAGCGCGAATCGCGGTTGTTGACGCGCGCGATGATCGAGGAAGAAGAGGCCCTGCCCGCCAGGCTGGCGCAGTTTCAGGAGCGGGCGCGCCGGTCGCTGCAATGGATTTGGACCGTAGCGCTTGGACTAGCCGCAACGGGAGTGTACGCGCTATATACCCAGTACATTGAGCCCTGGCAGACGCAGTTGGAGCAGGCAGGATTTGGCGGCTCGAACCTTTTGAGTTTGCTCATTTTTCAAGGCGCCTTCTGGAAAGGATGGCAACCGATGATCACTTTGTTGGAGGTGCTGGCGCTGGCGACGCTCGGGGGATTCGCCGTGGCGTTCCTCCGGAAGCGGGTGCGCCGGGGTTCTGCGCTGGCGCTGGTGCTGGCCGGATTCTGCGCGGCATTGGTGATGCAGCCGACGTCGGCGTTGGCGTCGGAGACCCGCAAAGGCGAATCCGTTAGCGTCAGCCGCGACGAAATGATCAAGGGCGATATTTTCCTGTTCGGCGACCGCGTGCGCGTCGATGGCACCGTGGACGGCGACGTATTTCTCTTCGGAAACGATGCCATTGTGAATGGGCATGTGAAGGGCGATGTTTTCGCTTTCGCGAAATTTCTGCAGGTCAATGGAGACGTGGATGGAAATATCCGCGCGTTCACGAACACCATGACCATCCGCGGAGCCGTAGCCAGGAACGTTTTGACCTTCGTTGACATCATGAACCTGGAGTCCACCGCCAAAGTGGGCGGGAGCTTGACCATCTTCGTAGAGAACCTGACTCTCGAAGGAACCCTCGGGCGTGACGTACTGATGTTCGGAAAGCATTTCACGCTGTCCGGAAAAGTTGGCGGCGGTATCCGCATGAAGGGAGACGAGTTAACAATTAACTCGAACGCGGAAGTCGATGGGCCGATTCGCTTTGAGGGAAACAAGGAAGCCGAGGTGGCCACAGGCGCCAAGCTGGCATCCCCCGTGGAATTTCATAAGCTGGAACACAAGCCACGGTACATGCAAGGGCACTATTATGTCTGGCGTGTGATCTGGACCGCCGCGTTCGTTCTCTTTGGAGTTGTGCTGTTTCTCCTGATGCCGAAATTTGCGGAAGAAACTATAGCCGCGGCGGAGCACTATGGAGCCTCAACAGGATTGGGCGTTTTGATCTTCTTCGGAGTACCCATAGCGGCGATTATCGCCTGCGTCACAGTCGTCGGTATACCGCTGGGAATCCTCGCTTTCGGATTTTGGTTCTTGATGCTTTGCTCTGCTGAGATCGTGGTAGGCACAATTGTGGGCATTTGGATTCTTGGCAAAGCCCGGGATACATCAGGCCTGATTGGCAGAATGGCGCTTGGTTTTGTGCTCGTGCGGCTCATCTACACCGCGCTGGAACAGGTGCACGTGATTGGCTTGCTGGCTGGTTTGGCCATATGGATGTGGGGCATGGGGGCTATTTCTCTGGCCCTGTATCGGAGATTGCAGCCGACGATTGCCGGGGGCGTGGCGTCAGAACCTTACACGCCGCCGCTGCCGCCAAATACCACGGTGGGCGGCATGCAGCCCGCGTAAGAAAAAGCCTAACATTTAGAACACAGCGGCAGCACAGAGAAGAGAATGACGAAAAGGAACGGGCCAGCCCGATTTAACTCGGGCCGGCCCGTTTTGCCTTTGCGGAGGCGGTGAAATCGGTTAAGGGACGCGGACCTTGGCCGCGCTGAAGGGCGTGGGCGTCACGGTGATTCCGATGGGTGGTCCGAAGTAAAGGGCTGTGATTGAGACCGTCTGGCCGGCCGTTAGGGTGCTCGAACTGCTAATCCCGTCAAAATTCGTGCTGGGCAATCCCGTGGATAATTGCACTGTGATGGGTGTGGTGAGGCCGAAAAATGGAGGGAACGATTGCATGGAAAAAGTATTTGGGGGAGCCACGCTCAATACAGTTCCTGTCACGCGGGTGAAACGGAGATAAAGAAGATCCGCGCTGGCTGTTGCCAAGGTCGTACCCGAGTGGGCGGTGAACGCGGTGACGTGCGCCGCAACAGTTTGTCCAGGTGCGAGAACAGAAGTGTCTGCGGCGCCGCTAAAGGCATTCACCGGAACGACCAACCCTTTACTGTCGACAATGAAGGGTTTTTGAGGAGTCCCCACGAGCGTGAGGTTTACTGGCGAAGCCAAAGGCACGCTGCTCCCGATCAGGCTGTTTGTCGTCGAGAGCACAAGATCATTGGTAACAAATTGGAACTGCCTGGTGGTAGAGGGTGTCGAGGTAATGATGCCTTCGATCCAATCGCCTGTGGTGGTTGATAGCGGATCGTATTCGAGCAAGGTAAAGGTGCCGTCGGAATTGAGGGCCATGTCCAGGCTGGCGACCTGCCCCTGCACAACGCAGGAAGCAAACGTGAGACTTAGGTTGAAAGCTGTGCAGTTGGGTGAAAAGACGGTGGAGGAGATCGCGACGGCAGTGAGCGAGCCGCGCGTGGCGGTGCGCACCGTGACGGACTGAGTGGTGGTGTTGATAGTCGTCACGACTCCGGTGACATCTTCCACAAAATCGAGTTGTCCTGCCGCAACGCTGCTGCTTGCCGGCGGGAGAACATTGGCGCTCAGCACGTTGGCGGCAGCGAGATTTACCGCCGTGACTACCTGAGGTTGAGAGGTGCTTACAGTCAGCGCGTTGCCCAAGTTGAAATTGATCGCCAGTCCCGTTTTTTGATTGCTAGCTAACGTCAGCGGGAACGGCGCGGAGCTGATTTTCGGCGCCGCGGCTGCCCCTCCGGAGATCGTGGCGACGCTGCCGGTTACGCAACCAATATTGCCAGTAGTTTGCGTACAGTAGGTCACCACCGGATTTGAGATGCTAAGGGTGATGCTGGTGTAGGACGCCGCGGGCACCGTCGCCGAAGCGCCAAGAAAGACGGAGTCGCTCTGCAGCTTGGTGAGGTCGACGCTAAGGTTGGTGGCGTTCAGCGGGATGTTAACGGTTGATCCGGTAGAAGAGGTGAGCGTGATGGTATTTACATCCACAACGAAAGAAAGAAGATTGGTGTTAGGCGGTGGCGTAAGCGGAACCGCCGTCATTGTCACGCTGAACGTCGCGGTGCCTCCGGGCGGGGGCGTGTTCTTTGGCGCACCACTGCAGGACATCAGATGAACGGCGAATAGCAAGATTAGCGCAGCAAAAACTTTTCGGAAGTTCACGCAGCCCCCACGGCAGAGTTTTGTGCCGAGCGCCTAAGGCGGGCAAAGGCACCCAACGTCCCGCATGCGATTTTATCGCTAGCCTGCGAAGTTATGGGGCAAAAGGAATGTAAATTGTTCAACCGCTAAATACGAGAGCAGGTAACCTGAGTGCACAAAGTGCTGGTTCACGCTCGTGTCATGGCTGTGTCACTCCGTGTGCTATCGTTGGCGAGACAAGGCTGTGCGCTCGGACGGTCAGAGGGTATCGATTCTTGGCAAAACGTGAAGCAACAGCAGTAGGCCGGCAGGCGTCTGCGACGGAGACAGAAAGGAGTCGCGCCGCAGAGCGACGCTATGCTCCGATGGATGAAGAGCATCCGCGCGGGGAGAAAAGTGAAGTGCCCGCCGAAAAGTCTGCGGCAGATAAGAAAAATCAGCCAAACATGGGCGAAGTGTTTGGGCCGGGCGGTCTGCTCGAGCGCTGTATGATCAGCGGCTACGAGCACCGCCGCGCGCAGCTAATGATGGCAGAGTTGGTGCAGGACGCCTTTGAATCCCGCCATCACGTGGTGGTAGAGGCCGGGACGGGCACCGGAAAGACGCTGGCGTACCTGCTGCCTGCGATTTGCAGCGGGCGCCGAGTCGTGATCTCCACGGCTACGAAGTCCTTGCAAGAGCAGCTCTATCAAAAGGACATTCCGTTTTTGCAGAAGCACTTCGCCCCGGAACTCAAAGTCGCGGTGATGAAAGGACGCGCGAATTTTTTGTGCCGTGCGAAGCTGCATCAGATCGCCGACCAGCCGATCCTCAAGGGTATGGAAGAGATGGACGCGTTGAGCCAGATTCAGGATTGGTCCAAGCTGACCGAAACCGGAGACCGCGCCGAGCTCACTTTTCTGCCTGACGATTCGGAATTGTGGACGCGAATCGATGCGCGGCGCGATACCTGCACGGGGCAGAAATGCCCGGAATTCAAGCAATGCTTCATCACCGCCATGCAGCAGCGCGCCAAAGAAGCGGACCTGATCATCGTAAATCATCATTTGTTTTTCGCGGACCTCGCCTTAAAGCAAGACGACTTCGGCAGCATCCTCCCGGAATATTCGGCCGTGGTTTTTGATGAAGCGCATGAGATGGAGGACGTAGCCAGCGATTACTTTGGCCGGCAGATTTCGAACTACCGCTTCGAGGAACTGGCCCGCGACGCGGACCTCTCCATGCGGTTGTTGCACCTCGGGACGCCCTCGCTGCTGCGGCGAACGCAGCGGATTCGCGAGCGGAGCCGCGCGTTCTTTGACGCTTTTCCCGCGCGCGACGGCCGTTATCCCTTCGAAAGAAACGAGCGCGAGGCGTTCCTGGAGCAGCATCGCGAAACCTACGACGCTTTGACGAGTGCGTTGAAGGGACTGGAAACCGAATTTGCGGCCATGGCGCAGAAGCCGGAAGAGTTGCTGCGCATCTCGCGGAGGAGTTTCGAGATCCGCCAAGAACTGGCATTTCTTTTTGAATCGCATGAACGCAATTTCGTTTACTGGTACGAGCGCCGAAACAAGGGTGTTTTTCTGGCCGCCACGCCGATTGACGTCAGCCAAGTTCTTCGCGCTCGGTTGTTCGAACAGTTTGATTCTATTGTCCTGACATCTGCCACGCTTACGGTCGCTGGGCGCTTCGAATACATCCGCCACCGGCTGGGGCTCGATCACGCTAAAGAAGGAGCGCTGCCACCGGAGTTTGATTGGGGAAAGCAGGCGCTACTGTATATGCCTCGCGCCATTCCGGACGTGCGCAATCCGGCTTTTTCGCAGGTAGCGGCGGATGAAATTGTGAAATTGCTGGAGCTCAGCCAAGGGCGCGCGTTTTGCCTATTCACCAGTTATTCGCAGATGAACGATCTGTTCGAGCGTGTTCGCAGCCGCGTTTCGTTTCCTTTGTTGCTGCAGGGCACTGCGCCGCGATCGGCGCTGCTCGAACGATTCAAGAACACGCAGGGTGCGGTGTTGTTTGCTACCTCCAGTTTCTGGCAAGGCGTCGATGTGCCAGGGGATCAACTTTCTTGTGTCATTGTGGATCGTCTGCCCTTCGCGGTCCCGAGCGACCCGATTGTTGCCGCGCGAGTGAAGGCTTTGCAGGAGGATGGGCGCAACGCGTTTTCGGAGTTCCAAGTTCCGCAGGCAGTGCTCGCACTGAAGCAAGGGTTTGGGCGGCTGGTTCGGACGAAAACCGATCGCGGCGTGCTCGCGCTGCTGGATAGCCGGATTCAACGGATGGCCTATGGTAAAATTTTCCTGGAGTCTCTCCCGGCATACTCGACGACGCAGGAATTGAGGGACGTCGCGAGGTTTCTGGAAGGGCAATAAGAGCATAGGTCCAGCGACGGGCCCGAAGAAGAACAAACTATGTTTCAAGTTAGCGTCGAAGAGAGTTTTTCGGCCGGGCACGCCCTTCGCGGATATCGCGGCAAATGCGAGAACGTGCATGGGCATAATTATCGCGTGCGCGTGACCGTCGAAGGCCCGCAGCTTGATGCAATCGGCTTGCTCTGCGACTTTACGGAATTGAAAAGAGTGATTCGCGAGATCATCGGCGGCCTCGACCACCAATTCATCAACGACTTGGAGCCATTTCGCACCGTGAATCCTTCGGCCGAAAATCTTGCGAAATATTTCTACGACGAGGTCACCGGGCACGTGAAGGAATTGCCCGCCGGCGCGCGGGTCACCGACATTGTGGTGTGGGAGACGGACACGGCCAGCGCGCAATATCGTCCCGGGAAATAGGAGAGGTACGGAGGACGGAGCTGTGAATCGGTCGATTTACATCATCATGGTTCCAGTGCTGCTCGTAGCCCTGGGTTATGTCTTGATGTTCCGGCACATTGGCGTTGCTCCAGGGTATCCGCGGCTAATGACTGCCATGGTTGCCTTCTTCGGCGTAATTTGGTTGCTCAGCCGCAAGACCGCGCGCAAGACGGGCTCAAGCCAGCAATAGGCGGACAGCCGCTAAATATTCATGTTTATCACCGAAATCTTCAAATCGATTCAAGGCGAAGGCACTCGTGCCGGGCTCCCATGTATCTTTGTCCGCCTGACGGGATGCAATCTAAGGTGCACGTGGTGCGATACCGCCTATGCTTTTCACGGCGGCAAGAAGATGAGCGTTGACGAGGTGCTCTCTTGCAAGAGGAAATCTACCCGCTGGCGGAAAAACTCCTGGCCGAGCGCTATACCGTGCTGATCGAAACCAGCGGCGAGCGGTTTGTGGGTCGGCTACCGCAAGAGGTCATTAAAATTGTGGACGTGAAGTGTCCGGACTCCGGAGAAGCGGATACCTTCGATATGAAGAATCTCGACGCCCTGAGCGCAAAGGACGAGGTGAAGTTCGTCCTCTCAACGCGGCGCGATTATGAGTTTGCGCGCGACTTCACTCTGCAGCATCAACTCCCCGAGAGAGTACGCGCGGTGCTTTTTTCGCCGG
>WNFR01003132.1_pt1 | contig 34184 bp, 30 predicted proteins | sample 5400221 | NCBI WGS metagenome assembly WNFR01 (sample SAMN13153357, study PRJNA577476) | soil metagenome | isolation source: 40 cm soil under Madrone tree | place: USA:California | collected 2016-06-14
CCGCAAAAGTGCGCGCCCAACGTTTCCAAACCCGACGATGGCGAGATTGTAGAGAGGAATGTCAGCCTCTTTTTAGAAGAAAATTTACCTGACCGCTGTGTCCAATTTTTCTGCGATGGAGTGAATATGCGCGGCTTCCGTTTCGAGAACGCGCGCCGTCACCACAATTCCCTCCTCGGCATCCTTCCACTGTTTTTGTTCGATCGCTTCGCGCACCACGGGAAGTGTTTTCGCTTCGTAACCCGTGTACTGCCCGGGCGCATCCACAAAATGTTTGAACCACGGGCGGCCCGGCAGTCCCTGCTCCAGTGTGAGCTGATGTTCGCTCTCCATCAGGCCCTGATTTACTTCCGCCATGGAAGCCCTGGCGATCGCGGCTCCGCCATTGGCCGTAGCGCGATCAAGAGCCTTGCGATATTCCGCGCTCGCGTGTGCAAGCGCGTCGGTGGCATTGTCAAGTGGCGCAAAATTCAGATACGGCGGGACCGTTTCCTTCGCGGGCGGTACCGACCTCACGCGCGGGTCGGTCATTGCCGTAAATACGCCTTCTTCCAGCTCGCGATTACGCTCGATAATTTCATCGCGCGATTTTTGCGCCAGCGCCTTAAGTTCCTTCACGTAAGTCTGCATGGTGTCCGAAAAATTGTTGAATTCGAAAGGCAGCAACTCCGCATCGGCAAGGCGCATGATTGCGGTTCCCGCGGTCTGTGCCAGCGCGCGGCCATAAACAAAATCCGAATCGCTGAAATGCGTGAACCAGTAGAAATCATCGTAGATGGAATGGTAGATTCCGCCGCCGTCTTCGCCGCCAAAGCCAAGATTCAGCGCGGCTACCCCGTCATGTTGAAGAAAAGCGCCGTAATCCGAGCCGGAGCCAAGCGCGCCGATGCGCAAATCGCTGCGGGCGCGGGCTTCCTGGCGCTCGGAAATTTCATCCGGCCTACCGATCTGCCGCAGTTGCGCGCGTTTCCAAACCGAAAGTTTCGTCTCGGGATCCTGGACGTCGCGCGCCACGTCGTTGATAAATTTTTCCAGGGTATGCGAGCCTTCCGCGGCAAAGTATCCGCGCGCGTTAACATCGGAATTGATGTACACCACCGCGTGCGCCTTCAAGTCGTCGGCGTGTTCTTCGGCAAATTCCGTAGAGCCAATCAGGCCCGGCTCTTCCGCATCCCACGCGCAAAAAATAATGCTGCGCTTGGGCTTCCATCCCGCTTTCACGAGTTCGCCCATGGCGCGCGCCTCTTCCATCAGCGCGATGAGCCCGGAAATCGGATCTTCCGCGCCATTCACCCAGGCATCATGATGATTGCCGCGAATGATCCACTGCTCCGCATTTGTTGTTCCGGGAATTTTTCCGATCACGTCATAAATCGTCTTTAAACCCCAATTTGATATCACTTTCAAGTGCACCCTCGCGGGCCCCGGGCCGATGCGATAGGTCATGCCAAGACCGCCGCGCCAGGCACGGGGAGCAACCGCTCCGGTAATCGCCGCGAGCAGAGGCTCTGCGTCGCCATAAGAAATCGGCAACACTGGAATTTTTGTAATGACCGGAACGTCTTTTAGGTCGAGGCGCTTGGCGTTTTTCGTTGCGCCAACGCCCGGCGTCAGCGGATCGCCGGGGTAAATCGGATCATCAGCCACGCTGCCGCGCTGCACGCCATCGCGCGGACGCCACGCGCCCGCGGGAAAAGTTTCGCCCTGCTTGAATCCATCTTCATTGGGATCGGAATAAATCAGGCAGCCCACCGCGCCGTGTTCCGCCGCAACTTTCGGCTTGATGCCGCGCCAGGAGTGGCCGTACTTGGCGATAACGATCGCGCCCTTTACCGAGACGCCCAAGCGATCGAGCTGCTCGTAGTCTTCCGGAATGCCGTAATTCACGAACACCAGCGGCGCCGTGACATCGCCATCAATGGAATACGCGTTGTAGGTCGGCAATTGTTCGCTCTGCTGGCTCGACGTCGGATCATTTGCGACCGGCGGTTCCTGAAGCTTCGCGACAAACTTCGCTCCGCCGGCAACCAGCTCGACGGCGCGCTCTTTGGGCGTCGGATACAAAACATCAAATGTTTCGATGTGCGTGTCCAGGCCAAATTCCTTGAATTTCGCCGCAAGCCATTCCGCGTTGTCTTTATCGTAGGGAGTGCCGACATTGTGCGGACGCGCGGAAAGCCGCTGCATGTAATCGCGCATCAGTTGAGGACTCGGAATGACTTTGAATTTTTCTTCCCATTGGCGTTCCGCGCGAGAAGATTCGGCCGTGAAACCCGGGAGCACTGGCTCGTCGCTGGATGTCGAGTGCAACCGCGGCAATGCCGCCGGCATGGCGAATAACAGCGCAACGGCGCAAATGAGTCGTTTCATAGGCTCCTCAGATAGTTTAAGAAATAGGTTGCTCGGGCAAAATTTTGCGCAACACGAAATTTCCAATCAGAGGGAAACGTGCCCCTTCCCCGTGATTCGCCTTGATCGCATAAACAATTCCGAGAACGAGGTTCAAGACCCATCCGCCCATTCCCCAAAGCCAGACCAACCCGAACACGCCGAAAAAGGCCAACGGAGGCGCCTGATCCGGAGCATTGGGCGGGTGCGTGACCATCGTAGAAAACATGAAAATGAACGCGATGATCATGCCCACAAGGAAAATCGTCGCGTATGCGGCAGGCCAGATCGGCACCTGCAGCGAATAAAACGACACGAAAGGCGAATCTTTCTTCACCAGATAAAAGATCAGGGGCGCAAGAAAGCTGGACAAAATAGCGAGCACGTTGACTAGCAGCTCCATGGTCCGCTCGTCCTGGGTGGGCACCGGCGGAGCAGGAGGCACCGGCGCGGCGGTCATGTGTTCAGCTTTCTCGATGTAGAAGATATCGTCATCGCAGGCTGAGGATTATTTCGCGGGCAGCCGATTCACGCAAGTGGGCATTTTCGAATGACCGCGTTAGGAATCGTCTTTCTTCACGTGCGTAGTATTCAAAATTTCGTCGGGAATGCGTAGCCGCTCGACAGGGTGGCCATGCAAAATGTGCGATTCGATAATTTCGTCCACGTCCCCCGGGTGCACTCCGCCATAAAAAACGCCGTCGGGATAAACAGCCACTGTCGGACCAAGTTCGCACTGATCCAGGCAGCCGGACTTGTTGGCGCGCACTAGTTTCAACCCGCGCTGCGCCAGCTTGATCTTGAACAGCCGTTGCAGTTCCCCTTGTCCAGTGGGATCGCAACAGCCGCGCGGGTGGCCCGGCTCGCGCTGATTCATGCAGATGAAAATATGTTTTTCGAATTTTGGCATCAGCTTGCGTCGCGTATACCAAGATACCGGGCCGCGAACACAAGCACAAATGATGCGAAGTCATGCGGCAACCTATAAATCCGGCTGACCGCGCGCTTTCATCAAGCGGGGACAGAATTCCACGCGAAAGGACAGCGCGTTTTCGCGACTCGGCATTTCCTTTTTCGCGCTGGCGCGGCAATGGAAAATCACTTTTGCCGATTCGGGATCGATGGCCGGCTCACCATTCAGCATGCGCGCAAAATGCATTTCAGTTCGCACCACGTCGGTGTCGCCGTCCTCAATGTATTTTACGGAGGTCAAGTCGAGCACCCCGCCGTTCTCCAGTTCGAGAAAGACTGTGTCGCGCAGATCCTCGTGCGGGTCGCGGAGAATCCGCAACGGCTCATCGCCTTCGACAGTCAATACATAGTCCGTCAGCGGATTAGCGTCCACTTTCGATACCGCGCCCTTGGCCCCGGCACGCGCCTCGATTCTTTTCGCTTCTGCCAGGCGTATTGTTCTTGACGACCACCACAGCACCGTAACCGCCGGGAGCGGATGACCGCGCGTCAACGTGACGCCGGGGACGACCGCAGTGTTTCGCCCGTTCACCGGCGAATCATCTACTATGCCGGATTGCGAATTGGTAGTGCGTTGCGTGTAATTCGATTCCAGCGTGTACTTCGAGGGGCTCCAGGGAGAATTTTGCAGAATGCGGAAAACATCGGCCAGCGTCCATAGCTCCGGAGCCTTATCCCAGGGAGGGCCAGCGGCAACGCCTATGGTAACAACACCCGAAATCGTGAACAGAAGCACAAACAGACTGCAACGCGTCAACATGGCTGGGACCCACCCTAATTCTAATCGGACTGGATGCGCTAATGCCGCAAACGGTTGTTGAGAACGCTATCGTTTCTGTTCCTGCGACCACTGCGCCGGAGCCTCTCAAGACGCTTGCGCTTGGCAACCGCGGGCAAGCCTACCAAACTCGGCTCAACCATGCGCCTCTTCCACTTCCACTTCCATTTTCGCTTCGGCAGGCACACGCCGGGCGCGACGGTCTTCTTCGTACCAAATCCCTGCCAGCCGATCGAGTTGCTCTAATACCGGCCGCATCTCGTCCATCCGGCTCGTCAGACCGTAGGTAACCGCCGGCGGAATCGTCGCTTCGTATTTGCGGTACACAAACCCGCGCGCTTCCAGCATGCGGAGCCGCTCCGCCAGCACACGCGACGATATTCCGGCCGTTTTCCTCCGCAGCACTCCGAACCGTGTCGGGCCGTCATGTCCAAGCACCCAAAGGATGTGCATGGTCCACGGCCGAGTCAAAATGGCCAATAAGCCGCCAGTCGCGCATGGAATAGGCGTCTCCGGACAGCCGGGAGGGACAGGTTTTTTGATCTTGTTTGGCTGCGTTATCTTCTTCAGGAGCCATACCTCGTTACGCCAGAATAACTAACACACTATAGCGTATCAAATTCTTTAAGAATAGTAGTTATTTATTGTAACTATGGCGAGCTACCCCTCATCTCACAAACGCAAGCCCTCACCTACGGAGGAAAGAACATGAAGCTCTTACAAATTGACGCCAGCCCCAGGCAAGACTCAGTCTCGCGCCAGCTGACCTCGCACTTCGCCGCAAATTGGAAACAACAGGTACCCGGTGGTCAGGTTGTTCAACGCGACCTAGCAAATTCTCCCCTCGGCCTGATTACAGACGATTGGATTGCAGGAGCTTTTTCAAACCCTGCTCAGCGCACAACCGCACACCGCTCCGCGCTGCAATACTCGGACAAGTTGATCGAGGAACTGCAGTCGGCGGACGTCATCGTTATTGGCGATCCAATGCACAACTTCACGATTTCGGCGCGGCTCAAGGCTTGGCTTGACCAGGTTGTGCGCTTCGGCAAGACGTTTTCTTATGGAGAATCCGGGCCGAAAGGACTGCTGTCCGACAAGAAAGTGTATGTGTTCACATCGCGCGGCGGCGCTTACGCGTCCGGAACGCCATACGCGCAGTTCGATTTTCAGGAACCGTATTTGCGCCATGTTCTGGCATTTATCGGCTTGACTAACGTCACTTTCATACACGCGGAAAACCAGAGCAAACCGGAGCTGGCGCTGACAGCAAAAGCGGCCGCAATGCAAAAGATTGACGCCGCTGTTGCGGTCTGACTCTGGCCGACGCCGCGAAGCTTTGTTTGCAGTCATCCTAAATTCTGGGAAGGGCTGTGCCACCATGCGCTATTATGTCGCTCTGGGACGTTAGTTTTTATTCGTTGATTTTTATTGCTGCCGGCCTCGGTCACTTTTCTCATCAGGAGATTGCCTATATGCGGCCGCGCAAGGCGTTCCGATTGCCGGTGTTCTGGTGCCAGTTTCGGGCCTCATGGCCATCCTTGGCGGCCTGAGCATTCTTCTGAGCTTTCATGGAAAGCTCGGCGCCTGGCTTCTCGTTCTCTTTCTCGTGCCGGTGACTTTTACGATGCACAATTTCTGGGCAGTGAAAGATCCGGTGATGCTGCAGATGGCGATGTTCCTGAAAAACATTTCCATGCAGGGTTCGGCATTTTTCTTCACGCAAATCGGAACGGGTCCGCTAAGCCTCGATTCACGTGGCGGGCCGGTTGGCTGAACCGGAATTGTTGCGTGGACGCTTGCCGCTTCAACGCTTTCCCTCTGAATTTGCGGGAACAGCCCACATATCATCTGTCGGCACAAATTCGATTGGCACGCCGGCAATAAATGTCTTGAGCCAGCGCGCACATTCCTCCATGCCCGCTTGCTCGGACGCGATATGGCCGAGCAGGATCAGCGCCTTCGCGCGGCCTTCGGCGTGCGCGTCCGTAACATATTCGACTGTTTCCCATTCGTGAGTTTCGCCCGCGATCAGCACTTGCACGTCGGGCATTTCCAGCGCTCCCGATTCGCGGTGAAATCCGGCCGAGCCAGGACTGAACGCCACGCGAGTGACCTTCATTTCGCGATCACCCGCAATGCGCGGCACCGCGGCGTGCAGTTTCACGCGCAATTCTTCGGCTAATTTCGCCACCGTCGTCTCTGGAATCGTGAACAAATATTGATTCGCCGGATCCCGATATTTCTCCCAGCCCAGCGTGTGCACGTTTCCCTCCTCAATTCCGTCCGGTTTACGCCGGTGCCAGTAATCGTGAAATCGCCAGATAACCAGGTGATGTTCCGCGATGAATTCACGTTTCTGCCTGAGCACCGCGTCGTCTTCGCCCTGTGGCAGTTGCGCGGGATTATCCATGTGATCGAAAAACGTCGGCTCATGGGTAATGACCAGGTTTTGCCCGTTCGCGGCAGCGCGTTTCAGTACGTCGAGCGTCGCCATCATCGTCACAGCGATTCCCCTCACGCGAGTTTGCGGATCGCCGGCCTTGAACGTATCCACGGTCGGCTCTTGCCAGGGGACGTCGACATGCGCCTTGATCTGCTCGATCACCTCGTTCGCGCTGAGAATCTTGGCGGATTTTGCGGATGCCTGCGAAGTCTGTCCAATCGCACTGGAAGCGAGAATGAAAATACTCACAGCGGTGATCGCGCTTTTCATGGAATCCCTCAACCCGGACTGCTTCGATGACGAAAGTCTGCGACGCGCAATTCTACACGGATATTTTCACGGCGAACGCAAGATCAATCGAGCCGCTTGGACATGACGATGAAATGGCTCGGCACTTTGAGGGGAATCGCGTCCGGAATCGGTGCGGTGCCAGATGCCACGTAGCCAAGTCGCTCGTAAATTGGCGGAAGCTCAGTTCGCGCACTGACGATGCGCAGATCAACGGCTTGGCAACCCGCTTTTCGCAAAAAGCCTTCCGCAGCTGTCGTCAGGCGCCGGCCAAATCCGGATTTCTGCCGGCCAGGTTGCACGGCCAGCAAACCCAGATAGCCGCGCTGGTTTTTTACCTCCACGTAGACGCAGCCGAGGAGTAGTTCCGCCTCATAGAGCAGCAGAAAATTGCCCGTTTCGAAAAGCGCGCGCACTTTTTCGGAATCGATTCGCTCTCCTTCGATCACAATTTTTTCAACGGCGAATGCCTCGTTGATCAGGCGCACCAGCGCCTCGCTGTCGACAGCCTCGGCCAATCGCACACGGACTTCCGGCGATGAATGAACCGCGCCCGTCATCATTTCTGTCCTCAGGAAAAGATGGACTTGCCGGGAAAGCGCGCCGCAGATCCGAGTTGCTCTTCGATGCGCAACAATTGATTGTATTTCGCGATGCGATCAGTGCGCGAAGCCGAGCCCGTTTTGATCTGTCCCGCGGCAGTCGCCACAGCAAGATCCGCGATAAAGGTGTCTTCAGTTTCGCCGGAACGATGAGAAATAATGGAGTTATAACCGGCCATGCGAGCCAGTTCGATGGCATCGATGGTTTCGGTGACGCTGCCAATCTGGTTCAACTTGATCAAAATGGCGTTGGCAATTCCATCGTTAATGCCACGCGACAGCCGTTCCGTGTTGGTGACAAACAAATCGTCGCCAACCAGTTGAATCTTCTTCTTGGAAGTTTTCGCACCCACAGACTGCGTCAGCGTTTTCCATCCCACCCAGTCGTCTTCCGCCATACCGTCTTCGATCGAAACGATAGGATATTTTTCCGTCCAACTGGTCCAATATGCGGCCAACTCATCCGACGAATGGTTGCTTTTATCCGACTTCTTGAAAACATATTTGCCGCTGGCCTTGTCAAAAAATTCGCTCGACGCCGGGTCGAGCGCGATGCTCACCTGTTCCCCGGGTTTATACCCAGCGGCACCGATTGCTTCCAGCACAATTTGAATCGCTTCTTCGTTCGACTTGCAATTCGGCGCGAAGCCGCCTTCATCGCCCACCGCCGTCGAGTAACCATGTTTCTTTAGCGCGGCTTTCAATGCGTGAAATACTTCCACGCCCCAGCGCAGCGCTTCGGAAAAACTCGGCGCACCGATCGGCATTACCATGAATTCCTGGAAGTCCACGGAATTGTCCGCATGCGCGCCGCCATTTAAAATGTTCATCATCGGAACAGGCAAAAGATTCGCGCTCCGATCGCTCGAATACTTCGCCAAATACTTGTACAGGGGTTGCTTCGTTGCGGCGGCAGCAGCACGCGCTGCGGCCATGGAGACCGCCAGAATCGCATTTGCGCCGAGCCGCGACTTCGTCGGGGTGTTGTCCAGCGTGATCATTTTGTGATCGAGGCCGCGCTGGTCAGACGCATCCAGTCCTGCTACCGCCTTGGCGATTTCGCCGTTAACATTGCCGACGGCCTTCAGCACCCCCTTGCCCAAATATTTGCTCTTATCCGCATCGCGTAATTCCAACGCCTCGTGCTCGCCGGTCGAAGCGCCGCTTGGAACCGCCGCCCGCCCCAGTACATCGCCTTCCAGAATTACATCTGCCTCAACCGTCGGATTTCCGCGCGAATCAATCACCTGCCGCGCATGCACTTTTACAATCTTCGTGGACATTTCTGTTCGTCTCCTCGGCGCAATTCGAATCCACGATTGTACAAGAAATCAGGCGCACCCCGCCCGGCACATCCGACGCAGCTTGCGAGGAACAACCTGAGATCCAGCGAAGAGGTCAGCCCGTCTTAGAGAGATTTTCCACGCCCGCGAGATCCTCTTTTGTAGCCTGTCGTCCTCGACTGTCCCTTCACAAGAGAGCGCTAGTCGCCCTCATGGACAAACGAGTTGAACACCTTCGCGATCGGGCCTGACGGTTTGGCGCTATTGCCTGGATCGCTCTTCGGCGCATTCGACGTGAACCTTCGGATGACAAATTCCTGCAGAACGTTGGCGGCAGCGGTCGCTCCGATCCCGATGAGCGCATTCTGAAACGTCAGTTCCGCTCCTTCACGATCTTTCGCCGGATAATACAGATTGGAGATGCCGCCAGCGGCCAATCCTCCGATAATGGCGGAGTAATTCGCCTGCCAGTGCCCGTTGTCGCCTTTGCAGATTACGGAATTCGCGATCGCATACAGCAGCCGCGACCGTTTGCTACCGGTTCCTTTGTAGAAATAACGCGGATCTTGCTTCAGGAGCGATGGCAGTATCGCGCTTCCGATCAACGTGCTTGTAACCATGTCGCCGTAGGCAGCTCCATAGCGCCTCGCATATCCCTGCGCGCCCTGCCCGTAGCCGCTGAAATCATTTTGCGCCTGCTGCAGACCCGCGATCGCTCCAGTCAAGCCGAACGTCACTGGATCGACCATGGACTTCCAGGCCAGCCCGAATTTTTGCCCCGGCGTCAGAGGAGCTGCATCGGGAATGTAAGTCACATAAAAATTCGGAATGATGCCCAGCGCGCGCTGCTTCTCTTCTTCCTTGATCTGTTCCCGGGCTATCTCAACCTGCGACGGAGGTACGACGTGCACCTCGGTAGTAACGCTCGCAACCGTCAATACGATTTGCGGCACAACAAAACTTTCCGTGGAGCTTAACTCTCCAGAAAATTCCTGCGTCGCAAAACCCGCAGCCGTGATTGTGAGGTGAAAGGATCCGGGCGCGGCGTCTGCAAAAGCAAATAGTCCGTCATCGCCGGTCAGCGCTTCCTGGCTTTGCGGAGGATCTTCGCCGCTGAGTCTAATCTTCGCCCCGACTACGGCGACTCCAGTTTGATCGACGATTCTGCCGCTGATTCGCAGTGCCGGCTGTCGCTGTCCAGAGACTTCCTGATCGGGCTGTTGCGTGCTTCCCGGCGCTTCGGTTCTCAGTGCCGGGGTAGGTTGGCTACCATTTGCTCCTGCAACATCGCGAGTCTGTCCAGCCAAAATTGGGGAGCCGTACCACAGAAGTCCAAGCACAACGATTGTCAAACTCCGGCTTCGAACAATCCAACGCTGGACGTTTCTCCTGCCCGAATTCTCGAATGGGCCTTTTTTCTTTGCGCTCACGGCTATTTTTCTTCCGCCTTCCTGCTTTATTCGCGCCAAGGAACGAAACGCATCCCTTAACAATGATACCAGCAGCTAATCCCTTCTTTTTGATGCAGAAATGTCATCGAACGGAGCAGTAACGTAAATATATCCATAAAGATTTTTGCGTCTTGCAAAAAACAATGAACTAAATTGCATCTAGAAGGCGAAAAACGAGGCGTGGCACGATTTAGGCATGAAAAACCCCTGATGCGTTTCCAATAGCGGATTTGCGCTGGAGAACCGGATCGTCCTTCCTGGTTTCGATCTGCTTCCGCAACGATCTAACCATGTCGGATGCCAGATGCTGGCCTGGGCAGCGGATGGACCTGCATCGCTGCCAACTTTGAAAACTAGCACGGTCTGGTACGTCGTGAAATCGGCAGGCTTGGAGAATTCTGTAGCTTTGCTGGCATCGAAATAAGGAACGCAGACAAAACGAAGGTCCGCTTCGGCGTCCTTTCTAAAGCTATTTCCCTTGACCGCGTCGAAGCCTGCAGGAGTAACTCCGGAATGCGCGATGACGGCGATGGGTCTTGGCGGTTAGAAGTTATTGCGGAAACCGATGCTCTTTGCAGAAGGCGCGCAGACCGACCCCGAGATCGCAAAGAGGACCGCAAAATAGAGAAGGACGCAAAACCTCATATCCTAGGCGGTTTCCGGCTCTTCGATGAGCGATTCCTGGCGGACTACGATGACAATTCCGGAGTCGGTGACGTGAAACCGGCGTTTGTCGGCTTCCAGGTCGAAGCCGATTTCGGTGCGTTCGGGCAGATTGACGTGGCGATCAATGATGGCGCTGCGAATTTTCGAGTGGCGCCCGATATTCACGTGGTTGTACAAAATGCTTTCGCTGACGTCGCAATAGCTGTTCACTCGCACGTTGTAACCAACCACGCATTTTGAAACGCGCCCGCCGGAAATAACCGAGCCTCCTCCGACAATCGAATCCACGGCGATACCCATGCGGTCCGGATCGCCAAATACGAATTTTGCCGGCGGATACTGATGCTGCCAGGTACGCAGCGGCCACGCTTCGTCGTACAGGTTAAACACCGGCGACACACTCACCAGGTCCATGTTCGCTTCATAGTAGGCATCAATCGTGCCGACGTCCCGCCAATAGAGCGAAGTCTTGCTGTTCTCGTCCACAAAGTTGTACGCGAACACGCGATGCTTGATGATGATGCGCGGCAAAATATCTTTTCCAAAATCGTGACGCGATTTGGGATCTTCGGCATCGGCAAGCAAAATCGGAATCAGCAATTGCGTATTGAAAATGTAGATGCCCATGGAAGCGTTGCACTGCCCCGGATTGTGCGGCGATTCCTTGGGCTGCTCAGGTTTTTCTTCGAAGCCGACGATGCGCCAGTCCTGGTCAACTTCGATCACGCCAAACTGTTTGGCCGCTTCGTGCGTGGGAATCTGGATCGTGCCAACCGTAACATCCGCGCCGGAATCGATGTGCTGCTGCAGCATCTTGGCGTAATTCATTTTATAAATATGGTCGCCGGAAAGAATAAAGACAAATTTCGAGCGTTCGCTGCCGATGGAATAAATATTTTGGTAGACCGCGTCGGCTGTGCCTTGGTACCACTCTTTCGAAACGCGCATCTGCGGCGGCAGTATTTCGATGTATTCGCCAAGCCCTGCCAGGCCGGACCAGCCCGCGCGCACATGGCGGCTCAAGCTCAGCGCTTTGTATTGAGTAAGAACAAAAACACGACGCAGGCCGGAATTCACGCAGTTCGAAAGCGTTATATCAATGATGCGATACAACGCGCCGAAGGGAACCGCAGGCTTGGCGCGATCTCGGGTCAACGGCCACAAACGCTCGCCCTGGCCGCCCGCCAACAACACCACTATCGCATCGCGCATGTCTTGCATGGTCAGCTCCCTCGCGGCGGGCGCATTTCCTTGGCCGCGCCATTCTAGCAGCACTTGGCCCCAATTCAAGACGGGTAGCCTGGTACGGTGGCAACCATCGGCTTTGCGAGTTAGGGGGCCCGCGGGCCGACGGGTATGTAAAGACTACTTGACACCTAACCCTGAATTGATTAGAACGTGGGCCATAGGTTGTCCTCGTTACTCGTTAAAGGTGTAACCGCCTAAAAGCTTGGCTGCATTCGCCGAACCCGGTATTAGCCCCGGGCAATTCGGCATGCGATAATGTGAAAGGTGGAAACCGGCACGTGGCCAGGTTTCCGAACGAAAACCAATCCTAACCGGATTGGGGGTGAATTACTAAGTGGCTGAAGTCATTATTCAAGAGAGTGAGTCACTGGAAAATGCCCTGCGGCGTTTTAAGCGCAAGGTGCAACAGGAAGACATCATCAAGTTTAGTTGCAGATACACGCTCGCAGGCCCCAGGAGCCCAGCCGGTCCTTCGGAGCACACGTTTTTCTGTGCGTTCCAGCCTTTCGTGCATAGTTCTGCGCGTTCCCTTTCTAATTGGGGTCTCAGGGGGAACGCTTCCATGGAATACCATGACAAGGTTCTGAAATGCTCGGAGTGTGGCGCCGAGTTTGTATTTACGGCCGGCGAACAGATGTTTTTCGCGGATAAGGGCTTTAAAAACGAGCCCAAGCGCTGCAAGGCTTGCAAGGCCAAACGTGCCGAGTCCTCGGGCGGCAACGGCAGCCCGATGCGTTCTGAAACCAAGACCAGCTGTTCGCAATGCGGAAAGGAAACTACCGTCCCGTTTCGCCCGACGCAAGGACGGCCCGTGTTCTGCCGCGAATGTTTTCAACAGCGGCGTGCTATGGGCGCGGCGTAACGCAAGCCGCTTCGCTAAGGCGATTCTTGCGTGACTTGATCTGGGACTGTCGCTCGCCGGCGGATCTTCAGCGATTTTCGAAACTTAATCCTATCGGTGTTTAAAACCTGGTGATGGCAAAGTGACGGCAAAAACGGCGCCCTTATACCTTATATTGATCGCGCGCCATTTCCGTTTGCTCCCGCTCGCAATTTTGCAGCTCGCAATTCTACAGTTGGCATCTTCCGCTCCGCGATAAAGTAATCCAACACGCCTACATCGCCATTCCGCCGCGAGCGCCGCTGAGAGTACAATTTCTCTCGTGCAGAAAATCATCCGAAGAACACCTGCCTTGTCGGCTCGCTGGCATTGTCTAGGGCATTTCGCCCTATCTTTTTCTTTGCTGTGTTGTCATGGAGTTCTTCGCGCGCAAGAAACAAAACCGGCGGCAACAAATTATTTCGTGAAGCTGGTTTGCGAATCCGCAGACAAAATTGCCACGGTGCGCTTTGACGGCACATCGGCAAAGATCGTGGCCACTGCGGATACCAGGATTTTGCAGAGCGACATCAGCGGTCCGCATGGCATCGCTTTTTCTCCGGACAAGAAGACTTATTTTGTATCCATTGGCCACGGACGCCCGTTTGGTTTTGCCGTGAAATATAGCGCGAACGACGACCGCGAGATCGGCCAGCTGCAATTGGGAATGTTTCCGGCGACTGCGGACGTAAGTCCCGACGGAAATTTTGTGTACATCGTGAATTTTAATTTGCACGGCGATCCGGTTCCCAGTAGCGTTTCCGTCGTTGATGCCAACATGCTGCAGGAAGTCGCGCGAATTTCCACCTGCGTGATGCCGCACGGGTCGCGCGTATCGCGCAATGGGCTGCATCAATATTCCGCGTGCATGATGGACGACGAATTGGTGGACGTGGATGCCGAGCGGATGAAAGTTGCGCGCACATTTCGCGTGACCAAAGGCAGCGAGCAGGGTTTCGCTGGAGTGATGCCGCGAGGCGACAACGGCCTCTCCAGCGCGCAGAATCATGACCCGGTGAAACATGACGAAATCCTTCGTGACACGATGGATCGTGCTGCGGCGGATCACACCGGGCATGTTGCGATGAACATGGCCATGAACGCCAATGCGTGCCTGCCGACTTGGGCGCAACCTTCGGTGGATGGAAAGCGGATTTGGGTGGCGTGCAACAAGTCCAATGAAATTGTGGAAGTGGATGCGGAAAAGTGGACTCTGGTGCGTAGAATCCCTGCGGGAAATGGCGTTTACAATCTGGGCGTTTCGCCGGACGGAAAATATCTGATCGCTACCAACAAGCGCGACGCATCTGCTTCGATCTTCGATGCTGCCAGCGGAGAAGAGTTAGCGCGATTGAAAACAAAACGGAAAGTCGTGCATGGTGTTGTGGTTTCGCCGGATTCGCGTTATGCGTTTGTGACCGTGGAAGGTATCGGCTCGGAGCCGGGAACGGTTGAAATTGTTGACTTGGTTGCGCGGAAAACGGTTGCGACCGTGGATACTCCGGAGCAAGCCGCGGGGATTGATTTTTGGAAGGTGGAGTAGCGCCTCAACTCGAAATCGAAGAGAGATTCCTCGCTTCGCTCGGACTGACGGCGGTTTATTTCGGCTAACTTTTTTCTTGTTGTTTCCCCTGCTGTTTTCTTTTCTTTTTCTTCCTTTTACACCGCTGCACAGCGGGGAGTGGGTGTGCTACTACAGAGGCTCTTCGGTGGTGGAGGTGTAGGGTTTGTGTTTGCCTAGTTTGACGATCCACAGGCCGCTGTGGACGTCGTTGACGTAGATGTTGCCTTTGTAAGGATAAGCACCCCAGGCGAAGGGAACGTTGGGGCGATAGGCTGCGGGATCGCCGGACCAGAAGCGAGCGATTTCGCGGCCCTGGTTGTAAAGTTCGCCGCGCAGTTCGCCGGAAACATCCAGAACGCGGCCGCCGCCGTTGTAATAGCCCATATAGAGAACATCATCGAAGACCCAGATATTGTGCGAACCGGCTTCGGGCACGCTGTAGGTGGCGACTTGTTTGGGATTGCCTAGATCGCTGACGTCAACGACGTGGACGATGCCGCGAACCGGAATACGATTGTGCGAAGTCAGACTAAATTCCGACGGAAAAACTTCATCTCCAATGAAAACATAATTTTTGTAACGGTAAACCGCGTGGGCTCCCGCGATCCAGCCAGGCCCATAGAGTTCGTTGTAGTTCAGGCGAAACTGCGAAAGGAATTGCGGATGTTCCGGGCTGCCGCCTTTGATTCCTTTGCCTACATCGAGAATGACCAGTCCATCGCGCCAATAGGCGAGATACGCGAGGCCGTCAATCACCTGCACGTCGTGCAGGTAGCGGCCGAACGTGGCCAGTCCATATTCCGGAAGCGTGACTTGAACGTTGGCAGTATTTTCCACCTGCCAGCGCGCCACTTCCTTGGGATTTTTGACGTCGGCGAAATCGATCACGCGCAGCGAGCCGGTGGCGTCATCGGTTAGATAGACGTAGTGCGAATTCACGTACGCGCTGTGAACGCCGCCAGTTACGGTGGCGGTGTATTCGGAAAGCACCTTTGGGTGCATGGGGTCCGCGGTGTCGAGAAAGACGATGCCGTTCTTGCGGCTGGAAGCGCCTTCGCGGGTGATGACGCCGATTTTTCCGTCGGGCGTGACGCTGACGTCGTTGATCAAGCGGGCGTCAACCTTCAGCGGATCTGATTCTTTGGGATGCGCGGGATCGGCAATGTCGTAGACGTAAAGTTTGTCACTGATCGCGGAGAGGTACGCGTAATGATCCCAGATCCATTCTTCGGCAAATTGTTCGTCCTTGGGCATGGCGTGAGCAACGACGTCGACTTCACGGCCGATATCGCGCGGAGTAACGACCACGCTCGAAGACGCGCTACGGCCGCCAGCGGAGGCGTGCACGATGTAGGTGCCGGGACGTTCTGCGACAAACGCACCATCGGACCAGACTTGCGCGCCGGATCCTTCGACGGACCAAGTGACGCCGCCATTGGTGTTGCCGTGCGAAGTGGCCTTGTCGGCCGTGAAGTGAAGAACGTCGCCTGTTTTTGCGGAAGCATTCGCAGGTGAAATGGAAACGGACTTGACTTGATTCTTACCGACGATGATGGTGGCGGCTGCAGTCTGGCCGTCGCCGGTGACCTGAATTGCGGCTTTCCCTGGTTTGATGGCGTGAATCATTCCGGCGGCGTCGACGGCGGCAACGCCGGGAGCGTCGGAGGACCAGGTTAGAGCGATATCGGTACGCGGATCGCCGGTGGAATTACGTGGAGTGGCGATGAGCTGGGCAATGTCTCCAGCAGAAAGTTCGCCGACAGGCGCTGCGAGTTCAATCTTTGCAATGTGCGGCTTGCCAACGAGGATATGCGCATAGCCGACTTTCCCTCCGATGGATGCGCCGACGACGACTTCGCCAGGGAGGAAAACAGAGACCAGGCCGCTAGGGTCGGCACCAGCGATGTCCATGGGCGCGGCGTACCAGAATTTCACGGGGTCAGGCAGAACGTTGCCGCTGGCGTCTTTGCCGACAGCTTTGAACTGAACTTTGCCGCCGACTTCGGCGGCAGCTTGAGCGGGCGTGACCTCGACGGTAGCGACTTTGGATTCTTCTTTCTTCGCTTCTTGATTCTTTTCCTTGTCCGCTTCCTTGGCGTCTTGCGTCGCGGCAACGGTGGAAAGCAGCGCAAAGACTGCCAACGCGCGCACAAACTTCGGGGAAGACAGATTCATCGGTACCTCAAGTGTAAGCGTGACCCTAGAGCGGTCAACTGCATTGCGATGGCCCGCGAGAATACGGGCGACGCAGAGTGTAGGAGCAGTCGGTGTCACTGTCAATGAAGCTGCGACGGCGAATAGCGGCGGCAGGAATCATGGTCAGTTCTCGTTTGCTAGATAGTTTGCACTTATCGCAGCGTCGGTGACGTTGCGCTCGTTACGCGGGAATACCAAGAGGGTGTTCCTCCCGTGGTGACGGAGAGAGTGCGCAAGATATTGATTCTGAGTGGGAACCGCTCAAAAGGACGGAGCTAGGTGTCGAAAAGGGAGAAATTGCGGGCTAGTTCGGATCGTTGACAGTGGTCGCAGGCTGTGCGGAGTGCTGCCGGGCGGCATCGGCGTGCACGGGCCAATAGCGAAAGAGGATGTAAGCCAGCAAGCCCCAGGAACCATAAATTAGCCAATCGCGCACGAGGCCAAATCCGCGGGAGCTCAACTCCACAAACGCATTGAAGATGGCATGGGCAAGAATAGCCGGAAGGATGGAGCCCGTCCGCAAAGTTAGCCACCCGAGAACCATTCCCATCGAGACGCAGAGCGGCAATCGTATGCTGAACTGCTCCAGGGCCCCCAGATCAGTACGCTGAGTAAAGTCACCGGCGAAATGCCAGGCCGCCCATACGAGAGAGACCAAGAAAATTCCGCGCGCCACGCCAAACCTGCGAACGAAACGAGGCTGCAGAAGTCCGCGAAAGATGGCCTCCTCGAAAAACGCCGGGAGCAGCAAAGAAGAGATGGAAGCGATCGCCGGGAGGGCGAAGTAACCGGAGAAACTTGCTGGATCGGAGACTCCGGGCGAGCGAAGGGCCGATCGGCCCAGCGCAACGGGGTAGTAGGCCATTGAACCCAGAAAGACAGCTACAAGCGGTAAGCCGATAGACAGGAGAAAACTTTCGGGCGCGGGTAAGCGAAGATGGCGACGGAAGGCTGCCCAGGTTTCCTTTCCGTCGATCCAAACCGCGAGTGCAACGAAAATTGGAAGAAAAATGGAGTGGAGCAACGCCGACGTTAGCCAATTTTGGCTGGATAAGTCCGCAGTCGGATAAAGATGGCGTACCAGGGAAAACAGCGCAAATCCGCACCAGCCGAAGGGCATCCAAAAAAGGAGGATCCAAATGAGGAGGTGCCAGCGGTACCAAGATTGGTGGTCATCAGAATCGGAGATGCTCGACATTGGCAAGGCCAGAGGCAGAGAGGAAGAGCTTGTCGTAGCGCGCCATAGGAAGAGCGAAACCAGTACCAGCCCAAGTAGCGCAAAGTGAAAACCCGGTCCGAGATTTTCGATCGCTCCGATTGTCACGCCGGCTGCACCGGCCATGTATGTCAGAAATGGCTTTCCATTCAGATAGTCAAAGGTGAGCAAGATGAAAACATAGGCCTGAAGGCCACATCGCGCGAGCAGTCCAATGAGCGCCGGCAAGCAGACCCAGCAGAAAGATGAACGCGCTGGGCGGCCGCCGGATCGGAAACACAGGAAGTATCCGGCTGCGGCAGCAAACTGGATCCCAAAGGTAGCGAGAAAAATGACCGCCAGCGGCCCACGGACTCCGATGGTGATGGTCGTGGAAAACCAGCGCAACTGAGAGGAGACAAACAGACTGACGACGCCGCAAAGGAAAATGAGTTGGGTTAGATCGGCAGGCAAGACGGAGCGAAGGAATTCGGCGCAACGCTTCATTAGTTCCTCAGAGATATTGGTGATGATGATGCCTTAGGAGCGAAAGGGATCAAACGGAAGGCGTTTTGTTGTTGCCAAGCCGACAATGCTGATGGGCCGTGCCGTAAGTAGGGCGGGCTCGATAGATCTTGCCCCTACCGGGGAAAATGCGGATTGGCACACTCGTTGTAGCGGAGCGACGGCACTTTACCCAGCGCTGCGAACCAGGCTTTTGCCGCCCAGGGGAAGGGACTGAAGAAAGGGTTGGGAGTTGGGGTATGATACGGGGCGACGTCCCCAGTTTAGCCTTTGCTCTAGCTAGGCGACCGCAAAAGCGCTTGACGCGAACGGAGGGCCAGCCATGGCTCACCGCTTCACCATCGGTGTCGAGGAAGAATTCCAGATCATCGATCCAGCGACGTGCGAATTGCGTTCGCACGTGATGCAGCTGGTGAACGAGATTTCGCCGTCGATCCAGGACCAGGTGAAACACGAAATGCACCAGTCCATCGTGGAGACGGGAACACAGATCTGCGAAAACGTGGGCGAGTTGCGGATCGAGATGCACCGGACACGCGGCGAGTTGATCGCAGCGGCGGAGCGCGCGGGGCTGCAGGTGGCAGCGGCGGGGACGCATCCTTTTTCCAGCTGGATCGACCAGGTGATTTCGCCGGGCGAGCGCTACGAAAATATCGTGGAAGAGCTGCAGCAGCTGGCGCGGTCGCTGCTGATTTTTGGGATGCACATCCACGTGGCGATGCCGGACAAGCAGACAACCATCGATTTAATGAACATGGTGCGGTACTTTTTGCCGCACCTGCTGGCGCTTTCGACCAGTTCGCCGTTCTGGATGGGACGGAACACCGGGCTGAAGTCCTACCGGACGACGGTGTTTCGCAGATTTCCGCGGACGGGATTGCCGGAGCATTTTCGCTCGTGGAGTGAATACGAAAATTTTACAAATTTGCTGGTGCAACTGAACTGCATCGATAATCCGAAGAAAATCTGGTGGGATGTGCGGCCGCATCCGGTGTTTGGCACGCTGGAGTTCCGCATGTGCGACGTGACAACAAAAGTGGAAGAAGCGTGCGCGATTGCGGCGTTGACGCAGGCGATTGTGGTGAAGCTGTACCGGTTGTATACGAGCAACCAAAGCTGGCGAATCTACGAGCGCGCGTTGATTGAAGAAAACAAGTGGCGCGCGGCGCGCTATGGCATTGAAGGCAAGATGATCGACTTTGGCAAGGAAGAGGAAGTGCCGATGAAGCGGCTGATTCCGGAATTGCTGGAACTGGTGGATGACGTGGTGGACGATTTGGGCAGCCGCAGCGCGGTGAATTACGTACATTCGATCTTGAACGAGGGCACCAGCGCGGAGCGGCAACTGCGGGTGTTCGAGCAGACTGGCGATTTGCGGGCGGTGGTGCAGCATGTGGTGGCCGAGACGCGAGCGGGTACGATGGAGCCGAGGTCGTCGTCGCATGCGGTGAACTGAGAGTAGCGGCGAGTTTGCGGTAGAGGCGAGATTCCTCGACTGCGCCGAGCGACATTCGCTTAACGAATGACAGAAAAAATCGGCTTGCTCCGCCCGGAAAGACAATTTTTTACTTGGAGTGAAGACATGAAGATTGTTGGATTGCTTTGCGGGCGGGAATATTCGTTTCCGCCGGCGTTTATTGCGCGGGTGAATCAACTGGGCGCGAAGGATGGAGTGTCCGCGGAATTTGTGAAGCTGGGCGGGACGAAGATGGGCGAGCATCCGCGCTACAGCGTGATTGTGGACCGAATTTCGCACGAGGTGGAATATTACCGGGGATATTTAAAGCATGCGGCGCTGGCAGGGACGTATGTGATCAACAATCCCTTCTGGTGGACGGCGGACGATAAATTTTTTAATTACGCAGTGGCGGCGAAGCTGGGAATTGCGATTCCCAAAACGGTGCTGCTGCCGCAAAAAGGTTATCCCGCGGATGTGGATATTACCGGCGAATCGCTGCACAACCTGGAACATCCGATCGACTGGGATGGGCTGCTGGATTTTGTGGGGCGGCCGGCAATTTTGAAACCGTATTCGGGCGGCGGGTGGAAACACGTTTATAAAGTAAATGACAAAAAAGAATTGCTGGAGGCGTTCGACAAAACCTCACCGTACTGCATGACGCTGCAGGAATTCATCGATTTCGATAAGTATGTGCGCTGCTTTACGTTTGGGAAAATGGACATTGTGCCGGTGCACTACGATCCGAAGGCTCGGCAATACCTGGTGGAGCACGCATATTTGTCGCCAGCGGTGGGCGCGCGGGTGGTGAAAGATTCGCAGACGATCAATCAAGCGCTGGGATACGAGATGAACACGATTGAGTTTGCGATCGAGGGCGATGTGCCTTATGCCATTGATTTCCTGAATCCGGCGCCGGATTTCGAGCGCGACCGGATCACGCCATTTTATTTCGATATGGTGGTGGAGAAGATGGCGCGGCTGGTGATTGAGCGCGCGTTGCATGGCGCGCCGTCGAATCCGTGGCCGCGCTGGGAAGAAATGCTGGGCGTGGGAGCGGCGGCGGGATTTACGGGAGCGCCGAAGGCAGCGGCGCAGACCGCGGCCGCGAATGTATCGGCGACGGCTCCCGCGGGCGGTGGTTCTACGAGCGACACTGCGAGCGGCGGAGCGAAAACGAAATGAGCATGGGCGCGGCGCCGACTTCTCCGGCCGGCAATATTTCAAACCAGGCCGCGGAGCAGTGGCACAAACTGCTGAAGGTGAAGCTGCACAGCTCGCCGAAATTCACGGAACATTTTTACGCGCAGTTACATGCTGCCAAACTGACGTTTGGCAATCGCGTGCACTGCCCTTTTTTACGGCCGTTTTTTCTTTCGCCGGAGGATGAACACCGCGTGCGGGTGGTTGCCGAGACCATGGCGCAGCTGGCTGAGCGCGTAGCCGATGCGGCGATGAAAGATGCGGCACTGCTGGCACAATTCCATTTGCGCGATGAGGAACTGCGGCTGTTACGGATAGGAAAGATTGCGGGACCGGCAAGCACGGCTTCGCGGCTGGATGCATTTCTGCTGCCGGAATCGCTGAAGTTCGCCGAGTATAACGGCGAGTCGCCGGCGGGCGCGGGGTACACGGAAACGCTGGCGGCAATATTTCGCGGACTGCCGGTGATGAGCGAGTTTCAGAAGTCGTATGAGATTCACAGCTATCCGCTGAGCGCGAAGTTGCTGGATGCGTTGGTAACGAGTTATCTGGATTGGGGCGGAACGGCGAAGCGTCCGCAGATGCTGATCACCGATTGGCGGGAGGTGCCGACGTGGACTGAATTTGAAATTTTGCGGGAGCGATTTGAAAAGCTGGGCGTGCCGGTGGAACTAGCCGATCCGCGGGATTTGCAGTTTGACGGCAAGGAGCTGAGGGCAAACGGAAAGAAGATTGATCTGGTGTACCGGCGAGTGCTGATAAATGACATTGTGGCGCGCGCACCGGAATGCAAAGCTCTGGTAGACGCTGTTGCCGCAAATGCGGTGTCCATGTCGAATCATTTCCGTTGCAAGATTCCGCACGTGAAGGCGTTTTTCGCGGTGCTTACGGATGAGAGAAATGACGCGCTGTTTTCTTTTGGCGAGCGCGAGCTGATTCGTAAGCATGTGCCGTGGACGCGCGTGGTGGCGGATGTGCGGACATCGCACTACGGCATTTCGGTTGAGCTGCTGGCATTTTTGCGGAGTGCGCGGGAAAACCTGGTGTTGAAGCCGAGCGACGAGTATGGCGGAACCGGCGTGCAGCTGGGATGGGAATCGAGCGAAGGGGAATGGGATTCGGCAATCGAAAAAGCAATTGCTCCCTCGCCTGGGTGCTGGATCGTGCAGGAGCGGATTCCGATTCGTCGCGAAGTGTTCCCGTGGATTCAGCCGAATGGTGAAGTGGAATTTCGCGACATGCTGGTGGACTTTGCGCCGTATCTTTTCCGCGGCAAGATGAGCGGATTCTTGACGCGGTTGAGCGCAACGGGCTTGGCGAATGTGACCAGCGGCGGCGGGCAGGTTCCGGCGTTTCGCGTGCATCCGCCGCGGGGTTGACTCGGCAGCATAAAACTGCGGCTTGCAACTAGAAATTTCTCAAATCCCCTGTAAGATTAATATGATGGCTTTCCGAGATCCCCAACCAGAATTGATGCCGGGCGCTAAGAACGCCGTGGAGACTTGCCTGGCAGTGCGGGCGGGCGAGCGCGTAGCGTTGATTGCGGACGCCGAGAGCAGCGCGGTGGCGGCCAGCCTGGCTGCGGCTTTGCAAAAAGTGCAGGCGACTACCACGGAATTATTGCTGGAGGATTTTGGTCCGAGGCCGATGCGCGGTGCTCCGGGACCAGTGCTTGAGGCGTTGGAAAAAGCGGACGTGGGAATTCTGGCGATGAATCCGCAGCCGGGCGAGCTGACGGCGCGAATGGCCATTGTCCGCGTAGTGGAACGGCGGCGCATTCGTTACGCGCACATGGTGGGCGTGACGCCGCAAATCATGCAGCAGGGCATGCGCACGGACTACAAGCTGGTGGACCAGCTGAGCGACAAATTGCGCGAGCGGATGTTGCGCGCGAAAACGCTGACTGTGAGAACGGAAGCGGGCACGGCGTTTGCAGCGCATTTTGATCGCAGACTTGACTGGGTGAAAACCAGCGGGCTGATCAGTCCGCGGTATTGGTCCAATCTGCCGGCGGGAGAAGTTTTCACTACGCCAGCGACGGTGGACGGAACGTTCGTGTGCGACGCGACGGCCGGCGATTATTTCAACGGAAAATATGGCGACCTGCAGTCGACTCCCATGAAATTGACCATTGCGGGCGGCCGGCTGATACACGTGGAATGCGAGCGCAAGGATCTGGAACAAGAATTTTGGGAATATTGCCATACGGATGAGAACAGCAACCGCGTCGGCGAGCTGGCGTTCGGGACGAATCTTGGATTGTCCGAGATGATCGGGATTTTGCTGCAGGATGAAAAATTTCCGGGAGTGCACATCGCGTTTGGCGATCCTTACGGAAGCCAGACACACGCGGACTGGAAATCTAGAACACATGTAGACGTACTGACGCGGAATTGCGACGTATGGATTGACAGCGATCAGATTATTGCCAAAGGTCAGTACCAGATGGACTACCTGGGTCTCGCCTGAAGTTTTAACCGCATAAACGAACCTTAATATCCCGTACAGGAATCTGCCGACTTGCCCCAAGTGTGGAGTGGGGATAGGTTCGAATTAACGCACCCGGCCGCGCGAAAGAGGGGAAAGACGATGCCCGAACCGGAAACAATCGAGAGAGCAGAAGGCGATAAAGAAGAAGGGAAATCACCGTCTACTCAGGCGGCGGAATTTGTACGCGAAGAGATGCATCACGTGCGCGAGGGAAAGCACGGAGCAAGATCGCCGCAGCAAGCGATTGCGATAGGATTGTCGAAAGCACGCCGCGCCGGCGTTAAGTTGGGGCCTCCCAAGGCAGGCCGGGCGACGAATCGAGTGCGGAAACAGGCGGAGCGAGATCTAGCAAAGGGACGTTCGGGAAGGCCAGCGGTCTCGCCAAGACGTTCGCGCGCCACAGAAAACGCTTTGAAGAGAGCAAGCAGATCGAGCGTTTCAAAGTCGGCGCTTTCGCGGCAGACGCGAGGAGCTGCGAGAAGGCGCGGCCGTTCGTCGCTACGCAAAGCGGCGATGAAAGCCGTGCACACGAAAGGAAAAGAAGGATTGCGGCGGGCTGGGCAGAAAGCCGCGCGCACCCGGCAGCGACATGCGCGATAGTTGAGAGCTTCGCGACATGCATTACTCCGCGTCGTGGTAGATGATGCCCAGCGTGTATCGGGTGCCGCGCCGCACTGGGCTGACCCCGTGCCTCAGCGTCAGCCGGAAAAAGCCACGAGCGCCTTGCGCGGGCCTGTAGCGAGTGGTGAAAACAATTCCCTGGCCTTGATCAGCGGTAATTACCTGAGCCCGCGATTGCGCTCGCGGGACATTTTCTACCAGCACGAACTCGCCGCCATCCCAGTCTCGTCCCTGTTGACCAAGCATCACGACCAATTGCAGCGGAAACGCAATTTCCCCGTATATGTCCTGATGCAGACAGTTATAGCCGCCTGCTTCGTAGTGGAGCATCAGCGGCGTGGCTAAATTCTGTCCGGCGCGCCGGCATCGACCAAGAAACTCCTCGTGACTCCGAGGAAATTCAACACCTTTTTCTCCGAGCGATAGTCGCCACTCGTTGGCAATCGTCGCAAGACGGGGATAAGTGCATTCTCTCAATTGTTGGACGATCTTCGGGAGCGGGTGGCGAAAATATTTGTAATCACCTTTGCCGAAACGGAACCGCTCCATCGCCACGCGGCTGCGAAATATACTTTCATCGGAATAGAGAGAGATGAGCTCGTCGCATTCAGCGGCCGAGAGGATTGGCCCGGTTAATCCAAAGCCGGAAGCGGAGAGTTGCGCTGCGACGGAGTTCCAATCGCAATTGGCAATGCGATTCTTGATAACGCTTTCCATGCTGTCGAATATGGCGCAAAACGGCTCCTGCAATCTATCCGAAAACCTGGCTCGAATTTCGCCGGAGCGGAATTTGCCTTACAAGGAATACACATTCTTTGTTCCAAACAGCACAAGTCTGGTTGTGGTTCGTTCATATCCGATGGGCAGAGAGAGGCCAGCTTTTTATTTTGACGATTCCGCTCGGGGCACGCGCTCTTAGCCAGTGTTGCCAATGTTCAGATTGCGGCACAAGCGTGAAACTCAGCTCCCTTTAAAGCAGCGTCTCTGATTCTCCGATAAAGAACGCTGGACACTAAGACCGCTCGGTTGGCGCCGGCGCCGCTGCCAATATATTGGCGGGACTTGAAAAGGGGTAAATCCGTCGGGTCAGGAGTGGGGAAAAAACCGGTGACATGCTTATATTTTTTCCTATCACAAATTAGACATCTTTCGAATGCATAGTCTTTTGCGTCCATGAGCAAAGGTAGGAAGTGGGGAATCTCAAGCTGCACGGCGGAATCAAGTTCTTGTCCAGTTTTACTGAGCAAGACGGGACGGCAATCTATTCCCAGCGGCGCAAACACAGCCTTCCAGACGTCGGGCTTCACAAAAAATTCGTCGAAAACCCAGTTCATCTGAAGAATCGAGCGACGTCCCCAATTTGGCGACCTTTTCATTCGGAACGGTGATATCTGCTTGGCCCCAATCCCGCAACGTTCGCAGTAGTCAGTCAGATCGTAGGTCATCCGCTTATAACCAAACTTTTGTTCCGGTTGTGGGTATCCATGGTGCCAAGCCCCCATCATGTTGAGATGACGCGCATCGCAAAGCTCAGCATCGGTAAATTTCGTAAACGGAATGTCTACCGTCCGGTATTTCTTCAACAGAGGTTGGACTCTTTCCCACTCCGGATCATCTTCGGCTACGTCGCAGACAGCCAGCTTGACCAAGTGATTGTCACGTATCTGTAGTTCGACACCCGCGTCCTGGAAGGCCTTCCTGACTGGACCGTCAGACATCGAGATGTGGTGATTGATCTTCAAGAAATTAGAATACAAGCAGCCTCGTCGAGTGCGGCGCGCTGCGCCCCCACGAAATACTTGAGGCAAGCTAAAAGAGTTGGCTGACGTATTCGCGCATCTGGTGCTTCCAATAGGGCCAGTCGTGGCCACCCATAGGACCCCAGTTATCGAGCGAATGACGAATGCCTTTACTGGAAAGAATTTCGGAAAGTCGGTAGGTGGGGCCGGAATTTTCCCACTGGCCGGTGCCGGTGGAGAGGTGAATATCGCACGAAGCGAGTTGACCGTAGACCCAGGGATCGCTGAGATTGGCGAGATAGTCCACGGGATTGTTGAAATAAAAATTGTCGTCGAACATGCCATCCATGAAATTTTTCAGATCGTAAACGCCGGACATGGCGAAGCAGCGCTTGATAACATCGGGATGTTTGAAGAGCGAGTTCGCGGCGTGATAGGCGCCGAAGGAAGCGCCCATGGTTGAGATGGCGATGCCGGGAGATTGACAATTGTGCCGAATAAAAGGGACGACTTCTTCGCGAAGGTAGGAATCGAACACGGACTGAACGTAGCTGCGATGAAACGGGTGCGCGTCTTTGTTGTAAAAGCTCAGGCCGTTGATTGAATTCACGCTGAAAAATTTAAGTTTGCCGCCGTCGATGAAGTCAGCAAGCGCCCCAAGCAAGGATTGGCCTTCGAGTTCGAACTCGTCGCCGGCGCTGGTGGGAAAACCGATCAGCGGCGAGCCCCAGTGGCCGTATACCACCACGCCCATTTCAAGACCCAGGCGGTGCGAATACCAGCGATGCACTTCGCGTTTCATCTGCAAGACCCCGGAATAAGGCGACGCGAAAGTATGCCAGCGGCGCACGCACCAAGCAACCTCGTGGCGCAAGGCCGGGCCCCCTTTCGATCGATAAAAACTTTTCTCGAAGCAAAATGGGGGTATAACGTAAGCAAGGCAACTCCGGATCGGAGTCTTAGCGGACTTCCAATCCCCAGACTGTCATCTCAAATTGCAGGAGCAAACTCGCATGTCATCCACAGCCGCGCCCAAACTAAGTCCAGAACGAATTTTCAGCACACTAACCGCCTATCAGCAAACTTACGCTCTCACAGCCGCGATAGAGCTGGACTTATTCACTGCGATTGGCGAGGGCGTAAACGAGCCTGCGCTGCTTGCCAAGCGGCTGCAGGCGTCCGAGCGCGGGTTGAGAATCGTGGCGGATTACCTGACCGTGCAAGGATTCCTGCGGAAAGAAAATGGGAAATACCTGCTGACGCAGGAGTCGGCGGTATTTTTGGATCGCCGGTCTCCGGCTTGCATGGGTTCAATGGCGACCTTTCTTGCCGACAAGACCAACGTCGAAAATTTTGCGATGCTGGCCGACTCAGTCCGAAAGGGCGGCACGGTATCTGGCATTGGAGACAACAGTAAGCCAGTGGACGACCGGTGGGTTCGTTTTGCCAGGTCGATGGCGCCTATGGCGGCGCCCATGGCGGGCGTTTTATCGCAAATGGTGAATGCGAATGCACTCGCGGACAAGGCAATTCGCGTGCTGGATATTGCGGCGGGCCATGGGATGTACGGGATTACGGTGGCCAAGAACAATCCCAGTGTTCATGTGACGGCGCTGGACTGGCCGGCAGTGCTGGAAGTCGCGAAGGAGCATGCCCGGGCAGCCGGCATAACTGAGCGCTTTTCGACTTTGCCGGGCAGCGCGTTTGACGCGGATCTCGGCGAAGGTTACAACTACGTTTTCTTAACCAACTTTCTTCATCATTTTGACATTCCGACCAATGAAATGCTGCTGCGGCGTTTTTACGCGGCACTGAAGCCGGGAGGCAAAGCTCTGACCGTTGAATTTGTCCCGAACGAGGATCGCGTTTCGCCGCCCATGGCTGCGTGCTTCAGCACAGTGATGCTGGCAAACACGGATGCGGGCGACGCGTACACCTTCGCAGAATACGAAAAGATGTTTCGTGCGGCGGGATTTAAGAACTGCGGCCTTCATCAGGTGCCGGATTTGCCGCAGCGAATTGTGGAGGCTGAGAAATAGCGATGGCAGCGGCGAATAAGAAACATTCGAGCAAGAAACCAGGTGGAAATAAACCAAATCCAGATGCTTCCCTGCGCAAGCATCTGGTGGAATTACTGAACGGAGGCAACGCGCACGTTACGATTGCTGATGCCGTTGCAGATTTTCCCCGAGAGAAGCGCGGAGCCTACGCGAACGGGCAAGCGCATACTGGGTGGCAATTGCTGGAGCATATGCGCATCGCGCAATGGGACATACTCGAATTCAGCCGCAGTCCCAAGCATGTCTCGCCCGATTTTCCAGATGGGTATTGGCCGAAGACCCCGGCTCCACATGATGACGCGGAATGGACGAAAAGTGTGCAATCGGTTGCGAACGATTTGCGCATGATGATCCGGCTGGTGACGAATCCGCAAACGGATTTGTTTGCGGCGCTTCCGTGGGGAGACGGTCCGACCGTGCTGCGCGAAGCACTGCTGCTGGCGGATCACAATGCGTATCACGTTGGGCAGATGGTGGATTTGCGGAGAGCGCTGGGAATTTGGAAGAAGTCGTAGCACGCTTTCGGCAGGGCGGTCCCGTCAAGGTCAGCGTGTCGTGCCCAACCAGAAACGCTTCGGTTAGTGGCGCGAATCGAAATTGCGGTAGGATAATCGTCTGGAAATCGCCGAAAAAGCGGAGGGTTCCGTGATTGCCGTCGAAAACATTTCGTGGTCTGAAAGCAAAGCTGGAAGTACCCGGCGCGATTTTTTGCGCGGAATAGCTGGCGCGGGAGCGTTCGTGCTGGCGGCGCGCTACTTGCCTGGCGACGTATTCGCTGCGAGCAACGCAGCGGGGACGCCTGGCGGAGTCGCCGACGTTGGCCTGAAGGGGCCGCTCTCACCGAGCGTTTACCTGGCGATTGACACGGATGGAACGGTTTATGCGATCGCGCACCGCTCCGAGATGGGAAGCGGGAGCAGGACGGCGCTGCCACGAATCATCGCCGATGAGCTCGACGCCGATTGGGCGCGAGTGAAAATCGTGCAGGCCACGGGCGATGAAAAATTTGGCGATCAGGATACCGATGGTTCACATTCGGTGCGCGGTTCGTTCGATACGTTGCGCGAAACCGGCGCTTCGGCGCGATTGATGCTGGTGAGGGCGGCTGCTCAACAATGGGGCGTGCCGGAAGCAGAGTGCTCGACCGGAGTGCATGAAGTGCTGCACACCAAGTCCGGAAAGAAAATTGGCTACGGCGAGCTGGTCAGCGCGGCGGCGAAACTTCCCGTCCCGAAAAAAGAAGAACTGAAGCTGAAGCCGCGCAGCGAGTGGCGCTACATGCGCAAGGGCGTGGCCAGTTACGACTTGAAAGATATGATCACCGGCAAGGCAACCTACGGAATAGATGCGCAAATGTTGATGACAAGGCGGCGCTGGCGGTGCCCGGAGTGAAGCAGACTGCGACGATTGATCCTTTTAAACCACCCATACTTTTTCAGGCGCATGGCGGTGTCGGCGTGCTGGCGAACAGCACCTGGGCCGCAATACAGGGAAAGAAAAAACTGCAAATCGAGTGGACCGACAGCGAGAACAAATCCTATTCCTCCGATGCTTACAAGACGGAACTGCAAGCGACTTCGCGCAAGCCGGGGAAAGTTGTGCGGGAGATCGGAAATGTGGACGAGGCTTTTCGAAAAGGCGGAAAAATTATCGAAGCGGAATACTATGCGCCGATGCTGGCGCACGCGCCGATGGAACCGCCTGCGGCGCTGGCTCACTATAGAGATGGAAAAGTGGAAGTGTGGGCCGCGACGCAGAATCCGCAAGGCACGCGCGAAGCGGTGGCTGCCGCGGTAGGCGCGAAGAAAGAAGATGTAACGGTAAACGTAACGCTGCTGGGCGGCGGATTTGGCCGGAAATCGTTTCCCGATTATGCGGTGGAAGCCGCGGTGCTTTCGAAAAAATCCGGCAAGCCGGTAAAAGTTGTCTGGAGTCGCGAGGACGACATTCAATTCGATACCTATCACAGCGTGGCTGCGATGTACTTGAAAGCTGCTCTGGGAGCGGACGGAAAACCGACGGCATGGCTGCAGCGCAGCACGTTTCCGCCGATCGCGTCCACATTTGACGCCAGCGCGCTGACCGCCGATGCAGGAGAAATCGGCCTGGGCTGGAGCGATTTGCCGTACGCGATCCCCAATCATCGGGCGGAAAATGGCGAGGCCAAAACGCATGTGCGAATCGGCTGGCTGCGCAGCGTCTGCAACGTGTTTCACGCGTACGCTGAACACTCTTTTGCCGATGAGTTGGCGCACGCGGCTGGAAAAGATCCGCGCGATTATGTGCTGGCGCTGCTCGGTCCGGACCGGATTATTCCCAGAACAGAACTGGCGAAGGATTATACGAACTACGACGGCGATTACTCGCAATATCCCATCGATACCGCACGATTCCGGCGGGTGCTGGAGATCGCTACGGAAAAGGCCGGCTGGGGAAAAAAGAAAAACGGCAGCGGATTTGGCATGGGCCTGGCGATGCATCGCAGCTTTCTGACTTACGTTGCCACCGTGGTGCAAGTGGAGATGGATAAAGACGGCAAAGTAAAAATTGGGCGCGTGGATTCGGCCGTGGATGCCGGAACGATCGTCAATCCGGAAATGGCGCGGCAACAGTTTGAAGGAGCGGCGACGTTTTCGACCAGCCTTGCGTTCTACGGAGAAATTACCGCGAAGAACGGCGTGATCCAGCAGAACAACTTCGACAGCTATCCAATGGCGCGCATGAATACTGCGCCGCGCGAAACGTATGTGCACCTGGTGGAGAATGACCGGCCGCCGGCCGGGATCGGTGAGCCCGGAGTGCCGCCGTTTACTCCGGCGCTGTGCAACGCGGTGTTTGCAGCGACGGGTAAGCGCGTGCGCGATTTGCCGTTCAGCAAGCTGGGCCTGGCATAACTACGCGCAAATCTCATTGCAAATTTGCAGCACCGGCAAAAATTTCAGTCAGTGAGGATTCTGCGTCGCGTACTCCAATTCATACAGCGGCTTGAGGCCGGTTCTCTGGAGCAGTTCCTGCACTTCGGATGGACTCAGCCTGCGGCCCGGACGGTGTTCGGCGTTCGCAAACCAATATCCGGCTAAAGCCATAATCGCCGTTTGCAGCCTGAGCATTTGCGGATCGACCCGTTCGAACGTATCCACGATGGTGTGGTGCCGCACATCGTAGTCTCCGGGATCTACCTTCAGAGAATAAATGGGAACACCTTCCACAATAAATGTTTCCTGATCGGAATCGAAATCGGCGTCCAGATATAGGCGGCCTGCGCCGAGGGAAGCCAGCGGCTTGAGCAGCCTGCGGCTCTCTGCTTCAAGATCCTTCCGTCCGTGAATCTGGAAACCAAGCGGCGGGTGCGCGCCTGAATCAATGTTGAAGACCGCCCTAGTGTTATCAAGTTCCGCTTTGTGCTGCTCAACGTAGGCTCGCGAGCCGTTGGAGAGTTGCTCCTCTCCCGAGAAAAAAACAAAGCGGATGGTGTGCTTTGGCCTGATACCCAGAAACTTTAAAATGCGCGCAGCTTCCAGAATGACGGCAACTCCGGCGCCGTTATCGTTCGCTCCTTGTGCCGGATCCCAGGAATCGAAGTGCGCGCACAGCAGCACCACTTCGCTCGGATCAGAACCTGCCAGATCGGCGACGACATTGCGCTCCTTTCCCGGTGCTGCGCCGAAAGAGTTTTGCACGTCGAGCCGAACAGTGACGGCGCCCTTGGCGAGCAGCCGTCGAAGCAAAGCCGCATCCTCGCTGGCGATGGAAATAACCGGCAGCGGCGCTCGCGGATAAAAACCAAACGCCGAGGTGTACACCATGCGGTCGGGCTTGTCGGAAACGATGAACATTGCCGCGGCACCCGCGCTTGCAAGTTTGCGAGCCAGAACGGAACGAATTCCTACATAAGTCGTCGAGCTGCCATTGCTTCGCAAATCGACGATCACTGCGGCGCCTTTCACATTGACTGGAAGAGCGGCGTGCTCGTCACCCGGTGGACCGAAATCCACAACCGGCACCTCGATCGGCCCGGGCGTTCCTGGAACCCATCCGTATGAGCCGATGTATATTGAACGCCGAATAGGGTGGATGATTTCCCCGGTTGCCGGGCCGTGCTGCCAGGTGGAGCTCAATTGGTATTCCTCGAGATGTGCTTTGTCGAATCCTGCTTCACGCAAATTCTTCAGGATCAGTTCCGCCGTTGCGCGGGATTCCGGGCTGCCGGTAATCCGTCCGCCGATGCTGTCGGTGAGTGTTTCGAGAAAGGTGATCGCGCCGTCTTGCATCAAAGAGTAGCCGGCGATGCGCGCGACAGTGTCCTCTTCGGGCGACGGGACAGAGCGAGCATTTGGAATTGCGCTCTGCGCCAGAACTGGCACCGCGGCGAGCAAGAACACGAAGAATGCGGAAACTGGGCGAGTCATCTCGACCTCCCTCAATGTCTGTAACGATTGCAGGAAAACCAAGTGCGTTAAAAGAATCTGCGTAACGGCGGGTGATTATAGCCTTGCGCCCCGGCGGTGCGCGAACAGAATCGCGGGCGTGGCGCAATCCAAGAACGAACAGGTTTTGGTTGGAGATTCGTGAAATAGTGGATAGAATGCGGAGCTGGTGCACACGGAATGATGGCGTTCGAATCGGATTCAGAGGCTGGACATGAAGAACCATGCAGTCCACGGCGCGGGCGTGTTGGCGATTTCACTTTGGCGGCCATCGCCATTCTGAACGCAGCTAAATCGATTTACTATTGGGAATTTGTTGCTTCCGGCGAGGCCTGCTCATGATTATCGGAGTGCCTGGCGAAACTTATCCCGGAGAGAGGCGGGTGGCGCTGGTGCCGGCGGTGCTTGGCAATCTGGCTAAAGCCGGACTGCAAGTGCTCTTGCAAGCAGGCGCGGGCGCGGCTGCGGGATATCCGGACGCGGAATACTCCGATAAGGGCGGCAAGATCGCCGCGAGCCGCGCAGAAGTTTTTGCCCAGGCGGAAATAATCACGCAGGTTCTTTGCGATGGCGCCAACGACAAGACCGGCCACGCGGATTTGCCGCTGCTGCGAAGTGGGCAGATTCTGCTGGGATTTCTGAGGCCGCTCGGCTCATTGCAAATCCTGCAGGAACTGGCCGCGACCGGAGTGTCATCGTTCGCGGTGGAATTGATGCCGCGCACCACCCGCGCGCAAAGTATGGACGCGCTGTCCTCCATGGCCACGATGAGCGGCTACAAAGCGGTGATACTTGCGGCGGACACACTGCCGCGAATTTTCCCAATGCTGACCACCGCGGCCGGAACTATTACGCCAGGACGCGTGCTGATCATCGGCGTGGGCGTGGCCGGGTTGCAGGCGATTGCCACGGCACGGCGGCTGGGCGCGGTGACATCGGCGTACGACATGAGGCCGGCGGCAAAAGAACAGGTGCTGAGCCTGGGCGGACGTTTTGTGGAATTGCCGATCGAAGCAAAAGACGCGCAAGATGCGCGCGGTTACGGCACGGCGCAGGGCGAAGAATTCTATCGCAAGCAGCGCGAATTGCTTGGCGATGCAGTGGCGGCGAACGATGTGGTGGTCACAGCTGCGGTGATTCCCGGGAAAAAAGCGCCAGTGCTGGTCACCAAAGAGATGGTGGCGCGAATGCTGCCGGGCTCGGTGATCGTGGATCTGGCGGCGGAGCGCGGCGGCAATTGCGAACTGACGCGTGCAGGTGAAACCGTAGTCGAACACGGCGTCACCATCATCGGAACGACCAATCTGGCGAGCACAGTTCCCTACCATGCCAGCCAGATGTATGCGCGAAACTTGACGGCATTTTTGTTGAACCTGGTGAAGGATGGAAAATTGCAATACAACGAAGCAGACGAGATTCACCGGGAAACTTTGCTGACGCGCGACGGCGAAATTGTAAACGCGCGAGTCCGCGAATTTCTGGGATTGCCTGCGCGCGCCGCGGCCGAGCCCAAGGGAGCCTGAAGCGAATGAAGCTCGATTTGCTGACCAGTTTGTATGTTTTCATGCTTGCGGCGTTCATTGGGTTTGAGGTGATTCGCCGCGTCTCTCCGCTTCTGCACACACCGCTGATGTCGCTGACCAACGCTCTGGATGCCATTGCCGTCGTCGGAGCAATCATCCTGGCCGGGGAATTCCACGAAC
>WNFR01002078.1_pt1 | contig 34172 bp, 32 predicted proteins | sample 5400221 | NCBI WGS metagenome assembly WNFR01 (sample SAMN13153357, study PRJNA577476) | soil metagenome | isolation source: 40 cm soil under Madrone tree | place: USA:California | collected 2016-06-14
GGCCGCGGAGCGGGTGCTCGCGATCGATCGCGGGGGGACGCCGCACCTCGAGCAGCAGGTCGCGACCGTCGAAGCGAGCGCGGTACCCCCACACGCGCCGCGCCAGCTCGAGCGTGATCGTCACCTCGTCCGCCGCCGGTTGCGCATAGCTCATCCGCGTGACCAGCGGGTCGCTGCCAGTCGCCTCCCCGCCCTCGCCGTACTGCATCCAGTTGATGTCGGATGCGCCGCCGTACAGGCGCAGGGTGAGGCTGCGCTCGCGCTCCGTGACCTGGTAGGGGAGGCGTGCGGGCAGCGGCACTCGCAGCGTCACCGACTTCGGTCCGGACGCGAGCCGAACCGAGCTCACGACGCCACCCGGCGGCGGCGTACCCGGCGGCAGCCGCACGACGTCGGTCTCGTTCACCCACGCAACCGTGGCGCGCGAGAGCCGGAGCCGCACTTGATCGTTCCAGCGCCCCGACTCGACCGCGACCGTCCCGGTCGGGAAAAACCAATTGTAGGTTCCGTGAGGGACAGCGCGCCCCGGGGTGATGCTATCGGTCGTACCGGTGCGAGCGGTGTCGTCGTCCAGGACGACGACGGTCGGGAAGGTCATGTCCACGACATTCACGCCGAGGGGCCAGCGCGCCGTCGCCGTGTCGGCACCCACGGTCACCACGAGCGTGGCGCACGCCGTCCGCCCGTCCGCACACAGCGCCGCCGCCGGCAACCAGCCCACGTAGCGTCCCGCCGTCGGCACGCGTCGACGCGGCGCGGTATCGATCACGAAGGCGCGGACGCCCCCAGGGAGCTCGGGCGCCAGCGTATCGGGGACGAGCGGAACGCTCGAGCCCCACGGCAGCAGCAGGCGCACCGACGCGCCGGGTGTGACCCGCACGCTCAGGGGAATCCCCTCCCCCACCGGCAGTGCAACAGTCCCCGCAGGCGTGAAGCTGGTCGTATCGATCCACACGGGGCGTCCGGACGGCGGCCGGAACTGCGGCGCGATGCGGGCGGTGTACACGAAGCGGCTGGAGTCGGGCCCTCCTCCAGTTGCCGCAATCAGGAAGCGGGCGACGGTGTCCTCAGGCAGCGGCAGCCAGGCGATCCAGGCGCCGTTCGGGAGCACGGGCACCGACTGCTCGTTGATCCCCAGGTGCACCGGTCCGCCGCTCCCCCCTCGCACCGAGCCAAACAGGAACGCCGAGTCGTAGGCCTGGATGATATCGGTGACGGCGGGATAGACCACCGTGATGTGCAACGAGTCGCGCCCCGGCGCGGCGGGCGACGGCAGCGCGCCTCCGGCGACGGGCACGGTACCGGTGCGCGCGACGGCGCATCCGGTCAGGACGCTCACGAGCACCACGCAGACCGATCGCACAGGACGCGCAAGGTAGCATCGGCGCTTTCAGCCCGTCAATTTGCCGAATTGATTGGCAGGCCATAACTTCTGCGCCGAGTGGAGCACTTCCTCCAGTGACCGCCTGCCCTTATTGCGGCCGGGCGAACGACCCGGGTGCACAGTTCTGCATGGACTGCGGCAAGCCCATGGGCAAATCCACAGGACGCACGGCCGCTGCGGCATCCGCGGGCGGGGGGGGCGAGGGTGGAGCGGTGACGGCGGCGGGTGCCGCGCCCGCCACGCGCGTCGTGGCCCGCTCCGCGCGAGCCCGCGACCAGGGCGAGCCGATCTCCTGCCCGTTTTGCGGCGGGCGAGCCAGTGGGCTACAGCCGTTCTGCCCACATTGCGGCCGTCGACTCACGGCCCCTGGCTCCGGGCCCAACTGCCCGCGCTGCGCTTCGCCCGTGGAACCGGGGATCAAGTTCTGCGCGACCTGCGGTGCGCCGCTGGCCGACCTGGCGGCCGCGCGTCGGGGCCTCTCGGGACCCTCGCGCGCGGGCGCGGCGATCGCGCTCGTCCTCCTCGACGATCTGGGCAACCCGGTGCAGCGCTTCGAGCGCAACGCGCCCGACACGACCATCGGCCGTCAGGACGGCGACATCCGCTTCCCCGAAGACGTGTTCCTGTCGCCGTTGCACGCGAAGCTGTCGTGGGAGCAGGACACCCTCGTCGTGCGCGATCTGGGCAGCTGCAACGGCACGTGGGTGTTCCTCGAGGAGGCGCATCGCCTGCTCGATGGCGACCTGCTGCTGATCGGCTCCCAGGTGATCCGGTTCCGGCGGCTGGGGTACCCGGGGCCGCACCCGCCCGACGCCGACGCCACCAAGCGGATGGGCAGCGTGAGCCCGAGCGCCGACATCGCGAGCCTCACCCAGCTGCGCTCCGACGGTAGCGTCCGCGACGTGATCCAGCTCTCCCCCGGCCGCGATGTCGTCATCGGCCGCGAGCAAGGCGACTGGGTGTTCCCGTACGATCCGTCGATGAGCGCGCGCCATGCCCTGGTGCGCTCCGAGGATGCGGACTTCGTGGTGGTGGACGCCAACAGCCGCAACGGCATTGCGCTCGCGGCCCGCGGCGACATGACCCTGCGCGACCAGTCGCGCATCCTGGTAGGCGACAAGCTGCTGCGGATCGAGATTCCCACGTGAAGATCTGCCCAGTATGTGCGACCGAGTATCGCGACGATGTCCGGTTCTGCCCGAACGACGGGCAGACCCTGCGCTCGTCGGGGCCGACGCAGGATCTCGTAGGCCAGGTGCTGGCCGACCGCTACCACATAATGAAAAAGCTGGGTGAGGGAGGCATGGGGCAGGTGTACCTCGCCGAGCACGTGAAGATGGGGCGCCGCAGCGCCATCAAAGTGATGAACCCCTCCATGGTGCACGACCCCGAAGCGGTGGCCCGCTTCAATCGCGAGGCAGCAAACGCCAGCCGCATCTCGGACTCCCACGTGTGTGCCATCTACGACTTCGGCGAGACTCCCGACGGGCTCATCTACCTGGCCATGGAGTTCATCGAGGGTGAGCCGCTCACGGAGCTGATCACGCGCGAGGGAGCGCTGCCCGTTGCCCGGGCCGCGGACATCGGCATCCAGGTGGCGGCCGCACTCCAGGCAGCACATGACCTCGGCATCGTACACCGCGACCTGAAGCCCGACAACATCATGCTGACGCGCAGCCGCGACGGGGCGGACGCGGTGAAGGTGGTCGATTTCGGCCTTGCCAAGGCCGTTGGCGGGGAGGGGGGCGGCCAGAAGGTGACGAGGACCGGGTTGGTGATCGGCACGCCCGAGTTCATGAGCCCTGAGCAAATCTCAGGCGACAAGTTGGATGGCCGGAGCGACGTTTATTCCCTGGGCCTGGTGCTCTTCAACATGCTTACGGGGACACTGCCCTTTCCCGCCGATTCCGTGCAGGAAGCGATGATCAAGCGCCTCACCGACGAGCCGGCGGAGTTGATCGAAGTGCGGCCCGATCTGCATTTTCCCCCAGGGCTCCAGCAGACACTCGACACCGCGCTGGCACGGACCCCAGTGGACCGCTATCAATCCGCCGCCAAGCTTGCGCACGACCTCGCTTCGGTAACCGGGCTCGCCAGGGCGGACGCGGGCGCAGCCCTACCCTCCACCCTGACCGACGCCGACGACAGGACGGAGCGGATAGAGCCCGTGCGCGCCAGGACGCGCTCGCGTGTGCCGATCGTCGTCGGCGTGATCGTCCTCCTGGGAGCGGCGGGCGCGGTGGTCACGATCGGTCGCACGGTCAAGCAGACCGGCAGCGGTCCGGCCGCCGACACGGCGCGACCGATGGCGTCCCGTCCATCACCGGTGGACACCGCCACCCGTACGCCTGTGGTGCCGCCGCGACGCGCCCCGGCGTCGCGCTCGCGGGTGCCTGTCACCGCGCCGCGCATCGCTGTGGCCCGGGCGAAGGACCTGCTGGACGATCTGTTGCTAAAGCTGTCGCCCCTGAATCAGGCGATGGTACGAGACTCCGCGAAGCATATCTTCGACGTCCCCAACGTCGCCCCTGAGGTCAAAGCGTACGCGGCGTACGTCGTCGGCCTCGCCACCTCCCAGCCCCCGCAGAATGACCGCGCGGCGGGCTGCGAGTGGATACGGAAAGCCATGAATCTCGATAGCTCGGAACCGCGGTATCGCGACCTGTTCGCTCAGTGTCAGCGCTGACCATGTTCGGACGCTCTTCTGCCAAGCCGATCAAGGTCGAGGTCGTCGCGAAGACCGACCTCGGCAAGACGCGCGACCACAACGAAGACCGTTTCCTGGTCGCGGATCTTTCGCGCCGGGAGGCATCGCTCCACCCCGCGGTGCGCGCCCACGAGATCGGCGAGCGGGGCTCGCTGTTCGTCGTCGCCGACGGGATGGGCGGCGCCGCCGCGGGCGAGCTCGCCAGCGAGATGGCGACCGACACGATCTACCAGCAGCTGGTTCGGGGCTGGGGGACCGAGCGTGAGGTGACGGCGCAGCGGTTCGCGTACCGCTTGAAGGAAGCGGTGGAGGTGGCGAACGAGCAGATCCACGCGTACGCCGCGACGCACCCCGAAGTCCGCGGGATGGGCACGACCACCACCGCCGTGGGAGTGTTGGCCGACCACTTCTTCCTGACCCAGGTCGGTGACAGCCGCGCCTACCTCGTCCGGAACGGGGAGGCGGTGCAGCTCACCCGGGACCAGTCGCTGATGCAGCGCCTGGTCGAGGCGGGCGAGCTGACGGAGGAAGAAGCCGCGCGGAGCGAGCGCCGCAACATCATCCTCCAGGCTCTGGGGCCCGACGCGCGCGTCAAGGTCGATCTCACCCATCAGGAGGTCCGCAAGGGCGACATCCTGGTGCTGTGCTCCGACGGCCTGTCGGGCCAGGTGAAGAAGGAGGAGATGGCCGCCGCCGTGACTCGCGAGCGGGACCTCCAGGCCGCGTGCGACAAGCTGATCGCGCTCGCCAACGAGCGGGGTGGGCCCGACAACATCACCGTCGTGCTGGCACGGTTCGACGGTGAGGGGCTGCGCCCGCCGGAGCCCAACGCAGAGATAGGCTATCAGGTGTATCCACTCATCGACACCGAGACCAGCACGGAGCCGGTCCCGGTCTATCGGGGGAGCCCCGCCCCTGAGCCCGCGGCCCGGAATCGCCGGCGCATGATCCTCCTGCTGGTCATCGCTGCGGCCGCCGCCGTAGCGCTCTATCTGGTCAGCCGGAGCCCGTGACCGCCCAGTTCACGTTTCTCTCGGGCGCGCGCGTCGGGCAGGTCGAGACCTTCCGCAAGGCGTACATCGGCCTCGGCCGGCACCCGCTCTCCGACGTCCGCTTCGATGTCGATCGCGACCTCGACGTGTCCTCGCGCCACGCCGGGATCGTGCGCCACGGCGAGACCTTCGTGGTGCGGGACCTGGGCAGCACGAACGGCACGTTCGTCAACGGCGCCCGGATCTCGGGCGATGTCGTGCTGGCGGACGGTGACGTGATCGGTCTGGGGCAGAACGGGCCCGCGGTGGAGTTCCACACCCTGCCGGGCGAGCCGATCGCCGACACCGTGCCGGACTCGACGCGGGCGTCCGCGGAGCGGCTGTCGTCCCCGCGCGAGCAGTACGCAGCGGTGGCCGCGCCTCGTTCCCGGCGCTCGAGCACCGCTCTGCGGATTGCGGCGGAGGTGGCGCGCCTGAACCGCAGGACCAAGCTGCTGATCGTGCTGCTCGTCGTGGTGCTCGCCGGATTCGGGGCGCTGCAATGGGAGAGCGCGCGTGACGCGCGCGACGTGGCCCGGCTCCAGGCGCGGGCGGACAGCCTGGAGGCGGAGGCGCAGCGGCTGCTCACGCGGCTCCAGACCGAGCTCGCGAGCGTGCGGGACGCCCTGCATCAGTCGCAGGCGGAAGTCGCGCGGCTGCGGACCGAGCTGGCAGCCGCGGGCACGAGCGGCAACGCCGGCGCCGTCGCGCGACTCCGGGCCGCGCTCGACGTGGCGGAGACGCGCCAACGCGGCCTCGCGGGCGCGGTCGCGATGGACTACCGCGCCATCTCGCTCAAGAACCAGGACGCGGTCGCCCTGCTGGTCGTTCAGTTCTCGGACACGGAGATCTTCAGTGGCACGGCGTTCGCCGCCGACTCGCAGGGCACGCTGGTCACCAACCGGCACGTCTTAGTGGGCGAGGACGGCAACCGGCAACCCCGGCGCATCGCGATCAAGTTCTCGGGGAGCCGCCAATGGTTCCCCGGCCGCCTGGTCGGCGTCGCCGATTCCGCGGACGTCGCCGTCGTGAAGGTGGAGATCCGTGGTGGGACGCCGCGCGTCGCGGGCTTTGCGGGCGAGGCGCGAGCGCTGGCGCGCGGCGATCCCGTGGCGATCATCGGCTACCCGCTGGGCGAAGACCTCCCCATGGAGCACGCCGGCGAGAGCGGCGTGATCGCCGACCCGACGCTCACCGTCGGCACCGTCAGCAAAGCGCTGGCCAACCTCGTGCAGGTCGACGGGTACGGGGCGCCGGGGTCGTCGGGGAGCCCAATCTTCGATCGCACGGGCCGCGTGGCGGCTGTGTTGTACGGCGGCAATCGGGAGTCTCAGGGAAAGATCATTTATGCCGTCCCCGCGTCCGCAATCATTGCTTACCTGAAGCAGCTCCCTAAATAGAGACGTCTCGCACGCCTCTCACTTTAGCCAAGTTATCAGTCGCCTCGCCGCCGCTCGTTGCATCAGCGCCTGCCCGTGCCAGCACAAAAGGATCGGGGCCGTGCCGGGGATCTGCGACGCAAGGCGCGGATGGCCGAACAGCACCACGAGCTGCGCCCCGGGCACGAGACGCCGCAGGGCCGCGCGCGAGCGCGCGCCGAGATCGGCCCGGCCCTTCCACGAGCGAGGCTCGGCGTACACTAAGACAATGCGTTGCGCGTTCCCGGTCGCACGTTGCACGATAGCGACTCCGGCCTCGCGCAAGGTCGCGTGGAACACGTCTCGCGGCCCGACCGTATATGGTCCACCCACGTCATCATCGACGACCGACACGCTGAGGGGCGAATGGATGCTCGGCGCGTCGCCGCGCACCAGATGCGCCGCCCGGTCGGCAAGCCCGTCCGCGAACGTCCCATGGTCCGAGAGGCCCGGCTCCCCCTGGTCCGGCAGGTCCGCCCAGTCGGCGAGGGCGTCATCGTAATGAACGAGCGCCTGGTCCGCGCGGGCGGCCGAAATCTCGGCGCCGACAGCGCGGTCCAGCGCGGCGATCACGCTCGTGAAGTTCTCCGGGTATAGCAGCGCGTCGCACCCGGCCCCGACCGCGCCCACCGTGGCCGCAGGCACCGGCTGTGCGGCACGCGCCCCCGCCATGATCAGCGCATCGGTCACGACGAGACCACCGAAGTTGAGCGTGTCCCGCAGGTAGCCCAAAATCTCGGGCGAAAAGCTCGCCGCTCGCCCCGCGCGGTCCCAGTTCGGGTAGGCGACGAACGCGCTCATCACACTCCCCACACCCGCGCGGAGCGCGTATTCGAACGGAGTCACGTCCACCTGCTGCAGCTCGGTGAGGGCAGCGCGCACGCGTGGCAGGGTCGCGTGGGAATCCTCGGTCGTGCGCCCGTGGCCGGGATAGTGTTTGGCGCACCCCAGAACGCCGTGCTCCTGGAGACCGCGGATCCACACGGCCGCCTGCTCGCCCACCCGCACCGGGTCGGCGCCGAAGGCGCGCGTCTGGACGATCGGGTTCTTGGGCTCGAGATCGAGATCGCACACGGGGGCGAACGCCCAGTTGATCCCGACCGAGCGCGCCTCGGTACCCGTGATCATCCCGCAGGTACCGGTGGCCTCCAGGTCGTCGAGCCAGCCGAGCGCCGCGGGCGGCGGCAGCTCGGTGAGCCCGTGAACCTGCTGCGCCGGGCCGCGCTCGAGATCCGCCCCGACCAGCAGCGGGCGCCCCGCCTGCTCGCGTAGCTCCCGCGTGAGTGTCGCGACTGCCTCGCGCGTCCCCCCGAAGACGATGAACCCCCCCACTCCGGCGGAGAGCGCGGCGTCGATCTTGGCGCGCTCGTGGGCGAAACTCTCGCGCCGCCAGCGCAACGCGGGAAAGACGAGACGAGCGAGGGACCCGGTCACGCCGGGGTGATGTGGCCGAGTACGCGGGGGCCCCGCGCCCCGGTCGCGGCCGGCAGGTTTCCCGGCTCCCCGCGGACCGTGAGAAACCCGAGGAACGCGAACACCAGAGACTCTTTCGCTTCTCCGTCGAAGAACAAGCGCTCGAACGGCACCACGGGTCGCGGGGCCAGCCGGGCCGCGAGGAGCTCGACCAGTCGCGGATTGTGAAGAGCTCCCGCCCGGTGCTCTTCGGTGGCGGCGCCGCGAAGTAAGGATCGGCGAGCAGCGCGTCGAGCACCTTGCGGGATGGCTTGCCGCGCCGCGCCCGCTCGCCGCCGGCGTCGAACCGCGCCGTGGGGTCGATCCGGCGGGTCACCGCGTCGACCACCCCAACCCCGGGACCCGTGTCGAACGCGATGGCGCCCCCGGTGACCCCGCGGCGCGGTGCAAAGGTGACGTTCGCGATGCCGCCGAGGTTCAGCAGCAACCGCCCGCACTCCGCGTGGCCGAACAGGACCACGTCGGCCAGGGGCACGAGGGGCGCCCCCTGGCCCCCGGCCGCCACGTCACGCGAGCGGAAGTCACTCACCACCCGCACCCCCACGCGCTCGGCGATCACGGCCGGGTCGCCCAACTGCAGTGTCGCCCGGCCCGGCTCGTGCCAGATCGTCTGCCCGTGCGACGCGATGAAGGACAAGTCCCGAGGCGCGACCTTTGCCTGGGCCAGGAGCTGCAGCACCGCCCCGGCGAAGCGCTCTCCCAACGCAACGTGCAGCAGGGCCAGGTCCTTCGAGCCGCCGCGCGCGATCGCCTCGATGATCTGCCCGCGCTCCGGCGCGGTGTAGGGGTCCTGGCGGAACGCGACGAGCTGCGCGTCGAGCGGGTCATCTTTGAGGCGCACGAGCGCCGTCGAGACCCCGTCGAGCGACGTGCCCGACATGACGCCGACGGCGAGGGCGGTCGTCACGTTGGCCTGACGGGGGGCGGATCGCCCACGGCCCGGCGCACGAATCCGCCCGCGTTCGCCAGCAGGCGCTCGGCCTCGGTCTTTCCCACCCCCCGCTTCGCCATCACGATCGCCAGCTTCACGCTCCCGCCCGCGGCTTCGAGCGCGCGGCGCGCGGCGCCGCGGTCCAGACCGCACACCTCCATCACGATGCGTTCCCCGCGGTCCCGCAGCTTGTCGCTCATCGCCATCAAGTCCACCATGAGGTTGCCGTAGGCGCGTCCCTGCCGGATCATCGCGCCGGTCGAGAGCGTGTTGAGGACCAGCTTCGTAGCCGTACCGGCCTTCATGCGTGTGGACCCCGTCAGAGCCTCGGGGCCGACCTTTGGAAGGATGAGGACGTCGCACGTCGCGACGAGCACCTGCGGGGGATCGGAGCACGAGACGAGCCCAGTCGTCGCGCCGATGGTCTGCGCACGGGCCAGCGCCGCGCGGACGAACGGCGTCGTACCGCTCGCCGCGATGCCGAGGACGAAGTCCGCGGGCGCCACCCGCGCTTGGTCGATCGCCGCCATCCCTGCGTTCACGTCGTCCTCGGCCCCTTCGCTGCTCTTCACCAGGGCCTGGTAGCCGCCGGCGATCACGCCCACGACCATATCCGGCGGTGTGCCGAAGGTCGGCGGGCATTCACTGGCGTCGAGCACACCGAGCCGCCCGGAGGTTCCGGCGCCGACGTAGATGAGCCGCCCGCCCCGGCCGAATGCGTCCACCACGAGGTCGATGGCGCGGGCGAGCTCACCACGCACCGCCTGGACCGCCCCTGCCACCGTCGCGTCCTCGGCGTTCAGAAGGTCGACGATTTCGAGCGTCGACGCCACGTCGATGCGCTCGGTGCGGGGGTTACGCTGCTCGGTGAGCCGCGGGTCGCGGTAGTCAGGAACGGTCATGAAGGGTGTCGGATGGCCCCAAGTTAGACGTTGACCCGAACTCGGGTCAACGTGCACAATTCGGCATGGGCAGATCCCTCGGTCTCGGCCTGCTGCTGCTGACGGCGTGCAGCGGCGGCATCAAGGCACCGGAGACGATCCCCGTTGCGTCCGGTGTCCTCGACTCCATCCCCCCGGCCGTTGCGCTCCCCGCTGTCGACACGGCCGCGACGCGGGGGGCCCGTGGCGCGCTCATCGCGGCCGCCTGGCCTCTCGGGCAGCGCGTCAGGCCCGTGGCCGGTGAGCATGCGATGGTGGTCACTTCGCATCCGCTCGCGAGCGACGTCGGCGTAGAGATCCTGCGCCACGGCGGGAACGCGGTCGACGCCGCGGTGGCGGTCGCGTTCGCGCTCGCCGTGGTGCACCCCGTCGCGGGCAACCTCGGTGGGGGCGGGTTCATGGTCGTCCGGATGCACGACGACACGGTGCGCACGCTCGACTTTCGGGAGGCCGCGCCGTCCGGCGCCACGCGCTCCATGTACGTCGATTCGGCGGGGAACGCGCGGCAATCGTCCCTGACCGGCCACCTCTCCGTCGGCGTGCCGGGGAGCGTCGCGGGGCTGTTCGAAGCGCACCGCAGGTTCGGGCACCTGCCGTGGAAAGAATTGGTCGCGCCCGCCGTACGCCTGGCGCGCGAGGGACACACGCTCGACGGCGTGCGCAGCCGTCAGATTACCCGCGAGGCAGAGCGACTCGCCCGGTTTCCCGCCTCGCGCGCCCAGTTCCTCGTGAACGGGGAAGCGCCCCCGGCAGGCACGTGGTTCGTCCAACCAGACGTCGCCCGCACGCTCCAGCTCATCGCCGACAGCGGCCCGCAGGTGTTCTACGGCGGCAGCATCGCCGAGCGGATCGTGCAAGAGATGGCCCGCGGTGGCGGACTGATCACGCGAGACGACCTCGCCCGTTATCGGGCCAAGTGGCGCGACCCGATCGAGATCGGCTACCGCGGCTACACCATCTACACGATGCCGCCGCCCTCGGGGGGCGGGGTCACGCTGGCGGAGATCCTCAACGTGATGGAGGGGTATGCGCCCCTCCCGCCGTTTGGAAGCGCCCGACTGATGCACCTCCAGACCGAGGCGATGCGCCGCGCGTACGCGGACCGCAACGCCTTTCTCGGCGACCCGGACTTCGTGGATATCCCCCTCTCGCGGCTGCTCTCCAAGTCGTACGCGGCCACGTTGCGAGCGGACATCGACCCCCAACGCGCGACGCCCTCGCCGCCCGCCAGGGGCGCGCGATCGGAGGGGACCGAGACGACGCACTACTCCATCGTGGACGCCGACGGAAACGCCGTATCCTGCACCACGACGCTGAACAACGATTTCGGCAGCGCGGTCACCGTGACCGGGGCGGGGTTCCTGCTGAACGACGAGATGGACGACTTCATGACGGCGCCGGGCAAGCCGAATCTGTTCGGCCTGGTCCAGGGGGAGGCGAACGCTATCGCGCCGGGAAAGCGGATGCTGTCGGGAATGACGCCGGCGATCGTGCTCGATCCGGCCGGGCGGTTGTTTCTGGTGCTTGGGTCACCGGGCGGCTCGCGCATCACCACCGCCGTCTATCAGGTGCTCAGCAACGCCATCGACCAGGACCTGCCGCTGGCGGCCGCCGTGGCGGCGCCCCGGCTGCACCATCAAGCGGTCCCGGACACCCTGCACCTCGAGCCCGACGGCTTCGTCCAGCCCTCGATCGACTCGCTCGAAGCGATGGGTCACAAGGTGGCTTTTTGGAACTACAAGACCGAGGTCAACGCCATCGGGCGCGCCGCCGCCGGCGGCTGGATTGGGCTGGCCGATCCCCGGCGCGGCGGCGGCGCGGCTGGCTACTGACCGCGCCTAGGCCTGTTTCACCGTGAGCGGCCCGTTCAGCTGGATGGTGATCGCCGCACCTTTGGGGATCACCACGTCGATGTCACGCGACTGGCGCGCGGCGGCCGCGCCTGCGGCGGCACCGGCCGCGCCCCCAATCACGGCGCCCTTCGTGTTCTTTCCGAGGAGCTTGCCCACGATCGCCCCGGCCACCGCGCCCCCGGCTACCTTGGCGGCGTCGGCCTTGGTCACCCCGCGGCCCTTCATGATCGTGTCCATCCCGACGACGGACGCATCAATGGCGTAGCTCGCGCCGCGCACCGTTACGCTCGTCACCGCCAGCTCGATCTTGCCGGTCGAGTTGGGGTTCGGCGCGGGGTTCGCCGCAACGATCGTCCCCGACACGGTGGCGCCCGCCGGGATCACGATCCGTCCCGCAGGGTTCTTCACATCCTGGCTGACCGTCGCGGTGAAGGCATCACCGGCCTTCGCCGTGCGCGTGCTGATCGTGTCGCTGGCCGTGGCCGGCACGCGGGTTCCCGCCGCCAACATCAGTGGAGCCGGGGCCGCCGGTTTCGGCGCGACGGGTTTCTTCACCGGCGTCTTCTTCTCCGGCGCCGGCTTCGCTGCCTCGGTGGACGGTGCCGGCACGTCTTTCAAGGCCGCGGTTGATTCGGTCGGCGCGAGCGTCAGGTTGCGAGCCGTGGAGTCGGCCGATTGGCTTGTCTGGTCCGGCTTCGCGCAGGCGAGAACCGCCATCGCGGCGAGCGTGGCGGCGAGACGCAACCCGGGTTTCCGTAGCGTGATCATGTATTCCCTCTCTCTTATGGATTGTCGCTGGCACCTAATATAGGAACGGAGCCCTCGGAGTTCCCAATCTGAAACCCAGGCTCGGCACGGCGTCGCGCTAAAGCACTCGCGTGGTGTCCTTTAGGACCCTGCCACGCCGAGCCCACCCTGGGGGGAGACTACAGGCGGCTCTTCAGGAACTCGGGCGTCAGCCCCTGCAGCCAGCTCGCGATCAGGGTGAAGCGGTCGGTCACGAGGAGCAGGCCAAGAATGATCAGCAGGATGCCAGCGATCCGCTCGACCCAGGCGATGTACGGGCGAAACCGCTGGAACCAGACGAGAAACCGGTCGAGCGCCAGTGCGGTGAGCAGGAAGGGGACGGCGAGTCCGAGGGAATAGGCAGTGAGCAGCGCGGCCCCGTGCCCCACGCTCCCCTGGGCGGCGGCCAGGGTGAGAATGGCGCCGAGGATTGGTCCGATACAGGGGGTCCACGCCGCCCCGAAGGTCACCCCCACGACCGCGGACCCCACGTAGCCCACCGGCTTGCGGGCGAGTTGGAATTTGCGTTCGCGCATCAGGAAGGCCGGGCGCACCAGGCCAAGGAGGTACAGGCCGAACACGATCACGAGGACGCCGCCGATGCGCCCGATCCATACCTGCGACTGCACCAGCCAGACGCCCAATGCGGACGCCGTGGCACCGAGCGCCACGAAGACGAGCGAGAACCCCGTGACGAACCACACCGCGTGCACCAGGGCGGTGCCGCGCCGGATCTCGAGCTCCTCGAGCGTGAGGCCGGTCAGGAACCCGACGTAGCTCGGGACGAGCGGCAGGACGCAGGGGGAGAGAAAGCTGAGCAGTCCGGCGAGAAAGGCGAGGGCAAACGAGGGCGTCACCCGCAGAAACAGACCGCCGAGACCACGGTCGTCCAGCGGCCGTCTTCTCCGCACTCGGCGGTCGAGGTGATGTTCATCGTACGGACGATCTCCCCCGACAACAGCCAAGCCACTGCTCGCGCCGCTCGTCCCACGCCTTCTCCGAATCGAACGGGACGCCCAGCACCGTCGCGAGCATGGACGCGGCGAGGTCTTCGGCGTACTCCCCCGATGTGATCTCGTTCTGCCCGTAGCTGTGGTGCTCGGAGATGTAGCCGTGGTGAGACTGGTCCGCCGGCATGGCGACGCCGATCGACGCGGCGACGAGGCGGCTCGGCTCGTTGGTGGCGGATTCAGCGATGACCGCGAAGACGACCTGCCCGGGCTTCATGAGCGACAGGCCTTCCTCCCGGTCCACCAGCTCGCAGTGGGGCGGGAAGATCGAGCTCACCCGCACGAGGTTGAAGTTGGCGAGATGCGCGTCTCGCAGCGCCATCTCGAAGCTGGTGAGCTTTTCCTTGTGCCGGCCGACGCCTTTGGTGAGAAAGGCCTTCGTGGGCACGAACATTCGTGAATCGATCAACCTGTCACCTCGTGCGCGCTAAAGGGTTCGCCTGCTGACAGCTGCGGCACAATCCATAGATCTCCAGCCGGTGGTGGTGGGGCCGGAACTCCACCTCCTCCGCGAGCAAGGCGATCATCCGCTCGAGCCGGTCGTTCGCGAACTCCGTCACCTGGCCGCAGGACGAGCAGATGCAATGCTCGTGCGCCTGGCCCGCCGCGAGCGGCTCGTATCGCTTGAACCCCTCGCCGAAGTCGTGCTCCTTGGCCAGCCCTGCGCGGACCAGGAGGTCGAGCGTTCGATAGATCGTCGCCGTGCCGACCGCAACGCGCTTCGCCACGCGCCGCCCCACTTCTTCGGCCGACAGATGCTCGCCGGCGAAGAACACCGCTTCGGCCACCGCCAGGCGCTGCAGCGTCGCCGGCAGGCTGTGCTCCGCCAGGTAGCGGCGGAACTCCTCGAGGAGCTTGGGTCCGTCAACCTTCATACCACACCGCCGGCCCCGCTGCCACGGGCGGCTCGGGGTCCCCGGTCCGCTCGGCGGTCGCCTGCATGACGCGAGCGATCACGTCCGCGGGCGACAGCGCCGTCTCCTCGACCTCGATGCGGGACTGACCCCGCTCCTTCCCGCGCACGATCAGCATGTAGCGTGCCGTATACACGCGCAACCGGTCGCCCCCCTCGGTTGCCCGGCAGGCGACCACCGCCGTCCCCCACTCCCGACCCTCACGCTTCCAGGGCCGGAACAGGTAGATGGTCTCGATCTCGGAGGGCGGCACCCGGAGGGCGACGGCCTCGGCGAGCTTCGCCCACCCCGGCCCCCGGCCCGGATCTAGCGGAGGACGGTCGCCGGGGCCTGCGCCTGCTCCCATCGCTCCACGTAGAACCGCAGTACGTGCATGAAGTCCTGGGCATTCGTCACCACGCCGTACGCCTGGTGCGTGCCCCGGTCCCGCAGCTTGTTCACCACGAACTCCGTCTGGTCGACGCAGATCGTCGTGAGGGGGCGCAGGTCTTCGGGTCGCGCGGCATCCACGAAGGCCGGCAGCATGTTCCCGACCGCGATCGCATGCAGGGCCGTGGCGACGAAGACGGCGAAGGTCGCCTGCGCCGTGAACTCGCGCATGGCGTCTTGAGCGGCGAGCGTATCGGAGAGCACCTCCGGTAGCGGCCCGTCGTCGCGGATCGACCCCGCGAGCACGAACGGCACCCCGTGGGTGACGAGGGCATGCATGATCCCCGAGCTCACGAGACCCTGCCGCACCGCGGCGGCGATCCCGCCGGCGCGCCGGATCTGGTTGATGGCACGCATGTGGAGCGCATGGCCGCCTTCGACACCCTGCCCTGAGCTCGTCATACCGAGCGTCGTCCCGAAGATCGCGGCCTCGAGGTCGTGCACCGCGACGGCGTTGCCACCGAGGAACGCCTGCACGTAGCCGTTCTTGATGAACCAGATCATGTCTTCGCGCGCCCGCGCGTGTACCAGAGCGGGGCCCACCACCCAGACGATCTTCCCGCCGCGCTGCTTTTCCTCTCCCAGGAGCTGCGCCAGGACCGCGTAGTCCACCGGTCGCTCGCGCGACACTTCCGTCTGCATGAAGCCGAACTCGTTGGCGCTGTGACTGCCGCCGAGGAAGCCTTCGGCGTGCACGAAGATGCCCTCGCTGCCATCCTCTTCCGTGCCGACGGCCACGGCCTGCCCTTTGCGCACCTTGCGCGGCTCCGTCGCGACCAGGTCGCCCCCGCCGTGCCGCACGATCACGCAATCCATGCGCGGCAGACGCGGCCGGGACCAGGCCCCGGCGGCTTTGACGTAGGTCGGCAGGTTGGTGGACGAAAAGAAGCCGTCGGGCAGGACCCCGTCCGCGGGCGCGGGCTCGAAGCGCGCATCGGGCGCTCCCCCGAGCGGGGGTGCCTCGAAGTTAGGTGGCCGGTACTGGAACCGGGGGCGGGTCGTCACAGGAACGCTGATAATACGCGGGCCGAATCCCGTCACGCAACGGCCGCTACAGAAGTGAGACCGGGTCGCGATCCACGATCACCGCGCCCCGCGCCCGCGCGCCCAGGGCGCGCACGACACGGCCGATCGCGCGTGGCTCCGCGGCTTTCACGAGCACGTGCCAGCGCCAGCGTCCTTTGAGCCGCTCGATCGGGCACGGCGCCGGTCCGAGCACGCTGAGCGCGCCGGAGAGGCGCTCGGTACTGGCCCGGACGAGCCATGCCGCCACACGCTCAGCCGTCCGCTGGACCCGGCCGGCGTCCTCATGGGACGCCACGAACCGCGCCAGCCCGACGTGTGGCGGGTACGCCGGATTGGGCGGGGTCCGCAACGGCAGCTCCGCCGCCACGAACTGCGCCACCGAGTGGAGCGCCGCCGCGCGGATGGCGTGATGGTCGGGCGCTCGGGTCTGGACGTACACGCGCCCCCCCTTCGGCCCACGCCCGGCGCGGCCCGCCACCTGCGCCACGAGCTGGAACGTCCGTTCGGCCGCGCGGAAGTCGGGGAGATGAAGCCCGGTATCCGCGTCCACGACGCCCACGACGGTCACGTTCGGAAAGTCCAGTCCCTTCGCGATCATCTGCGTCCCGAGCAGGATGTCGATCTTCCCCTGCGCCATGCGGTCGAGCACGCGGTGGTGCGCCCACTTGGTGCTCGTCGTGTCCAGATCCATGCGGGCGATTCGGGCCTCGGGGAACCGGAGCCCGACGAAATGCTCGAGCTGTTGGGTCCCCAGGCCCCGCATCCGCTGGGTCTCCTTGCCGCACACGTGGCACACGGTGGGAACCTGCTCCTCGTGGCCGCAGTAGTGGCACCGCAGCGCGGCCGGCGTCTGATGCACGGTGAGCGCGATGGCGCAGCGGGGGCAGGTGCGCACGTCGCCGCAGGCGGGACATTGCAGGTACGTCGCGAAGCCGCGCCGATTCAACAGCAGGATCACTTGCTCGCCCCGCCCCAGGGCGCCGCGCACGGCGTCGTCGAGCGCCACGGTCCACGGTACCCCGCGTGCGTCGGGTACCCGCTCGGCACTGCGCAGATCGATCACCTCGACCGGTGGCAACGGTCGCGCGCCGATTCGGTCGGGCAGCTCGAAGCGCACCACCTTCCCCGCGGCCGCGAGGTGCAGCGTCTCGAGGGAGGGCGTGGCGCTACCCAGAATCACGCGCGCCCCCTCGAGCCGCGCGCGCTCGAGCGCCGCGTCGCGGGCATGGTAGCGCGGCGCGGTACCCTGCTTGTAGCTCGACTCGTGCTCCTCGTCCACCACGATCGCCCCGAGCCGCTCGACCGGAGCGAACACGGCGGAGCGGGGTCCGACGGCCACGCGCCGCTCGCCGCGCCGCAGCGCCCGCCAGGCGTCGGCGCGCTCGCCGTCCGACAACCCTGAGTGTAGCACCGCCACCTGGTCGCCGAACACGCCGCGCACCCGCGCGACCGTTTGGGGCGTGAGCGCGATCTCCGGAACGAGGAGGATGGCGCCCTGACCCGAGGCGACCACGCTCCGCAGCACGTCCAAGTAGACGAGCGTCTTCCCCGACCCCGTGACCCCCTGGATCAGCACGGGCGTCTCGACCGGCGTCGCCAGAATCCCGGACACGACGCGACGCTGGTCGGCCGTGAGGTCGGGGGGCGGCGGAGACGACAGCCCGGCGAAAGGATCCCGTGCTCGCGGTACGTCGGTGTAGCGGGCCAGCCCCTGGGTCACGAGCCCATCCAGCGCGGAGGGAGACAAGCCGAGCCGGGCGACCAGATGCCGCACGGGCGCCGAGCCGCCGATCGCCTCCAGCGCCTCGTACGCCACGCGACGCTTGGGCGCGCGCTTGAACGCCCGCTCGCGCTCGAGCAGCGACGGCAGCGCCGCCGTCAGCGCCAGCACGCGCTCCACTTGCTCGGCAGGCCCCGCCGGCCGGCGCACGCTCCAGAGGGCCCCGGGGAGCAACGCCCGCAGCGCGAGTCCGAGCGGGGTGCCGTAATACCGGCTGATCCAGACGCCCAGCGCAAACAGCGGCGGCGTGATCGCCGGCTCCGCATCGGGCGCGGCCAGGATGGCCTTCGCCGCCACCGTCGGGCCCGGCGGGGCCGCGTCCACCGCCCCCACCACGCCTACTACCTGACGCCGCTGCACGGGCACGACCACGCGCGCGCCGGGCACGACGCGTGACTCGAGCTCGACGGGAATCAGATACGTGTACGCGCGGGGAACCGGTACCGGGAGGACCACGTTGGCAAAGCGCGGCTGCCGCTGCACTGCGCCTCCGGCTGACGCCGCTTTCAGCGGCAGACGCCGAGCCGCGAGTTCACTCGCGCTCACGGCAGCTCACGCAGCCCGGTCGGACCGCCGCTGGACGCCCAGCCCCGGTCCGGTGGGCAGCCGAATCCGCCCCCCGTCGATCGTGGCGCCTACGAACGGATCGTTCGCGGTCAATGCGGCACCGTCCAGATCGGCGGCGTCGACGAGAGGCGTGAAGTGCGCGGCGGCCGTGATCCCCAGCGACGTTTCGATCATGCACCCCACCATGACCAGCATGCCGTGCGCCCGCGCGGTGGCGATCATGCGCAGGGCTTCGCGCAGTGAGCCGCACTTCGCGAGCTTGATGTTGATTCCGTCCACGATTCCTGAGAGCCGCGGAATATCGGCCGCGACGATACAGCTCTCATCGACTACCACGGGGAGAATCCCCCGGCGCCGGAGCGCGGCGATCCCCTCGAGGTCGTCGGGCGGCAGAGGCTGCTCCACGAACTCCACGCCATGTTCCTTGAGCACGGGGAGCATCTGGAGCGCGCGCTCGCGCGTCCATCCCGCGTTCGCATCCACCCGGAGGGGCTTGTCGGTGGCGTCGCGCACGGTCTTCAGGATTGCTTCGTCCCGATCGGTGCCGAGCTTGATCTTGAGGATCGGATAGGAGGACGCTTCGAGCACCTTCTGACGCATCTTCTCGGGGGTGTCGAGGCCGATCGTGAACGACGAGCGCGGCGCGCGGGCGGGATCGAGTCCCCACAGCCGCCACACCGGCTGGCCCAGCTGCTTGCCGACCAGATCGTGCAGCGCCGCCGACAACGCCGCCCGCGCCGCGCCGTTCTTTGGGACGACCTGCGCGAACTTCGCTTCCGCCGCATCGAGATCGAACGGGTCCGTCGGCAGGTGAGGCTCGAGCCGCTGGAGCATCGCCAGCACCGTGTCCGCCGTCTCTCCGTAATAGCGCGAGGGGTCGGCTTCCCCCCACCCCTCGAGCCCATCGCCGTCCGTGAGACGCACCCACACGACCCGCGTGTCGTCATCGCCGCCCCGGGCGATGACGAATGGATGCTTGGTCTTCAGGGTGAGCACATCAGCGGCGAGCTTCAGAGCCATTGGCGGTGCTTCAACCACCATACGATCGCCAGGGAGACTCCGGCCATGCTGGCGACGGCGACCCAGAAGCCGAGCGCATCGTGGATGAGCGGCATACGACTGAAGTTCATGCCGTAGATCCCGGCGATCACGATCAAGGGCAGCGCGACCGTGGCCACGATCGACAGCTGCTTCATCACCCGGTTCATCCGGTTCGAGGTCTGAGACAGGTATGTCTCCAGCACGCCGGCCAGCAGGTCGCGCGTCGTGTCGACCGACTCCATCAGCCGGATGGTGTGGTCGTACACGTCCCGGTAGTACAGTTGCGTCTCGGGCCGAATGTAGCCGCAGGGACGGTTGGTCAGGATGTTGAGCACTTCGCGCAGCGGCCCGATATGGCGCCGCAGTCCGAAGGTCGACCGCTTCGCCTTGAAAATCTCGTGGATCAAGCCCTCGTCGAACTCGTCGAACAGCTTCTGTTCGAGCCCGTCCACCATGCCGTTGAGCTCCTCGACCAACGGAAAGTAGCTGTCCACGGCCTGGTCGATGATGTGGTGCATCGTCATCTCGGCACCCCGGGCGAGGAGGTCGGGACTGCGCAGCAACCGGTCTCGTGCGGCGTCGCAACCCATCGACGGCATGGCGTGCACGGTGACCAGGAAATTCTTGCCGAGGAAGAAGTAGAGGTTGGACGTTTGGAGATCGAACGGGTCGGGCGTCGCCTGGTCGAACTGAACCCCCGCCATCACCACGAAGACGTAGCGGTCGTATTCTTCCAGCTTGACACGGGTGCGCGGCGAGAGGGTGTCCTCGACGGCGAGGGGGTGGAACTCGAAGACCTTCTCCAGCAGCGCGTGCTGGTGGAGATCGTTACTGTCGACGTCCACCCACAGCTCGCCTTCGCCCGCACGCACGATGTCGCGCAGCCGGGCGGGCGCGAGGCCTCGCTCGACCTCCCCGTCGGGCCGCCGATAGATGCTGGCCGGCCAATGTTTGGATGCCTGCGGTGCGGCGGTCGCGGTCACGACTGTAGTATCGGGACGTCGGGACCATCAGGCAAGCGCGCGTACGTGCGCGCGCGCGCCCGCGGCGAGCAAGTCGAGCCGGTACCCGCCTTCGAGCACGCCGACGACCGGCGCCGGCGCGAGCCGCGCGCGAAATGCGCTCGTCCAGTGCGCCACATCCGCGGGCTCGAGCGTGAACCCACCCAGCGGATCGCCCGCGAGCGAGTCGAAACCGGCGGAGACCAGCATGAGGTCCGGCCGCCACCCGACCATGGCGGCGTCGACGGCCGCGAGCAGGTCCCGCACGTACAGCTCGCGGGGGAGGCCCGGCGGACGGGGCACGTTGAACACGTTGCCGACGCCGCGCTCGTCCTCGGCGCCGGTCCCCGGATACCAGGGGTACTGGTGCATCGACACGTAGCGGATCGAGGGATCCCGCTCCACCAGGGCCTGGGTGCCGTTCCCATGGTGCACGTCCCAGTCCACGATCAGCACGCGCGCCTTCCCCCGCTGCTGCGCGTGTCGTGCCGCCACCACGGCGTTGTTGAGCAGGCAGAATCCCATGGCTCGGCTGCCGAGGGCGTGGTGCCCGGGCGGGCGCGTGGCGCCGAAGGCCGAGCCCCGCTCGATCCCCTGCTCCACCGCGCCGATCGCCACGCCCGCGGCTGCCAACGCGGCGTCCCAGCTGTCCCGACTCATCACGGTGTCGGCGTCCAGCGCGCCTCCGCCCTCGTGGGCGACGCGCTCGAGTGCGTCGAGATAGGCCGGAGAATGGACCCGCTCCAGCTGGTCGCGCGTCGCGGACCGGCCCTCCACCCACTCGACCGTCGCCGTCAGGTCGGGCGCGCGCAGCCCTGCGAGGACCGCCTCGATCCGTTCGGGGCGCTCGGGATGGCCGGGCCCCGGGTTGTGCAGGCGAGTAGCGGCATGGAAGACGACGGGGACGGGCATTCAACAACCTACGCGGAGTGCGTGACTCAATTATCCAGATGCTTGCCGTGCAGCAGCTCCCGGATCGACTCTACTTCCGCCCGCATCTCGCGTCGTTCGCGCTCCAGGTCCGACATGATGCGACGGTATCGCCGCCACCCGACCACTACCAGCACGGCCGCGACCAGACAGACCGCGCTCCAGAAAATCAGCCAGCGGCGACCGAGGGCAAACCCGCTGTACGCGAGCAGCAAGCCGTCCAGCAGCAGGAAGCCGACCGTGAAGGTCGTCAGCGCGCGGGACACCATCAGCGCACCGGTTGGCGCCGGGCGGGCAGGACGATGAAAGGCGAGTTGGGCCCAGCGCCGAGCGCAGCCACGGTCGTGGTCTCGTCCAGCACCTGGGCGCCGCGGAACTTCACCACGTAGTCCTCGGGCCTCACCTGTGCCCGTTTCAGCGCCTGGGCAAGCGCCTGGCGCTTGAGCTCCGCAACCGTGGTCGTGGGCTCGACCGCGAGAAACACCTGATCCCACACATCGGTCACCATCACCCGGACGGCGAAGCGCTCGCCCACAGCGGTCACGCGACTTCCACCGCGGTTTCGAGAGGAAGCGTGGAGAGGAAGCGGTCGAGCGCCTGATCAAAAAAGAGCGTGGACGCACGCACCCGGGTCTTGCCTGCGGCATCCGCCCACGCGTGCAGCGCGATCTCCTCTCCACCCTGACCGCGCAGCACCAGGAACCCCGGCCCTTCCTTCTCGACGAAGGCCGCGGCGTTCGGCACCCGTTCCGAGAAGAACCGCTTCGCGCGCTCGAGTACATCCTGGGGTGGCAGCGTGACGGTAGCGGAATGCGTCATGGCTCGGAAAGATAGGCGCGGCACCGGAGTCCGCAAAGCTGACAGGCTCCGGTGCCAGCTTGAATGCCCGGGGTGTCAAGTTGACAAGCCCAGGCCCGCCGGGACCGGCACGCCGGTTGCGAAGGGCGCCGGGTGCAGCAGCAGAAGTCTCGACCGACAACGAAGGAGTATTGCCAATGTTCGTCACCACTCGTTCCCTTCAGAGAGACCCGGTGATCAACCGGATCTTCGACGCGCTGGGCGGCCTCAACGGCGACAGCCCTGAGGCCTCGTGGGTACCGCCCGTGGACATCTTCGAGGATGCTGAGGGAATCCGCATCATCGCGGAAGTGCCCGGTGTCAAACCCGAGGACGTGAAGATTTCGCTCGAGAACAACGTCCTCACGATCCGCGGCTCGAAGCAGCAGGTCGCCCAAGAGCGCACCGAGCGGGTGCACCGCGACGAACGGACCTATGGTACGTTCGAGCGCAGTTTTACCCTGCCCGCGACCGTGGACGCGAGCAACATCAAGGCGAGCTACGAGCACGGCGTTCTGACCGTGACGCTCCCGAAGGCCGAGAAGGCGAAGCCGCGCCAGATCGAGGTGCAGGTTACGTCGAAGTAACCCCGAGGTATGGTCGGCACGTCGCGTAGGGGCGCAGCATGCTGCGCCCCTACGCCTTCAGCAGATCCCGCAGCCGTTCTTCCACCTGGGAATTCGGCACCGCCGTCGCCCCCGCCTCGCGCGCCGCGCGGAGCAGCTCCACCTGGACGTGTGAGCCGTAGGCGAGCACCGGAATACCGCGCCGCACGAGCTCGCCGATCCGCTCCGCCGCTCCCGGCACGCCGAGCTCCAGCACCGCGAGATCGCAGGCCGCCTCGTCCCGGCACACCGCCGCGCCGGCGGCGGCCACGACGCCGCCGAGCTTCGAGCGGAACAACAGATCTCGCGTGGCGACCAGGACGCGCTTAGCCATCGACGAGCCTCGCCCGGACGGTTTCGTGCGCCGGAGCCGCAGGGCGGTGGAACAGGTCCCACAGCCGGGGAGCGGGCCTCACGACCAGGACGGCTTCGCCCGGTGGCGGCTCCACCAGACCGTGGAGAGTAAGGAAGAGCGGCCCGGCGCGCCCGCGGGGAGGCGCCAGGTGATACCGTCGCCCGTGCCACACGAGATCCCCCTGCTCCCCGCTCCCGGCTCCCTGCTCCCTCTCGATGAAGACATCGTCGTCGACCTTCCAGATGCCGTCGTGGAGTGCCTCTCCCGACCGGAAGAAGCACGGATCGAATGGGTGGCCTTCCTGCCGCGCGAAGTTCTGCTCGGCCGCCCAGTCGTACGTGGCGAGGGCGTCGACGTTGGCACGCCATTCGAGGTGATGCCGCAGCTCGTGGGTGAGCGTCTCCCAGGCCTCCTCGCGCCAGTCGAAGTCGCCGAGCCGTGCGAGGCTCGCGAACGAGCCGTAATAGAGGAGAACGCGCGAATGTAAATCAGCCCCGCTGCCGCTCCATTCGAGCGGCACGCACTCACCCAGCGTGTAGACGTCGCCGTGCACCGGGTGGGGGAGGACCTTGGCGCTGACGTCGATGGCAACAATGCCGTCGCGGAACTCGGGTGGCACCTCGTGAGCGAGGCGATCGACCATTCCACGGAAATCATCAAGGCGCATTGGGGCGCGCTACATCAGCCCTTCAGTTTCTGGGCGAGATACGCCGGCAATTGGTCCGCCGCCACGCGATCCTGCTTCAAGGTGTCCCGGTCGCGCACCGTCACCGTTCCGTCTTGCGTGGACTGGCCGTCGATGGTGATGCCGTACGGCGTACCGGCCTCGTCCTGGCGGCGGTAGCGCCGACCGATCGAGCCGCCGTCGTCGTAGAACGTGTTGTAGTGCTTGCGCACATCGTCGAAGATACGGCGCGCCAGCTCGGGCATCCCGTCCTTGTTCACTAACGGGAACACCGCGGCTTTCAGCGGAGCGATCGCGGGATGCAGTCGCAGGACCACCCGCTTCTCTCCTTCTACCTCTTCCTCGTGGTACGCGTCCACCATCACCACGAGCGTCGTGCGGTCGGCGCCCGCCGACGTTTCGACCACGTACGGAATGAATCGCTCGTTCGTCGCGACATCCAGATACTCGAGCTTCTTGCCCGAGAATTCCTGGTGCCGCGAGAGGTCGAAGTTCGTGCGGTTGTGGATCCCCTCGAATTCCTGCCAGCCGAAGGGAAACTCGTACTGGATGTCGTGAGCATCCTTGGCGTAGTGCGCCAGCTCGTCCTTCGTGTGCTGGTGGAACCGCAGTTTCTCGGGTCGCACGCCCAAGCCGGCCACCCACTTCATTCGCTCGTGGCGCCAGAACTCGAACAACTCGAGGTCCGTCCCCGGTTTCACGAAGTACTGCATCTCCATCTGCTCGAACTCACGGGTCCGAAAGATGAAGTTGCCGGGGGTGATCTCGTTCCGGAACGCCTTGCCGATCTGCGCGATCCCGAACGGGATCTTCTGGCGGGACGACTGCAGCACGTTGAGATAGTTGACGTAGATCCCCTGGGCCGTCTCGGGCCGGAGGTACACGACCGCCGCGGCCTCTTCGACCGGACCCATGAACGTCTTGAACATGAGGTTGAACATCCGCGGCGCGGTGAGCGTCCCCTTGCTGCCGCACACCGGGCACTGCGCCGTAGGCTCGCCGGGAGTGCCCTTGATGCGCGGATCGTCGGCGCGAAAGCGATTCTTGCACTGCTTGCAGTCCACCAGGGGATCGGTGAACCCCGCCACGTGCCCCGACGCTTCCCACACCTTGGGGTGCATCAGGATCGCCGCGTCCAACCCCTCGATGTCCTCGCGGTCGTGGACCATCGAGCGCCACCAGCGCTCCTTGATGTTTTTCTTGAGCTCGACGCCCAGCGGCCCGTAGTCCCACACCGAGCCCAGGCCGCCATAGATCTCCGAGGACTGGAATACGAAGCCGCGCCGCTTGGCCAGCGACACGAGCTTGTCCATGACATTGTCGGTTGGGGACATAAGGGCCGGAAGATAGACGGGCCGCTAGGCGCCCGGCAACCCGAACGCTTCGCGTACCGCTCGCTCGCCGAGGGCCGAGATACCGGCGGCGTCGAGCACGCGACCCTCACCGTCCAGTGTGTGCAGGCCGACGAGCCCTTCGACCTTCCCCGCCACCACCGCAACCCGCGTCTTCGCCGCCTGCGCGCGTCGCACCACCTCGCCCGACGCCTTCCCAACGAGTGACGTCTTGTCGAAGGCGCCCTCGCCGGTGATCACGAGTTGGGCCTTGGCGAGCGCGGCGTCGAACCCCACCCGCGCCAGCACCCACTCCGCCCCGCCCGCCAGCTGAGCCTTGGCAAAGCACACGAGACCCGCGCCCATGCCGCCCGCGGCACCCCCCCCGGGCAGTGTCGCAAGGTCGCCACGGCCGTGCCGGGCCATCAGCTCGGCCAGTCGCTCGAGCCCTCGGGAGAGGAGTTTCACTCCTTCGGGCCCCGCCCCCTTCTGCGGGCCGAACACCGGGGCCGCGCCGCGCGAGCCGACCAAGGGTGTGGTGACGTCGGCGAGCGCGATGACCCGGGCGTCGAGAGCCCACCCCCCGTCGAATTCCGCCAGCTGCGCCAGCGAGCCACCTCCCTCGGGGAGCGACGCGCCCGCGGCGTCGAGGAACCCCCAGCCAAGGCCCCGCGCGGCACCCGTTCCTCCGTCCACCGTGGCGGAGCCCCCCAGACCGACGACGACCGTCCTGGCACCTCGTTCCACCGCTTCCCACACCAGCTCGCCCACGCCGCGTGTGGTGGCCCGCAGTGGGTCCAACTGCTCCGGCTTGAGGAGCGCGATGCCGCACGCGGTCGCACTCTCGAAGATCGCCGTTTCCGGATCCACCCACCCGAGCTCACCAGAAACCGGGGCGCCCAGCGGCCCGGTGACGCTGATACGTTCGCGCAGCGCGCCGGGCCCCAGTACGGCATCGAGCAGCCCGTCGCCACCGTCCGAGATGGGGCACTGCAGTACCGTGGCGTCCGGCAGCGCCAGCCGGGCCCCAGCGGCTAGGGCGTCGGCAACCTGCCGGGGCCCCAGAGTGCCCTTGAAAGCCGCTGGAGCGATCAGTATCAGCTGAGACATATTGCATTGTGCTCGAAATCATGCATTTTACAATGGCTTGCTGCGCGACTGTATTCGCTATGTGCCGTAGTTATCGTCATTACGCGGCGGGCACTGTTCTTGCCCCCCAGGCGTGCGGCATATCGAGCGTCTCGCTCGCATCGGGTTCTAGGGCGCACGATGTCGAGCAGGCGATCACCCCCCAGGGGCAACTCTGGGGGGTTTGCTTTTGATATGGTCGCAAATCCGCCCACCATGCTCGCGCCCATTCTCGATGAAGATCTTGTTGGCGTCGAACCCGGAGGCGAGCACGCCGGCGATGTACACGCCCGGCACATTCGTCTCCATCGTTTCGGGCGCGTGCCGCGGGACGCCGCTGGTCTCGTCCACCGCCACGCCGACCGATCGGAGCGGCGAGAGGTCGGCGGTGTAGCCGGTCAGGGCGAGAACGAAATCCGCCGGAATCGTTTCCCGCTCGCCGTCCGGATCCCGACGCACCACGACCTCCGACCGCCTGATCTCGACCACGCGGCTGCACCACCGCACGGCGACCCGGCCCTCTTTCACGCGGTTGGCGATGTCGGGCAGAATCCACGGCTTCACCCCCCGATCGAACTCGCTCAGAAAGTGCACCATGGTGACGCGGGCGCCGACCCGGCACAGCTCGAGCGCCGCCTCGACCGCGCTGTTGCCGCCGCCCACCACGACGACGCGCTGCTGCCAGTAGGGATGCGGCTCCACGAAGAAGTGCGATACGTGCGGGAGATCCTCCCCGGGCACGCGGAGCGGGTTGGGTGACTCGAAGTAGCCCGTCGCGAACACCAGGTGACGGCTCCCGATGGTCTCTGGCTCGGCGCTCCCGGGGTGCTGCGCCGCGAGCTCGAACCCGTCGCGCACCCGCGTCACCCGTGACACCATGTGATACTGGCGCACATCCAGCTCGAAATGCTCCGCCACCTTCCGATAGTACGTCAGGGCTTCGCGTCGGGTGGGCTTGTCGCCGGCAGTCACGAACGGTACCCCGATCTCGAGCTTGTCGGGCGTCGAGAAGAACGTCATGTACAAAGGGTAGCGCATGAGACTCGAGGCGACGGGCCCTTTGTCGAACAGCGAGCAGGTCAGGCGGGCGCGCTTCGCCGCCACGCCCACCGCGAGCCCGCAGGGCCCGGCTCCGATCACCGCGAGGTCCAGCATCAACGCGCCACTGTCACGTCACTTCGATGATCTGATCGCGATGCGAGCCGATGCTGACGTACTGGATGGGCGCGTGCGCCAGGTCCTGGAGTCGGTCCAGGTAGGCGCGGGCCGGCGGCGGTAGGTCCGCCAGCCGGCGCACGTGGCTCAGCGACTTCTGCCAGCCGGGGAGCGTCTCATACAGCGGCTCCACGCGGGCGAGGCGTTCCACCTCCGCGGGCATTGAGTCGAGCGCCTCGCCGTCGCAGCGGTAGCCGACGCACACGGGAATCTCCGAGAACGAGTCCAGCACGTCGAGCTTTGTGACCGCGAGGCCGGTGAGGCCGTTGACGCGTACCGCGTAGCGTACGACGACGGCGTCGAACCACCCACAGCGACGTGGCCGCCCCGTCGTTGCCCCGAACTCATCCCCCAGCTCGCGGATCCGCTCGGCCAGCGCCGGCGTCGCCTCGGTCGGAAGCGGCCCGTTCCCCACCCGGGTCGTGTACGCCTTGACGACCCCGAGCACGGCGTCGATCGCCGTGGGGCCGATCCCGGCTCCGACCGCCGCGCCGCCTGCCGTCGTATTGGAAGAGGTCACGTAGGGGTAGGTGCCGTGGTCCACGTCCAGCAACGCGCCCTGCGCGCCCTCGAGCAGCACCGACTCTCCGCGCTCGAGCGCTTCCCAAACCACGCGGCCGGCGTCGACCGCGAGCGGCAGCAGCCGCGGAGCCAGCCGCTCGAGCAGCCCCACGTGCTCCCCTGCATCGGCGCGCTCGGCCGAGCCGAGCAGCCCGAGGAACTCGTTGGCGGCCTGGACGCGCCCGCACACCAGCTCCTTCGCCCGGTCCAGGTTCCGCAGGTCGCCTACCCGGATGCCTCGTCGCCCGTACTTGTCTTCGTAGGTGGGCCCGATGCCGCGGCCCGTCGTTCCGATCTTCTCCCGGGCTTCGCGGGCCCGGTCGAGGAGCTTGTGAAACGGGAGCGTCAGGTGCGCGCGGTCCGATACGTAGAGCTTGTGCTCGGTCCGGATGCCCCGCTCGCTGAGGGCGTCGAGCTCCGTGAAGAGCGTCTCCGGGTCGAGCACGACCCCGTTGCCGACCAGGCAGACGGCGCCCTGGATGATCCCCGAGGGAATCTGGTGCAGCACGAACTCCCCGGCGCCGGTGTGGACCGTGTGGCCGGCGTTCGCCCCGCCCTGATAGCGCACGACCAGATCGGCGCGCTCGGCGAGCACGTCGACGATCTTCCCTTTGCCCTCGTCGCCCCATTGGGCACCGACGACGACGACGCAGTGGGTCTTCGGTCCGAACATGGCTCCCCAGCAAAAAACGCCCCGGAACCGGGGCGTTGGAGTATCCTCCGAGGAAAGCTAGACCTGGGTGAGCGCCCGGGCAACTCCCTGCGCGACCCGGCGCACGCCCTCCAAGGTGATGCGCTCCGTGACGTCATGTGGCGTATGGACGATCGTCGCCGTGCCCCAATCGCCCCGCATGATCGTGACGCCCTCGTGAGCGGCACCGGCCAGCACGAGCCCGTCTACCAGCACGGGCAGCCAGCGCGCCCGCCGCGCGCCGAGCGCCACGGCCACCCGCTCGATGGTGGGTCCGGGGCGATGTATCAGAGCGATCGTGAAGCCGCGGTCGTCGATACCATCGAAGTTGACGATGCATGTGTCGCCGAGCAGGTTGCCCCGCTCCCGCACGAGGGCCCGCGCCCCGAGCAGGCCGTATTCCTCGGCGTCCGGGAAGAGCACGCCCACTGGCGCGTCCGGCGGCAGGGCGTCCAGCGTGGCAAGCACGGCCACCACCCCCGCCGCGTTGTCGACCGCGCCCGCCGAGCGGTTGGTCACACGGTTCGCCGCGAGCAACAGGATGCCGGAGACACCGGCGGCGCCGGCGAGGAGGTCCGGCACACCCGCGTGGAGCGGACCGAGCAGCGCGCGCACCACCAGCGCGAGGAGCTCGAGCGCGCCGAGCGTCGCGAGCGCGGCGGCCGCCAGGCGCGTCGCCATGGAGAGGGGCTGGCCTTTCGAGTCGTAATGCGCGGCGAGCCACACCGAGACGCGAGCCCGAGGGCGGACACCGATCAGGTTGACTCCCTCGAGCGCTGCCCGCCCGAAGCGATGCAGCAGCGATCGCCCCGTGAAGCGGTGCTCCATCACGACGAATCCGCGCGTCGTGAGCTCGCGTTTCAGCACTTCCCGGATCTGCAAGTTCGCCGTCGTCCCGGTGAGCCGCGGGACCGCGATCGCGGCGAGCAGCGTCCGGTAATCGGTCACGCGGCGACGAGCTTCGCCACCCGCTCCCGATCCGAGGCGGTCACGGGCGCGAGCGGCGGGCGCACGGGTCCGCCGTACAACCCCCCCCCCACGGCGTCCATTGCCGCCTTCACGCCCGCGGGCCCGAGCTTCCCCACAACTTCGCGGTCGAGCGGCGCGAGCCGCTCCTGGAGCCGCCCCGCGCCCTCTCGGTCGCCGGCGCGGAAGGCGGCGAACACCTGGGCGCAGAGCGCCGCCGCGAAACACGCCACGGCGAGGATGCCCCCGTCGCAACCCAGCTCCAGGGCGGCGTACAGGAGCGAGCCCGAGCCGACGAAGACCGACCACTCCGGGGCCGCGTCGCGGTATGCCGCGAGGTTCTTCGCGTCGCCCGACGAATCCTTGGCGCCGACGATGTTGGTGTGCGTCGCAAGCTGGCGCAGCAGGCCGGCGGCGATCGGGAGGTGCGTGTACTTGGGGATGTTGTAGACGAGCACGGGCACCGGGCTCGCGTCGGCCACGGCGCGATAGTAATCGGCGAGGCTCGCGGGAGAGACGGCGGCGGAAAAGTACGCCGGGGGCCGCACCAGGACGGCGTCCGCGCCCTCCGTCGCCGCCGCCCGGGTCAGCGCGACCGCCTGTCGGGTGGACTCCCCGCCCGTCCCCGCGATGAGCCAGCGCCTGTCCGGCAGCACTTCACGTACCCACCCGACCATCCGGCGCTGCTCGTCCGGGTCGAGCAGGGCCGATTCGCCCGTCGAGCCCGCCACGATCACCCCGTCGAGCCCTGCCGCGGCGAGCCGGGTCACGTTGTGGCGCAGGTGAACGGGGGCTACCTCGCCCGTCGCGCTGTCGAACGGCGTGGTGATGGGGGCCAGCACCCCCGCGAGCTGCCGCTCCGTCACTGGCCGGGGGTCGCCTCCGCGGGCGTAGCGGTGCGCGGGCGGCGGCGCACGGAGCGCATCTGCTTCTCGAAGGCCGTGGGATCGGTGCTCGCGGCGAGGGCCGTCTCGTACGTCACCACCTCGTCCGCCACCAGGTCCATCAGGTGCTGATCGAACGTCTGCATGCCGTACTCGTCCCGCGCCTCGCCCATGTACTCGGGCAGGTCGGGGGTCCGGCCCTCATCCTTGATCAGCTTGCGCACCTCCCCGGTGCAGATCAGGATCTCCACCGCCGCCACCCGCCCATGGCCGTCGGCGCGCGGGAGTAGCCGCTGCGACACGACGGCCTGCAGCGCCTCGCACAGACGCAGCCTGGCACCTTCCTGCTCTTCGGGCGGGAACATCGAGACGATGCGGTGCACGGTGGTCACGGCATCAGGGGTGTGCAGCGTCGAGATCACGAGATGCCCCGTTTCGGCGGCCTTCAGCGCGGTGTCGATGGTCTCCGCATCGCGCATCTCGCCGATCAGGACGACGTCCGGGTCCTGGCGCATCGCGGCGCGAAGCCCCGCCCGGAAGTCGTCCGTATCGACCCCGATCTCGCGTTGCGTCACCGAGCAGTTGATGTCGCGGTGCAGAAACTCGATCGGATTCTCGAGCGTGACGATATGCTTGTTCTGGGTCTGGTTGATGTGGTTCACCATCGCCGCCATGGTCGAGCTCTTCCCGGAGCCCGTCACTCCCGTCACGAGAACCATCCCGCGCTCGGCCGTGGCGATGCTCGCGAGGATCGGCGGCAGCTTGAGGGTGTCGAAGCTCGGCACGTCGAACGGGATCACGCGCATCACGATCATGAACGACGAACGCTGCCGCAGGATATTCACACGGAACCGCCCGACGCCGGGCATGCCCCAGGAACAGTCGTAATCCCGGAGCCGATCGATCCGGGCGCGGTCCTCGTCGCTGGGAATCAGGTGTTGCGCGATCGCCTTCGTCTGCTCGGGCGTCAGGCGATGCTTCGTGAGGGGCACGAGCTTGCCGTCGATCCGGGCGCGAAACACGTCCCCGGCCTTGACGTGGAGGTCGGACGCGCCGCGGTCGATCGCCGCCTTGATGATCTGCTCGATGCCGCGTGGCTGGCCGACGGTGGCGCTCGCGCGGGCGCTCTTGGCTTTTTCCTCAGTCACTCAGTATCCCGCCTCCAGGTCGACCGCATTGGCGAGTGGGGACCCTGCAAGATAGCGCCGGATGTTCTCCACGATCAGCCCCGTCTCACGCTCCCAGAAGCGTGCGGTCACGGCGGCGACATGGGGACTCACGAGCACGCGCGAGTGGCGCCAGAAGGGATGGCCCGCGGGCAGCGGCTCCGCGGCGAAGACATCGAGCGCGGCGCCTCGCAGCCGTGAGGCGTCGAGCAGGTCGAGCAGAGCCGTCTCGTCCAGGAGCGTCCCGCGCGAGACGTTGACGACGATGGCATCGGGCGGCAGCCGCTCGAGCAGCGCCCGGCTCACCGCGCCGCTGGTCTCCGCGGTATGGGGCGCGGCGATCACGAAGCAGTCGCTCTCGGCGCCGAGCCGCGCCAGATCGCCGAGGCCACCCACCCAGCGGACGCCCGGCGGCCCGCCCCGCGCCGGCCGCCGCCGCACGCCCGCCACGCTCATCCCGAGGGCTACCCCACGCCGCGCGATCGCCCCGCCGATGCCGCCCAGGCCGAACACCCCGAGCCGCAGCTCCGAGAGCTCACGCACCGGGACTGCGAAATCGGCGAATTCCGCCCACGCCCACCGGCCCGCCGCCTGAAACTCGCGCAGGCGGTCGAGACCGCGAGCGAAGTAGCAGATCGCGGCGATCACCCAATCGGCGATTGGCTCGGCATGGACCCCGGCCGAGTTGGTCAGTACGACGTGAGTCCCCCGAAGATGCGGCAAGCTCGGAGCGACCCCGGCTGTCACGGTGTGGGCCCAGCGGAGCGAATCTAGGCCCGCTTCGACCACGCCGGCCGGCACCACGTGTCCCAGGTAGATCTCGGCGCCGCACACCGCGGCCACCGCCTCGAGTGTCCCTGGCCCGCCGGATGCCGTCGGCACGGCGACCTCGACCACCTCCCACCCCGGTCCCAACGCTGCTTGGATCGTCGAAACGGCGGTCGCGGGAACCCGCCAGGCGGCGTGTGGCGACGCGAGATCGATGACGAGCCGCCGGGGGGGCGTCACTCGCCCGTGGACACGGTCCGGACGCCGGGTTGATGGAGCAGCGCGATCATCACCTCATCGTGCAGCCGCTTCGGACCCCTCAGCGTGAAGTCGATCACGAGGTCCACGTTCTCGCGCCGGCTCGCCTGCCGCTCGATCTCGAGTCCCGTCCGGCGCACGACGGCCTCCAGTTCGTCCAGGACGGTGGGGTCGGGGTGGGCGTGCACCGACAACGTGCTGCGGGTGGATTGCCGCGCCACGAGCCGCTCGACCCGCCCGAGTCCCTGCAGCACCACCAAAACGAGCAGCGTGGTCCCGGCCGCCTCCCAATAGAACGTCCCGCCGAGGGCGACTCCGATGGCCGCGACGACCCAGATCGTAGCCGCGCTCGTGAGGCCGACGACCGCGCCGCGCGCATGCAGGATCGTGCCCGCGCCGATGAACCCCACGCCGGTCACGATCTGCGCCGCGATCCGCGTCGGATCGGCGGTCCCGGCGGCCATGGTGATCGAGAGCTTCGTGTACAGCATCGAGCCGATGCAGATCAGGATATTCGTCCGCAGGCCCGCCGGCTTTCCGCCGAGCTCGCGCTCGAGACCGATGGCGCCGCCGAACAACGTCGCGAGACACAACTGGAGAAACAGTTCCAGCCGGAACATGTCCACCATCTGCTCCGCGAAGTGTTGCATCAGGTCCCCCCTCCTCCCTCCGCGCCTTCGAGGAACCCCATCCGGCGGCGCACTTGGCTCATGGTGCGGCGCGCGATGGCGCGCGCCTTGGCCGCACCGGCCCGGAGCAGGTCCGTCACCTTGCGCGGCTCCGCTTGCAGGGCCTGTGCCCGCTCGCGGATGGGGGTGAGCGCGGCTATCATATTGTCGGCCAGCACCCGCTTGCAGTCGAGACAACCCCATCCGGCCGTGCGGCAGTTGTGCGCCACCAGCTTGAGCGTGTCCGGTGGCGAGAAGCCCTGGTGAATGGTGAAGATGTTGCAGATGTCGGGGTTGCCCGGGTCCTTCCGCGTGACGCGCGCCGGGTCGGTGGCCGCGGGCTTGAGCTTCTCCCAGATGGTCTCGGGCGAATCGAAGAGGGCGATCGTGTTGCCGAGGCTCTTGGACATCTTGGCCTGGCCGTCGAGCCCGAGGACGCGTTTCGTGGTCGAGAGCAACGCCTGTGGCTCGGGGAGCGAGAACCCGCTCGCGAACCGGGTGTTCCAGCGGCGCGCGATCTCCCTCATCAGCTCGAGGTGCTGAAGTTGGTCTTCACCGACCGGCACGAGGGTTGCTTCGTACAGCAGCACGTCGGCCGCCTGGAGCACGGGATAGTTCAGGAGCCCCGCGGGCACGCTCTCCTGGCGCTGCGCCTTGTCCTTGAACGCCGTCTGGCGCTCGAGCTCGCCTAGCGGCGTGACGGTGTTCAGGACCCAGTAAAGCTCCGTGTGCTCGGGGACGTGCGACTGCACGAACACGATGGCCCGGGCCGGATCGATGCCAGCGGCGAACAACCCGATGGCCATGTCGATCGTGCGCTGAGCCAGGGTGG
>WNFR01000703.1_pt1 | contig 34159 bp, 34 predicted proteins | sample 5400221 | NCBI WGS metagenome assembly WNFR01 (sample SAMN13153357, study PRJNA577476) | soil metagenome | isolation source: 40 cm soil under Madrone tree | place: USA:California | collected 2016-06-14
CTGAGCTTACAAGGTGCGGTGAGCGACCAGGCAATAGGGGCATCGTGCCGCGTCATTCGATCACGTCGTTGGCGAGCGCAAGCGGCATCGCTGGCACGTACAGCGAACCCGTCGCGACCTTATGAGCAGATGAATGAGTGAGGTCGCGGCGGTACTGAGACACATTCGAACGCGCTTGCCCGATCTCCGAAACACGAAGCTCGGACCGGAATACAGCTATGCATCACTTCCGCTGTGCGTAATTGATGCTGTCTATTCAGTCGGGGTGCGGTACACACCGACCATTCCTCGCACCGTGCAGAACTGGTGTTTGCGTCAGCAGCGTCAATGGGCAATTTATCGGACAGCGGGCAGTTCCGAACACAGCATAGAGGATTTTGTCAAGCTGCTGGATGGTCACGACTTCGAAGCACTAGCGAGGGATGTATTTAGTAACCGCCAACGGACGTCGACATCATCGGGCATCTTGAAAGCGGAAGCCGTTTATAGGTTCGCGAGGGTTTTGCGCGATTTCCATATTAACGTGTTCGGTGACACTGAAGATGCAACATTAAACCAGAGCGTGGAGAAGGCCATTCGAAAAATTCCTGGGCAGAAGTCAGGGATTTCATTTTCATATTTTCTCATGCTTGCGGGATCAGATAAATTCGTCAAAGCGGATCGCATGATATGCAGGTTCGTCGCTGAGGCAATTCAGGCTTCCAAGACGGTGTCTCCCGCCATGGCACAGAGCTTGGTCGTTGAGGCCTCTTCAGAGCTCAAGAGAGAGATACCTGGGCTTACTCCACGTTTGCTCGACTACGCCATTTGGACTTATCAGCGCCAAGTGCGGCCTGCGCGAGCTTCTCGAAATTAATAATGCACCGTTGTTCGGAGTAAAATGTGAAGTGACGAGCGGTTGTGCTGGCCGGAGGACACGGCGTGACGAAACGCACACGAGAACAGGAGCTTGGAGACTTCGGTGAAGACCGCGCCCTCGAACTGTTGAAGCGCAGATTTGACGAGGTCGAGAAGATGCCGAGGAACTTCCCGTTCTTCGATCTGATGGCGAAGCAAGGCGCTCGCAGGCTCCTCATTCCCGTGAGGACGAGAAACAAGTTTACGGCTAAGGGCAACCTCAAGAAGAACAACTACAACTTATATACGAAGAACGGCCATTTCGCGTCGGCAAGCAAGGTCGCGACTTTTTTTGGCGCTGAGATTGTCTGGGTTGCCGTGACCGTGGACACGATGACAAAGAGGTTTTGGGCCTACATGGGTGACGTAGACCCATCTAAACCGCCCTTACCAACTTATATCCCCATGCATCCGGATCACGACGTGCCTAAGCATGACTGCTTGGCAGGCGACGTGCCCCATGAAGCGATTTCCGCGTCGTGGAGTAACATAGAAAAGACGGTGAGCGCGAACGAGGTCCAGCCCTAGCTAGGGAGCGGCGCTTGTATCTGCGAACGTTCGTTCAGCGTATCCGCACAGTCGCAGTTGTCGCAATGCGCATCGTTTTCGGACACTGTCCGCGAGATCAAGTACCAGATTTTACAACTAATACCGAGTCCCTAAAATCGTGACTCTTGGGCGATTCCCCGGTGGGGGCGAGTGGCCGCGGCGATCTCCGCGAGGTGCAGGTTCATGTCGCCACGTTCTGGCCCCTCAGCGATTGCGCCTGACCGCTGCGGACGGGATCGACTCCCGTCGATCCGTGGATCGGTAACGGGAATAAATCTGAAAGCGCTGTTTTCATCGAATCGCTGAAGAATCCGCGTAAGGTGTGGGGCCACATTCGAGAGCCAGTTTAAAGAGTTTGAACAAATTAATCTGTCAGCATGGTGGAACTATCAGCGAGACAGAATTTCTGTAAGATCAAACAAACGACCTAAACCAAAGTCGCCTCAATCGAGGCATCCGCACCTCGGACCACGAAGCAATATTCCCCAAAATAAAACAATTATTTATCCCAAGCTGACATCATGTCCATCTTGCGGCGGAGTGCTAACAGAGCGTTCGCTTTGTGACCGGATGCTCTATGATCTTTTTTTCGGCAAGTCTTACGTAAAGCGTTGGGTTATCAGGTGCCGATTTCATTACTACTGGTGCTCCCATTGCTCTCGAAGATTTGGTGAGCTCAAGGAATTTTGGCCGCAAAGTCACCTTGGCCGCAACCTGGTCGCCTACGTCCTATATCATACCGTTGAGCTTTGTATCCCATTACAGACGGTCAGGGAGATCCTGGTCCGTTGCTTCAAGATGGATCCCGTTTTCTGGGACAATTTTTGTATTTCGATGCAAACGAGCCGACCGAGTAAAAATTTTGGCGTGGGACGGGTGCCCCCCGGGTATGCCTGACTGCGTGCTCGTCATCCATGTACTCGATCGCATAGAGCGCCGCGATGCGCAGCCGGCCGGGTGGCAACGCTACTGGCGTGACCCAATTGATCGTGGAAGTTGCGCCGAAGCGGCTGGAATTGCTGCACGAGCTGGTCCCCACCGCGCGCGCGATAGGTCTGCTCGTCAATCAAGCCGATCCCGCTCTGGCGCAGGCCCAGTTGCGTGCGATCCAGTCGGCTGCCGACACCCTCGGGCTGGAACTTCAAATCCTAAACGCCAGCAGCGAGCGTGACTTCGATGCGGCTTTCGCAAACCTGATCCGTTGCGGGCGGGCGGGCTCGTGATCAGCGCCGATTCCGTCTTCCTTCGCGGCATGGAACAGTTAGCCGCCCTAACGGTTCGCCACGCCGTGCCTGCAATCTACCAGTATCGCGAGTTTGCAGCGGCCGGAGGTTTGATAAGCTACGGGCCAGACATTACGGAATCATACCGCATGGCCGGCATCTATACGGGCCGTATTCTCAAGGGCGATAAGCCCGCCAACCTGCCGGTCCAGCAGGTTACCAAAGTCGAGATGTACATCAACCTGAAGACCGCCAAGGCGCTCGGCATTACCGTGCCGCTGCCCCTGTCCGGTCGCGCCGACGAATTGTTCGAATGACAGGGGGCTATTTGCTGCACCGCATTAGTCTGGAATTGGCACATTTGCGACATAGCAAGATCACGGATGGACTTCCGCTTTCGGTGGAACAGCGGTCATGCAGCGGACATCACCGGGATGGCCGAGTCTGACCCGAACCGGTCATCGGCGGCCAAAATTTGCTGTGATGCACAACACAGTTCCTATGAACGGTGGTAGGGTGTGACCCTCAGCCTGAGGGAGCACATGAGGCGGCGCGAGTTCATCACGCTGCTCGGCGGTGCGGCGGCCGCGTGGCCGCTCGCGGCCCGCGCGCAGCAGGGCGAGCGCGTGCGGCACATCGGCGTGCTCATGCCACTCGCCGCGGACGATCTGGAGGGGAAGGCCCGCGTCGCAGCGTTCGCGGAGGGGCTGCAACAATTGGGCTGGACCGACGGCCGCAACGTGCGGATCGACACCCGCTGGGGTGCAGGCGATGCTGACCGCTATCGCAGATATGCGGCGGAATTGGTCGCGCTCGCGCCGGACGTCATCCTGGCCGCCACAAGCCTTGCGGTGGGAAGGTTGCAAGAGGCGACCCAGACCATTCCGATCGTATTCGTACAGGTCGCCGATCCTGTCGGCGCCGGCTTCGTCGATAGCCTGGCACGGCCGGGTGGCAACTTCACCGGATTCACCCTGTTCGAATACGGCATCAGCGGGAAATGGATGGAACTGCTCAAAGAGATCGCGCCGGCCGTGACGCGAGTGGCGGTCATTCGCGATCCCGCCATTGCTGCCGGTGCCGGGCAGTTGGGCGCAATTCAGTCCGTGGCCCCTTCGTTCGGGGTGGAGTTGAGCCCGATCGGTGTACGCGATGTCGGCGAGATCGAGCGCGGCATCAGCACATTCGCGCGCGGATCGAATGGCGGCCTGATCGTGACGGCGACCACACAGGCGACGGTTCATCGCGACCTGATCATCGCGTTGACGGCCCGGCACCTTTTGCCCGCGGTCTATTCCGATCGTGTATTCGTCACCGGCGGCGGCCTGATCTCCTACGGACCTGATCGGATTGACCCGTACCGGCGCGCAGCAGGCTACGTTGATCGCATCCTCAAGGGCGAGAAGCCGGCGGATTTGCCGGTGCAGGCGCCGACCAAGTACGAGCTGGTGATCAACCTCAAGACCGCGCAGGCGCTCGGCATTGAAATCCCGACTAGTCTGCTCGCCCGTGCCGATGAGGTGATCGAGTGAAGCGGCGCGAGTTCATCTCGCTGTTCGGCGGCGCGGTGGCGGCGTGGCCGCTTGTGGCGCGCGCGCAGCAGGATGGCACAATACGGCGGATCGGCGTGCTCATGAGCGTGATCGCGGACGATCCCGAAGGGAAAGCCCGCTTCACGGCGTTCCAGCAGGGGTTGGAGCAATTGGGCTGGACCGAGGGCCGCAACGTGCGGATTGAGACCCGCTGGTCCGGAGGCAAGGCCGACGACGCTCGTAGATACGCGACCGAACTGGTCGCGCTGGCGCCGGATGTGATCCTGGCCTCTGGCGGTGCGGTCGTGGGGCCGTTGCTAAAGGTGACCCGCACCGTGCCAATCGTGTTCACGCAGACCCCTGATCCGGTGGCCGCCGGTTTCGTCACGAGCCTGTCGCGGCCGGGAGGCAATGCCACCGGATTTACCCAGGTCGAATACGGGATGGCCGCGAAATGGCTGGAGCTGCTCAAAGAGATCGCGCCGCGCGTGACGCGCGCGGCGGTCCTGCGCGATCCTGCCGTACCCGAAGGGATCGGCCAGTTCGCCGTGATCCAATCCGTGGCACCGTCGCTCAGGGTGGAGGTGAGCCCGGTTGACATCCGCGATGCCGGCGAGATCGAGCGCGCCGTCATGGAATTCGCGCGCTCCACCAATGGCGGGCTGATCCTGACATCTAGCGCGCTGGCGAACGTGCATCGCGACCTGATCATCAGGCTTGCGGCCAAGCTCCGGCTGCCCGCGATCTACTCGTTCCGCTTCTTCGCGAGCGCGGGCGGCCTCGCAGCCTACGGGTCCGATTCGATCGATCCGCACCGGCGCGCGGCCGGCTACGTCGACCGCATCCTCAAGGGCGAGAAGCCCGCCGACCTGCCGGTGCAGGCACCGACCAAGTACGATTTGGTTGTCAACCTCAAGACCGCGAAGGCGCTCGGGCTCGAAATTCCGCCCTCGGTGCTCGCTCGCGCCGACGAGGTGATCGAGTGAGACGCCGCGAGTTCATCACGCTCGTCGGCGGCGGGGCGGCGACGTGGCCGCTCGCGGCGCGCGCGCAGCAGCCTAAGATGGCGACCGTTGGCATCCTCATCACCGGCAACACGAGTCCCGAACCATTGGCACGATTCAAAGGACCGACGCTCGCTTCTGTGATCAAATCAAAACGGACGAGGTTCTCGGCACACACAGGGGTCCGTCGTGTTACCCGCGCGATTGAACGGCGTCCGAACAGAAAAAAGCTAAGCGGACATCAATTCTGTCCACTATCAGGAGTCGTGCTCCGAATGTCGGTCGTTCGAGCTACGGAACCGCTACGCTTGCGAGTTTCGCCGGAAACGCCGCGGGCTAGGTCATCGAGGTGCCGTCGGTGTGTAATTTCCCGGAGCACCGGGCGCGAATGGCGAGCGATCAACGGGAACGAGCGGGACCCCTGCACTTGGCTCATTCCCAAGGGGGAAGGTTGACTCCGTAAACTGCACCAACTTTTGCACCCGGAACACTCCCGCAGCCGTTTCCTTCCAAGTAATCGTGAACCTGTCGAAGTCTACGAAGTTCAACATGGTGTGCCACGGAGGACCAGGCAATGCACCAGGGGGCTCACTTCCAGGCAAGTGGCTCAATATTCCGAATGACTGGCCTATTCCGTATAGGCTAACTTCCCGAAGGCAATTAATGTCTTTGTAGTCAACGAGGATGGAATTGGTGATATACCGTTTGCGGTATTTGAAGAAGGTGGTCAAACCGAACCAGGTATCTATAAACTGCTGGGCAGTTGTTATGGCTGGTGGTCGCTCGATGAGGAGGTCCATATTTTCTTGATCCATCTGCAAATCCAACACGAACTTTATATTCCTGCCAAAATTGGTGGTGATGTCAGGGGGGTTAGCTCTGGACGCGTCGGTAGAAAGCAGTACCTTGTCCAGCGCATTCATTATCTTCGAATTCAGTTCGGTTGTTAGCCTCACAGCTTCTTCTTTTCGGAACATGGGCTCTAATGTGCCACCGCCGCCACCGTAGCAATCGGCCGCTATTGCCGTCGAAATTGGCAGCAGAGTTGCTATCGTAAGGCTACTTAATAGTACTACCTTCATTTTCTATTCCTTTTTTATTAATTGCATCGTGCTCGACGCGGTTGGATAAGGCGTTGCAACCTCAGTGTGCCCCTTTCGTAGGCCTTCGTCACATCGCTGCGACGAAATGAGCCAGAAGAGACACCAAAATCGACCTGCGATTCAGTTCCTGATGATAAAGCCAGAACCGCGACGCAGGAAATCCTGAACGGCCTCCAGGTACAAGGCAGGGCGATCGCGTGCGATGTCATCCTGCGCGCCGTACACGAACATCAGAGTAGCGCGCGGCAGGTGAGATTTGATCTGACGCGCGCATGCTGCCGAATCCGACGCTGTCGCAGAACCCGTCAGTATCAGAATGTCACTCCGCTGGAGAGTCGTACTCTGTTCAGCCCAATTAAGATCTGCTGAAGTCAAGGCGTCAGGGGCCTCCAAAATAATTCGAATGGAAGCAGCATCGGCGCTGTCCGCCGCCTGCAAAGCCGCGAGCGCCAGCCGCCCTTTCCCTACAAAGCAGACTGTCTGTTTGTCGAGCAGCCCCGCCAGTTGCTCCAGTACGGCATAACGGTTGCCGCTTCCATCGACATGGATGCTCGTCTCCTTAATCTCGTCGGACGCGGATTGCTCATCTGAAGGGTCAAACACAAGCATGCGCCCAGCGCCGACGACAAAGTTCGGAGATCGCGCGTGACTTGGTTCCACCATGGGACACTCTATAGATCAGCGACCTGGGGAAGAACCTCAGTTTTGAACAGTCGCATTCCTCTGTGCACGGATTCATCGGAAATGTTTCCGACTTTCATCATGAGGTTGAAAATTCCGTTCTTAAGCTCGGCTTGAACCCTCTTCATTTGCGCGACCACGGAGCTTGGACTACCGCAAAAAATCGATCCGGCGTCGATCAGCTGATCGATTGACAAGGCCTTCTGCGCCGCGAGCCTGCCCGCAAAGGCGCGCCCGATCTCCGGCTTACCGAAAAACTGCGTTTGCTGGATGACCATCTGCTGCGCTTCACGCATGGGGCCCATCAAAATTCCATTGAGGAATGCCAGCGCCGGTATCATCTCGGCCCTAGCCTCCTCATCTGTCTCCGCGATGCAGGTCGCTTGACCGATGAGAATGTCGCCCGGCGTCGGTTGCCAGCCACGCAGCTGTGCCTCTCGAAGGTAAACTTCGATGTTTCGCTTCGGCACCGATAGATCGCTTATGAATGCCATACCCATCATAGCGCGATGCTCGGCAGCGAAAGCCGCGGACTCCTCATTGGTTGCCGACAACAAAATCCTAGGATGCGGTTTTTGGTAGGGCTTCGGCCACAGCGATACTGCGCGATACTGAAAATGCTCTCCTTCCCAGGCAAATGGATGCGGTTCGGTCCAGGCTCGCGTGATGAGTGCGATTGCTTCTCGCAGGCGACTGTAGGATTCGCTGGGATTGATATTGTATGCCAGGTATTCATGTGGCACGCCCCGCATGAATCCCGCGACCAGACGCCCGCCGCTCATTACGTCGAGCATCGCATACTCTTCGGCGACCCTAATGGGGTTCAACATCGGCACGAGATTCCCGACCATCGCGAGTCGAGAGGATGTGGTGCGATGAACGAGAGCGGCGCCCATTAGATTGCAGTTGGCCATCAGGCCGTACGGGCTGAAGTGATGCTCGTTACAACACAGCCAGTCGAATCCGAACTGTTCGGCGCTTGCGATGCAGTCCAGATAGCTTCGATACAACTTCTCAGCTGTCGTCGCGTCGAACTCCCCCGTGTCTGCTGGCCAAGGAAGCGCCTTCTTATGCAGCGTCCATGGCATTGTATGGAAAAAGCCGAACTTCATGGACGTTCCAAGATTCGCGTCCCGCCATGCAGGAGAATTCGTCAACCAGCGGCGTGTGTGGGAGCTTGATCTACAGATGACGAGGCGGTCTCGTTGACATGGCGCAAGTGCGGAGCGACCTCGGACGCAAATAGCCGAAGACTTCGTTCTGTCAAATCGCGAGGCAGCGTACCAAAGTGGAAAACGCCCAGATGGGTGTCGAAGCCCCACTCCACGGCATTCGCCTCGAGCTGGTCCCTGACGGTCTTCGGACTGCCGCACAGGATAACCCCATGCTTCATTAGGTTCTCGATCGTTTGCACGCCGAAGATGGGAACCTTGTCGACCACGATCCTTTTCATCGATTCCAACGACGTGTAACCGGGCGGGAAGAAGCGATGCGGCGGTATTCGAAAGAACGTGTTGTACAAGCTTTCGACATGCGGCTTCATTTCCCTTACCGCCGCTTCGTCCGTCTCGGCGACGTATACCGGACATCCCCAACCCAGGTTCGCAGGCGTTGCCTTCCAGCCATTACGCTCGGCTGTCGCCCGGTACATGTCCATGTACTTCTTGCAGGCCGCCGCGGCGCTCAAGTTCTGCACATACTTGTACCGGTGATCGGCTCGCGCGGCCCACTCCACGGTCTCCGTGCTGCCGTTGGTCGGTGTCCAGATCGGAGGATGAGGATGCTGATACGGCGTTGGCCAAATGTTGACCCAGGGAACGTGATAGTGCTTGCCTTCGAACGCGAACGGCTTGCGTTCCGTCCAGGCGCGCACGATGAGCTCTTGCGATTCATGGAAGCGCTCGTGCGAGCTTGTGGGGTTCACGCCCCAGATTAGATATTCGATCCCGATTCCGCGCACGAAGCCGCTAATCAGCCGCCCGCCCATGATATTGTCGAGCATCGCCAACTCCTCGGCGACCATGAGCGGATGATCGCGCACCGGAGTTATGTTGCCGAGGATGGCAATTTTGATCCTTTTGGTCCGGCGAGCGAGAGTCGCGCATATGATATTCGGCGACGGCATCAAACCGTAGGCAGTGAAATGATGCTCGTTGAGAACGACGCCATCGAAACCGAGCGCCTCTGAAAGCTCGAGCTCGTCGAGATAACGATTGTACAGCTCATGTCCCTTTTTCGGATCATAAGCGCTGTTGGGAAGCACCATCCAGGCCGAGTCGTATTGCGAGCGCACCTCGGGATCGAGATGCAGGTACGGCATGAGATGGAAGAAGAAGAACTTCATTTGGAAGCCGCCTGATCGATGAACGAAAGGATCGTCGAAGCAGTCTGCTCAGGTTGCTCGAGATGTGGGAGATGACCACAGTCGGAAAGCACCTGTAGCCGCGCCCCGACGATCAGGCGCTTGAATTCATGGGCATACTCGAGCGGGAGCATGGCGTCGTCCCGCCCCCAGATTATTTGCGCCGGGCAAACGACTCTGTGCAGCCATTTGCCCAGCTGTGGGTCATACATCGGCGGATACCAGCCGACGCGGGCAATCGCATAACGATTCTTGAGCTCAGTGTCCGAATCCGCGGCCACTGTCTTGACCAGAGCTTCTGCCAAGTCCGGCGATGCCACCATGCTTCGCAGAACCACGTCAGGGGCCCGTATGAAGAGATCTCCCCGCTTGACGCCCTTGAGGTGAATGCCGGCGGCGCTGATGAGCGTGAGCGTTCGGAATCTGGCGCAGCTGCGCACAGCCATCTCAAGAGCAATCCACGCACCCAAGGAATGCGACACGACATCGACTTTCTCGACTCCAAGCTCATCCAAATATTCCAGATAGAAGTAAGCGAGGTCGTGTATCGATTCCAACCAGGAGGGGATTTCAGAGCGCCCGAACCCGGGATGATCGGGCACAATGACCTCAGCATGTTCGCCTAATAACTTGACGAACTCTCCAGAAGATCGGGTGCCATCAATCCCGTGGAGATAGAGGAGCGGGCGTCCGGTGCCGACCCGCGTTACGTGGAGGGCGGCGGTACCTGCTTTTTGATGCTGGACTGCCGTCACCACACAAGCCGTTCTCGGTTAACCTCGTTGGCGTCAAATTCAAGCGGATTGCCGTTTGCGTACTTGAAATTGGTATGGACCCAGTCGTGAGATCACAATGATTGCCAACGCCGTGCTCAAGGCAATAGCCCACAGCCCATTCGCGTAAGTACCCTGGGATGTGCGCATAATGCCGAGAGCCGCCGCTCCGATCCCGCCACCCAATTGAAATGATGCAAGCAAAATGCCGTACAACTTTCCGTACGCGACCCGCCCACAATACCGTGGTACCAAATAACCAAGCACATCTATTTCCGCGCCAACCCCGAGACCAAGCAGTGCGGCCCACACGAAAATAGCCGGTCCCAAGCTTCCGATAGCAAACATCGACAGGCCAATGACTGGTCCAAGAAGGAAGCTGATGAGGACATAAGGAGCGTAGATGTAATCCAATAAAATCCCTGCGACGATGCGACCCACTATCACCGCGATGCCGAAGACGGTCATCGCAAAAACCGCGGTCTGAGGGTTTATCTTGGCGTCGACAAGCATCGGGACCAGGTGAGCCACGATGGAAGTGGTCATGGTCCCGAGCAAGAAGAAGGCACCGGCAATGATCCAAAACGACTTCTGCCTCAAGGCCTCCCTGAACGAGTAGCCCTCCCCTACAAGCGGCGGTTTTTCATACGCGATCGCGCCATCGCCGTCTGGCAACAAGCCTTTGTCCGCGGGCTTGTCGTACAAGAAAAGCGAATTGAACAGAAACGTTATGACGAGCGTGATCAATGCCAGACCGACATACGCTGTGCGCCAACCATAGTTCGTCACTAGCGTTTGGCAGATCAAGGGAACCGCGGCGGCTCCTACTCCTTGGCCTGCACCAATGACGCCGACAGCAAACCCCAGCTTTCGATCGTACCATGCCGCCATGACCTTATTGTAAGATCCGTTCCATAGCCCCATCCCGCAGAGCGTCACCAACGCCCATGCGGCGTAGAACACAAATATACTGGGTGGCAGGAAATACAGTCCGGCGATTGACGCGCAGAAGATCGGAATGGAGATCAACACAACCTTACGCACGCCGAAGCGGTCCACGAGAGCGCCCTGGAGGGGTTGCGTCAACACGGATACGAAGACAATGATCGTAGCAGCTAATGAGATTTGCCCCCGCGTCCATCCAAACTCGCGTTCGAGCGGGCCTACGAAAACCCCAAAACTGTAAATAAGAACGGAAGCGGGGCCCAGCACCATCCCGAGGAAGGCCGCAAAGATCACGAAGTTGCCGAAGAACACGCTGCTGCGCGCGGTTGTTACGGTCGTCAGATGTGCGCCAGACATGAACCGGATCCCCTCCGCTGCGGACCTACTATTTTGCGGTAGTGTCCTCTCGAGTCATTCGCGTTTGCTACATGAACGAAGACACCCCGGAAGCATGTAGCTTGCGGACCGGTGGAATAGGGAATTCCCGCTCGATGTAAAGAAGAGCTTGCTCATGGTTTCCCGAGCGGGCGCTTGGAAAGCGGAGGCGCCTCCGAGCGGGCGCAGAGCAGCCAAGGCGCAAGCTGATGTGTTCCAGCGCTTCCTCCCCGGCGCGCACGCAACTAACGCGCATGTCGCGCTGAGATTGAAAGCATACACTTAGGCAGTATACTGTCAACCTGCGTCGCTTGCCCAGTCTCCCGCCGATGCAAAGAAGCCTCGATATGCCGAAAGAATTCGACGTGATCTGGCGCAAACGCGTCACGCACCCGAGTGAAGGCAAACATCCCGGATTTGGTTATCGCATCGAGCCGCACGATAATTTCATGATCGAGCGGGATGTCGCCGTTCCGATGCGTGACGGCATCAAGCTCTACGCCGATATCATCCGCCCCAAAACCAGCGCAAAGGTGCCGGTGATCCTGACATATAGTCCCTATGGCAAGCATGGACTCAAGAAATTCCTCTTTTCGCCGGAGTCAGGCGTACCGGCCGGCTCGGTCTCGAAATACGCCGTTTGGGAAGGGCCGGACCCGGCCTACTTCGTTCCGCACGGATACGCGGTGGTAAATGCCGACGCGCGCGGCTCCTGGTATTCCGAAGGCGATCTCACGATCTGGAGCGACCAGGAGGCACAAGATGGGTACGACCTGGTGGAATGGGCGGCGCGTCAGCCGTGGAGCACCGGTAAGGTCGGAATGAGCGGCGTCTCGTATCTGGCGATCGTGCAGTGGAGAATCGCCGCGCTCAATCCACCGCACCTTGCGGCCATCAACCCTTGGGAAGGTTGGAGCGACTGCTATCGCGAACGTAGCTATCACGGCGGAATCCCGGAAACCAAGATGGTGCCATGGGCGCAGTGGTCCACCAGCTTTTCGCTCACGCGCTCCGAGGAGTTCGTAGAGGTCGCGAAGGAGCATCCGTTGCTGGACGACTATTGGCGAGGGAAATCCGCCGACTTGAGCAAGATCACGGCGCCCGCCTACATCGTCGCGGACTGGGGGGACCAGGGGCTGCACACGCGTGGGACCATCGAAGGCTTCCGCCAGGCATCCTCGCAGTACAAGTGGCTCGAAGTGCATGGCCGCAAAAAGTGGCAGTATTACTACCAGACTGAAAGCCGGGAGAAATTGCGCACATTCTTCGATCATTTCCTCAAGGGCTCACCCGACGAAGTATTGAATTGGCCAAGAGTCCAAATCGAGATTCGAGAACGTTTTTACCAAGGCGTCATGCGTGCTGAGCGCGAGTGGCCGCTTGCGCGGCAGAAGCTGACGCCGCTTTTTCTGGACGCGAACACCGGCACGCTCGCTAGAGAGCCGCCGAGCAAGGAAGGAAGTATCTCCTACGACGCAAAGGCGGGCTCGGTGGTTTTCGTGCATACATTTGCCGAGCGCACGGAGATAACCGGCTATATGAAGCTGCGTTTGTGGGTGGAAACGCGTGGCTCAAACGATGCCGACCTGTTTGTCGCGGTCGAGAAGCTCGACCGCTCAGGCAACAGAGTGACATTCACCTTCATGTCCGAGTTCGACAACGGGCCGGTCGCTCTTGGATGGTTGCGGGTCAGCCACCGGGAGCTCGATGCGGTGCGCTCCACTCCAGATCAACCGTGGCATCTGCACGGGCGCGAGCTGCTGCTCGCACCGGGAGAGATCGTGACCGTCGACATCGAAATCTGGCCCTCATCCACGCTTTTCGAAGCCGGAGAGAAGCTGCAAGTCGTCGTTCAGGGCCGCGACATCTATGTATTGCCGGTGCGCCACACACAAATGCACGAGGATACGCGCAACGCCGGCGAGCACGTCTTGCACACAGGGCGCCGTTATGACTCGCATTTGTTGGTGCCTGTGATTACTACTCAGTCTGACTGATGGACAGAATACGGTATGAACGTATGCTGTTGAAGTATAATTAGATGGCATGGAAAGATTTCCATGGCGCAAGCCGAAGAGCTGGATCACCGGGCTAGGTCGAAGAAAGCAGCGCCTTTAGGCAGACTGACCGGCATCGAACATTTCGCGATGCCGACCAAGAACATCGCGCGGCTCGAGCGGTTCGTCAGGGAAGTTCTTGGCGGCGAACCATACTGTTACGCAGGGTATGACGACATCGATCGCAAGATGGGCCGCAAGCCGCACATCTTCATTCGCATCGGCGAGATCCTTTTTCAGTGCACCGAGGAAGGCGGCCCTATGCATCCGAGCAAGGACGACATGTCGGTCTCGCCGCACTGGGCATTCAGCATCGAGCCGGAAAGACTCGATGGATTCATGAAGATGTTGCGAGACGAGGATCTGCCGTACGAGGGGCCGATATCGCAGCCTCAGTACGGTGTAAAGTCGATTTATCTCATGAGCCCCGAGGGACACAAGCTGGAGGTTTGCTCCACCGATATCCAGGTCAGCAATAGTTTGTTACCGCACATTCCAGAGCATCAGATCGATTGGAAAAGGCTCAACCATAATTGGACTCCGAAAAGTCCGATGCCTCAACTACGAAACATCAATCCCGTTTTCGGTGCCCGTGAATCTCGCAAGGACAATAAGTATGGCTTGAAGTGGATGCACCATTTTACGCTTCCAGTAAGAGATATCGCTCTTATGGATCGGTTCATGATCGATCTATTGGATGCTGAGCGCTGGAGCGGCGATAAATCACGCTCGGGAACAGGACCGCTCCGCATCGGGCAGTCCGGCTGCGAATGGACGCAGGACCTCGGTTCGCCTCTCTACCCAGTGCCCGGCGATAACAACATTTCTCCGCATTGGAGCTTTGGCGCTAGTGCAGCCGCGCTGGATCACTATAGGCTAACTTTGCAGGATGCGGGGCTGCCCGTTGCCGGACCGTACCGCCATCGTGCGTTAGACCTCGTCTCGATTTACTTCAAATCGCCGGAGGGGCACAAACTCGAGATTGGCACCTGGGAGCCTTATCCGCCGGAGAAGGCGCACCTCATGGGTGCGCCAGGCGTCGGTTTCATTCCATGGCCGAAGATGGATCACCATTGGAAGCCTCAATCCTAGAAGCTCGGGCCGTGAAAAATCAGATCGGCAATATCTTCTGATGCCGTGTTTCGCCCCCATCCAAGGATGAATTCTTCAACCAAGCCCTGAAGCAAGGGCCCCATCATGAACGCGACCAAGAAGCTTGATGTTGTAGGTATATGCGGGAGCCTTCGCCGGGACTCTCTCAACCGAAAGGCGCTGCGGGCTGCAGAAGAGCTGATGCCGCCATCGATGACGATGCAGGTCGTAGAGATTGGCGACCTTCCGATGTACAACTTCGATCTCCACCAGGCTGGCTTTCCGGCGCCGGTCACCCGCCTGTGCGAGCGCATCAAGGCCGCCGATGCGGTGCTCATCGCTTCTCCGGAACACAACGGATCGATGCCGGCGGCGTTGAAAAACGTCATCGACTGGATGTCCCGCTTCAAGCCGCCGCCATTCGTCAACATGCCATGCGCGGTTCTGTCCGCCAGCCCCGGACCGCTCGGCGGCGGTCGCGTTCAATACGATCTTCGGCGCAGCATGAGCTTCGTCCAGGCGCTCATCATGCTGCAGCCGGAAGTGTTTATCGCTTACGCCCCGACAAAGTTCGATGAGAACGGTCGTTTTACCGACGAAGTGGGCCGTCAAATCCTGGCTCAGCAAATGACGGCCTTTGATGAATGGATCCGGCGAATTAGATCGGCGTTTCCAGTGCCGGCCTGACGCGAACTGGGGAACGATCGATGAAATACCGCTGCGCCGTTTTGGACGACTATCAAGGGGTCGCCCTGACCATGGCGGATTGGACGCGCCTGTCCACCGAGGTCGATGTCGAGGTATTCCGCAATAAAATCTCTGGTCATGCCGAGCTTTGCCGGACACTGAAGGATTTTCACATCCTCTGCTTAATGCGAGAGCGAACGCCGATCCGAGAAGAGCTGATATCGGCGCTGCCGAAGCTGCGGCTTATTATGACAACAGGCAGTCAAAATCTGTCGATAGATGTGGCCGCCGCGAACAAACGAAACATTACGGTCTGCGGCACAACGGCTCTTGCACACCCGACAGTCGAATTGACCTTCGGGGTAATTCTAGAGCTTGTCCGCCATGTTGGCAGGGAAAGCGAAAAGTTGAAGAGCGGAAAGCTCTGGCAGGACAGCCTGGGGACCGATCTTTTAGGCAAGACTTTGGGCATCGTAGGACTCGGACGCTTGGGTGCCAAGATTGCCGTCATCGGGACGGCGTTTGGCATGAAGGTGATCGCCTGGAGCCCCAACTTGACGGAACAGCGATGTTCCGAAGTAGGGGTCGCTTATGCGTCAAAGGACGAAATGTTTCGCACCTCCGACATTGTGTCGCTGCACATGCAACTAAGCGCGCGCACGCGGCACATGGTTGATGCCAAGGAGCTTGCGTTGATGAAACCCAGCGCCTTCCTTATCAACACGGCGCGCGGTGAGCTTGTGAACGAAGCTTCCCTTCTGGAGGCATTGCGAGGGAAGAAAATTGCCGGCGCCGGTATCGACGTTTATGCCGAGGAACCATTGCCCACCACGCACCCATTCCGTCAACTTGCCAATGTCGTGATCACGCCTCACATTGGATTTGTAACCGAGAATAATTACCGCACTTACTATGGAGGAATTGTTGAGGGGATTCGTGCTTGGCTTGACAACAAGCCGATTCGCGTGCTGTCGCCAGTCTCATAAATCTGTCGAGGGGTAGATGAAAAATTTGCGATCGGAACCAGGATATCTATTCCGACGGATGCAACAGGTTGCATCAGCTATCTTCTCGGAAGAGTGCGCGCAGTTCGATCTGACCTGCCTCCAATATAGCGCTCTGGCAAGGATCAGGGAGCGTCCGGGGATCGACGTCACCAGGCTCTCGGAAATAATGGAGTTTGACCGATCGACCTTGGGCGGGGTTATGGAACGTCTCGAGTTAAAGGGGTACGTCAGACGCCGCGCTACTCCGGAAGACAAGCGGATCAAATTGCTGGAGGTGACCAAGCAGGGTAGAATGCTTCTCGACAAGATTCAGCCGTGTGTCGAGCGGGCGCAACGCCGGATCTTGGATGGCTTAAGTTCTGAAGACCAAAAAGCCCTTTTAAGATTGCTGACGCGTCTGGTTGAGCTCAATGCTGACATCGGACGAACAGCACCAGAACAGGAGAAGCCGCATGTTATCGTTGCGCTACGACGTGACTCAGACGCCGCAACGAACGCAAGAGTTCGCTCTCGAAATCTCTCTCGGTGACATTTTATCATAATGGCAACGAAGAAAATTGGTGCGTGGATTAGTTTGAAGATCGCTTTCATCGGCATGATCAGCAATCAGACTAGATCTGCTGCCCGCGGCCCCTTCACTCCGTAATCTGTCATTCTGAGAAATTTAGGCCACTGCGCTTAGCGTGATCTCTGCATTACGCATCCAGCGTTGAAATGGCGGAAGGTGCGCATAAGTGGCATCCCGTTAGCGGGGATGAGGCGCCGTGACTCGTGCGCGTGGCTCCGGCGGAATCAAAAATCCACTCTGACACTGATAAACAAATCACACTTTGCTTATCAGTCAGTTGCAGTGTTGGATACGTCACGGCTTCCGTTGTCAGGCCAACGTCAAGTGCGGCTCGATTTGACCGATACCGCGACGGCATGGATTTTACTCGCAAGGCGATCGTCGAAAGCACCAAATTGAGCTCCGCTTGGTGATCTAGTCAACCAAGTCGAGCCGGTCATAAACTTGAAAACCTATGTCGCTCCTCGGTCCGAGGACATCATTCTGAAATAATGTTCGGCGTGCTGGTAGTAGTTCTCGGCCGCGATCAAATTGCCGCTCTGGGCTTCAGCTCGGGCCAGCGCCAGATACCGCTCATAGTTTCGTTGCGCGTTATGAGAGCCCTGCGGCTCTGGGCGGGCAGCACTGGATGACCACCGTTTTGAGCGGCCAGCATATGACCCTGCCGGTCTAGCGTGGCGCGTATTCATGTTTGTATTCCGGCCATTGTACATGGCTCACTCCTTCGTAATGGCAGGTGAAGACGCTCCGTGCGGCGGCCTGCCCACCCGCTGCGTCCATCAAGCCGCAAGGCAGACGCGGCCCCTCGCTGGCGGCCGATTAGCCCCAACAACAAATTTCTTGTACGTGCTGTGGGAGATAAAAGCCCCGGAGGAAATGCTCACAATTTTGTGGAGCTAATCAGTTCAGTCGTCGTGTCGGTACCTTCCGACTACACGCGATATACGAACCAACTGTGTGCTTATGCGGATAGCCCGAGAAATTGTCAAGCACGGGAGCGCCAATCGGCACCACTCGCCTTTTGTCAAATCAATGCGCGTGCTCACCAATCATGCGCGCCGTCACTTCGGCCGCCCCAACCTTATGGGCGATCAACCACGCTGCTGCCTTTGTTTCTCTGAAAGCGGCTTGATCTCTTCGGTTTCATGAATATGTCGGCGTCCGCACCGCTCACACCCGAGGCCGCAAGGTTCTTGAGCATCTGATCTTCGAGTTCATTGCGGTCGATCATGAGCAAGACAGTCGGCTTTTGCGCTTCGTTTGCTTTGAAGAGCAGCTCGGCCGCCTTGACCATCGTGTAGGTCTTACCGCTTCCCTGCGTATGCCACACGAGCCCACGTGCGAGCTTCGGATCGAGCGCGCGGGCGACCACCTTTTCCACAGCGGCGGTCTGATGCTGGCGCAGGATGACCTTCTGAAGCTCCTCGTTCATCTCGGCAAACAGAATGAAGTCCTTAAGGAGCCGTAAGACGTGCGGCACCGCGCAGAAGCTCTTCACCTTTGCTTCAAGATTTCCGACCTCATCATGCTTCCAATTAAAGATGTTGCGCCGCATCAAACTCCAGGTCGCGCCGTATGCAAAACCGATCGCCGCGGCGTAAAGGTCGCACTTAATTTTCTGTCCGGTTTACATGATTGCACTGTCACAGCGGCCCGCAGGACCCCGATTACTAATGTGCAGACATTTTCAGTTGCTGCAAATGCCCAGACGTCGCATCAAACCACGAATGCGCATTGCTGCTGCGGCGTGCGCGTATCCATGTTGCGGCCGCGATTGAGGTGGTCGTCGATTTCCGCCGCGGCACCGATCATCCGACCATAGAGAAACACATTGAACGCCGCGGTCTCCAAGTCTTTTTCGCTCAGAGCGCCTGAGCGATAGTCCTTCCAAAGAACGGCGAGCAGAAGCGCTGCGATCACCGCATCGACGTTGACGCAGAACACGTAGCGCGTGGCACCGGTGTCGTACAGCGCTTGAACCAGCTCGCGGTAGAAGGAATGAAAGACGTTGTAGTCGCCGCGCTTCGCCATGAACTCCGCGATGAAGCGCTCGCGCGGATCGTAATTGACCGGCTTGCCCTTAAAGATCGGGTGGTGAACCCCAGGGAGCGCGCGCGGACCTTCGCGCCCGGACTCCTTCGATTGCGACTTCTCCTCCTTGTAGGCTTCCGCAAAGCGCCTCGCCATCGCGTTGAGGTCGAGGCCATGATTGCGGTCCGTTGGATCTTGCAGGTCGGCGTCTTTGAACTGCTCCAGCAGGAACGCCATCCCTTCGAAGCCGTTGCCTCCATGGCTGTAGCCGCTGTGGGTGAGGAAGCCGACCATTGCCTTGTTGATTTGAACGCGGCTCGGTGTCTGCGGTCCGTCGGCGGCAACCGCGCCCTTTGCACCTTGCGCGGATATCGAACCCGGGCCGTTTGAGATCAGCAGGCCAATGAGAATCTGCAGCGGTCTTGCTTCGGTCTCGGTCGGCTTCTTTCCGGTCAAAGCGAGGAACAGCACATCCGCCATGCCCCAGCGGCTGAACCGTTCTTCGCGCGAAATGCCACACAGGCTGCCGTGCCGGTGGTGCTCGGCGGGAATCGAGGCGCCGATCATCACGCCGTAAAGACGCAGATACCAGGGCAGCGTCTCGGCAGTGAGCCGCGAGATGCGCTTGCGTATCAACGGGGACCACGCGATGGTCGTCGCGATCGCCGCGAGGATGGCGTCGCGCGACGGCCGCACGCCAAGCGATTCCACGAATTTCAAGAACAGCGACTTGCCGCCGCGATCGCGCACGGCTTTCAGCATGGCCTCAGGACGGGGATCGTCGGCTTCGGCAGCGGTAGCGGAAAAAAGCACACACGTGCTCTCATCGACCCTGATCTTGCTGTAATCGAAGGCCTCGTCGCGCGCATCCAGCAAGCCGGAATGGGCAAACAGATCGATCAGCCGCGTTGCGCAGGCGAGCGCCCGCTCCACGCGTTTTGGACCGACGATCGCCGCCGCGGCGGCCATGATGGTGTTCGGGGAGTTGCCGGCTTCGCGCGCGGCCTCGGCCGCCATCAGCGCCGGATCGCCGACAAGATTGGTTTCCGCGGCCACCGCGATGTCGAGCATCGCGCGGTCATTCGGCCCCGCGATATCGTGCACCAGCGGCAGCGCGAAATTGGCCTCGAGCGGTAGAACCGCGAGATCGAGCACGGCGTGACCGTGCACGCTGGTCACCTGCGTCTTGGGGTCCATGACGGTGGCGCCCGACTTGTCCTTCATGTTCTGGCGTGGAATGACCGCGCCGACCTGGCGGGCGAGAGCCTTGATCTGCTTACTATAAGGCGGGAGTGCCTCCACCGTCGGCAAGGCGAGGTGCGCAGGCAACGTGATCCCCTGATCGTTGGCAATCCAGGGCTTGAGCGAAAGGCTGCCGCGCGGCGCGAAATCCGGCCCCACATTGTTGAGCTTCATCACCGCCGTGAGCGCCAGCGGAATGTGGGCGATATTGGTCACCACGGCGCCTTTGGCCGACACCGCCGGGTGCTCGGGCGTGAAGATTCGATCGACGCCGAAGCTCTCCATGAACCAGCGTTCCTTGTCCTCGGCCTTGTCGCCCGAGCCGGCCATGGCGCCGGCATGTCCCACCGCTCGCGTCAGTTTCGACTTCCAACGGCCGACGATGCAGGCGACGACCGGCTTGCTGAATTCAATTCCACGCTCGTAATAGCCGCCGGGCTCGGCATAGAGCACCGCGGCCTTGCTGCGGATGTCGTTGTTGAAGGCGTGCGCGAAGTCCCGTGCCGCGTAATGGATGTAGACGTCCTTGCCAGAGGAGATGAGCGTGGTCGTGCCCCAGCCTTCGGTGCCAAGATATTGCGCGATGGTGGTTGTAAAGCCACCGGAGTTCGAGAAAATTGCCGCCGATCCCTTAAGCAGCACTTCCTCCGGATTGTCCCCGCCGAGCGCGCCGCCGATACGTACCCGATTCCAGGAATCCGCCACGCCCAGACAGTTGGCGCCGAATATGTCGATGCCGTTTGCTTGGCCCAGCGCCCGGATCTCGCGCGCGTCATGCACCGAGATCTTCTCGGTGATCATCACGATCTTCTCGAGCTGCGGGTTGATGCGCACCAGCTCGGCAACACCGTCGCGAACCCCGGATGGGGGCAGGTAGACAACGCCGGTGTTGAACGTGTGCCCGTCGTCGAGCCCTTCGCGGACATTGTTGTAGACGGGAATAGCGCCGGCCAGGGTCGGCAGCACCTGGCCGCGTCGGCCCGGCGATGTCCCGAAAACGACGTTGCCGCCGGAAAAGGCATGGCTGACCGGCGTCACCTGTCGCGATTCGCCGCCCAGAATGTTGAGGACGCAGACCCGATCGTCGCGCGTGGCGATCCTGTCGAGCGCGGCGACCCCGAGATAGTAGGGGAAACCCTCGATGCCTGGCTTGAACATGCTCGCCCTCTTGCCGCTGTGCGCTACCCGCCGTCCCCGCGCAAGCGGGGACCTATACGCCGTACCTTCTCGATCGCGCACGGCCTATGGGTCCCGGTTCTCGCGCCACGGCGCTCGGCTGGGACGACGTGGAGGATGTGGCGCACGCGCTTATCAACCCTCCACACCTTCCTTACGCGGTTGCAATCCGAGATGCGCCGCGATCGCGGCACGCCCGCCGGACTTCATCCATTCATCGATGCCCTTGGCATAGTTGACGACTTCCGAGATGGCGCTGTCGAAACCGAAGAAGCGGTAGGGGAGATTGAGCGAGTCGCAGGTCTCGGCCAGCGCCCCCATGCCGCGCACGAGATTGGGGCCGCCGCGTCCCACCACCACGTAGAGCGGGGTGGGGCCGTGGCCGCTGAAGTGCTCGCGCAGCGCATCACCCATCGCCCGGAACGTCTCGTAGATGTCGGTGTTGTTCGACTTCCCGCCGATGATGAACAGCACGTTGGCCTGCTTGAGCCAGTGCTTGTAGCAGATGCGAGCGACCTGCTTCATTTTCTCGTAAGGAGGATTGCCGCCGAAATCGGACGAGATAATCGCGTCGTCACCCAAGACTTGCGTCACCAGCGAGTTGGCGCCGCCGCCGAAAGTGGGCGCCAGGATGGTACCCTCGGGGTTGATGACGAACACGTCAGACTGACCCTGATGCGTACGCAGCTGATTCACCTCGTGTTCGAAGTCGGAAGTATCGGCGGTGAACAGATGGTCCGGCAGGTCGAGGCGTTGCCAGCGCGGGTCGTCGCGATCGAAGCCGCACTTGAAGTCGCAGGCGACCGGCGTGAGGCGCCCTTCGCGTCCGGGCCGCATTCGGATCGGGTTGAGCTCCAGCGTCGTCATGCCGTAGTGGTGCACCAGCTCCCAAAGCTTTGGCAGATGCTGCACCAAGGGAGAGATGATCTCCTTGGGCGCGCCGATATCGGTTAGCGCGTTGGCGACGACGAACGCCTTGAGCCCGGTCAGCGCCTCAAACGGCACCTGTGCGACTTGGCTCTTGTCCAGTTCCTCGATATCCACGCCACCCATATGCGTGAGCGTCATCGTTGGAGCGCGGAACTCGGTGGAATCCATGATGGCGAAATAGACTTCGTGCTGGGCCGGCACTCCGCTTTCAAAGGTCACCCCATTCGCCTTGGCGACGACGTTTCCGTGGCGGTGCTCGGCGAAATAGAGGCGTTCCTTCTCGGCGAGCGCTGTCTTGAGATCGCTCGCCTTGCCGATCAGCCCCGACTTGCCCTTCTTGCCAACACCGCCCTTGAATAGCGGCTTGACGAAAACAAGCTTGTGGCGGTCGATGAGGCCCTGGATCTCGTCCTCGGTCGCACCCGGTCCGAGCACTTCGGATGTGGGGAACTCAACATGCGCCAACAGCGGCGCACCATAGAGCATGCCGGTGATGTTCATGGTCGTGCGTGCCCTACACCAGTCGCGACAGCAGGATCAGCACAAGCGTGACGGTGATTCCGCCGCCGATGCGCGTTGCGATCTGCGCGAACGGCATGAGTTGCATCCGGTTTGCCGCGGTGAGAATTGCAACATCGCCGGTGCCGCCTTGGCCGCTGTGACAGGCGTTAATAATGGCGGCCTCTATCGGATACATGTTGAGCCAGCGGCCGACCAGCGCTCCGGTGGCCATCAGCGTCGCCACTGTGCTCACGATGGTGACGAGGTTCGGCAGATTGAACGCGGCCACCAGCTTGTCCCATGGCGTCATCGATACGCCGATGGCGAACAACAGCGGATACGTGACCGCGGTGGAGAAGAACTTGTAGACGACGAACCCGCCCTGTTGCAGGTGCGGCGACACCGCGTGGGTGAGCTTGGCGAGCACGGCAAGGAACAGCATGGCCACCGGCGCCGGCAATCCGAACAGCCGGTGGCACATGACACCGAGCAGATAGAGCGTGATTGCCGTGAGGGCCGCGGCCGCGACGGTGCCCACGTCGATTGGCGCTCCGGTCTCGTCCTCGGCGTCCTGCTTGACGGCATCCATTTCGTCGTGCTCGCCGGGCTGAAGGCGACCTTCGCCGGTCAGCGCCGGGTAACGCTTGCCGACGTAGTTGAGCGTACCTGCAAGGAGGATCGCGGTGAGGCTGCCGAGCATCACCGGCGGCAGGACCTGCGCGAACACGTCACCCTGCGGCTGGCCGAGAATTTCCGAATAGCCGAGCGAGAGCGGAATCGCGCCCTCGCCGACACCGCCGGCCATGATCGGAATCACCACGAAGAAGAATGTGTGGTAGGCGCCCAACCCAAGCAGCGTGCCCATGAGCGTGCCGACGATGCCGGCGGCGATCGAGCCAATCGCCAGCGGCACGAATATCTTCAGAAATCCTTGCACCAGAACCTTGCGGTCCATGCTCAGGATGCTGCCGACGATGATGCAGGCGATGAATAGGTAGAGGAAGTTGGTATATTTGGTGAATTCGATGACGGACTTCTCGATCTGCGCTGGCAACAGCTTGTAATACGCGAGCGCCGAGGGGACGAAGGTAGCAAAGATTGCGGCTGCCCCGATGTTGCGCAGCACAGGCGTGCGTTTGCCGATCTCCGCGCAGGTGAAGCCGCCGATCACCAGGACGGCGATCATCGTGGAGACATCGCCCTTGATGTCGCCGGTGTACGTGAAGCCCGCCAGGAGTGCGATGAGAATCACGTAGATCGGAATCGGAACGATCCCGATCCGCATGTCGACGATCCGCCACCACCCCTGTGGCCACCATCGTGCGTGCAACAGGTCGGGCGATGCCGAGACAGAGACGCTCTGCTGCATGGCCTCCTCCAAGTTTGCTGTTCAGCAAAGAGCAAAACGCTTTGTTATCGGCTTCGCATCATCAGTCGCGAAACGTCGTGAGGTCGATCTCGGGGCGACGCTCGTCCCGTTCGAGGTCGCTGTTGGTCGGATCGTCGAACAGGACGGCCGCGCGCTTGATGAAGTGGTCGTCGAAGGTCTTTTGCAGATCGATCTTCTGGTCTTTTAGATCGGGATCGAACGTCGCCATCATCTTGAGCGCGCTGTTCATTCCCTCGCGGGTGATGATCCCGGTTCTGGAATAGACGAGCAGGTTGGCTTTCAGCGCCTTGACGTAGATCGCACGGTCGCCGAGAAAGTATTCGGCCGGCAGGCTGTCCACGATTTCGTCCGTGGTTGCGGTCGCGATCCAGCGCAGCGTTTTGTAGAACGCGTTGACCAGCGCCTGCATCGTGGCGCGGTTGGCACCGATGAATTCCTGCTTGCCGTAGAGCACTGCCGCCGGATTGGTGCCGCCGAAGATCTGGTAATTTACCCGCGGGAAGCGGCTATCGACGATGATTTGTATCGCGGCGTCCTGCTGCAGACGGGTGATCACCGGATCGAGATTGGAGATTGCATCGATCTCGCCCGTCTTCATCGCGTCGACGGCCCGCTCGCCTCCGCCGACGCCGACAAACGAGACATCGTCCGGCGCAAGCCCGGCCTTGGCCATCAGGTAAAGCACAAAGAAGTGGCTGGAAGAGTTCGGCGCGGTCACACCGATCTTGCGGCCCTTGAGGTCGGCAATCGACCTGAAGGGCCGGTCCTTGCCGACGGCGAGCACCACGCCGGGAAACCGGCCGAGCTCGATCACGGCGCGCACATCCTGGCCCGTGGCCTGTGCGCGCAATGTGTGCTCGTACGCGCCGGCAGCGACGTCCACCGAGCCGGCCTGCAGCGCGTCGAACGCTTGCCCGCCGCCCTCGAAATCGCTCAACGTGATGGTGAGGCCGTAGTCGCGGAAATGGCCGCGCCTCTCCGCGATCGTCACCGGCAAGTAATAGAGATGCGCCTTATTGGCGACCCCAAGCTTGAGCGAGGAGCGTTCAAGCTGTTGCGCATCGGCGAAATCGAGAGAACCCGGGCAGAGCAGCAGGCTTGCCAAACCCGCAGTGAAAGCCCGACGGTTGTATTGCAGTTCTGACATGGACGCTACCGAAGAACTGCAGTGCCTTCTCGAGCATCACACTATTAAGACGTTCTTGGCAATCGCAAAACCTGCAGTGCCAAAAGCGCCGGACGTCGATTACTCGTGCGCTTTGCCCTGCGGTACCCGAACCCGGCGCGAGCATTCCGCACAAAACGTCGGCGCCAACGTCGAAACAGAGCCATCCATGAGACCGAGCAGCGCCGGCTGGACCTCCTGTAGCAAGATGTTTGCCTTACTGCGCGCCTACATTCACCATGGCGTCGAGAATCCTGCCCTTTACCCGATTGATGTTCGGAGGCCCGCTGAGCGGCCCGGAGGATAGCCGCCCCGCCATCGAACGCGCCGCGGCCGAGAAGACCAAGGTCAGCGCACTGATCCGTGAAATCCAGGCCAGCGGGGTCAAGTCGCTCCGCGGTGTTGCGCGGGCGCTGGCCGCGCGTGGGGTTGCGACAGAGCGCGGCGGCGCATGGACGCCCGTACAGGTCTCCGACATTTTACGCCGGGGTGGAGGACCTAGCGGATGGCACCGGTAAGGGTTGCGGCCCATTCCGGGGTCAGCATTGGAGAAAAGACAGAAGGCAATGTCCAGATTGATGGCGGCCTGAGCGCGAGGCGACCTCTCTAAAGGCGAGGATGTTTGTTAGGGCGAAAAAGAACACGAGTGGCGTAGCGCTGGTCGCCGGTGGCAGTGGCATCGTCGGTTACGCCGTCGCCAAGGAGCTGAAACGGCAGGGCTGGACCGTTCGCACTCTTGCGATGTGGAGCGATCCCTTTCAGCTAATCGATCAACTGAGGAGGACTCCATGCAAACGCTTCAAGCTGATTACTTTGCCGCGTATCGCAATTTGAAACTGTCGCGTGATGCGAAAGGTGTGCTGGTTGCCGAGTTCCATAGCGACGGCGGCCCGTTCATCATGAACGCGCAAGCTCATACGGAGTGTACAATTGCCGCAAGGGTCAAAGTTTTAGCCGCAAGGGACAAACGACGATGCCTTCGGGCGCCTGCCCCTCTCGCAGTGATGGCCAATTTCATTCTTGCCGACGACTTCAAGCGCGAGAGGCTTGGTAAACAGGCGCCATCTCAGTCCCTCCCCTAAACCGTAAATCCTGCTGATTGTCGATCACGCGCGCGACCTCAGGTCAGCTCGTTCCGCGAAGATTGAGAAGCACCTTTCCGCCCCGCTGGGCGTGAAGAACCGCTTCGCGCAATGAGGAAAGAGGATAGGTTGCCGCGATGGGCACCTGGATCGCGCCGGAAGCGACGAGCGGTACGGTTTCACGTAACGCCGCGTGAATCTTCGGCTCGATGTCGGGATGGTTCAGGAAAAACCCTTTGACGGTGACGCGCTTCACGATCAGGTCGAACGGGTTGATCGCGACTGGGCCCCCGCCCATGTACGCATAGACAACGAAAATCCCATGCTCGCTGAGCGCGGCGGCGATCGTGGCGCTGCTCTTGCCTGCAACTCCGTCGAGGGCGAGCGGCACGCGGCCGGTTCCGATTGCTGCCCGGATCCTGTCGAGCGCGCCGTCTTCATCTACGACCACGAGGTCGCCGCCAATGGCCTGCAACTCGGGGATGAGCTCCGCGCGACGCACGAGATTGATCGTCTTAATACCCCGCGCTTTGGCGATTGCGATAAGCGACCTACCGACACCTGAATTGGCGGCGTTCTGGACGACCCAGTCGCCAGGCTTGAGATCGGACGCTTCGTCGAGGAGTAGAGATGCTGTGGGTGGATTGATGCCCAGCATCGCCAGTTGCTGCGGGTCGGCCTCGGAGAGGCTGAATAGACCTGCCGCAGGCACGACCAACCGTTCGCGCCAACTGAAGGCGTAGAGCGGGACGAGGACCCTATCGCCGACCGTTAGATGCTCCACGCCGCCGCCAACCGCCAAGACGCGGCCGACGCCCTCATTGCCGACGATGCTGGGCAGCGAAGGCCGAACTGGAAATGCGCCCTGAATCACGTATAGGTCGTTCATATTGACCGGCGCGTACTCGACACCGACCAACACCTCACCCGCAGCGGGTCCCAAAGGCTCCGGCACGTCGGCAAGCTCGAGCACCTCCGTCGGTTCACCAAAGGCCTTGATCAGCGCTGCACGCATCGGCGATTTTCCCCATTGACTTAGAGGCTGCCGAAATCGACGAGGTCGCGACCGGCGAGCGGCGCGCCCGCCTGCTGCAAGCGGCCACCGGTCGCGAGACCGCCGAGGTAGATCGCCACGAAGCCGAAGCCCTCGATCACGCTCTTGACGAATTCGGTCGGCTCTGGGTGATCCCCGGAGACGAAGATGACGCGGCGGCCACCATTCTTTATGGGCCCTTCATTGAAGCGCGCGGTGACGATCGAATTGAACGCCTTCACCACCCGGGCGCCCGGCGCCAAGCCGGCTACCACTTCGCTCGCCCCCTTCCCGCCCAGGTCGGCCAGCACGAGTTTGGGGCTGTACTCGATGAACGGATTTGTTGCGTCGATGAGTACTCGGCCGTTCCACGCTGGCAGGCCCCGTAGCGCGTCCTCGACATTCAGCCAGGGAACCGCGAGCAGGACATAGTCGAGACTTGCGGCCTCCCCGACCGTAGCCGCGGACGCTCCGTGCCCAAGCTCAGCAACCTTACCGGCAAGCGATTCTGGACCACGTCGGCCGCTCAAGACCACCTCATGGCCAGTCGCCAGGGCCTCCCGCGCGAACGCAAGTGCGACCGTACCGGCCCCGATCGTTCCGAACTCCATGATCCGGCCTCCTAATCTTTCGAGAAAGCGATAAGAACGACGCCGGCTCGGCCTGGTCGACTGACATGCGTGACGGCGTCGGCGATCCGGGATGGCGGGTACCGTTCGGCAACCTCGAACAGAGTTCCGTGCTCGTGCGCGAGCCGCTCTGCGAGCGCAATGTCGGCTTTGCGCTGCTCCGGTGGCTGCTGTAGCCAACCGCCGAGCACCACGCCTTTGAGCGTGAGGGAGCGGGGCGGAAATAGACGGATGTCGCTCGTTTCGCCGCCGAGTGAGCCGAAATTAATGACGGTCCCGGTCCGTTCCGCCAACAACTCCGCGACGTCGCCCAGCAGACGCCCGCCGACGCCATCGACCGCGACGTGGATCTTGGCCCCATTGGCGGCGGCCCCGGCGCGGTCCTTCCAGCCCGCAACGTCCGTCGCGAAAATTGGGGACCCTGGCAGAATCCCGGAGAGCTTCGCCGCGCCAGCTTCGCTTCGGACTAGTCTGATGACCTTCACGCCCCGGTCCGTCAGAACCTTGCCGAGGAGGCGCCCGACAGCGGATCCTGCTCCAGTGAGCAGCACGACGACGCCGGTACGCGCGTCCGGGGGAAGGGAGTCATGCGCCGTGCGGATCACCTCGAGAGCGGTGACCGTATTGATCAGCATCTGCGCGCCGATTTCGTCCGGAATTGAGTCCGGCAACGGCACCACGGAGCTAGCCGGAACGACGACTTCATCTCTCCAAGAACCTGGTGCGGGGAAAAAGGCCACTCTGAGGCCCTGCTTCAACCCTAGACCAGGATCGATCCGGGCACCGACTTCGCTCACGACGCCGGCGCCTTCGAATCCGGGCACCCGCCCAACGGAGCCGATTGTCGGCGGCGTTCCGAACGCTGGCGAGCCCATGATTCCGAGCAGATCGCCTGGATGGATCGGTGCGTAAGATACGCGTACGCGAACTTGGTCTGGCCCGAGCGATGCGGAAGGGCTGCCTTCGACCCGAAGCACCTGCGCCGGTTCCCCAAGTTCGTGATGGACGATTCTTCTCATGTGATCTCCAACGGCTATGGCCACTGATAGCACAGGCGACAAGCCTGCCCTTGGTTCAGCTATTGCTGGCGGTGCGATACCGCCGCCTTGATTGAAAACTCTTTTGGACAAAGGCACGCTCACACTTGAGGAGTCCAGAACGATCCTCGACCGCGCGCTGCGGAATGTTAGCTTCCACCATCAGGCCGACGGCGCTCGTGAAGCCGTCGACATCATTACCAAGTTGATGCGCGGACGGTTCTCGGCACGTCGCGAGACACCATGAGGGCTTTGGACTTCGCGGGTCCTTCCTGCCGAGAAAAAGCAACGCGGGGGGCAACCGCGACCCGAAGCGGTCATAGGCCGGATTGAAATCCCGCGTTGCAGCAGTCTCCTGCCGTAGCCGAGGTGTGCTATCCTTTCTGTCGGAAGCACGGGATGCATCGGGCAGTGAAACGGCGCGAGTTCATTACGCTGCTCGGCGGGGCGGCGGCGTGGCCGCTCGCTGCGCGCGCGCAGCAGCCCGCGATGCCGGTGATCGGGTTCCTCGACCCCAGATCACCTGACGGGATGACGGAGCGTGTGCGCGCATTCCGGCAAGGTCTCAAAAACACAGGCATTGTCGAGGGTGAGAATGTAGCGATTGAATACCGCTGGGCAGAGAATCAAATCGATCGACTGCCGGCGCTGGCGGCCGATTTGGTTCGCCGACGGGTCGCGGTGATTGCGGCGCCCGGAGGTGCCGCGTCGGTGCTGGCGGCCAAGGCGGCAACTTCGACGATCCCCATCGTCTTCACCGTCAACGAAGACCCGGTCAGGCTCGGTCTTGTCGCCAGCCTCGCCCGGCCGGGCGGCAACGCGACGGGCATCAATTTTCTCAGTGGTGAGTTGGTGGCAAAACGGCTGGAGCTCTTGCGTGAACTGGTGCCCGGAGCGGCTCGTGTGGCACTGCTCGTCAATCCGACCGCCGCCACGAGTGCGGAGAGGACGTTGCTAGACGTGGAACCGGCTGCGCGCGCGATCGGACTGCAAATCCAGGTCGTCAACGCCAGCACCATCCGCGAGATCGATGCGGCCTTCGCAACTTTTGTGCGCGAGCGGCCCGACGCGCTCTTCGTCGGTAGCGACGCCTTGTTCGTCAGCCGGCGGGTGCAACTTGCCAACCTAGCATCGCGTCACGCGGTTCCCGCGACATATTCGTCGCGCGAAATCGCCGAAGTGGGCGGGCTGATGAGCTACGGTGCCAACATTCAGGATGCGTGGCGTCAGGCCGGCGTCTACACCGGCCAAATTCTCAAGGGCGCGAAGCCTGCGGATTTGCCAGTCGTGCAGTCGAGCAAGTTCGAGCTCGTCATCAACGCCTCGACCGCCAGGATGCTCGGCCTCACCGTGCCGGACAAGCTGCTCGCGCTCGCCGACGAGGTGATCGAATGACGCCTATTTGCCGCAGTGCATTCGGTCGCTAATGGCACTAAGCGGCGGATCACATTTTGATCGGCGATGGTCGCTTTCGGGGCGAAGTGGACATGCACGTTCGTGTGGCTTCGACAAAATCGATCGCTGATGACTCAAAGCGGACATTGACCCGCGATACCATCAGCATACGCTTCTGTTTGGTTAGGCCCCTGGCCGACAGGCGTTCGATGACGCAAGGAGAGACGTACATGAAGAAACACAAGCTTCTGATCGCAGTGATCATGTTCGGATTGACATGGGCCGGAATCGTCAGGGCGCAACAAACCAAGCCGACGATTCTTCTCGTCCACGGCGCATGGGCGGATTCTTCAAGCTGGAACGGCGTCGTCGATCTCCTGCTCAAAGACGGTTACACCGTCCGAGCCCTACCGAATACTCTGCGCGGACTCTCCGCAGACGCTGCCGTCATCTCAACGTATCTCAAATCCGTCGCCGGACCCGTCGTTCTGGTAGGCCACTCATACGGCGGCTCGGTGATAAGCGTTGCTTCCGCCAACGCCCCGAACGTGAAGGCGTTGGTGTTCGTCGATGCGTTCGCGCCCGACGCGGGGGAATCGATTCACTCAGAACTCGCGAGCGCTCCGCCGCCGCCGTCGGATTTCACGATTGCGGTACCCTTCACGGCATCCAACGGCAATGGAGCAGGCCTGTACGTCAATTCCAAATACTTCGGAACGGTGTTTGCATCTGCGGAACCGGCGGATGTCGCGGCGCGGTTAGCCGCTACGCAGCGCCCGCTCGCAGAACGTTGCACAACGGACAAAGCGCCGGAAGCTGTGGGATGGAAGACGATTCCCTCCTGGTACGTCATAGGGGACGCCGACAAGGTCATTCCGCCCGACATCCAGCTCAAGTTTGCGACGCGCGCCAAGTCGAAGATCTACCACGTTCCCGGCGGCGACCATCCAAGCATGATCGCGCACCCGGAAGTAACCGTGGCTGCGATCCGCGACGCGGCGAACGCCGTTTCGCACTAGCAGACAACGATGGAACAGCGACGTCTCGGAAACCGGGCGATCCCACAAAGGACGTCACACTGAGATAACCTTCACCCGGCCGGCGCCGCCTGAGCAAGTCTTTGCAGCGTCGGGCGAGATGGCGCAAAGAATGTTGTGCCGGTGTACGGTGTCGAGAAATCGAGCAACCGATCGTAAGCGCCAGGCGGGTCGCCAACATACATTCGTTGCAGCATCTTCTCGATCACCCAAAGATATCGAGAATAGCCAATAAAATAGGTGCCAAACTCGCGGTGCCCTGGGCGACCAAACGGCATATTGTCGCGCAGAATATCATATTCATTGCCGCCGGCATCTACGATCGTGGCCAATGACTTGTGCGATTTGCGCGACGCATCGTCGTCATCGATTTCAATATTGTCTATTTTCGTACGACCAATGATCTTTTCTTGGATGGGCGTTGGAATCTGCGCCCACGCAGTGAGATCGTGTAGATACTTCTGAACCACGACGTAGCTGCCGCCCGCGAAGGTAGCATCTTCATCACCGACGAGCGCCGAAGCGGGTAAATCGAGGCCGGTCGGGTTAGCCGTACCGTCGATAAAGCCCAGAAGGTCACGCGCATCAAAATAGCGAAATCCTGAAACTTCGTCGTCGACAGTTACGCCGGTACCGAGACTATCAAGTAGAATGCGTTCAAATTCAAAGCACAGGTCGGAGCGCTCGGCTCGGATGTGGAAGAGAAGATCGCCCGGTGTTGACGGCGCCGCATGGACGGTTCCCTCAATCCTCGCAAACGGTCTCAGCTCCTGGGGTCGACTGTCAATGTAAAGACGATCCCAAAGGTTGCGACCGATTCCGACGATGCACGATAGCCGGGCGGGAAGGTCACGAAATCCAACGGTCTTGATGAGATCGTCGAGCCCAACGAGCGCTGAACGCACCTTTGCTAGAGCGGCCTGTTCGCTTGCGACGGTCACCACAAGAAAGACAGCTGCTCGCGACAGAGGCGCGTCGATGCTCTGCGCGTCGATCGGCACTCTGTCCCAATTCTTTTCTGACATCAAAATGCTCCTGTGTCTGAGCTGTCATGCCGTAGGCGGATTTCGGCTCGTAGCCGCTTTGCGCTCGGCTTACGCCGTAAAGGCGAGGTCCGCATTTGGCACATATCGACGGATCACATTTTGATCGGCGACGGTCGCTTTCGGTGCGAAGCGGAGATGCCGCGGGCGCGCGCGGCGTATCGATCGGTCGAGTTTGACCCAACTCGGACATGAGCGAGCAGGTTTTTGCCGCGGTGCAGGGAGTTTTTAGACCAAAAACGCGGGTTTCACCCCGCTGGGTAACCGCAGGCCGAACACTTGAACGCCGGCACTGCTTGCCCGGGCTCCACCAGCACCGAGTTGAAGTCACCGCAGTGTCCGCACTGCCGTCTGATCTTCATCGGCAGCTTCATGATCGGGGTGGTGACCTGCGCCAGTGCCTTAATGCCTTGTGCCCTGAGTTCCGCTTTGGTCATGGGGGGCTGTCGAGGTTTGGGTTTGAACGGCGCCATGGTTCCTCTTGTGCTGTGCGGACAGTATGTGTGCTCGCTGAAGCAGCCCTTGTACAGTCCCACTGATGCGATGATTCTGTCTCATAACGTTGCTGCAGCGCGTTAAGTCGCGATTGGCACTAAGAGACGGTTCGCGGCGGTGCGAAGGTTCGGACGCGACCGGAGCGAAGCGGACATGCCGAGAGCGTTCGGAAGCGGATCGATCTGACGAAAACGACCCATAAGGACATTCGCGCTTCGCGATTATGGCGCGTAGCCCATTTCGCTCGTTGCAAATCCCTGCTGTATTTGGCGACAAGGTGGCACACTCTTCAGTCTGCGCGCGAGTGGGCCAACAACGGAGGATTTCCATGATCCTAGGGATGTCGGTCGGCGCTTTCACCATTTTGCATGTCATTAGCACTCTTGTCGCGATCGGGAGTGGACTGATTGTTGTGGGCGGGATGTTCTCTTCGGACAGGTTGCCCGTCACAACCGCGCTGTTCCTTTTCACCACGGCTCTCACTAGCGTGACTGGGTTTCTTTTTCCCATCCACGGCTTCACGCCGGCTTTGGGTGTCGGGATTTTGGCTTGCGTGATCCTGGCGGTCGCGCTGTTTGCTTTATATAAAGAGCACTTGGTAGGGGGATGGCGCTGGATCTACGTAATCACCGTTGTCGCGTCGCTCTATTTTAACGTCTTTGTTTTAGTCGTGCAGAGCTTCGTGAAAGTTTCGGCTCTCAATGCGTTGGCTCCGACGCAGACTGAACCGCCGTTCGCGATCACGCAGGCAGTCGTGTTGGCCATTTTTATTCTGATTGCCCTCATCGCCGTCATTAAATTCCGGCCCGCTAAAGCTGTGCGAGTCTAACCGTGATCCCTAGAACCCGCCCGACTTTGCCGCGGCGCGAAATGTCGCTAATGGCACCTCGCGTCATTTCGCTGCGGTGCCAAAGTTCAGACGCTATTGGGGGCGAAGCGGACATGCCGCGACCGCAGGCGCCGTATCAATCCGACGCGACTGACCCAGACTGTGTAAAAACGCCTCGTTTCGTGTGAGTCTCGCGAGTGATTCGCGGGAGGATCGGATGAGGCGCTTTGTTGAGGGCACGGATCGCGCACAAGCCACGCTATTTCCTGAATGCCTGGAAGATTGGATT